>JAAIGF010249791.1_pt1 | contig 26611 bp, 32 predicted proteins | sample 6487441 | NCBI WGS metagenome assembly JAAIGF01 (sample SAMN13974129, study PRJNA590717) | phyllosphere metagenome | biome: pepper field; feature: multiple bacterial spot infested pepper fields; material: pepper leaves; isolation source: leaves from pepper fields | host: Capsicum annuum ... | reverse complement strand
GCGTCTTCAGGAATTCTACGAAAGCCTTGGCGGCTGGCGAATCCTTGGTGATGGTGACGAGCGTTCCGGCACCCAGCACGGGCTTACCGAGGTCGGGCTTGGAGGCGTAGGTCGGCATATAGAAGAAATCGACATCCGTGCCGACCTTGGTGCCTTCCGGGAAGAAGGACGGAACGAAGGATGCCTGATGGTGCAGGTAGCACTTCGGCGGAATGTCGAAGAGGCCCTTGGGGCTATCGCGGAAGTCGGTGGAGGCAACCGCGGCCACGCCGCCACTCACATATTTATCGTTCTTGGCAAATTTGCCGAATTCATCGATAGCCGCGACCACGCGCGGATCGTTGAACTTCACCTCGTTCGTCGTCCATTTCTGGTAGATATCGAGCGGCTGGGTGCGCAGCATGATGTCTTCCACCCAGTCTGTCGCAGGCCAGCCCGTGGCACCGCCTGAGCCGAGACCGATGCACCAAGGCGTTCCGCCATCAGCAACGATCTGATCGGAAAGCTTGATCAGGTCTTCCATGGTTTCCGGCACTTTGTAACCGGCTTCCTCGAAGTTTTCCGGTACGTACCAGACCAGCGACTTCACGTCGGCCTTGAACGGGAATGCGAAGTAGGCCTTGTTGCCATCCTTGTTCTTATAGGAACCGAGATCTACCCAGGACTGACCGGCACCGTAATTGTCCTTCACCCAATTGGCGGTCTCATCGCCCAGCGGAACCAGAAGACCCTTGGCCGCGAGATCGGCAAGAAGGCCCGGCTGCGGCAGGATCGCGACGTTCGGCGGAGAGCCTGCCTGCGTGTCGATGACGATCTGCTGCTCGTAATTTTCAGAGGAGGAATAGCGGACATTGACGCCGGTCGCGTCACCGAAATAGGCGAGAACCGTCTGGAACAGCGCCTCGTCCTCACCGCGCCATGGCCCGAAAATGGTCAGGGTCTGGCCCTTCAGGCTGGCATTGGCCGTCTTGAAGTCTTCGTAGCTCTTCCAGTTGAACTTGCTGTCTTCACCCGGCTTGAATTTCAGCTCTGCTGCGAATGAACCGCCCGCAAGGAGCGTGGCAATAGCGACTGTCGTCAAGAATGTCTTTTTCATGTGATCTACCTCCCACCACAGAACAAGGCTTGGCCTTTGCAATTTCATAATTCAAAGCGCTTTGGCTGGCTATTCATCTCATTGAGGATCAAAGAGAGTCAAGTGCCTTCATCAACTACAACCGAATCTGCTTTGTTCCGCGTTGCAAAACAAATTATTTGCACTGCAGCGAGCATTTTCGGATTGTGGCGCTGATGGACAATTGATAGCGTTCAAAGCGGTTTGGGAACGGTAGAGGAGCCGTTTCGATCTCAGGCAGTATTCAGAATGACATTGGGAGGAGGCTGCGACGTGAATCTGAAGCAATTATCGCAGTTACTCGGCATTTCGCAGACGACCATCAGCCGTGCCCTGAACGGCTACCCGGAAGTGAACGCGGAAACACGAAAGAAGATTATCGAAGCTGCGCAACGCACCGGCTATCGGCCCAATGCCGCCGCCCAGCGGCTTGCGACTGGCAAGGTCGGCTCCATCGGCCTCGTCATGCCGACCGGCCCGGAACATCAATCGGATGTGCATTTCGGAGAGTTCCTGAGCGGGCTTGGCGAGGTTTCGGCGCGCGAGGGTTTCCATCTGGTGATCATGCCCACCGACCCCAAGGACGAGGAAAGCGCGCTCAAGGAACTGGCCGCAAGCGGGCGCGTGGATGGCATTTATCTTGCCTATATGAAGAAAAACGACAGCCGCATCGCGATGATGAAGAGCCTTTCCATTCCCTTCATGGTGCATGGCCGGTCCTGGGGCGTGGAGCCGGATTACCCCTTTCTCGATGTGGACAATGAAGGCGCGTTTCACGATGCTGCCTCCCTGCTGCTGCAGCTTGGCCATCAGAACATCGCGCTTTTGAACGGACCTGAGGGTTACGACTTCACCTTCAGGCGCTATCGCGGCGTAGAATCGGCACTCGCCGAACGGGGCCATTCGCTCGATCCAGACAATGTCAGCCACAGTGTAATGACAGATGAGGCCGGGTTCCTCACGATGGAGCGGCTGCTCGACCAGCCGAAGAAGCCGACCGCCGTGCTCTGTGCCTCGACTGCATTGGCACTGGGGGCGATACGCTCACTCAACCAGCGGGGCCTGAGGCCGGGTCGCGATATTTCGCTGATTGCCCATGACGACGTGTTGCCGCTGCTCAAGCCCGTGAATTTCTCCGTGCCGCTGACGACGACACGGTCATCGCTGCGCGCAGCGGGACTACGCGTCGCCGAACGGTTGATCGCGCAGATCAAGACCGGGCAGACGGACCCTTTTCAGGAATTGTGGAACGCCGAACTCGTGGTGCGCGCATCGACCGGCCCCGCACCACGTTGAAATTCAGAACTTTGGCGCGGTTTTACCCTGAGCGCGATAAGCCGCGATAACCGTGTTGGCCATCAACATCGCAATCGTCATGGGGCCGACACCGCCGGGGACCGGCGTAATGGCTGCGGCAACGGCGCTTGCCTCGTCATAAGCCACATCACCCACCAGCCTCGACTTGCCCTCGCCCTTTTCAGGCGCGGGAATGCGGTTGATGCCGACATCGATCACGGTTGCGCCGGGCTTGACCCAGTCGGCCTTGACCATTTGCGGGCGACCGACGGCGGCCACCAGAATATCCGCAGACTTGCATACCGATGCCAGATCCTTGGTGCGGGAATGCGCCATGGTAACGGTGGCATTTGCAATGAGAAGAAGCTGGCCCATGGGCTTGCCGAAAAGGTTCGAGCGGCCGATCACGACGGCATTCAGGCCTGAAAGATCGTCACCATGGATGCTGCGGACCAGCAGCATGGAACCGGCAGGCGTGCAGGAGATGAGTCCGGTTTCCAGATCGCCGATGGCGAGCTTTCCGGCGTTCAGCGTGCTGAGGCCATCCACATCCTTTTCCGGCAGGATCAACTGGATGACCGGATCTGAATTAAGATGTTTCGGCAGCGGCAGTTGCACCAGAATGCCATGAATGGAGCTGTCTTCGTTCAGCGTCCGAACCAGCGCCTCGAGCTCTTCCTGAGTCGTCGTTTCGGCCAATGTGTGCTGAATGGAATTGAAGCCGCACTGCTTCGCCATCTTGCTCTTGGAGTTCACATAGGCGTGGCTGGCTGGATCGTCACCGACGATTACGACTGCAAGTCCGGGCTTGGTACCGGTCTGTTGCTCCAGACGTTCGGACGCTTCGCGCACCGCATCCGTTACGGACGCTGCCTTCGCCTTGCCGTCAATCACCACCACCATATGCCTGCCTCCTGAGAACAATACAGCTTCATCGGAACCGCCTGCGCGATCCAACGCCGTAATGCTGTGCAGGGCTTTAGATTGCAAGGAAAATCAGAGCATCAGCCGCGCCGATGATTGATCTTCTCTTCCGTAACGTCGTCCAGTCTTGCCTTCAGCCGGGCAAGCTCCTGGCGCAGCGCCTTCACTTCTTCCGTCTCTGCCTGAGGATGCTCTGCCTTGCCCTCAAGGGCAGCGGCAAGCAATGGCGGTAGCCGGAAGCCGTCTTCCTTCTTCGCTACATCCTCCTCAGCAACGCGGTTCGACATCAGAACCTGACGGACGCGCTCATCGAGGGGGATGTCGTTTGCGGCTTCTAGATCGGTGAGGTCCTGCATTGGTTCATCCGCCGACGCGGTCTCCGGCTCTTCCACCCGAACCGGCTCGGCTTCGGGCTCGACCAGATCGTGGAAGATGTCGGGCTCCATTTCAACGAGTTCCGCGTGCTGGTTGGCGACAACCGGGTCTGCGTCGACAGCCTCTGGCTCCACAGGCTCGACATCACTCGACTGTTCAATGTCTTCACGCCTGAAGCTCAGTACGAACAGTGCCAGCAGCAGACCTGCAAGGCCACCACCCAAGGCCATCATGGTCGATGTCGTGCCGTCCTTTTGGGCGACGCCCGGCAGTGCGGGCTTGCTCACGGATGCGCTGATGCGCGGTGCGGCGAAGGGACCGGCCTTCTCGCTCGCTACCAGGTAATCGCGGCGGGCCTTGTCCAGTGCCTTTTCCAGTTTGGCGAGTTCATCCGGCGCAGTGCCCATTTCACCAAGCTGATGTTCCAGCGCAGATTTCTCTTCTGTCTGTTCATTCAGGGAGGCTGCCACCGTTTTCAGATCGGCCTTCACACTGTCCAGCGCGCGGCGCATTGCGGGCATGGCTGCGGCGCGAGCGGCATCCACGGCAGCCTGCGCCGCGATGGTGCGTGGATGCTTCGGCCCATGGTCGATGCTGACTTCCGCGAGTGCAAGCTTTGCGGTGCCATAGCTCTCCCGAACCTGCTCCAGAGGAACGAAGGCAGGCAGCGGCGGCAGCGTCTTCGTCAGAACATCGTCCGCTTTCATGGCAGATGCCGTGTTGACGGCCTGCGATAGATCATGTTCGCTTTGAGCCAGAGCCGAGAGATTGATATCCGCCTCATGCATCTTCTGCTGCAAGGTCTGCATACGCGAGACGGCATCATTACCATGGCGCATCTGAAAGCCGGTCAGGGCCGCTTCTGCCGCATCGAGCGCCTTGCGGGCACTTTCGACCGCGCGCAACTCCGGCTCGGAATGGTCTCCCCCCACATCGCGGGCCACGCGCCGGGAAAGATAATCGACGATTTTCTGCGCCGCTTCAGGCGATGCCGCGCTGGCGGTGATATCGATTTCCTCATTGGAGGCCGAGGCGATTGTCACGGAATTCTGCAAAGCCGCCTCGATGGCGCTCGCGGGAATTTCCGGTTCCTGCGTGCCGAGAACCATATCCAGCAGAACGCCGATACGACCCTGATCGTCCGCGCCGGTCACATCTCCGGCTTTCAGCTTCAGGTCGGAGACGGTGAGCGTCAGCGCCACTGGCGACAGCAGGTTCTGCTGCATGGTGGCGGCAAGACGCCGGGTCTCTATGATATTGCCGTTCAACGCAGCGACCTTCACCACCGCGTGTGACTGATAGGTCTCGGCATTTGGCGGGAAGACGATGCCGGGAAGAAATGCCCCGGCCGCAACGAAGCTGACGATGCATGCCGCCGAAAGCAGATGCCGCTTGAACATGGCGGGCCGAAGCTTTCCGCGAAGCCCTTCGATTGCTGGAATGACAAGCCTGTTTCTCAAGAGAACCATCGCAAACCCGTTGGGCTGTTGGAACCGCGCGTTTTGCCGGAAATATCAACAAAATCTAAAGCGATACGGCAAACAAATAGTTAACGGCGCCGGTCCGAGTGCATTTTCATCACGCTTTTGTGGGGCTCACCGGGAAGCGCCCGTCCGTAAGTCCCGCGCAAGATTACAGGCCTAAATCAGGGACAGGTTAAACACGGAGAACTGTCATGCAGCCGATTCAGCTGTTTGCGCTGGCATCCAAGCAGGCCGAATGGCTTTCTGTCCGTCAGGAAGTCGTCGCCAGCAACATCGCCAATGCCAACACGCCCGAATATCGCGCAAAGGATATTGTGCCCTTCGAATCCGAACTGCAGTCAGTCGGGATGCAGATGGCGCGCACCAACCCTGCGCATATGGAACTGGCAGTGGCAGGCGCTGGCAAGATCGGTCTTAAGGACGCCAATCTCAACAATGAGATCGGCATTCAGGAATCCGGCAACACGGTTTCCCTGTCAACGGAAATGGCAAAGACCGGTGAAATCAAGCGGCAGTTCGAGCTGAACACGCAGCTGGTGCGCTCCTTCCACATGATGATGCTGACGGCGGTGGGCAAGTAAGATGGTCGATTCTCTCTCCTCATCCCTGAAGATTGCAGGCAGCGGCATGGAAGCGCAGGCAACGCGTCTGCGCATCGTTTCGGAAAACATCGCCAACTCGCGCACGACCGGCGACACCCCCGGTGCCGACCCCTATCGCCGCAAGACGATTACCTTCGCCAACGAGATGGACCGCACCAGCGGCACCAATCTGGTGGGCGTCAAGAAGCTCGGCGTCGATAAGTCCGATTTCACGCAGGAATATGACCCGGACAGCCCGGCTGCGGACGAAAAGGGCATGGTGAAGCTGCCGAACGTCAACATGCTAATCGAGATGGCCGACCTTCGCGAAGCCAACCGCAGCTACGAAGCCAATCTTCAGGTGATCAAGCAGACACGCGACCTGATCACCTCAACCATCGACCTATTGAAGGCTCAGTGATGATCGATTCTATCAGCAGCGTAAAATCGCTGACCAACAATTCCACCCTCGACAGCGTCAAGGATGTTGCCAGCGGGCTGTCTTCGCTCGCAGGTGCCGCGGTTTCCACCGCCGCCACGGCTGCAACCGGCCCCACCTTTGCCAGCGTGCTGGGTGGCGTGGCGCAGGATGCGGTCGACTCGCTGAAGAAGAGCGAAACCATGTCGTTCGCCGGAATTCAGGGCAAGGCCAATACCCGTGAAGTCGTGGATGCCGTGATGCAGGCCGACCAAACCTTGAAGACCGCGGTAGCGCTCAGAGACAAGATCGTCTCGGCCTATCTCGACGTCGTGAAAATGCAGATCTGACCCTTGAGGACCTAAAACAATGAGAGCTTTAGCAATCGCAGCGACGGGCATGGATGCCCAGCAGACCAACCTTGAGGTCATCGCGAACAACATCGCGAACATCAACACGACCGCGTTCAAGCGCGGACGCGCAGAATTTACCGACCTCTTGTACCAGACCGAGCGTGCACAGGGCGTGATGAACCGTGCCAACCAGTCCGTGGTGCCGGAAGGCGCCAATATCGGTCTCGGCGTCCAGACGGCTGCGGTGCGTAAGCTGCACATTCAGGGCGAAATCTCCCAGACCGGCAACGATCTCGACGTCGCGATCATCGGCAAGGGCTGGTTCCGCGTGGAAGGTCCAGACGGCACGACGCTTTACACGCGTGCGGGCGCCTTCAACAAGGATTCAACCGGTCGTCTCGTTACGACCGACGGCTATCCTGTTTCGCCTGCGATCACTATTCCAACGGACGCGACCGAAACCACTATCAGCGCCGATGGCACCGTGTCAGTTCGTATCGGCACCGCGGACACACTGACCCAGCTGGGCCAGTTGACGCTAAGTAACTTTGCCAACGAAGCAGGCTTGCGTCCTCTTGGCGACAACCTGTTTTCCCAGACGGAAGCATCCGGCAACGCGGTGGATGCAACGCCCCAATCCACGGGCTTCGGCTATTTGAAGCAGAGTTATCTGGAAAGCTCAAACGTCGATTCCGTCAAGGAAATCACCGACCTGATTTCCGCGCAGCGTGCGTATGAAATGAACTCCAAGGTCATCACCACCGCCGACGAAATGGCCACCATCGTCAGCCAGAACCTGAAGTAACCGAAGGTAGGGTAACATGAAGTTCCGCCCGAAAATCACGCCTGTCCAAGGTCGCAAGGCAGTCTTTGCGCTCGCAGTCGCTGTTGCGGTGTTCGCACCGTCTATGGCGATGTCGAAAGAGAAGATCGCCATTGTTCCCACGGCTACGATTTTTCCGGGCGAAGTCATCAGCCGCGGCAAGCTGACGGAAGTTCCTGTTACCAACCCCAATATTGCGCCCGGTTACACGGAAGCGATGGCGGATGTCGTCGGTAAGGTCTCCAAGAAGACCCTGATAGCCGGACGCACCATCCCGCTCGGCGAACTGCGCGATCCTTTCGCAGTCGAGCGGGGCGCCAATGTGCGCATCACCTATACAAAAGGCGGCATGAACCTTTCGGCTTCCGGCACGGCGATAGAAGACGCCATGTCCGGTGAGGTCGTGCGCGTTCGCAATAGAGACACCGGCGTCACCATCAGCGGCACCGCCATGAAAGACGGATCGGTGGAGGTTTTAGAGCAATGAGTTTGCGTCAGGGTTTCATGATCGCGGCAATTGCGGTCGCCGCCTTCTTCGCGGCAGCGCCTGCCGTCGTCGCCCAGGTCAATGCGCGGGTTAAGGATATTGCCTCGCTGCAGGCGGGTCGCGAAAACCAGTTGATCGGCTATGGTCTGGTCGTCGGTCTGCAAGGCACCGGCGACAGCATGCGTTCTTCGCCTTTCACCGAACAGTCCATGCGCGCGATGCTGCAAAATCTCGGCATCTCGATGCAGGGCAACCAGACGAGCGCGAAAAACGTCGCAGCCGTCATGGTCACGGCCAATCTTCCGCCTTTTGCAAGCCCCGGCAGCCGACTGGACGTCAATGTCAGCTCGCTCGGCGACGCCTCCTCGCTGCGCGGCGGCACCCTCATCATGACCTCGATGTCCGGTGCTGACGGGCAGATTTATGCGGTGGCGCAGGGATCGGTCATCGTTTCCGGTTTCAATGCAGGCGGACAGGCCGCGCAGTTGACGGAAGGCGTTACGACCTCCGGGCGTGTGCCGAGCGGCGCGATCATCGAACGCGAGTTGCCTTCCCAGTTCAAGGACTCGGTCAATCTGGTTCTGCAATTGCGCAATCCCGATTTCTCCACCGCGACGCGCGTTGCCGATGCCATCAACGGTTATGCACGCTCTTCCTTCGGCGAGCCGATTGCCGATGCACGCGACAGTCAGGTCATCTTCATCCAGAAGCCTCGGACCGCGGACCTTACGCGGCTGATGGCCAGCATCGAGAACCTCGCCGTCGAAACCGATACGCCTGCCAAGGTGGTGATCAACGAGCGGACGGGGACCATCGTGATTGGCGCCGATGTTCGCATCTCGCAGGTCGCTGTCAGCTACGGCACGCTGACGGTGCAGGTGACGGAGACCCCGCAGGTCATTCAGCCGATGCCATTTGCGCGGAACGGCCAGACCGCCATTCAGCCGCAGACCGATATTCAGGCGGAAAAGACCGGTGGTCCGGTTGCGATCCTCGAAGGACCGAGCCTTCGCTCGCTGGTGGCCGGGCTCAACAATATCGGCGTCAAGCCAGACGGCATCATCGCCATCCTTCAGGGCATAAAGTCCGCAGGCGCGCTACAAGCAGAGTTGGTATTGCAATGACGGCAAAGACACTCAAGATCTTTACTCCCAAGCGCGTTCTTCTGGCTCTCTTCGTCGTCGCTGGCGCCCTTCCTTCTGCGAGAGCGCAGGAGCAGGTGCGCGTGACGACCGGTGACAGTAGCGGCCAGGAAATCCAGCAATATTGCGGCAATATCGTCGATCAGGCGCGTGACCAGCGTTACCTGATGCAGAAGCAGGATCTGGAAAAGCTGCAGGAAGACATCAATGAGCGTGTCGCGATCCTCGAAGCCCGAAAGGCCGAATATGAGGACTGGCTGAAGCGCCGCAACGATTTTCTTCAGCAGGCGGAAGCCAATCTGATCAACATCTACAAGACCATGAAGCCAGATGCCGCTGCACCGCAGCTGCAGGAGATCGATGCAGGCGTTGCCGCCGCCATCATCATGAAACTGCCGCCTCGCCAATCTGGCCTGATCTTAAGCGAAATGGACGCCAAGAAGGCTGCCATCGTCGCCTCCATCATGTCCAGCGCGACGGACAAAACCACATCAAGAGACCCATCATGAACAAAGCGCTCATTCTCGCCCTTTCAGCTGCGAGCATCCTGACCGGGTGCAAGAGCGTGACGGAAAGCCAGACGCTCAAGGAAATCGGCAATGCGCCAGCCATGAGCCCGATCGGCAGCGGCCTGCAGTTCAGCCAGGCGCCGCAATTGGCAGCCTATCCCAAGCAGCCGCTCCACGCAGCCAGTGGCTACTCGCTGTGGAGCGACAGCAAAGCTGCTCTGTTCAAGGATGCGCGGGCTCTCAATATCGGTGATATTCTGACCGTCAACATCCAGATCAACGACAAAGCCTCGTTCGATAACGAGACGGACCGCACGCGTAAGAACAACCGCTCGACAAGCTGGAAGGCGGACGCCCAGATTCTGGGCTGGAAGCCGCAGGCGGATTCCTCGCTCAGCTTCGACAATGACAGTGAAGCGAACGGCAAGGGCACCATCAATCGGTCCGAAAAGCTGACGCTGCTCGTCGCTGCCGTCGTGACGGGCATTCTGGAAAACGGCAACCTCCTGATTTCCGGCTCGCAGGAAGTGCGCGTGAACCACGAAATCCGCATCCTCAACGTTGCCGGTATCGTCAGACCGCAGGACGTGAATTCGGAAAACACCATTTCCTATGAGAAGATCGCAGAAGCCCGTATTTCCTACGGCGGACGCGGACGCCTCATGGAAGTGCAGCAGCCTCCGGTCGGACAGCAGGTCGTGGACCTGTTCTCGCCGATCTGACGATTGCCGCCTTGCCTGACATTCATGACGCCCTCGACCCCGGTTGACGGCTTCGAACCCGAGACAGACCTACACCCAGATGAGCAACCTGATGGCACTTGATTCCCCGGCACCCAAAAAGCAGTCGCCGATCCCGGTTATCGGCGCCATTGCCGTGCTTTCGCTGCTCGGTCTGGGTGGCGGCTGGTTCGTTGGCAAGACGCTTTTCGTTCCCGCACCGCCTGCCTCCGAGCAGGCCGAGGCCCATGCCGCGGCGGCACCCGCCGCTGCCGGGGGCGAGCACGGGGCAGCGCCTGCGGCCGGTGGCGAGCATGGAAAAGCCGATCCCAACGCCCCTGCACTCGTCACGCTTGACCCCATCGTGACCAATCTCGGCTACCCTGCGGACAACTGGGTCAGGATCGAGCTTGCGCTCCAATTTACCGGCCCAGCGGACACGGCGCTGACCCAGGAACTCCATCAGGAGATCATGGCTTACCTCAGAACGGTCTCTCTTCAGCAAATCCAGGGCCCACGCGGCTTTCAATATCTTAGGGATGACCTGACAGAAATCGTTGACCTCAGATCAAAAGGGCGCGTATCCAAGGTTCTATTCAGAACCTTTGTGATAGAATGATTCGAACACTCACCTGCCTGATTGTCTTCGCCCTGATCCCAGGGATCGCATTTGCCCAGCAATCGCCGGCGGATCTGTTGAATCTGCCTGTCGATGGCTCTGCTGCGGCTTGGATCATTCGCACCTTCGGATTGCTGACGGTCCTTTCGATCGCGCCCGGCATCCTCATCATGGTGACGAGCTTTCCGCGCTTCATCATCGCCTTCTCCATCCTGCGCTCCGGCATGGGCCTTGGCACCACCCCGTCCACCATGATCCTCACCAGCATGGCGCTTTTCATGACCTTCTACGTCATGGCGCCAACCTTTGAGAAATCCTGGCAGGACGGCCTTCAGCCGATGTTGCAGAACCAGATCACGGAAGCTCAGGCGGTGGAGCGTGCCGCCGAGCCGTTCCGTACCTTCATGGTTGCCAACACGCGGCCCAAGGACCTGGCGCTCTTTGTCGATCTGGCAGCCGAGCGTGGGCAGGAAGCCATGAACGGCACGCTGCCGCAGTACCGCGTTCTGGTTCCGGCCTTCATGCTGTCGGAAATCCGGCGCGGCTTCGAAATCGGCTTCCTGATCATCCTTCCCTTCCTCGTCATCGATATGGTCGTCGCGACCATCACCATGGCGATGGGCATGATGATGCTGCCGCCGACATCGATCTCCCTGCCGTTCAAGATCCTGTTCTTCGTGCTGATCGACGGCTGGAACCTGCTTGTCGGCTCCCTCGTCCGCTCCTTCTACTGACCAAAGGCTTGCGACGCACTTCCCGTTGCGTTGCCGAAGCACCATACGAAAAAGACCTGAATCGATCCGCCGATCAATTCAGGTCTCGTGGTTTTAACCTAACTGTTTCCCGTCAGTGAGACGCGCCGGTTGCCACAGGCTTCGGCGGTGGGGGATCGGTGTTGACGACGATCCGCTCCGGCTTGCGGGACGGGTCTTTCGCTTCGATGTCTTCCTTGGAGATGAAATCCATCTGCTCGATCAGCACGTCCTTGACGAGCGGCTTTTCGAGGCGAGCGTTCAGACCATCCTTGATCCTGCCCTTGAACGCGGCAACGTCGAATTTGCCCTTGTCCTTCAGATCGAGAATCTTGTCGCCCACCAGCAGCGTGTAGAGCTGATCCGTGAGGAAGGTCGGCATCGGCACCTTGATTTCCTTCATCAGCGCATCATCGACAACAAGCGTCGAGCGCACGAGGAAATAGCCTGATACCTTGCCTTCCGTCACGACCGGCAGCGTGACGGTTTCGCTCTGCACATATTGCGGCGGTGGCGGTACGTCGGCCTTATGGTCGTCCGGGTTCGGATTGCCGAACTTCGCGGCGGCAAAAACCCCACCGAGCGTCAGCACCAGAATCCAGACGCCCGTGGCAAGCAGCTTGATCATTGCGCCTCACGAGCGAACTGTTGAAGCGTGTAGGTGCCGTCATCCTCGGCCTTCTTCTGCGCGTCCTTCAGCAGGTCCACGACAGCTTTGACAGCACGGAGATTGGCTTCGACGCGGCGGGTATTGATGGCAAGCTTCGACTTGATGTCTACGATCTGCTGGTGATGCGCCTGGGCGATCTGCGGGCCATCGACATCGCGGATGAGCATGCTGAGTTCGTAGAGGCAGCGGCTCTTATGCGCGTTGGACAGCTTGAAATCGAAATCCGGTTCCTTGCCGATCCGCTCATTCTCGTTGTCGATCACCGCTTCGAGACGGCCGAGAACGGCCTGAATTCTGTAATCGTTATTTACATATTCCATAATATGTCAGCTCTCCGCCTGATCAGGTGTCGGTTTTCTTGGTATCGGTGTCGGACAGAATGCGGCGCTGGAAGTCCGTCACCATGCTCATGGCGATTTTCTTGTCGTCAACATTTTCAGCGGTCGGGCCTGCGGCATTGCGCTGGCGTTGCAGAGCCTGCGAATAGGCCTGTTCGGCAATGCCGATGCCGCCGCGCTTGGAAATGGCATCAGCCATCTGCTCGGACATCATGCTCTTCCAGAACTCGCCCGCAGAGCCCTTGCCGTACACATCTTCGCTTTCCTTCGGCATCATGTTCTGAATGAAGGTCGAAAGGATGCTCGCTTCGAATTTACGATAGGTCTCAGGGATTTTTTCATGCTCGGCAGAAGCACGGATTTTTCCCAAGCCTGCCTGGCTTTCCGGCGTCTGGATGCTGTTGATCGCCGAAGCGAAACCGTCATTGCTGGCGGTCAGAACCGAAGCCTCTCTGGCGGCACCAATGGAGCGCAGTTTTTCCCGCGCTGCGGTTACCTGCGTTGGGTCCGCTGCGTTTACGACATCGAGCACGAGGTCGCTTGGAGGAGAAATCGCCACGTCGTCATCCTTTCCGTTTTGATCGGATGACGATACGCCGCTAACCTTGCTTTAGGCTGGAGTCTTTCAGGCTGATTTGCAGGTCGATCAGTTCATAGATGCTGTTGTCGTCGCGTTCGCGCGCTTCGTCCTCGCGGGCGGCATCGCGCTTGTCGAGAAGCTTTTCGCCCTTTTTCGTTTCCTTCAGCACCTGCGTTTCCTGCGCGTTCTGGATCGATTCCAGACGCACATCGCGTGCCTTCAACCGGCTGTGGCGCATGACGTAATGTTTGAGCATATCCTGATGGATAGGATCGAAAGACGTCAGGTAACCGCTCAGCGTCTCAATCTTTTCGGTCAGCTCGTTGCGCTCGCGGGTGGTGATTGCCAGCTCGTTCTCCGCCATCTTTTTAAGATGCCCCTGAACCTTGGCCAATCTGTCGAGCTTCTTGGATTTGGACTGATCTGCCATGGCGCTCACATATTCGCAAAAACGGTGAAGAAGCCATTGACGAACTGGTTTACCACCGCCGCGATACCGAAATAGAGCAGCAGAAGACCGAGAGCCAGCGCATATGGCGTGGAGATGAAGTAGACGGGAATTTGCGGCGCCAGCTTGTTGATGAGGCCGATTGCGACGTTAAAGAGAAAGCCATAGAGAATGAAGGGGCTCGCGACCCGCAAGGCGATGTTCATCGACGCAACGAGCGTATCGGTGAGCGAAATCAACATTCGCTGCATGGTTATCCCGCCACTGATCGGGATCGAGGTGTAAGACTCCACCAGCGCCTTGAACACGACATGGTGGAAATCCAGCAGGAACAGCACCAGAAGCACGCCGAAGGTCAGCAAGCTGGCAAGCTGGCTTTCCGATGTATCCTCCAGCACATCCTGCGCCGGAGGGCCGGTGAAGGACATGGCCGTGCCCATGATGGTTGCCGCAAACTGCATGCCGAGAAGGTAAAGATGGGCGATCAGGCCGAACATCGCGCCGATCATGGTTTCGAACAGCATGGAGCGGAAGAAGGTAACCGTATCACCCTTGGCGACCGGGTAGATGACGTCCCACATCAATGGCAGCAGTGCCATTGATAGTGTCAGCGCAAGAAAGAGCCTGATCTGCATAGACAGTCTGGCGGAAGAAAAACCCGGCATCACCATAAGGCAGGCGCCGATCCGGCAGAAAGCCAGAAACAGCGCCATGACAGTACCTTGTGGATCAGAGATCATGAAATGGAGCCGAGTATCTTGATTTCCGTGCCTTTGGCCAGTTCGACATGCGAAAGCACGGGCAAGGTGCTGAACAGTCGTTCTGTGATCATTCGTACATATGTACGGGTTTCGGGCAATGTCACAAGTACGAATGGCAGGCCGACATCCATGTATTCACGGATTACTTTGCTTGCCTCGTTGCTGAACTCTTCCACCTGACGCGGATCGATATCGAATTCCACGACATCGCCCTTCGGATCGCGCTTCAGCGCCTGCTGGAAGACCACGTCCCATTTGGTGCCGAGTCGCAGCACGCGCAGCACGCCATTGTCCGAAAGGTCGCCGCAAATCTGCTGCGCCATGCGGATGCGCACATGCTCCACGATCTGTTCGGTCTTGCGCAGGTGCGGCGCAAGCTCGGCCACCGCTTCGAGAATGAGATGCAGGTTTCGGATTGAAACGCGCTCTGCCAGCAGCAGCTTGAGAATGGCCTGGAGACCGGAGTAGGACATGTGCGACGAGCAGATTTCGTCGGCAAGCTTCTTGTATTCCGGGTCCAGACGCTCGATGAGGATTTTTACGTCCTTGTAGGACAGGAGCATTGGCAGGTTGTTGCGAATGACTTCGCTGACATGCGTCAGAAGCGCCGAAATATTGTCGATCGGGTGGAAGCCTTCGCGCTTCAGGTCTTCGATGAAGTGTTCCAGAACCGAAACGGCAGGCATGCCGAAAGCGGGTTCTCTGACTTCATCCCCCGGAACCGACGGTCTGCGACCCTTGCCGGTGATGACCAGAACTTCGCCCACGCGCAGCGTATTGGCCGCAACCGTCGTGCCGTGAATTCTGATCTGATAGGATTTGTCCGGGATCGCGATATCGTCCGTGACCTTGATTTCCGGCACGACGAAACCGTATTGCGCAGCGAATTTCTTGCGCATCTTACCCACCCGGAAGCCTAGCTCCTGATGCGCGCCGAGAAGGCGTGGGGAGACCTGCTTGCCCAGGGCGAGTTCGATTTCGGAGGTGCGAAGGACGTTCTTGACCGTATCTTTTTCGGCATCTTCCGCCTTGGATGCGCTCTGCTCTTCGGCTGCGCGCGCGACTTCCTTTTCGCGGTCCATCTGGCGTGGAATGAACCAGGCGCCAAGTGCCAGCAGCATGCCGAGCGAAACGAATGGCAGGAATGGCAGGCCGGGAACCAGCGAAAGAACGAACATCAGACCGGCAGCAACGGAAAGCGCCTTCGGATATCCACTCAACTGGTTGATGACGGCGGTATCGGTGGAACCGAGCGTGCCGCCACGGGTAATGATAAGACCGGCAGCAAGCGAAACGATAAGGGCGGGAACCTGCGAGACGATACCGTCACCGACGGACAGCTTGACGAATACGTCGGCAGCTTCGCCGATTGGCATGCCGTGGCGGAAAACACCGATGATGATGCCGCCGCAAATGTTGATTGCCGTGATCATCAGACCGGCGACCGCATCACCGCGAACGAACTTCGACGCACCGTCCATGGCGCCGTAAAAGGCGCTTTCTTCTTCCAGTTCGCGGCGTCTGTGCTGCGCTTCCTTTTCGTTGATGATGCCCGCCGAAAGGTCGGCATCGATCGACATCTGCTTTCCGGGGATAGCGTCGAGGGTGAAGCGTGCGCCGACTTCCGCGATACGCGTTGCACCCTTGGTGATGACGATGAAGTTCACCACGATGAGGATGAGGAAGACGATAAGACCGATGACGAAATCGCCGGACATGACGAGGCTGGAGAAGCCCGCGATAACGCCGCCCGCCGCACTGTGTCCTTCGTTGCCGTGGGAAAGAATGACGCGCGTCGTGGCGATGTTGAGCGCCAGTCGGATCATTGTCGAGATCAGCAGGATCGTCGGGAAGGACGAGAAATCCAGCGGACGCTGAATCCACAGCGCAACCATGAGGATGAGGACGGAGAAGGCAATGGAAAATGCCAGGCCCATATCGATCATGAAGACCGGGATTGGCAGGAACAATATGCAAAGGATAGCAACGATACCGGCTGCGAACCCTATGTCGCGCCCGCCCGGGGCAACTTTGGGAAGAGGCAATATGCTGGGTGGCGTAGCCATTCTAACTCCATCTCATCATGAGAACCGGCAGAAACGTCCTGATCTTCCGTCCATCGAAGACCATGCCGACCAACTGGACACAGATCGACGTCCGAGCCTTAAGACATCAAGCTTGCGCGAGAATGGAGGAAATCCACCTGCAAAAACGGGAAAATTTAGCTTTGGTCAGGCGTCTTTTTATAATATGATTTGGGAGGTTATTCGCGCGATGATAGCGCGTCACTCGTCGGCCATGAGACGGTCTGCAAGATACAAGGCTCGTCATGGCTTCGACTTCGCTCTCCACCTATACCAGTTATCTCATCGTCAACCGCGATTTGAAATCGTCTTTGTCGACGGTGGCTAACCAGTCGACTGTGAAGCGCGACACGGAATATTACGAAGCCAATATCGGCAAGGTCACGACCGTCGATGAGTTTCTGGATGACTACAAGCTTTATTCCTATGCCATGAAGGCCTATGGCCTCGAAGAAATGACCTATGGCAAGGCCTTCATGCGCAAGGTGCTGGAAAGCGATCTGACCGACAGTTCCAGCTTTGCCAATACGCTCACCGACAAGCGTTATCTGCAATTTGCAGAAGCCTTCAATTTCAGTGGCGACAAGAAAACGGCCCAGAACAGCGGACAGCTGACCGACCTCACAGACGCCTACAAGGCCTCTTTTACGACCGAAGAAACGAATATCAAGACGGAGTCCACGTATTTTGCCGCCCAGATCGGCAAGGTGACGAGCGTCGATCAGCTGATAAATAATACCAGACTGCGGACCTATATGATGGACGCGGTCGGTCTCGATCCTACCTACACGTCGAAAAGCTATCTGAAACAGGTCCTGACAAGCGATCTTGAGGACGAGGAAAGCGTCGCCAATCAGGCCAAGGACACCGCCTGGAAAAAGCTTGCCGCAGCGTTCAACTTCAATGCCGATGGGACGGTGAATGGCCAAACCCAGACTGCGGATCAAACGGAAGACCTGAAGCTCGATTATGTTGCTAAAATGTCGAGCTATCCATCGAATACACTGCTTGAAGTCAATCAGCGCTATTGGGAAAAGAATGTCGCGAAGGTGACCTCCGCCAAGGAATTGACGGACGACAGCCGCCTGCTCGAATATGCCAAAACCGCTTTCAGCCTCAGTAAGACGATCCTTCCCAGCAGCGTCGCCAGCCTGATGTACAGCGAGAGTTTTGCCAATAATTACGGCAATACGAAATTGCTGGACGCTTTCAATTTCTCGGCGGACGGCACGCTTGCCGATGGAACCGCGCCTCAGGATGCCCAACAGACGAAAGATCTGGCCAAGCTCTACAAGGCGGCTTTCACGAAAGACCAGACGACCGCAATCGATGCGGCAGTTACAAACTACGATACGCGCATTGCCACCGTGACGTCGCTGGATGACTTCTTCGTCCCCAACAATAAGGACAAGGTCAACGGCAACGATCAGGTTACGGAAATATGGGATGTGGCCCTTCGGGCCTACGGCATCGATCCCGACGAAGTTTCCAATTCCGAGCTCAAGAAAATCCTGACGAGCGACGTGAGCGACAAGAAGAGCTATGTCAATTCGCTGAAGGATCAGCGCTTTGTGGATCTCGTGAACGCGTTCAACTTCACATCTGACGGCAAGGTGGACTCGCCGCTGCTTGCACAGGCGGAAAGCGTGACCGATGTTTTCTCTGCCGATTACAAAGCCAACAAAATCAGATCTCTGACGGGCACGGAACGCAAGACCGCCAGCGACAAGGCCGATACCGAAATCGAGTATTACAAATCGAAGATGATGGAAGTGAAGTCGGTCGATGATCTTGTCGCCGACACGCGGCTGACGAATTTCATTTTCGAAGCGCACGGCATCGATCCCAAAACTGTAACGACTTCCGATCTCAAGAAGATGTTCCAATCGGATCTCTCCGATCCGAAGAGCTTCGTCAACACGCAGGAAAACCCTGCCTTCGCGCAGATCATCGCTTCCTTCAACTTCAATACGAAGGGTGAGCTGGATGCGAGCGCCCAGCAGGGCGGTCAACAGCGCGGTGCCATCATGCAGACGACATCGCAATATGCGCGTCAGACGCTGGAAGAGCAGCAGGGCGATGCCAACGAAGGCGTTCGTCTGGCCCTTTACTTCTCTCGCAAGGCACCGGACCTGACGAGTGCCTATAGCATTCTAAGCGATGACGCCATCTTTGCCTTCTTCAAGACGGCCTATAGCCTGCCATCCAGCATCGCCAACATGGATGTGACAAAACAGGCTGAGATGGTGACGAAACTTCTGGATCTGTCGAAGCTTCAGGACCCGGACTATGTCGATGATCTGGTCAAGCGCTTTACGGCGCTTTACGACACGCAGAACGCCAACACGTCGTCTCCTGCTCTGTCTATCCTGAGCGGCAGTTCGACATCGATCAGTGCCGATACGCTTCTGGCGGTCGCGCAGCTGTCGTCCAAGTAGGAATACGGAAAAACGGGCCGGTAATAAGCCGACCCTGCAAGAAAAGCCTGTATGTCCTGAAACTGAAGGTCTACCAGTCTTCCGAATCGGAATTACGACGTGGGCTTTCGTCGGCCTTCTGCTCGTCGTCCGCCACTGGAATGGCGTAGGAGCCGTTCAGCCAGCGGGCGAGATCGAGCGAGCGGCAGCGATCCGAGCAGAAGGGATAGTCTTCGCGGGTGGAAGGTTTTTTGCACTCCGGGCAAGGCTGTGCTTTTCTAAGCGGTGTGACTTTGGAGTCTGCGGTCATTGGCGGTCAGCCCTCCTGCCAGCCCGGCGCCACCTCAAAACCTTCACCGGCCAGAAGTGACGTCGTTTCGTAGAGCGGCAGTCCTACGACATTGGTGTAGGAACCGGTAAGCTTCTGGACGAAGCAGCCTGCAATGCCCTGAATGCCATAGGCACCGGCCTTGCCGCGCCACTGGCCGGAAGCGATGTAGTTTTCGATTTCGTGCTGCGACAGGCGCTTGAAGCGGACCTTTGTCTCGGACACTTTCTGACGCACCTTGCCGCCGGGGGTAATCAGGCAGACACCGGTATAGACCCAGTGGCTTCTGCCCGAAAGCAGATGAAGCGCCGCCCTGGCGTCTTCGATATATTCGGCCTTGCCGACGATACGGCGGCCCACGGCCACGACCGTATCCGAGCCCAGAACGTAAGCATCCTTCCAGGCAAGCTCGCCCTTCACCGCCTTGTGGGCGGCCTGCGCCTTCTGAAGCGAGAGGCGTCGGCAGAGCGTGCGTGGATGTTCCAGACGTGCGGGCGTCTCGTCGATATCCATGGGCATCAGACGTGCGGGCTCTATGCCCACCTGATGCAGGAGCTCAAGACGGCGTGGCGATCCGGAAGCCAGAATCAGCTTTTGTTTTAAGTCTGTCATGCTCTGCCAGCCGTCCGATCTGTCGGGCTATTACTTGAAACGGTAAGTGATACGGCCTTTGGTCAGGTCGTAAGGGGTCATTTCAACCAGAACCTTGTCGCCCGCGAGAACGCGGATACGGTTCTTGCGCATGCGACCGGCTGTGTGAGCAATGATTTCGTGTTCGTTTTCCAGCTTCACACGGAACGTCGCATTGGGCAGGAGTTCGGTCACGACGCCCGGGAATTCAAGGACTTCTTCTTTTGTCATATAGGGTTTTTCTTCCTGTTTGATGATACCGAACGTAAGAGTCCGGGAAAATTGCGCGGAAACTACACAATCGCCGCCTATTTGTGAACCTAAATTGTCGCCTGCTCTAAAGCGTTTCCGAAAATGGCTGTGCGCGCTGCGGAAGACGCTCTGAAATAAGCTTTTTGAGGTGATCGCGCACCTCGCGATAGGCTTCCAGCCGCTGTTCTCGCGACCCGGTTTCCACCGTCGGATCCATCGTCGGCCAGTAGACCACGTCGAGAGCGTTGTAGCGCGTCAATTCCAGTGCGGCGTGGTGCGCCTCCGGCGTCAGCGTGATGATGAGGTCGAAGAAATCGTCCTCGATCTCCTCCATCGTGCGCGGCTTGTGCTTGCCGAGCGTCAGACCGGTTTCTTCCAGCACTGCATCCACGAAAGGATCGCGCTCCCCTGCGCGTACACCTGCGGACTGGATATAGATGCCTGGAGCAATGATCTGCTTGGCGATGACTTCGGCCATCGGAGAGCGGATGGAATTCATGCCGCACATGAATAATATGGCGCGCGGTGCCTTGTCTTTCAAATCAACGACACCCGGAGCTTCCATCTCTACCCCCGCCAATAGAGCACACAGACGAGCGTGAAGAGACGACGGGCCGTATCGAAATCCACCTTTATCTTGCCGGAGAGACGATCCATCAGCGTTTGCGATCCATCATTGTGGATACCGCGCCGCCCCATGTCGATTGCCTCGATCTGGCTCGGCGTGGAAGACCGGATGGCCTCGTAATAGCTTTCGCAGATCAGGAAATAATCCTTGATGATGCGGCGGAAAGGGGTGAGCGAAAGAATGTGTGTCGCGACAGCCTTGCCGTCTTCCGTGGTTATAGCGAAGACCAGCTTGGTTTCCACCAGCGAGATATCGAGCTTATAGGGCCCGCCCTCGTGCCCCAGCGGCTCGAAACTGTTCTCCTCGATCAGGTCGAAGATCGCGACGGCGCGTTCATGCTCTACGTCAGGCGTGGACCGGCCGATACTCTCGTCCAGCACCACGTCGCAGAGTCTGAATTCGCCAGCCGCCATGCCTTACCCTTCCGGATTGAGACGAATGGCAACAGACTTCGCATGCGCATCCAGCCCTTCGGAATTGGCAAGCGTGATGGCTGCGGGCGCCAGCTTGCGCAACTGATCCGGCCCAAGGCGCAAAATGGAGGTGCGCTTGACGAAATCCAGCACCGAAAGACCCGAGGAGAAACGCGCAGAACGCGCGGTTGGCAGAACGTGGTTGGAGCCCCCGACATAATCGCCGATCACCTCCGGCGTATGGCGACCGACGAAGATCGCACCGGCATTGCGCACGCCCGCCATCAGCGCATCCGGGTCGTCCACCGCAAGCTCCAGATGCTCTGCCGCAATGCGGTTTGCGAGCGGAATGGAAGCGGCAAGATCATCCACCAGAATGACGGCACCGAAGTCGCGCCAGCTTGCCGTGGCGGTTTCAGAACGTGACAATTGCTTCAACTGACGCTCGACGGCCTTTTCCACCGCGTGGCCAAGCTCCGCATCATCGGTGATGAGAATGGATTGCGCACCGGGATCATGTTCGGCCTGTGCCAGCAGGTCTGCGGCCAGCCAGTCAGGGTCATTGTGCCTATCTGCAATCACCAGCACTTCGGATGGGCCTGCAATCATATCGATGCCGACCGTGCCGAAAACCTGACGCTTGGCGGCTGCCACATATGCATTGCCGGGACCGACGATCTTGGCAACGGGTGCGATTGTCTGCGTGCCATAGGCAAGAGCGGCCACGGCCTGCGCGCCGCCGATACGATAAATTTCCTCCACGCCTGCAATGCGCGCAGCGGCCAGAACAGCGGGGTTGATCTTGCCGGCATTGGCCGGAACGACCATAACCACGCGCTCCACACCTGCAACCTTGGCCGGAACTGCGTTCATGAGAACGGAGCTTGGGTAGCTGGCGGTGCCGCCCGGCACATAGAGGCCAACAGCCTCAATTGCCGTCCAGCGCGAACCGAGACCGACGCCGATATCATCTTCGTAAATATCGTCCTTCGGCATCTGCCGCGCGTGGTGCTTCTCGATGCGGTGGGCCGCAAATTTGAGGGCATCCAGAACGGCAGGATCGACCTGGCCGACGGCATCATCGATTTCCGCTTCCGTGACCCGCATCGACACTTGGGAAAAATCGAGCCCGTCGAATTTCAGGGAGTAATGCGCCAAGGCCTCGTCGCCACGCTTTCGCACATCATCGATGATGTCGCGCACAACCGCGTTTACGTCTTCGGAGACTTCGCGTTTCGTCGTCAGGAACGCCGCGAATGCTTTTTCGAAATCAGAAGACGATTGCTCCAGCCAGATTGCCACTGCACTTACCCTTTCCGCAGCCCCGCATCATCAGCGGAGCAAAATCTCTGCCGCATCGCAAGACGTGCGGCACATGGGTATGTGGCATAAATCGAAACATGCGGGCAAGGCAATTCCCTGCCCGCACTCGCGCAAGATTTAGTCTGCCGGGTGGAAAGGCTTGGCGTTGGTTTCCCAAGCGCCGCTGAGATCGGTCAACTGCGCCTCAATGCATTCCACATCCAGCGCGATCGCGCCATTGCCGGAAAGGGTCAGCTCAACAGTGCCGTCCGGCCCCTCGCCCTTCTGGGTAAAGCGCACGGCTAGAAGTGAATGAACCTGTTCCTTATCCGCGCGGTTGATGCCGCTGGAGCGGACGGCGGAGACGCGTTTCAGAACGAATGCGGTGCGGCAACGCTCCGGCGGGTGATTTTTCTTAAGTCCGTTTTCCCATACGAAACGGTTGACCGACAGCACGAACTGGCCATGCCGTGCATCGAAAGATGCGTCTTTCAACTTGAAGACGCTGTCTTGCATGTGGGTGGAAATGATGGAGAGGTCTTCTCCATCCAGCGCCATCAGCTTAAGGCCGCTCATCGTTTCTCTATCCTCATCTTGCGGAGAGGTCCGCATCATCCAGTGTCCCTGAAAATTCAGGCTTTGTCTGGAGATAGGCAGTCGGGGACCGTTCTGCAACTCGGGCCCCGACGAAGATGATGGTGTCAGTCGCTGACGCGCTCTACCTGCGCGCCGCAGCGGTTGAGTTTCTCCTCAAGCCGCTCGAAGCCGCGGTCCAAATGATAGACGCGGGAGACCATCGTCTCGCCTTCGGCGACCAGACCCGCGATAACCAGCGAGACCGATGCACGAAGATCCGTTGCCATAACCTGAGCGCCACGCAGACGCGAAACGCCCTCGATGCGCGCCATCTGGCCTGAGAGCGAAATCTTGGCGCCCAGACGCGCCAATTCCTGAACGTGCATGAAGCGGTTTTCGAAAATGGTTTCGGTAATGTGCGATACGCCCTGCGCGCGCGTCATCAGCGCCATGAACTGCGCCTGAAGATCGGTCGGGAAGCCGGGGAAAGGCTCCGTCACCACATCTACTGGATGGATGCCATTGCCATTGCGCACCACGCGAAGGCCGCTTTCCGTTTCCGTGATCGAAGCACCCGCCAGCTTCAGCGTATCGAGCGCGTTATCGAGCAGCGAGGCGTGCGTGCCTTCGAGAACCACATCACCGCCCGTCATGGCGACAGCCATGGCATAGGTTCCGGTTTCGATACGATCTGGCAGAACGCGATGGCGTGCGCCGGATAGCGATGTCACTCCTTCGATGGTGATCGTGGAGGTGCCCGCACCTTCGATCTTCGCGCCCATGGCGATGAGGCACTGGGCGAGATCGACCACTTCCGGTTCGCGTGCGGCGTTGTGGATGATCGTCGTGCCGCGCGCGAGTGTCGCCGCCATCAGCATGACATGCGTTGCACCCACGGACACCTTGGGGAAGGTATAGGTGGCACCAACAAGGCCGCCATTCGGTGCGGTTGCGTTAATGTAGCCCCCGTCGATTTCCATGTTCGCGCCAAGCGCCTCAAGACCTTCGATAAAAAGATCCACAGGCCGCGTACCGATGGCGCAACCGCCCGGCAGCGACACGCGCGCCTTGCCTTCACGCGCCAGGAGCGGGCCAATGACCCAGAAACTCGCACGCATTTTCGAGACCAGCTCATAAGGAGCGGTCGTATCGACGATGGTGCGGCAAGTGAAGTGCACGGTCCGGGAATAGCCTTCATCCTGTCTTTCACGACGGCCATTGACGGCGATATCGACACCGTGGTTCCCGAGAATGCGGATCAGCTGCTCGACATCGGCCAGATGCGGCACATTTTCCAGCGTCAGCGTATCGCTGGTCAGCAGCGAGGCGATCATCAATGGAAGCGCGGCATTCTTTGCGCCGGAAATCGGGATGATGCCGTTAAGCTCGTTCCCGCCTGTGATTCTGATGCGATCCATACGTCCCTACGAGCTTCTGCTCGCCTTTCCTTGATGCCGATGAGGCATGTGTTGGCGCCGGGCTGCAAAGAGTACAGTGGCGCTGAAAAAAGATAAGATGCCGCGCAATGGTTAAATCATGCGGAAGACGAAACCCCGGTCCATTTCAATTTTCGCCTGATTGTTCTTGTCAGGACGATTCGTCCGTTTTTGCGGCAGGCAGACCTATTGTCTCATCCGCATCCCCTGCCCGGCGAGCACGCGACTGCTGTTTCCGCCGCGCAAGATTTTCACGCAGCTTTTTAGCCGCGCGCGCCTTGCGCTCCGCTTCTCTCTGCTTCGCCTTTTCGCCCGGCCCGCTCTGGGCCTGCGCACCCGGCTGCTCCGGGGAAATATCGTGGTGATCGTCCATGCGGGGTGTCATAAACGAATTTCGGGCTTTTCAACAGATGCCGCGGATTTTTGCAGAAAGGTTTGGCGAAGTCGCAATTTGCGGCTTGCACTCATCAAAAACCTATGGCAATAGGCGCCCACCTGATGTCGAGGCGCTTCGCTTCGGCCCCAAATGCTGCGGTAGCTCAGTGGTAGAGCACTCCCTTGGTAAGGGAGAGGTCGAGAGTTCAATCCTCTTTCGCAGCACCATTTTCTTCCCAAAGTTTTGCCAGTAGATTTAGTCCGCCGTCGCTCATCTTCCGACTTCGTTTAGCTCGAAAATTCTGCCGATTCGAATTTCATGGCAAGGCACTTTGGCTGCTAACTATGTAAGCTGAATTATTGGAACAAACGCCCGAAGCACAATTCGCGGCTTACTCCGTAGGGGCCATCGTCTGCTTGAACCGGACCACACGCGACTGGCTTCGCCTCCGAGGTCCGACCTTATCCTTGATCAAATCACGACTCTACTGGCTAAAAGCCAGATTGGACGCGTGAGAAGACCATATTGGTGAAAAGGGAAATCTGTGCGCCGACGAAGGGGGCGGACAAGGCGATTGCGACCATGACGGCGATGATTTTCGGGACGAAAGTCAGCGTCATTTCCTGGATTTGCGTCAATGCCTGAATGAATGCGATGATAATGCCGACCAGCATGCCAGCCAAAACAGCAGGACCGGCTGCGATCAGCACCGTCCAGATCGCATTTTGCATGATATCGAGAGCGTCCGCCTCATTCATCTCAGTCCGCTCAGTCTATCCGGCGTCGCAACGCCGGATCATCGATTTGATCAGTGGCCTGCGTCATGTGGCCACTGCAAACCATGCTATACGATTCGACAGAACCCGTTAAGACGCTGTCTGAGAGATTTTGATGCCTTCGCCGATGGCGATCTTGGAGCCAGCAACGGTCGTGGCAGTCAATCCGTCAGAGGTCACCTCTACCGAAGCAACCACACCAGATGTATTTCCGTCAGCGCTCGTAATCGTCTTGCCGATGTAGGACGAAGCATTTGACAGCGACGAAGCGGAGATAAGGCTCTCCAGATTCGTGTTCATCTTGATCGACTGCTCGACGTTCGAGAACGTCGCTAGCTGGGAAACCTGCTCGGTCGCGTCCATTGGATCGGTCGGATCCTGGTTCTTCATCTGCGTGATGAGCAACTGCAGGAAGTTATCGTAATCCAGCGTCGCTTTTGCTGCATCGGTCTTCGCAGTCGAAGTCGTCGTAGTCGTCGTAGTCGTCGCGGCGGTCGATGTCGAACTGCCTACTGAGTAGTCTACCATGGTGCGATTTCCCTTCTCAGTTCGTTGACTACCGCCGGAGTGATCTCCTGGCTATTGAGGATCGCTTCTTCCTTGGCATAGAGGCCACGGATCGTCTTCAGCGCGTCGAAAGGACGACCGGAGGAAACGGTGGCATCGATGCGTTTCAATTCGGAACGGATTTCCTCGTTCTTGAATGTCGCAAGCAGCATCGTGATCGACTTGCGGAAGAGGGTCAGGGACTGCTCCTTGCCTTCCGGGTTGATCAGCATCATCTGCACGATGAAATACAGCTGGCGCAGAGGTGTCGTCGTATCCTCAAGCTGTAGAACGTGGTTTTCAAGAAGAAATGTCACGTCATTGAGGAACTCGAGAGATACTTTTCTATCGACGCGCAATACCGCGCCGTTGATGAAGATCTTTTCCCCAGACTTCAAGGAAATCCGCAGTGTACTTTTCATTTTAATCCATCCTTGATGATGGTTGTAACGTC
>JAAIGF010399290.1_pt1 | contig 26643 bp, 29 predicted proteins | sample 6487441 | NCBI WGS metagenome assembly JAAIGF01 (sample SAMN13974129, study PRJNA590717) | phyllosphere metagenome | biome: pepper field; feature: multiple bacterial spot infested pepper fields; material: pepper leaves; isolation source: leaves from pepper fields | host: Capsicum annuum ... | reverse complement strand
GGCAACACGGCCGAAACTAAAGTTCGTCCGCAAACGGCCGATAATGTGTTCATGGGGCGCATTGCCCACCCTCTTTCCCGTAACGTTTGCCGGTCCTCGTGACCCCCATCAAGTAGGAACTGCCATGGACATCAGCAACGCTGTCTCCAGTCTGTCAACGCCCATGTCGTCCCTTGGTCGGGACATGTCGGCTGCCACCCTGCCCGCCAATACCCCCGCACCTGCCGCGCCGACGGAAGTTCCCGAAGTTGCAGTGCAACCTGCATCGCGCGCCGATGTCGAACAGGCAGCCGAGAACATCACGCGCTATCTGCAGGAAAACGGCAGCAGCCTGAACTTCTCCATCGACGACGAAAGCGGCCGCGTGATCATGAAGATCATCGACCCCAGCACCGATGAAGTGATTCGCCAGTTCCCCAGCGAAGATGCGCTGAGCATCAGCAAGTCGCTGGACAAGCTCCAGGGCCTGCTCTTGCGCGACAAGGCCTGAGCGTCCGCACCGTACGACTTGCTTTCGATATAAAAACGACCTGAAGGACTGAACCATGGCAGTTTCCTCACTTGGCGCCGGCTCCGGCCTGCCGCTCAACCAACTGTTGTCCGACCTGGTCGCCGCCGAGGCGATCCCCCTGACCACGCTGAGGAACAAGAGCGCGTCGGTGCAGTCCCAGGTGTCGGCATTCGGCAACATCAAGTCGACGCTGTCTGAACTGCAGAAGGCGCTCACCGCGCTGGACGACAGCAAGTTCACCAGCGTCAAGGCGACCACCAGCGATGCCGCCATCGCTACCGTCACGGCCGACTCCAAGGCCAAGGCGTTCAGCGGCAAGCTGGAGGTGACCTCGCTGGCCACAGGCGCCAAGGTCGCTACGGCAGCGCTGACCGACGTGGACGGCAACGTTGCCACCAAGACGTCAGCCATTGGCGCCGGCAAGCTCACCTTTACCCTGGGCACGGCCACGACCGCGCCGGATTCCTTCAACGCCAGCGCCAAGTCCGAGGACACGTTCTCGGTCACCATCGACCCGGACAAGAACTCGCTGGAAGACATTCGCGACGCCGTCAACAACGCCAAGGGGCCGGTTTCGGCCACCATCATCAACGACGCCAGCGGCGCTCGTCTGGTGTTCTCGGCGTCCGCAACCGGCGCAGCGAACAACTTCCGCATCACGGCCGAGAACGAGGACGGCACCCCTACTGGCGGTTTGGCGCAGTTCGCATTCGACCCGGCAAATCCTGGCGGCGGATCCACCACGCGCACCAGCCTGGGCGTGGATGCCAAGTTCAAGCTCGACGGTATCGAGCTCAGCAGTGCATCGAACACGGTCGCATCGACCGTCGACGGCCTGAGCTTCACGCTCCTGAAGGCGGGCACGACCGATCTCACCACGTCCAAGGACACGTCCACGCCCAAGACGGCGCTCAACGCGGTCGCGACGGCCTACAACAAGCTGTTCGACCAGGTAACGGCCCTGACCAAGGCGACGCCCCAAGCACCGGGCGCCGAAGCAACGGCTCGGAACGACGCCCCGCTGGTGGGCGATCCGACCCTGCGCAACATCATGGACAACATCCGCAACGAGGTTTTCGCGCCGCTGGCCAACACCGACGGCCCGTACAACTCGTTGACCGCGATCGGCATGACGTTCGACAAGGACGGCAAACTGTCGCTGAACGAGACGATCTTCGACAAGGCGATGACTGACGAACCGGATGCCGTGCGCAATCTGTTCACGCCAACGGCCTTCGGTGCGGAAACCCAGAGCCTGTCACAGCGTTTTGCATCGTCCATCGAAGCGCTGACCAACGACACCGACGGTCTGATCAAGGGTCGCGTCGACGGCCTGGGGCTGACCACCAAGTCGCTTCAGACCCAGCAGGAAGCGCTGGAACGACGCGTTGCTGCAGTGGAAGCCCGTTATCGCGCACAGTTCGTCGCGCTGGACGTGGCCCTCAGCAGCATGAAGGACACGCAGAACTATCTGGGACAGCAACTCAGCGCGCTGAATAATCTGAAGTGATGAGCACGTCCGTAATTTGATCGGTTCAATTGCGGACTTTTTCCTGCTGATCTCGACCTTTCGAAAGCATGTCGCGACGCGGGAAAACATTTATGCTAGATGCTGGTTGAGGTCACGGCTGGCAGAGGAGTAGGCATGCAAGGATTTGGTGGATTTGGCGCCTTCGGTGCCCGTGCATATGCCAGCGTGGGCGTGGAAACGAAGGTTGAGACGGCCAATCCTCACAGCCTCGTGCTGATGCTGTTCGATGGCGCGATCGATTCGCTTGCGCGTGTCCGCGGCTGCATCGAAGCCGAAGACATGCCGGGCAAATTTGCTGCCATCACGCGTGTCGATCGCATCATCAGCGAAGGACTGCGCACCAGCCTGGACCCCAGCACCGGGGAACTGGCTGGTCGGCTCGACGACCTGTACGACTACATGAGCCGGCGACTGGTGGTGGCCAATGCCACCAACGACATCGCTGTGCTCGACGAGATTTCCGGGCTGCTGCGTGGACTTCGGGATGCCTGGGCGCAGATTGCTCCCAAGTCCAAGGCCGCCTGAGCGGCCAGCGTTCCTTCCTTGGTTCGTTTTTCGGTCATGCAAATCATGCAAAACTATCAACAACTTTCCGATCTCAGCGGCGCCATGCTTGCTGCGGCGCGCCGCGGCGATTGGGACACGGTGATCAGCACCGAACAACTGTGCGCGCGCGTCATCGGCGAGTTGCAGTCGAATCCCCAGCCGCTTCCGGAAAAAGGCCCGGCGCAAACCGAACGCATGCGCCTGCTGCGCAAGATTCTGGCCGACGACGCGGAAGTCCGTGACCTGGCCCAGCCCTGGATGCGCGAACTCGAACGCATCCTGCGCAACAGCCGCCGCGCTGCCGCCCCCACGTTCCGTTAAGCCAACCGTTTGTACCGACCGGGCAGCGCCTGCCGCCCGGCACTGAAGGACAGTCATGGCAACCATGATGCCGCCTACCCGGCCGGTTGCCGATGTCGGTCCGGTCACTCCCTGGCAAAAGGAAGACCCCCGCCAAGCCGTGCTCGCACGCCTGCTTGGCGCCAACGGGCAGCCACTGCCCGTCGCAGCGACCGATCTGGCGCCCAGTCCTGGCGGATTGGTTCGCGCCCGCCTGATCGAAGCCCGCCTTGGCAACGAAGCACTGGTCGACATCGGCGGCAAGTCCTTCCTCATCCGTACGCGCCAGCCGCTTCCGCCTGGCGAAAGCGTCCTGCTCCGGATCATGGATCCGGCGGCCGACGACGACCGCATCCTCGATCCCCGTGCAGCGCGCGCTGCAGACGCCCGCGGTGCCGCCGGCGCCGGGGCATCCGGCCTGCCGGTCGCCCGCCCCGGGCTTGAACCCGCTGCGGCAGACGGCCCCGAGCCCACCCTCCCGACCCGAGCGCAGACACCGCCCGCCGAAGCACTGCGTGCCGACACCGGCGACGCCAAGATTCGCGTCAGCGGCCCGGCGCGTCTGCTGTCGGAACTGGCACCGCCGGGCACCAACACGGCCCGGCCCATCCAGATGCCCCCATTGACGGGGCCGCAGCAGACCGACCCGACGCGCGCCGCCCAACAGATGCGCAATGCCGTCGAGCATTCCGGGCTGTTCTACGAATCCCACGTGCAGGCCTGGAGCGAAGGCCGGCGGCCGCTGGAAAGCCTGCGCGCCGAACCGCAGGGCGCGCTGCCCGCGGCCAAGCCTGGCGACCCCATTCCCGACCTGCCCGATGCCGCCGAAGGCAGCGGCCGATTGGCCGAGGCCCGTAATCTGAGTGCAGCGCTGGCATCGATTCCGGCCAATGTCCGGCCGCTGGTGCAAGACCAGATCGCCTTGCTGGAAACCCCGCAACTGGGGCTTCAGGGAATGTGGCAAGGCCAGCCTTTCACGCTGCACATCGAACCGGATGAACGCCACAAGGAAGGCAAGAAGCTTCCGAACGATCCCATCCAGAACTGGAAAGTGCGGATCGAACTGAACGCACCGAATATGGGCCCGCTGCAGGTCGACATCGCGCTGGCAGGCGAGGCGGCAAAGATAAACGTGCGCGCCGCCCACACCGAGCGCGCCCAGGCCGGCCTGGGTAACCAGGCACGCGATCTGGCGGAAGCACTGTATGCCCACGGCGTGAAGGTGCACGCCTTGAAGATCGATACCAATCCCCTCGGGACGCCTCCCTCCGCACCGCGCAAGGGCAAGGCATGAGCGATCGCATCGATGCCATCGGCCGCGATACCGGACTGCCCGACGACGAGCAGGCTCGCACCCGTGCGGTCGCGTTGCGCTATGAACACGCGCGCGGCGCACCGAAGGTGGTGGCCAAGGGCACAGGCGTCGTGGCGGACGAGATACTGAAGCGTGCCGACGAGGCAGGTGTGTTCGTGCACCGCTCGCGCGAGTTGGTCAGCATGCTGATGACGGTAGACCTCGACGCCAAGGTGCCGCCCGAGCTTTACACCGCCGTGGCGGAAGTCCTGGCCTGGGTGTATCGCCAGGATGAAAAGGTCGCGCAGCGATTCGGTCCGGTGGATCTCGACAATCGGCCGAGCGTTCCCACACAGCCGGCATTGGCAGCGCCTGCCACGGCGGCTGCACCCCTGCCCCCGCTTCGCCCCCCGTCGCGCAAAAACTGATACCCCTGCGGCCGAGGGCGCACAGGGGTATCGGTGGCAGTGGTTCAACAAGGCCATGAAGACCCTGCCCGACCACGCCAGTCATGACAGGCGCCGCGCGTGAGCCACGGCGCCGTCCAGACTCAGACCGGCATGTTCATCACGTCGTTGTAGGCGGCAACCACTTTGTTGCGTGCCTGCGTCAGCATCTGGATCGACAGGCTGGCCTTGTTCATGGCGACCATCGTTTCTTCGATGCCCACGCGCGAATCGCCTGCCTGGTAGTCGCGCTGCAGCGCGCGTGCCGATTGCTGGCTTTGATGCACGGTTTCAATGGCTTCGCTGAGCATCGACGAGAAGTTCGCGGCTGCGCCCTTCGTCTGCCCAGCTTCTTCGCCGCGGCCCAGCATCTGTGCGGCGCGAGCCATGCCGGTCGCGGCGGTTTCCTGGCCCATCAGGGCACTGATTCGATCGACCATGACGTCTCTACAATAAGGTTCAAGGGTATCCAGGGATGAGGCATCTTACCGAGCCGATGTCATCCGATAGGGCGGAAAGTGCCCCGGATTCCCCCCCTTGTTCCCGCTTTAGAAATTGCGCCCCCCGTCCAAAATGGCGACTGTTTGATAAGGGGCCGACGCTGCGTAGGCCCTAACAACACTAAAACGGGCCGCCGCGTGCGACATGGCTGACGCAATTTCCGCTACCGCTTCCGACTTCCCCCGCTCCAAGGCAAATGCGCTGACGGAGGCCTACGGCCGCCTGTCCACCAAGCACCGCATGGGCCTGCTGATCGGTGTGCCGCTTCTGCTGGCGCTCATCATCGCCTCGCTGCTGTGGAGCCGGGAACCTGACTACCGCGTGCTGTTCAGCGGATTGACCGACAAGGATGGCGGCGCCATCCTGGCCGTGCTCAATACGCAGAAGGTGCCTTACAAGATGGCGGAGAACGGTGCCGCCATCCTGGTGCCGGCCGACCGCGTCCACGAAACCCGCCTCCAACTGGCGTCGCAAGGCCTGCCGCGCGGCGGCAACGTCGGCTTCGAGCTGATGGAGAACGCCCGCCTCGGCCTGACGCAGTTCCAGGAACAGGTGAACTACCAGCGCGCACTCGAAGGCGAACTGTCGCGCTCGATCCAGAGCCTCGGCACGGTCGCCTCGGCACGGGTCCACCTGGCGATTCCCAAGCCCAGCATCTTCGTGCGCGAACAGAACCGGCCGACGGCTTCGGTGCTGATCTCGCTGATCAACGGCCGTGCGCTCGACCGCTCGCAGGTCGAGGGCATCGTCCACCTGGTGTCGTCCTCGGTGCCTGAGCTTACGCCCAGCGCTGTGAGCGTGGTCGACCAGAACGGCAACCTGCTGTCGGCAGAAAAGCCCAAGTCGGGCCTGGACGCCACCCAACTGCAGTTCGTCCACGAGATCGAGCAGCAGTATTCGCGTCGCATCATCGCCCTGCTCTCGCCCATCGTCGGCGCCTCCAACATCCGCGCCCAGGTCACAGCCGACGTCGATTTCAGCCAGCTCGAGCGCACCGAAGAGTTCTTCAAGCCGAACACCAATCCCGACCAGGCCGCCATCCGCAGCCAGCAGACCTCGGAGTCGTCGCAGCCCGGCCCGCACAACCCGACCGGGGTGCCGGGTGCGCTGACCAACACGCCTCCGGGCACCAATGTGGCGGCACAGGCACAGGGCGCCAACATCGCCACCAACCCGCAGGCCAACGCTCAAGGGCAGGCACCTGGCGGCGCCAACGCCGACACGCTGGCGCTGATCGAGGCCGGCAAGTCCACCCAGCGTGCGTCCACCACCAATTACGAAGTCGACAAGAGCGTCGTCTTCACCCGCGAGCCGACCGGCCGTATCCGCCGCGTCAGTGCCGCCGTGGTGGTCAACAACCGCATGGTCGACACCAACGGCACGATGGTCAGCACCGCGCTGACGGCCGAGGAGCTCGAACAGATCAACACGGTGGTGCGTCAGGCGATCGGTGCAACGGCGGAACGACGCGACTCGGTGTCGGTCGTAAACATGGCGTTCAACACCGAAGCCGACTCGTCCGAGCACGATCTGCCGCTGTGGCAACAGGCATGGGTCATCGATCTGGCCAAGAGCGCAGGCCTGTGGCTGCTGCTCGGCGCCATCGCCGCCTACCTCATCATTGGCGTGATCCGCCCGGCCGTACGCCAACTGACTGCGCCGCCGCCTCCGCCCGAGGCCGAAGACCGCGAGATCGACTTGTCAGGCATACCAGGTGCTCTCGAAAGCGACGAACTCACCTTGGTGCCCAAGTCCGATCCGCTCGAATCCGCGCGTCAACTCGCCCGCGAGAACCCCCAGGCCGTGGCAAACGTCATCCGGCAATGGGTCTCCGGTCCCGCTTGAAAGAAGTAGTGAACCGATATGGCTGATGATCAGGGTATTGAAGACGGCGCAGTATTGCTGCTGACGCTGGGTGAAGAGGAAGCGGCCAACGTGCTGCGCCACCTCCCGCCGCGCGACGTGCAGAAGATCGGTGCCGTGATGGCCGGCATGCGCAACGTGCCGCGCGACCGCATCAACTCGGTGCTGGCGCGCTTCCACGAAGACGCGCAGATGCAGACGGGCGTGGGCACCGATGCCGACGCCTACCTGCGCGCGGTGCTGACCAAGGCGCTGGGCACGGACAAGGCCGGCTTCCTCATCGAACGCATCCTGCACACGGGCGACACCACCGGCATCGAAAGCCTGAAGTGGATGGATCCCGCCAGCGTGGCCGAACTCATCCGCAGCGAGCACCCGCAGATCATCGCCACGATCCTGGTGCACCTGGAGGCCGACCAGTCGGCCGCCATCCTGAACCGCCTGAGCGAGCGTACCCGCAGCGACGTGCTGTTGCGTATCGCCACGCTCGACGGGATTCAGCCGGCTGCGCTGCGCGAACTCAACGACGTGCTGTTGAAGATGCTGTCGGGCAACGAACAGGTCAAGCGGGCCAAGCTCGGCGGCATCAAGACCGCGGCCGAGATCCTCAACTTCGTGGGCGCAAGCTCCGAGCAGCTCATCCTGGGCGCGGTCAAGGACTTCGACGCCGACCTGGCGCAGAAGATCATCGACGAGATGTTCACCTTCGACAACCTGGGCGACATGGACGATCGCAGCGTCCAGACCATGTTGCGCGAAGTGCCCAACGACATGCTGGTGATCTCGCTCAAGGGCGCGAGCATGGAATTGCGCGAGAAAATGCTCAAGAATATGCCCAAGCGGGCTGCCGAGCAGCTGCGCGACGACCTGGAAGCCAAGGGCCCGATGCGCGTCTCGGAAGTCGAAACGCAGCAGAAGGAAATCCTCAAGATCGTGCGCCGTCTGGCCGAGGAAGGCCAGGTGGTGCTGACGGCCGCAGGCGAAGACGATTATGTTTGACGAGCCAGTACTGCTACCCGGCCGCATCCTGTCGGCCGAAGAAGCCCAGGATCTGCCGGTGTGGCGTATCGAGCCGTTTCCCGGCGGTATCGAGGCAGCGCGCGCCGCCGCCAAGGAAACGGAGGCCGAGCGCGAATCCAAGCGCCTGGCCGATATCGAAAAAGCCGCCGCTGCCCGCGTCGCGGCCATGACGCCGCCAGCGCCGCCCGCCGTCGATCCGGCCGAGCGCGAACGCATTCGCCGGGAGGCCTTCGACGAAGGTTTCGCGGCCGGTTACGACGAAGGCATGAAGGCCGCCGACGTCGAGGTCAAGCGCATCAAGAGCATTGCCGACAACGCCGGCAGTGCGTTCATGGCTTTCGAGGAATCGATCGCCCCTGCCCTGCTCGAGTTGGCATTGACCGTGGCCCGTCAGGTCGTGCGCCGCGAGATCGCGACCCAGCCTGACGCCGTACTGGCCGTCATGCACGAAGCCTTCGACCAGATGATCGGCGGCGAAACGGGCAAGCAGCTTTTCGTCAATCCGATCGACGTCGACATGGTTCGCGCCCACCTGAGCGAAGACCTGGCCAGCGGCCCCTGGAAGATCGTCGAAGACCCGCGTGTGGAAGCCGGCGGTTGCCGTGTCGCCACGCGCCAGTCCGACATCGACGCCACCGTTTCCACCCGCTGGAAGCGTACGGTTGCGTTGCTGGGCGGCGAAGTGCCGTGGACCGAAAGCGCACCACCCGCCCTGCCGGCAACGGCACAGGCAAAGGCGCCCGCAGTCCAGGCCCAGCCGTCTGCCGCGCCGACGCCGCCTGCGGCAGCCGCCCCGTCCGCACCCGAGGCAGCCCGCTCGCCAGAAGAAATGGCGTCCTTGCTCGACCAGGCCATCGCGCCCGCCACTCCGGCCGACCCGTCGGGAGCCCCGCAGTGATTGCCGCCGACGAGGCCCCCGTCGATACCGCCGGTCGTCTGACCGAGTATCTGAACGACTGCACCCGCACGATGACGGCGGCGGCCCCGCTCGCCATTCATGGCAAGCTCAGCCGCGCGGCCGGCCTGGTGCTGGAAGCCCAGGGCATGAAGCTCGCCTTGGGCAGCACCTGCGCGATCCGCCAGGGCCAGAATGCCGTGGTCGAAGCGGAAGTCGTGGGCTTCAACGGCGAACGCCTCTTCCTGATGCCCTTCACCGAAGTGCAGGGCCTGACGGCCGGCGCCCAGGTCGAACCCGAAGCCCCTGGCGTGCTGGTGCCGCCCTACCGCATGGTCAACCGGGTTCGCCCGGCGCCGCACCAGGAAGGCGAAGCGCGTACCAAGCATCTGCCTGTGGGCGAAGCCATGCTGGGTCGCGTCGTCGACGCCGCTGGCCGTCCGCTGGACCGCCTGGGCCCGCTCAACACCACCTTGCGCGCACCACTGGCAGCGCGTCCGCTCAACCCCATCGAACGCGAACCGATCGACCGTCCGCTGGACGTGGGCGTGCGCGCCATCAACGGCATGCTGACCGTCGGCCGCGGACAGCGCATGGGCCTGTTCGCCGGCTCCGGCGTGGGCAAGAGCGTGCTGCTGGGCATGATGGCGCGCTATACCGAGGCCGAAGTCGCCGTGGTCGGGCTGATCGGCGAACGGGGCCGCGAAGTGAAGGAATTCATCGACCAGATCCTGGGCAGCGAAGGCCTGGCCCGGTCGGTCGTGGTGGCCGCGCCCGCCGATGCCGCGCCGCTGATGCGCCTGCAGGGCGCCGCCTACGCCACCGTGCTGGCCGAGTACTTCCGCGACCAGGGCAAGAACGTGCTGCTGATCATGGATTCGCTCACGCGTTATGCCATGGCCCAGCGTGAAATCGCGCTGGCCATTGGCGAGCCGCCTGCCACCAAGGGCTATCCGCCGTCGGTGTTCGCCAAGCTGCCGGCCCTGGTCGAGCGCGCCGGTAACGGCACCAATGGCAAGGGGTCGATCACGGCCTTCTATACCGTGCTGACCGAAGGCGACGACCAGCAGGACCCGATTGCCGACTCGGCCCGCGCCATTCTGGACGGCCACATCGTGCTGAACCGGTCGCTGGCGGAAACCGGCCACTACCCGGCCATCGACATCGAGCAATCGATCTCGCGGGCCATGCACAACATCACCGATCACGGACATCAGAAAGCTGCCCGTGCAGTCAAGAATCTGTTCTCGCGGTTCCAGCGTTCACGCGATCTCATCCAGGTGGGCGCCTACGTCCCCGGAAGCGATCCGGAACTCGATCGCGCGATCAACGCACACGGTGCGATCAGCAGCTTTTTGCAGCAGGACATGCTCGAACAGGCGCCCTACCCCGTCGCCTGCGAGCAACTGAACCAGCTCGCCCAACAGTACGGCATGCCGTCCGCGCAGTAGGGTGTCGGAAAACAGGGGCGTAAGGAAAGACAATGGCCAATCCGTCCACGCTTGAAACCCTCATCGACCTCGCAAAGGATCGCAAGACCGAGGCAGCGCAGGCATTCGCGCGCGCCGTCGCGCATGCGCAGCAGGCCGAGCAGCGCCTGCAGTTGCTGCACAACTATCGCGGCGAGTACGAGACGCGCATGCGCAACCAGGCACAGCGCGGAATCGGTGGCAGCCAGATCGGCAATTACAACCGCTTCATCGACCAGCTTTCCGAGGCATTTCTGCAACAAGAATACGAAGTGGCCCAGGCACAGGCATTGGTCAACCAGGCACGTGAGAATTTCCTGGCTGAAGAACGTAAGCTGAAGTCCTTCGAAGTGCTCGCCCAACGTGCCGACCAGCGGGAAGGCGCCAAGCAGGCCAAGCGCGAACAAAAACAATTCGACGAATTCGCTGCGCGCGCTGCATTCGCAGGCGCCAACACGAGGTTTTGATCCATGAGCACCCCGGTCTCTTCAAACGGCGACATCGCGCACCAGTCGCGCGCGCAGAGCGCTCGCAATGCCGCACCGGCTGCCGCCTATCGTCCCGGAGAAGCCCAGGACGCCGGCGATGCGTTCGCTGCGCTGTTCGGGCTGGCGATGTCCGCACAGGGTGATGCCGCGCCGATCACGCTCGGCCCCGCCGATGCAGACAAGCAAGGCTTGGCAGCCGGCGCGGAAACGGATGAGTCGCTGACGGGCGCCCCGGTCGATACTGCGGCCCTGCTGGCGTCGATTCCCTGGCACGTTGCTCCCAGCCAACCGCAGGCACCAGCCGTGCCGGTACCCGGCGCACAAGCCATCGCCCTGTCGACGGATGCGCAGGCCGTGCCCGAAGGCGGTGATTTCGCTGCACGGCAGGCACAGGCAGGAACGGATCCCGCCCTGGGCGTGGCCGCGTCGGTGACCGACCCTGCGACCCTGGCTGCGGCACAGGGCATGGCCGGCGCCGTCGCCGTCCCGGCCGATCTGGCTCGACTGGCACAAGGCAATGCCGAGGCGCAGGAACCCGCGCCCGGGCTGCCCGCAGCGGCCGGCGTGCGTCGTCCCGGCGCAGGCGTGGGCGCCAGCGCTGCGGGCCTCGCGGCCCAGGGTGCGCGTTCGGCAGGCGCCGATGCAGCCCAGGCCGGCGCCGATCAAGAAGCGGCATTCGATCTCAAGAGTGCCGATCTGCGTGGTCAGTCCACCGGGCCGGTGGCAGGCAATGGCCAGGCTGCAGCCGCGTCGTCCCTGACGGAACGTGCGGTAGCGCCCGTGACGACGGCAAGCGGCGTGGTTGCCGCACCGGTCGACGCCGCCCAGGCCGCCACCCCGCACGCACTGCCGTCGGCTCGCCACGAAGTCCCCACCGTTCCGGGCCCGCCGACCCAGGTACACCAGCCTGCCATGCAGGCCCGTGTCGACGAAGCCGTCCGCTGGATGAGCACGCAGGACATCCAGGAAGCCGAGATCCGCGTCACGCCGGACGACCTCGGCCCGGTGTCGGTGCACCTGCGCATGGATGGCGACGTCGCGACTGTCACCTTCGTCAGTCAGCATGAACAGACCCGCCAGGTCCTGGAAAACAGCCTGGGCAGCCTGCGTGACGCGCTGGCATCGAGCGGCCTGCAACTGGGCCAGGCCCAGGTGGGGTCCGAGCAGCCGCACAACGCCTTTGCCGATGCCGATGGGCAAGGCGGCAACGGCCGTGGCCAGGGCGGACAAGGTGGTCAGGGCGTCAATGGCGAGGCCGGAGACGGACGCAGCAACGGCCAGCAGACGGCCGGCAATGGCCTGGTCGATCTTTACGCCTGATCCGGATCATCGCCACCACAGCGATAAGCCCGGGTTTTCCTTCCCTGTTCACACGATGCACTTCCCTGGACGGACTCGATAATCTCGTCGTCCAGGTGTGTCCTTCGCACAGAATTTTCCGGAGAGTGTTTTTATGTCCGTCCTCAGCGCCTTGTCCAAGCGCAAAACGCTGCTCATCATCATCGCGCTGGTGGTCGTGGCTCTGCTCGTCGGTGGTTTCTTCGCCCTGCGAATGATGCAGGAACGCCAGGCCATCGCCATGGGACTCGCGGCAGAACCGGTCGCCGCCGAAACGCAGCAGGCCGCACCGGCTGGACGCCGTCCGGCAGGCCAACTGCCGATGTACGCACCGCTCGACGTCTTCACGGCCAATCTGGCCGACCGCGACCGTGATCGTTTCGGCCAGGTGGGCGTGACGTTCGAAATCGCGGACAAGGAAGCCGAAGCGATGATGAAGTCGTACACGCCGATCTTTCGCAGCCGTATCCTGATCATGCTGAGCAGCAAGACCGCCGCCGATCTGCTGACGGTCGAGGGCAAGAAAGCGTTCTCGGACGAAATCCTCGCCATGGCACGTACCGAAGTCGGCCGCCAGAATGCCACCAAGATCTATGGCGTACTATTCTCGAACTTCGTGATTCAGTGAACCCAACGGGCTCGAAACGCTAAGATGGCTGTTGCAAAATCCGGAAGTATCTCCATGTCGGGAGAGTTTCTCTCCCAGGACGAAGTCGACGCGCTCCTGCGCGGCGTCAACGGAGAGGAAGAAGAGGCCCCAGCGCAGGACTCCGGAACCGTTCGGCCGTACAACCTCGTCAAGCAGGAACGGATCGTTCGTGGGCGGATGCCCACGCTGGAAATCATCCACGATCGTTTCGGCCGGCTGATCCGTACGGGCCTCTACAACTTCATGCGCCGCAACCCCGAGATCTCGGTCGGGCCCGTGCGCGTGATCAAGTACAGCGAGTTCCTGCGCAACCTGGTGGTCCCCACCAACCTCAACATCGTCGCGCTCAAGCCCTTGCGCGGCAACGGCCTGTTCATCTTCGAACCGCGCCTGGTGTTCTCGGTGGTCGACAACCTGTTCGGCGGCGATGGCCGCTTCCACACCCGTGTGGAAGGTCGTGACTTCACGCAGACCGAACAGCGCATCATCCAACGCATGCTGGGTGTGGTGCTCGAAGACTATATGAAGGCCTGGAACAGCGTGTACCCGCTGCGCTTCGAATACCAGCGCTCGGAAATGCACACGCAGTTCGCCAGCATCGCCACCCCGTCGGAAATCGTGGTCACCTCCACGTTCTCGATCGAATTCGGGTCCTCGGGCGGCGATCTGCACATCTGCTTCCCGTACGCGTCGGTCGAACCGATCCGCGACGTGCTCTACAGCCCGGTCCAGGGCGACCAGATGGAACCGGACAAGCGCTGGTTGCGCATGCTGCGCAAACAGATCCAGCTCGCCGATGTCGAGCTGACGGTCAAGCTTGCGCAGACCCCGCTGCTGGTGCGCGATCTGCTGAAGATGAAAAAAGGCGATGTCGTGCCTATCGACATCGGCAATACCGTTGCCGCCGAAGTCGACGGCATCCCCGTCTTCGAGTGCAAGGTGGGAATTTTGAACGGCCAGAATGCGGTTCGCATCGAGAAGGTTCTCGCGACGCCGCAAGCAGAAAACAGCCTCGGAGATGATGATGGCGTCTAACGATACGGAAGACTGGGCCGCCGCGATGGCGGAACAGAGTCAAGCGGCGGGCGCGGTGCGCAGTGCCGACGATGTGTTCGAGAAATTTTCGTCGGCCGGCACCCCGTCGGGTACCGCCAACGACATCGACATCATCATGGACATCCCGGTCACCCTGACCGTGGAATTGGGCCGCACCCGCATTCCCATCAAGCAGATCCTGCAGCTTGCCCAGGGCTCGGTGGTGGAACTCGACGGCCTGGCCGGCGAACCCATGGACGTGCTGGTCAACGGCTGCCTGATCGCCCAGGGTGAAGTGGTGGTGGTCAACGACAAGTTCGGTATCCGCCTGACCGACATCATCACCCCGTCCGAACGTCTGCGTAAGCTCAACCGCTGATGGGTCCGACGGGTCCGGACATCGTACAGACCATGCTCGCGCTGGCCGCTGTGCTGGCGCTGATCTGGGGCTGTGCGTGGGTCATGCGCCGCATCCAGCGTCCCGGTGGCGCTGGCAGTGCCGCGATGAACATTCGTGGCCAACTCGCGGTCGGTGCGCGCGAACGCGTGGTGTTGATCGAGGTGGGCGATCAGTGGATCGTCACCGGCGTGGCGCCGGGCAATGTCCGCGCGCTCGCCGTCATGCCCCGCCCCGACGACGTTCCCCAGTCGAACGAACCGATTCCTCCTGCGGATTTCCGCACCTTGCTCGCCCGTTTGCGCAAGCAACCATGACGATGAAGGTATCTTTCCTTTCCCGTACGGCGGGCGGCCTCGTTCGCCTGCGCCGGCCTCTGGCCGCCGCCGCGCTGCTGGCCCTGCCGGCCGTCGTGCTGGCCCAGCAGGCAGGCATCCCTGCCTTGACGGCATCGCCCGGCAACGCGGGCTCGACCACGTATTCGCTGTCGCTGCAGACGCTGCTGGTCCTGACGTCGCTGACCTTCCTGCCGGCTGCCTTGCTGATGATGACGGGCTTCACCCGCATCATCATCGTGCTGTCGCTGCTGCGCAGCGCGCTGGGTACGCAAAGCTCGCCGCCCAACCAGGTGCTCATCGGCCTGGCGCTGTTCACGACCTTCTTCGTCATGGGGCCGGTGTTCGACCGGGTCTACACCGAAGCCTATGCGCCGTTCGAGCGCAACGAGATCACCTTCCAGGAAGCGCTCACGCGTGCGCAGCCCCCGCTTCGCACCTTCATGCTGCGCCAGACCCGCGAAAGCGATCTGGCCCTGTTCTCGCGCCTGGCGGGCCAGCCGCCGGTGGCCACCGCCGACGAACTGCCGCTGCGCGTCATCGTCCCGGCCTTCGTGGTCAGCGAGCTGAAGACGGCATTCCAGATCGGCTTCATGATCTTCCTGCCCTTCCTGGTCATCGATCTGGTGGTGTCCAGCGTGCTGATGTCCATGGGGATGATGATGCTGTCGCCCGTGTTGATATCCCTACCCTTCAAGATGATGCTGTTCGTCATGGCGGACGGCTGGAACCTGCTGATAGGCAGCCTGGTTGCGAGTTTTGCCACATGAATGACGCATCGGGAGTCCTGACCCTCGCGCAGGGCGCCATGCAGTTGGCGCTCTATCTGGCGGCACCCATGCTGCTGACGGCCCTGGGCATCGGTCTGATCATCAGCATCCTGCAGGCCGCCACGCAGATCAACGAAATGACCCTGGCTTTCGTGCCGAAGCTGGTGGGCGTGTTCCTGGCTGCGCTGCTGGCCGGCCCCTGGATGATCCAGCTCACGGTGGAATACATCCGCCGCCTGTTCGGCGATATTCCATTCGTCCTGGGCTAGGCGACCGGCCATGCTGAGCTTCAGCGACGCCGAGCTGCAGCAACTGTTCGCGCTGTACATGTGGCCTTTCCTGCGGTGCCTGGCACTGGTGCAGACCGCACCGGTGTTCGGCCACCGCATGGTGCCGCAGCGCATCCGGATCAGTCTGGCGCTGTTGCTGACCATCCTCATCGCCCCGAATGTCCCCACCGCCGTCATCGACCCGTTCTCGGGTCAGGGCATGCTGCTGGTGTTCCAGCAATTCGCCATCGGTGCGTGCATGGGATTCGGGCTGCGGGTGGTGTTCTCGGCCTTCGAAATCGCGGGCGACCTCATCGGTCTGCAGATGGGTCTGGGCTTCGCGGCCTTCCTGGACCCGCAACGCAACTCCCCCTCGCCCATTCTGGCCACCTTCCTCATGCTGGTCGCCACGCTGGTCTTCATGGCCAACGACGGGCATCTGATGCTGATCGTGACCCTGGCGGAAAGCTTCACGGCGCTGCCGATCGCACCTGCCCCGCTGACAGGCATCGACTGGATGCGCATGGCGGGCCTGGGCGCAATGATCTTCTCGTTGGGCGTTCAGATCGCCTTGCCCGTGCTGGCATCGGTGCTGGCGCTGAACATCGGGCTGGGCTTCATCTCGCGAAGCGCGCCGGCCCTGAACATCTTCAACATCGGCTTTGCGATCACCCTGATCGCCGGCATTCTGGGGCTGTGGCTGACGCTGGGTGCGATGGCTGGCCTGATCGCACGCGTGACCGGCGTCGGCGTGCCCTACCTGCTCTGACGGCTGATACGGCAAACGGCGGCCATCGCATGATGGCCGCCATCTTCAACGCGTATGGCCCGATACCCCGGCCTCGGGCGCCGTTTCCAGGAAGGTGGCGGTAAAGCGTGTCCCGGGGAATCCCGGACGGCTCTGCACCGACAGCACGGCACGGTGTGCCCGGGCGATTTCCTGCACGATGGCCAGTCCCAGGCCCGAACCGGGCGTGCGCACGCTTTGCGCCCGATGGAATGGCTCGAAGACCTTGTCGATGTCGGCTTCGGCAATGCCGGGTCCGTCGTCCTCGACCATCAGGCACGGCGGCGATGCCGTCACGCGCAGCATGATACGGCCCGGCTTGGCGCCATAACGGATGGCATTGTCGACCAGATTGCCCAGCAGTTCGTTGAGCAGTACCGGGTCGCCGTGTATCCACACGGGTTCGGCCGGCGCGTCCAGGTCGATTTCCACCTGTGCTGCCCGCGCACGGGGGAACCAGGCCGCCCCGCCCTCTTGCGCCAGCTCACACAGATCGACCAGCTTGAAGCCGTCCTGCGGCCGTGTGGTGACGTCGGCACGAGCCAGCACCAGCAACTGCTCACCGACACGAATCATGCGGTCGGCCACGGACTTGATGCGTTCGGCGCGCTGGCGCACGTCGTCGGGCAAGGGCCGCGACAGCATCAGTTCCGATTCCAGCTTCAGGCCGGTCAACGGGGTCCGCAGTTGATGCGCGGCGTGGCCGATGAAGCGGCGTTGGGCAGCGATCGCATGGCCCAACCGCGTCAGCAGTGAATTCGTCTGCGCCACCAGGGGCGTGATTTCGCTGGGCACGCCAGCCGTACCGATAGGCTGCAGGTCGTCGATGCCGCGTGCCTCGATTTCCTCGGACACCCGGCTGATTTCGCGCAGTCCGCTGCGCACCCCGGTCACGATGACGAAGCCCAGCATCACCGCCATCAGCAGCAGGCCGCCGACCAGCACCGACAGGATCTCTTCGATCACGCGCGTGCGCTTGTTCAGGGTTTCGGCGACCACGACGTCGATGGGCATGCCGTCCAGATCGACGCGGCTGGTGGCCACCCGCACATCCAGGCCGTCGATGCGGGTATCGAACAGGCGGGTGACGGTTCCGTCGTAGGTGGCATTGCGCCGTGGCGGCACGTGGGTCTCGACCTCACCCGGGTCGGTGGCCGAGGTTGGCAGGTCGGCGCGTCCCGCCATGAGGACATCGCCGGAACTGACGCGGAAGAATACGCGGTCGGTGGAGTCTTCCTCGAATACGCCGCCGGCATCGCTCAGGGTCTGGGGCGGCTGGCCGCGCAGGATGTCGTCGGGAAGCTGCTCGTAGACCATGCCGAAGCGGTCGATCAGCCGTGGGCCCTCGGGCGTCATGCGTACCTGGCGCGCCAGCGCACGGACGCTGTCGATCAGCGAGCGGTCGTAGACCTCGTTGCCCAGCCGTTGGCCGATGGCGTAGGTCGATACCGTGTCGATGGCCGCCAGCGCCAGCACTGCGGGCAGCAGGCGGATCAGCAAATGCCAGGCAAGCGAGCGGCGCCGGGGCTCGGGAGCCGGGCGGGTATCAGGCATTGGGTGCGGCGGCGCCGGTTTCCAGCAGGTAGCCGAAGCCACGCACCGTCTGGATCGATACGCCCGACCCTTCCAGGCGCTTGCGCAGGCGGTAGACGTAGACTTCGACGGCGTTTTCGCTGAAATCGGCATCCCAGGCAGACAGGGAATTGACGATCTGCCGCTTGGTGACGACACGGCCAGCGCGGTTCATCAGCATTTCGAGCACCGACAATTCGCGCACCGACAGGGCGATGCGCTCGCCGTTCAGACGCACTTCGCGGCCGACGGTGTCGAAGCTCAGGGGACCGGCTTCCAGCGTGGGGCTGACATGCCCGGCACGGCGACGGATGAGGGCGCGCACGCGTGCGGCGAGTTCCGGCAGCTCGAAGGGCTTGGTGACGTAATCGTCGGCGCCGGCATCCAGGCCGTCGACGCGATCCTGCAAGGCGTCGCGGGCGGTCAGGATGAGCACCGGCACGGTGTTCTCGTTGGCGCGCAGGCGGCGCAGCACCGTCAGGCCGTCCTCGCCCGGCAGGTTGAGGTCCAGCAGCACCAGGTCGTAGGGCTGGGCAGCGATGGCACCGGCAGCCCGGTCCCCTTCGGCCAGCAGATCGACGGCGTAGCCCTGATCGCCCAGGAATTCGCTCAAGGCATTGCCCAAGGTCGGATCGTCTTCAATAACCAGTACACGCATGGGCAGTTACCGCAGGGCGGTTCAGAGTGGGAAAAACGTCAAGCGTAAACCGACCGGGGCCGGCACGCCAATCCAGCGTGCCGGCCCCGGTGGCCGATCATGAATGCTTCAGCGTGCGTTCAGCGCGCCGGCTTGCTTTTCTTCTATTCCGGCGTGCTGACGAAACCGATCTTCGACAAGCCTGCGCTGGACGCTTCGGCCATGACCTTGGCCAGCACTTCGTAGCGCGTGTTCTTGTCGGCCCGCAGGTTCAGCTCGGGCTGGGGCTGCTGCAAGGCAGCTGCCGCGAAACGGTCGGGCAACAGATCCTGGGCGACTTCCTGATCGTCCCAGAAGATCTTGCCATCGGCGTCGATGGCTAGGTCGACCTTCACCGGATCGGACTCGATGGGTGCAGAGCTTGCCTGCGGCACATCGATGCGGACCGCATGCGACATCAGCGGCGCCGTGATGATGAAGATCACCAGCAGCACCAGCATCACGTCGATGAGCGGCACCATGTTGATTTCGGATTGGGGCTGGCTGCCGCCGCCCCCACCCGTGAAGCTACCGAACGCCATGTGAAGCTCCTCAGTTCTTGGCGATCACCGGCGCGCGCGTCTGCTCGGCCTTGACCGAACGCAGGCTGGTTTCGGTGATGATCTGCTGGCCGGTTGCCAGGAACGCGAACAGGTCGTGTGCGAAGGCGTCCAGGTTGGCGAGCAGCACGCGGTTGCTGCGCACGAAGAAGTTGTACGCCAACACGGCGGGAATGGCGACGGCCAGGCCCACGGCGGTCATGATAAGGGCTTCGCCCACCGGGCCGGCGATGCGGTCGATGGTGGCGGCGCCGCCCGAACCGATGGCCAGCAGCGCGTGATACACGCCCCACACCGTGCCGAACAGACCCACGAACGGGGCGGTCGAGCCGACCGATGCCAGCAGCGTCAGGCCGCCTTCGAGCTTGGCGGTTTCTTCGTCGATGACCTTGCGCATGGTGCGGGTGATGAACTCGCCCTGCGAACCCGATTCGCCCAGCTTGGACACACCGAACTTGGTGTGGTGGTCACGCGCGTAGATGGCGTGGCTGGTCAGGTGCGAGAACGGGTCGTTGACGCCGTGGGTGTTGATTTCGTGGGACACGGCTTCGAGCGAGGTCGCGTTCCAGAAATGCTCGACGAATTCGTTGCTGCGACGGCGGATGCGCGCATTCGAGATGGCCTTGACCACGATCAAGTACCAGCTGGCCAGCGACATCAGCACCAGGATAACGAACAGGGTCTTGCCGACGACGTCGGTTTGCGCGATGAAGTGCGCGAAGCCCAGGGTTTGGGTCTCAGCCATCTCAGAAGTCTCTCAGTTTGAAATTGATCGGGATGTCGGCCAGAGCAGGCAGAGCCACACCGTTCTCGGTATATGGTTTGAAAGCAGTGCGGCGCACGGCGCGCAGCGCAGCTTCGTCGAGTCGTTCGAAGCCTGACGACTGTTGCACGGTGGCGCGGTCGACATAGCCCTGCGGATTGATGAGCACGCGTACCAGTACCTGCCCTTCTTCGCGCATGCGCTTGGAGATGCTCGGGTATTCGAGCCTGGGCGGGCTGTTCAGGTACGCCACGCTGCCGATCAGCTTGGGCTGCGGCGGTCCGGGCGGTGCAGTCGGTCCGGCCGGTGCCTGCGTACCGACAGGCGCGCCCGACGGCGGCGGAGACGGCGGTGCGGGCGGTGCTTCGCTTACCGGCGCGGGTGCGGGCGGCGCCACGGGCTGCGGCGTGGGTTCGGGCTCGGCGACCGGCTTGGGCACAGGCTTGGGCGTCGGTTTGGGAACCGGCTTCGGCTTGGGCTTGGGGACCGGTTTGGGCGGCGGAGGCTCAGGCGCCGGCTTTGGCGGAGGCGGTGCGGGAGGTGGCGGAGGCGCGGGCGTAGGTGGCGTCGGCGCGGGAGGTGCCTGTTGAGGCTCGGGGGCAAGCTGCACGAAGCGGACCTGCACCACGGGCGCAGAGGCGACTTCCTTGACCTCCGGCTGATTCAACAGAATTGCGGCGACCACACCGAGGTGCAATGTGGCCACCGCTGCAATGGCACCTACCCGAAGCGATGACGGCGGCGCGGCGGAATTCCAGGATGCTGCTATCGCGCTCATTAAGGGGCAGTAGGGAAACTAGGAATGTGCAGCCCGCCATTCTAGGGAAAATGCGATTGATTCGCAATTCGTAACTGATAATCCTTTATGGATCAGTTATTTCGAGGCCGCAACAGTGCATGCAGCAGGATCGCGCCGAAGGTGGCGGTCCCGATGCCGCCCAGCGCGAAACCGCCGATGTGCAGCGTAAAGTCGCCTGCGCCCAAAACCAGGGTCACCGCGGCCACGATCAGGTTGCGGTTGTCCGAGAAGTCGACCCGGTTCTGCACCCAGATGCGGGCACCGGCCACGGCGATCAGGCCGAACACCACGATCGACACGCCGCCCAGCACGGCAGCCGGGATGGTCTGGATCACGGCGCCGAACTTGGGCGAGAAGCCCAGCACGATGGCGAACAGGGCAGCGACCACGAACAGCAGCGTGGAAAACACGCGGGTGACCGCCATCACGCCGATGTTCTCGGCGTAGGTGGTCACGCCGGTGCCGCCGGCCGAGGCCGACACCATGGTGGCCAGACCGTCGCCCACGAAGGCACGGCCCAGGTAGGGATCGAGGTTGCGGCCCGTCATGGCGCTGACGGCCTTGATGTGGCCGAGGTTCTCAGCCACCAGGATGATGGCCACCGGGGCGATCAGGGCCATGGCGGCGGGGTCGAACACCGGGGCCGAGAAGTTCGGCAGGCCGAACCAGGCGGCAGCGGCGACCGGCGCGAAATCGATCGGCTTGCCCAGGCCCATGCCATTGGTCAGCACGGCGTACAGCACGTAGGCCGACAACAGGCCCAGCAGGATCAGCAGCCGTTGCGCCAGGCCGCGCCCCAGCACGGCGACGGCACCCACGCACAGCACGGTGACCACGGCCATCCACGCATCGAAGTGCGTGGCGCTGACGCTGCGCACGGCGATGGGGGCCAGGTTCAGGCCGATCACGGCGACGACGGCGCCGGTGACCACCGGCGGCATCAGGTTTTCGATCCAGCGCGTGCCGGTGGCCATGACGATGAAACCGACCACCGTATACAGCAGGCCGCAGGCAATGATGCCGCCCAGCGCCACCCCGATGTTGGGGTTCAGGCCGGAGCCGGCATAGCCCGTCACGGCGATCACCAGGCCGATGAAGGCGAAGCTCGATCCCAGGTAGCTGGGCACGCGACCGCCCACCAGCAGGAAGAAGATCAGGGTGCCGATGCCCGACATCAGGATGGCGACGTTGGGGTCGAAACCCATGAGCAGCGGCGCCAGCACCGTGGAGCCGAACATGGCGACGACGTGCTGCAGGCCCAGGACCGTGGTCTGCGACCAGGGAAGGCGTTCATCGGGCGCAACGATCTGGCCGGCGGTGGGGCGCGTTTCGCGCCATTTGGGGAAGAAGGAATCGGCCACGCCGGTCTCCAGGGAGGGTGAAAGAAGCCTGTCCCATGCGGAACGGTCGCAAGTGTACGAAAGCCGTTTGTCCCACGGACACAAATCGCGCGCCATCCATCGAAAAAAGTCGGCAGGCATCGCATGCACGCCACATGCGGATCATTTTCGCAACCTGGATGCTAAAGCAACATAGTTGCATTTAAGACAGTGTCGTTGCAGAATCCGGCCCTCTGCGTGGCGCTTCGCCCCGCCCCTTCTCTTTTCTGGAAGTCGGCAATGTCCACCCGTCTGCACCCGCTCACCGCTGCCTTGATCATGGCGCTGCCCGCCCTGGCCACGGCCGCCGATGCCCCCACCGTCCTGCCCCCCGTCACGGTCAGCGCCAGCCCGCTCGCCACGCCCGAAAGCGACATGAGCACGCCCGCCACCGTGCTGGAGGGCGACGAGCTGGCGACCCGGCGCGACGCGACCCTGGGCGATACCCTGGCCGGCCAGCCCGGTATCCACGCCAGCAACTTCGGGCGTGGTGCCACCCGGCCGGTGATCCGCGGCCAGGACGGCGGGCGGGTGAAGGTGGTGTCCGACGGCTCCGAGATCCTGGACACCTCGACGATCAGCCCCGACCACCTGATCACCGTCGAACCGGCCCTGGCCGATCGCATCGAAGTGCTGCGCGGCCCGTCGGCGCTGCGCTACGGCGGCGGCGCCATCGGTGGCGTGGTCAATGTGCTGGACAAGAAGATTCCCACCGCCGTGCCTGAACGCGGCATCGAAGGCGACCTCGACGCGCGCCTGAGCAGCGGGTCGCACGAGGCGGCTGGCGCGTTCGGGCTGACGGCCGGCTCGGGCAACTTCGCCCTTCGTCTGGAAGGCGCACGGCGTGACGGCAACGACTACGAAGCCGGTCGCGGCTGGTCGGGCGGCAGCCGGGTAGCGGGCAGCGACGTGCATGCCGAAACCGGCAGCGTCGGTCTGTCATGGGTCGGCGACCGTGGCTACCTGGGCGTGGCCTACACCAGCCTGCGCAGCCGCTACGGCCTGCCCGGCCACACCCACAGCGAAGAAGACTGCGAACCGCACCTGGGCGCGAACCCGCATTTCCACTGCTCGTCGGCCCACGACCACGATCATGGTCACGACCATGGCCATGATCACGACCACGGCCACGAGGCTGCCGACAGCCATGACCACGATCACAGTCATGACCACGACCATGCCCATGGCGACGTGCCCATCGTCGACCTGCGCAGCCAGCGCTGGGACGTGCGCGGCGAATACCGCAACCCGTTCGCCGGTTTTTCGCTGCTGCGCGTGCGTGGCGGCCTGACCGACTACAAGCACGACGAACTCGAAGGCGGCGAAGTCGCCACCTCGTTCCGCAACAAGGGACACGATGCCCGTGTCGAACTCGAACATCAGCCGGTATTCGGCTGGCGTGGCGTGCTGGGCGCGCAGACCCTGCGCCGCGACTTCTCTGCATCGGGGGAAGAGAAATACCTGGACCCCACGCTGACCCGCAACCACGGCATCTTCGCGGTGGAAGAGTTGCGCAGCGGCAACTGGCGCTATGAACTGGGCGTGCGGCACGAATGGCAATCGATCGATGTCGATTCCGACCAGCCCAACCGCACCCATCGCGGCACCTCGGCCTCGGCGGGCGCGGTCTGGCGCTTTGCGCCGCAGTATTCGCTGGGCGTCTCGCTGGCCCATGCGCAGCGCCTGCCGTCGGCCGAAGAGCTGTATGCGGACGGCCTGCACCACGCCAGCAACACCTACGAACTGGGCAATGCCGATCTGCGCCGCGAGACCGCCAACAACATCGACCTGACCCTGCGCAAGTTCGCCGGCGACACCACCTTCGCGGTGACCGCCTTCCACAACCAGGTGAACAACTATATCTACGCGCGCACGCTGGACGTGCACGAAAGCCTGAAGCTGATCGGCTACGACCAGCGCGATGCCACCTTCACGGGTATCGAAGGCAGCGTGCGCCACCAGCTCAATCGCATCGTCGGCGTGGGCGTGTTCGGCGATGCCGTGCGTGCCCGTTTCGACGAAGGCGGCGGCAACCTGCCGCGCATTCCGCCCTATCGACTGGGCCTGCGCATGGACGCAAGCTGGAACGCCTGGCAAGGCGACGCCGAGATCGTCTGGGCCGCGCGCCAGGACAAGGTGGCGGACCTGGAGACCGAGACGGCCGGCTACGCCATGCTCAACATGGGCGTGAGCTATCGCGGCCGCACAGGTGACACCGACTACCTGCTCTACCTGCGTGGCACCAACCTCACCAACAAGCTGGCGTTCAACCACACGTCCTACATCAAGGACGCCGTGCCGCTGGTGGGCCGCAGCGTCACGCTGGGCATGCGGGTGAGCTTCTGATGCCGCTGCTATGCTCGCGCGATGAGTGACGCCCTTTTCGATTTCATCGCCGCACACCACGGCGATGCCCCGTGGGGCAGCGTGCTGGACGCCGGTACCGGCGACAGCTCGCTGTCCTGGATCGCCAACCTGCCCACGACGCGCTGGTCCGCCATTACCGGCGCCCAGTCGATGGCCGACGGCCTGCATGCCCGCTTCGATGCGCGCATGCGACCCCAGGACGCCATCGTGGTGGGCAATTGGCGCGAGCCCGAACTGCTGGCGGGCGAAGTGTTCGACAACGTCCTGGCCGACTACCTGCTGGGTGCGATCGAAGGCTTTGCGCCCTACACGCAGGATCAGTTGTTCACCCGTTTGCGTCCGCTGATCGGCCGTCGCCTGTATTTCATCGGGCTGGAACCGTACGTGCACCGCTATCCGTCCGACCCCGCCGGCAAGCTCGTGGTGGAAATCGGACGCCTGCGCGATGCCTGCCTGCTGCTGGCCGGTGAGCGCCCCTATCGGGAATATCCGTCCGAATGGGTGCTGCGGCACATGGAAGCCGCCGGGTTGCGCGTGGTGGCGGCCCAGCAATTTCCCATCCGTTACCGGGAACGCTTCGTCAACGGTCAGCTCGACATGTGCGTGCAACGCATCGGGCGGCTGGCCGACCGTGGCCTGGCCGCTGCCTTGAGCGTTCACGTAGAATCCTTGCGGGCACGCGCCCTGACCCTATGTGCGCAGGAAAACGGGCTGAGAGTGGGCGCAGACTACGTCATCGTCGCAGAACCGTTCGGCGGATAACGCGATTTACTCGTCCATAAGGGCAATGAATGGCATTAGCCGCTAGCTCTCGCCTTTTGCATGCTGCACAATACGTTTCTCTCTCCGTTTTGTGACTTCCGTGCGTCCTTCCGCCCCAGATCGCCATTTGGCGACGCTTCTCGATCAGATCTCCACGCTGGAACAGAAAGCCGGAACGCTGTACCAGAACGAGCGCCAACAGGTCATTGCCAATATCGTGGCTGACATGGAGGAATTCGGTATCAGCGTGGAAGATCTGCGAAATGCCCGCGAGCCGAATCCCGAATGGCGGACCCGTCCGCCTGTTCGCGAACGTCGCCCTGCCAGCACCGCAGCCAAGTACCGCGACCCCGAATCCGGCCTGACCTGGTCCGGCCAGGGGCGCCCGCCTTCCTGGATCACCGCCGCCGAGGCCCAGGGCCGATCGCGCCAGGAATTCCTGCTGCCCGTGACCCAGTTGTTCGGCATCGATATTTCCACGGCTCCGCCCAAGCCGGCGCCGTCGGTCGACATGTCCGCGCTCAGCCGCGCGCTCCAGGCGATCGAAGACAAGTCCTGATGCCGTTTCGAGGCGGGTGACGTTCGTCGCCGGCCTTTTCGCTCGACCGCGAATTCGGTTACTGTATATCCATACAGTATCTCCGCATTCGCATGTCTACCGTTTCTTCTTCCTCCGCTGCGCAGGTTCCGCACCCCGATCTGTGGCGTGGGACGCAATTCGTCCGGCGCACCAGCCGCTGCGTGGATACCGGCCATGCCGCCCTGTCGGCCGAACTGCCCGGCGGCGGCTGGCCCTTGGGCGCGCTGACCGAATTGCTGCTGGCCCAGCCGGGCGCGGGGGAAGTGCGGCTGCTGCAGGCTGCGCTGGCCCGCCTGCCTGCCCAGCGCCCCATCGTCCTGATCGACCCGCCCTACCCGCCTCACTGGGCGGCCTGGTCGGCCTGGCACCCCCACCCCGAACGATTGCTGTGGCTCACCCCGGACAGTAGTGCCGATGCCCTCTGGGCAGCCGACCAGGTGTTGCGTTCCGATTGCTGCGCTGCCCTGCTGTTCTGGCAGAACCGGACCCGGCCGGAAGCCCTGCGGCGTCTTCATCTCGCCGCCCAGGCCGGTGAAACCCTCTTCTTCATGCTGCGGCCCCTGGCGGCAGCGGCACATACTTCGCCTGCACCGCTGCGCCTGACGCTCGCCCCCGCCCCCGGTGGCCTGCATGTCGGCATCCTGAAGCGGCGTGGTCCGGTATTCGACCAGCGCCTGCATCTCGCCCTGGGCCTGAGCCCGC
>JAAIGF010080407.1_pt1 | contig 26682 bp, 20 predicted proteins | sample 6487441 | NCBI WGS metagenome assembly JAAIGF01 (sample SAMN13974129, study PRJNA590717) | phyllosphere metagenome | biome: pepper field; feature: multiple bacterial spot infested pepper fields; material: pepper leaves; isolation source: leaves from pepper fields | host: Capsicum annuum ... | reverse complement strand
GCAACTCAGGCGCGCTCGGCGAGCAGCAGCAGGTTGCGCGGGGTCAGGTGCGCGGCGCAGAACTGGCCGAGGCGTACCTCAAAGCCCTGTTCCTGCAGGTAAAGCGCGCGGTCGAGCACCAGCCAGAGTTCCAGGGGGCGGCGGAACATGCCGCGTACCAACTCCAGATTGCGTACCTCGGCCAGGCGTTGCCAGCCCGCTGCTTCCAGGCGCTGCCAGTTGTGCTCGCCAACGAACAGGTCATCGACGGCCGTGGCTGGCGTTCCGGCGCGCTGGTGGAGAAGCGCGAGATTCCACAATGGTTCCTGCGCATCACCGATTACGCCCAGGAACTGCTGGATGGACTGGATGAACTGGATGGCTGGCCGGAATCGGTCAAGACCATGCAGCGCAACTGGATCGGGCGGTCGGAAGGCCTGGAGATCCAGTTCGCGGTGCGTGACGTGGATGGCGCCGCGTTGGATCCGCTGCGCGTGTTCACTACGCGTCCGGACACCGTGATGGGCGTGACCTTTGTGTCCATCGCCGGCGAACACCCGCTGGCGCTGCATGCGGCGAAGAGCAATCCGGCGCTGGCGGAGATGCTGGCGGAGATGAAGCAGGGCGGTGTATCCGAAGCCGAACTGGAAACCCAGGAGAAGCGCGGCCTGGACACCGGTCTGCGCGCCATCCATCCGGTGACCGGCGAGCAGGTGCCGGTGTGGGTCGCCAACTTCGTGCTGATGGGCTATGGCACCGGTGCGGTGATGGCCGTGCCCGGCCACGACCAGCGCGACAATGAATTCGCCAACAGGTACAACCTGCCGATCCGCCAGGTCATCGCCCTGAAGGACCCGCGCAACGATGAGGAGCGCCACTGGGACGGCACGCGCTGGCAGGACTGGTACAGCGACAAGACCCGCCAGACCGAACTGGTCAACTCCGCCGAATTCGATGGCCTGGATTTCCAGGGCGCCTTCGAGGCGCTGGCCGAGCGTTTCGAGCGCAAGGCCCAGGGCCAGCGCCGCGTGAACTACCGTCTGCGCGACTGGGGCGTAAGCCGCCAGCGTTACTGGGGTTGCCCGATTCCGGTGATCTACTGCGCCAAGTGCGGCGCGGTGCCGGTGCCGGAAGAACAGCTGCCGGTGGTGCTGCCGGAGGACGTGGCCTTCTCGGGCACCGGTTCGCCGATCAAGACCGATCCGGAATGGCGCAGGACCACCTGCCCGGACTGCGGTGGCGCGGCCGAGCGTGAAACGGACACCTTCGATACCTTCATGGAATCGAGCTGGTATTACGCCCGCTATACCTCGCCCGGTGCCCGTGATGCGGTGGACAAGCGCGGCAACTACTGGCTGCCGGTGGACCAGTACATCGGCGGCATCGAGCACGCGATCCTGCACCTGATGTATTTCCGCTTCTATCACAAGCTGCTGCGCGACGCGCGGATGGTGGACAGCAACGAACCGGCGCGGAATCTGCTTTGCCAGGGCATGGTGATCGCGGAAACCTATTACCGCCCGAACCCGGACGGCTCGAAGGACTGGATCAACCCGGCCGACGTGGATGTGCAGCGCGATGAGCGCGGCCGCATCACCGGCGCCACGCTGATCGCCGACGGCCTGCCGGTGGAGATCGGCGGCACCGAGAAGATGTCCAAGTCGAAGAACAACGGCGTGGACCCGCAGGCGATGGTGGGCAAGTACGGCGCCGATACCGTGCGTCTGTTCTCGATGTTCGCCGCGCCGCCGGAACAGTCGCTGGAATGGAACGAAGCCGGCGTGGATGGCATGGCCCGCTTCCTGCGCCGGCTGTGGGCGCAGGTGCACAAGCATGCCGCCGAGGGTGTCGCCCCGGCGCTGGAGGTGGCCGCGCTGGATGCCGGACAGAAGGCGTTGCGCCGCAAGACCCACGAGACCATCGGCAAGGTGGGTGACGACTATGGCCGTCGGCACAGCTTCAATACCGCGATCGCCGCAGTGATGGAGCTGATGAACGCGCTGGCGAAGTTCGATGACGCCAGTGACCAGGGACGTGCGGTGCGCCATGAAGCGCTGCGGTCCATCGTGCTGATGCTCAACCCGATCACCCCGCACGCCAGCCACGCGCTGTGGCAGGTGCTGGGCCATGGCGAAACCCTGCTGGAAGACCAGGCATTCCCGCAGGTGGACCAGGCCGCCCTGGTGCGCGACGCCCTGACCCTGGCAGTGCAGGTCAACGGCAAGCTGCGCGGCACCATCGAGATCGCCGCCGACGCCCCGCGCGAACAGGTGGAGGCGCTGGCGCTGGCCGAGCCGAACGCAGCCAGGTTCATGGAAGGCCTGACGGTGCGCAAGATCATCATCGTGCCCGGCAAGATCGTGAACATCGTCGCCGCCTGAAAACCGGGGACGGAGGCAGTCAATCGCATTCAACCGCCTCCGTCCCCCTTCGTTCACGTGTCATCGGGCAGGCTGTGTTGCCGCAGCCGCCCGGCTCCTACAGACTGTGCCCATGACCCGAATCCTGCTCGCCCTCCTCATCGCCATCGGCCTGGCCGGTTGCGGCTTCCACATGCGCAACAAGCTGATGCTGCCGGCTGATACGGCGGCGGTGAAGGTGGTGTCGAGCGCACCCTACAGCGAACTGGCCAAGCTGCTGCGACGCAGCCTGCTGGCATCGGGTGCGACCTTGGCCGACGATGATTCGACGCTGCCGGCGTCGCAGCTGCAGGTGCTGTCCGAACGCTGGGGCGACCTGCCCATCGCCATCGACGCGCAGGGCCGCGCACAGGAATACAGCCTGCGTTACGCGGTGATCTTCATTTTCCGTCGCGAGGATGGCAGCGAGCTGGTGCCTCAGCAGGTCATCGAACTGTCGCGCGATTATGTGTCGCCCCCCACCGACGCCACCGGTACCACCACCGAGCGTGAAATCCTTGCCGACGAACTGCGTCGCGAGATGTCGGCTTCGATCATCCGCCGCATCGACAGCGTGGTTCGCAACGAACTGCATCAGGGCCGCAGCCTGTCCACGCCCGCTGCGGACGACGTGATTCCGGCAGGCCCAGCGCCGGCTGGCGTGCCGGCCATCCAGCAGGAACCCGAGCCGGCCGCAGCGCCGGCGCGGGACTGATCCGGACCTGCGGCATGGAGATGCGCCCGGAGCAGTTGGCCAGTGCCACCGGCGGCCAGCCGATGGCACCGGTCTATCTGATTGCCGGGCCAGAGAACCTGAGGGTGCTGGAAGCGGCCGACGCGGTTCGTCGCCGCGTCCGCGCCGAGGGCATCGACGAGCGCGAAGTGTTCGACGCCGATGGCCGTGACTTCGACTGGCAGCAGCTGCAGGGAGGCTTCAACGCTCCGAGCCTGTTCAGTGCACGTCGGCTGATCGAAGTGCGCCTGCCCAATGGCAAGCCGGGCAAGGAAGGCGCGCAGGTCATCAGCGACTTCTGCGCGTCGCCGCCGCCGGATGTGGTGCTGCTGGTCACCGCCAACGAATGGAGCAAGGCGCACCACGGCAAGTGGGCCGACGCGGTAAACCGGGCCGGCGTGCTGTCGGTGGCGTGGGCGATCAAGCCCCATGAGCTGCCGGAATGGATTGAACGCCGCCTGCGTGGCAAGGGGCTGCGTGCCGATCCCGCCGCCGTGCAGCGGCTTGCCGAACGCGTGGAAGGCAACCTGCTGGCGGCCGCCCAGGAGATCGACAAGCTGGCCCTGCTGCTCGATGACGGCCAGGTGCTGGACGTGGAAAGGATGGACGGGCTGGTCGCCGATGCCGCCCGCTATGACGTGTTCCGGCTGGTCGAGACTACCTTTTCCGGCCAGCCTGTCGCGGTGCTGCGCATGCTGGCCGGGCTGCGTGCCGAAGGTGAGGCGGTGGCTGCGTTGATGCCGATCGTGATCCGCGAACTGCTCGCTGGCGCTGCTCTGGCGCAGGTGCAGGCACGTGGCGGCAATCTGGCGGCGGAAATGAAATCGCGCGGCATATGGGAGTCGAGGCAGGCGCCCTACAAACGCGCGCTGCAGCGGCATCCGGAAGGACGGCGCTGGGAACGCTTCGTCGCCGAGGCGGGTCTGGTGGACCGCATCGCCAAGGGGCGCGCCGATGGCGACGCTTGGCTGTCGCTGGAGCGCCTGCTGGTGGCGGTAGCCGAAGCACGCGCGGTACGGCTGCTCGCCCGCGCCTGAGCCGGCCACATGACCCTGCGCATCTATTACGGGGGCACCTTCGATCCGGTGCATCTGGGACATCTGGCAATCGCGCGCGCGGCGCGCGATGCGCTGCAGGTGCCGGTACGCCTGCTGCCTGCCGCTGACCCGCCGCATCGTCCCGCACCTGGAGCGGACGCGGCGCAGCGCTGCCGGATGCTGGAGCTGGCCATCGGCAATGAACCGGGGTTGTTGCTGGATCGCCGTGAAGTGGAGCGGGCTGTACGCAGCCCGGGCGTGCCGTCCTATACCGTGGATACGCTGGCCGAGCTGCGCGCGGAGTTCGGGCCGGCGCGGCCACTGGCCTGGCTGGTGGGCGCCGACAGCCTGTTGGCGCTGGACCGGTGGCACCGTTGGCAGGAACTGCTGGAGCTGGCGCATTTCATCGTTGCCGAACGCCCGGGCAGCGATCTGCACCAGGCCATTGACGGCCAGCTGGGGCAGGCGCTGCAATCGCGCTGGACCCGGGATGAACAAGCACTTTGCGCATCTCCCGCTGGGCTTGTGCTGCGCCTGGAGCAGCCGTTGCGCAGCGAATCAGCTAGCGAGGTACGCGCGCGAATCGCCGGGCACGGCGCGTGGCGGGAGCTGCTGCCGCCGCCGGTGTCGGACTTCATTGCCCGCCAAGGGCTGTATGGGCTGCCGTCGCCGTGAATGCCGTCGCCACGGCATGCCCTTATAATCGTCCCTACGTTCATCGAGCCAGACCGCATTGAGCAACCAGACCCAACCCCAGACCATCAAGGTCGAACTTCCCAGCCCGCCGCCCTCCGTGGAGGAACTGCTGGCGTGTGTGATCGACGCCACCGAGGAACTGAAGGCCAAGGAAGTGGTCAAGGTGGATGTGCGTGGCAAATCCAGCGTCGCCGATTACATGGTGATCGCTTCGGGCACCTCGTCGCGTCACGTCAAGTCCATCGCCGATGAAGTGGTGCGCTTCGCCAAGAAGCTCGACGTGATGCCGCTGGGCGTGGAAGGCGAGCGCGAAGCCGAATGGGTGCTGGTGGACCTGGGCGATGTGATCGTCCATGTGATGCTGCCGCGCGTGCGCGAGTTCTATGCGCTGGAGCGCCTGTGGACGGTGGGCGACCAGCCGGCGGCCGATGGTGATGAAGACGACGCGGCCTGAGCATCGGGCTCGTGTCAGCAACTGTACGTCGACGGCGCCCCAGGGCGCCGTCCGGCGTTTAAGGAGGCAAACATGAAAGCACGCCTGATAGCGACCGGCGAACGTGCCCCGGCCTGGGTGGCGCAGGGGTTTGCGGAATACCAGAAGCGCTTGTCGCACTGGCTGCCGTTCGAGCTGGTGGAAATCGAGCCCGGCCTGCGCGGCAAGGGCCGCGATGCGCGCCGTGCTACCGAGGACGAGGGCCGGCGGGTGATTGCCGCGCTGCCGAAGAGCGCCTACGTGGTCGCACTGGATGTGCCCGGCCGGCAGCTGAGTTCGGAACAGCTTGCCCAGCGTCTGGAACACTGGCGTGGGCAGGGCAGGGACCTGGCGTTCCTGATCGGTGGTCCGGAAGGCCATTCGCCCGAGGTTTCGGCGCTGGCCGATGAAAAATGGTCGATCGGCCCGCTGACGTTGCCGCACATGCTGGTGCGGCTGGTGGTGGCCGAGCAGCTGTATCGCGCGGCGGCGATGTTGGCCAATCACCCCTACCATCGTGCGTGAAATCCGCTATACTGACGGTCTGCCCGAATAGCTCAGCCGGTTAGAGCACTTGACTGTTAATCAGGGGGTCGTTGGTTCGAGTCCAACTTCGGGCGCCATTATTGAAAACCCGCATCGCGAGATGCGGGTTTTTTTATACGTCCTGCAATCCTGCTGGACGTTCCCGGTAATGCAAAGACAACCGCCGCCCCGCAGGCCGACGGCTGCCATGCACCCCGATCCGTTCTGGACGATCAGTTGAACGTGTACTTCGCCCCCACCGTGAAGTAGCGGCCGATGGCGCCACTGAAGTGCAGCGGGTTGTAGTTCACAGCACCGTAGGTGCTCGGATCCAGTGGCGCGATACGGTCGAACAGGTTCTGTACCGACGCATTCAGTTCGAACGATTCGTTGATGTCCCAGCTGCCGGAAAGATCGAACGTGGTGAACGAGGGGATCTTTTCCACCGGTGAACCGTCCGCTCGGAACGCCAGGTAGTCGCCGCCACGGCGGTCCTTGTTCTCCATGCTGTCGATATGGTTGACCACGCCGCTGACGCTCCACGGTCCCTGCGTCCAGGTGGTGCCGAAGTTGATGCGATCCTGCGGCGTGCCGATGCAGTTGGTCACGTCGCAGTTTCCGTGCGTACCGACATAATCGACCGTGCTGTCGCCTTCGGTACGTTCGAATTTCAGCAGATGGCTCCACTGCAGATCGAGCTCCAGCTGGCCCGGGCCGATGTCGAACAACTGGCGGATGTCGGTATCAATACCCTGCACGCGCGAGGAATTGGCGTTCACATACTGGGTGTTGACCGCCAGGATGGTGCCGGAATCCGGCACACCATTGAGGTTGTTCGAGTCGCGCAGCACATTGCCTGCGGCGATCGCATCGGCTGTGCTGCCCTGGGCAATCTCGTTGCTGCGCTTGATTTCCCAGGCATCCACGGTGAGCGATGTGCCCGCTGCGGGCTGCAGGACGATACCCAGCGAATAGCTCTTGGATTCCTCCGGTTTCAGGTCCTGGTTCGGCCGCGTGATGATCGCCACCTGCCGCGCGGTACATTCGTTGTCCGGATCGATCGCGCAGCGCACCGGATCGCGGGCATTGGAAAACGCGGCCAGGCCACCATCGCCGTTCTCGGCCGGATTCGGTGCGCGGAAGCCTTCGCCATAGCTGGCACGTACCGCGATCCAGTCGGCCGGCGTCCACTTCGCACCGAGCTTGGGCTTGGTGGCGCTGTCGCCGCTTTCATACTTGTCGAAGCGTACTGCCGCGGAAAGTTCCAGCTGCTGCAGCACCGGCGCGGACAGTTCGGCATAGGCGGCGTAGACATTCTGGGTGCCGTCATAGGCCGAATAGCCGAGACCGATGATGTCGCCCCGGTCGGTGTAGGTCTGCGGGGTGAGGCTGTTGCTGGTGCGGCGCCATTCGGTGCCCAGGGCGAGCCCGAGCGGTCCGCCCGGCAGATCGGCCAGGCTGCGCGAAGCGGTCAGATCGAACATGTCCAGACTGGAGCGGGCACGCGCGCTGATGGTCGGCGAAATGGCATCGTAGACCGACTGCGGTGTTTCGGCGGCGTTGTCGCCGATGCGCCATACCCCATAGGGACAGCCGGGATCGGACAGGACGCATTGCACTGCGCTGTAGCGCAGGAAACCGGTCCGCGTATTGACCAGGTCGGTGCCCGAATGCAGATAGGCAGTGTCGTAGCTCCACTCGCCCCAGCTGCCTTTCACTCCAACCAGGAAACGGTTGAATTCATTGGTGTTGCGGGTGACCCGCGGGCCGACATCCCATGCCGAATAGCGCAGGCGTGATGCCTGTCCGGGAATGGGATTGTCCGGATGATCCGGTCCCAGCACGATGGCGCCATCGCCGCTGTTGGCGTTGACCGGGCCGCCCGGATAGCCCCAGCCACCGGATACGCCGGAAGGCGTATTGGAGAAAGTGGTTTCCTTCTTCGAATAACCTATTTCCGTGTACACCTCGCCGCTGTCACCGAATGCGAAGCTGGCCCGGCCGAACACGTTGACGTACTTTTCCTCGGGGCTCAGGTCGCGGTACAGCTGGTTGGGATCCCACAGGCATCCCTGCGCCTGCGCGCTGGCATCGTCCTGGCCGGGAATGGTGGTCAGCCCGGCGCAGCCCGGCAGCGCCGCCAGGAACGGATCCTCGCCGTCGGCCAGCACGCGGTCGTCGAACACCGAGCCGTTCGGACCCACGCCGCCGGCGGTACCCCCGGACAGGAAGGCGCCGCCGAGGAACTGCGCATCGGCGGCGTCATAGCCCCAGCGGCGGATGTCGCCGGTACCGATCCACTTGCGGTTGCGACGGTCGCTGATGCTGATGGCATCGGTACGGCCGACATCCACGCTGAAGAACGCGTTCCAGCCATCGGTCGCCAGGTCGCCGGTACCGGCGGTCAGCGTTGCCTTCTTCGCGTCGCCATCGCCGTCGCCGGACATGCCGTAGGAGCCGCGCAGGATGGCGCCCTGGAAATCGCTGCGCAGGATGATGTTGACCACGCCGGCGATGGCATCCGAGCCATAGATGGCCGAGGCGCCGTCCTTGAGCACTTCCACGCGCTCCACCGCATCCAGCGGGATGGTGCTCAGGTCGGTGAAGACCTTCTGTCCGTCATCGGCCAGGCCATAGGTGGCCATGCGCCGTCCATTGAGCAGCACCAGTGTCGAACCGGCGCCCAGCCCGCGCAGCGAAATGCCTGCGCCGCCGCCGGCGAAGCCGTTGCCGAAGGTCTTGGGAATGGAGCCGGAACCATCGGAGGTGAGCGTCTGCAGATACTCGGCGACGGTGGTCTTGCCGGTGCGGTCGATCTCCTGGCGGCTGACCACCTGGACCGGCGATGGAGTTTCGGTGTTGGTACGCGGAATGTTCGAGCCGGTGACCGTGATCCGGTCCAGATCGGTGGCCTGTTGCTGGGCGAAGGCGGGGATGGCGGAGACGGTGCCGGCCAGTAAAAGGGTGCTGCCGGCAAGGATGGTGGTGATGTAACGTGCCAGCGGTTGGGAACGGCGGCTGGCGAGCCGGGGGGCGGCGTGGTTCACGATGCTCTCCTGACATGACGTCATAGCGTCAATAGTGCGTTGCGCTCCCCTCATCGCAACGACGCCAATCTAGGTTCAGGTCCGGTGACGCAAGGGTGAAATTCTGCTTAATTGGCACTGCGGTGTGATCTGGTCCGCAGAGTGCGCTCGAAGTTGTCTTCGAGGTTCCGTAGGTGGCTTGTCCGTTGCGTCGCCGTGGCTCTACCATGCGTCAGCCAATCGCGAAGGGACGTGTAATGCAGGGACAGCAGCAGATGGATGCAAAGCGTGCGGAGGCGATTGCCAGCGCGCTCCTGAAGCCTGACCTGTGCGCGCAGGAGGAGCGGGCGCAACGCCGCGCCGCGTGGGAGCGCGAACAGGCGCGCAAGCGCACGGCGGCGAGCTTCGCTCTGATAGGGGTGGTGGCCGGCGCGGGCCTGGCCGTATCGCAGGGGAGGCAGATCGGCACTGGCGCGCTGTGGGGCGGTCTGGCCGGCAGCGCGGTGGGGTGGCTTCTGGGCTATCTGCGGGAATACGTGTGGGCGCGCTGAGCGCGCCTCGCATGCAAACAGGCGGCGACGACCGGGGCTGCCGGCCGTGCACCGCGCTGCGCGGCGGCCGTTACCGGCCGAGTTCGAATACGACGTCCAGATTCACCGACACGGTGCTTTCGCCCGGCGATACCGGGGTGGAGACGTCGGCCGCCATCGGCGCGGCGGCCGCGCGCAGCATCACCGGGCGGACGCCGCCACCGCCGCTTTCGGAGATGCTGACGATGCGCCGCACCTGCAGGCCCAGCGACTTGGCATAGGTCTGCGCACGCGCCTGGGCCTTCTTCAACGCGGCCAGCCGCGCCTCGTCATACACCGGTTCCGGCTGGTCGATCTCGAAGGCAGGACCGTTGATCTGGTTCGCGCCCTGCGCTGCCAGTGCGTCCAGTACCTTGCCCAGCCCGGCGATGTCGCGCACCTTCAGGCTGACCGTATTGCTGGCCTGGTAACCGGTGATTTTCGGCGCCTCGTTTTCCGCATAGCGGTATTGCGGGCTCAGGTTCACGCCACTGGTCTGCACATCGCGCTCGGCGATGCCGGCGGCCTTGATCGCGGCCAGCACCTTGTCCATCTGCTGGGCGTTCTGGCGCATCGCGGTGTTGCCGTCGGCGGCCTGGGTGACGACGCCGGCCGACAAGGTGGCCACATCCGGTACCCGGCGTGCTTCGGCGTTGGCGGAGATGTTGAGCAGGGTGCCTTCCACCGGGGCGATGGCGGGCGCGGGCAAAGCAGCGTGAGCAGTCATGGAAGCTCCCATGGCAAGCGACAGGGCGATCAGCAGCGGGGAAAGGATGGGACGACGCATGGGTTCTCCTTGTAGGGCACCGAGGGTGCTGGCGATGGGATGAACGCGTTGTGAGCCGGAATGGGGTCGAGCGGCTCCGTGGTGCGTTGCCGACGATTCATGCATTGCCCGCAGGGTATGCTGTGCAGATGCTCTATCTTGCCTCCCGTTCCCCCCGCCGCAGCCAGTTGCTGGCCCGCCTCGGCCATCCATTCCAGCTTCTGTCGCTGGACGTGCCTGAAGTACGCGCCGCGGGAGAATCACCACGCGATTATGTGCTGCGCGTGGCCAGCGACAAGGCGATCGCCGGCCTGGCGCAGGTGGCTGCGCAGGACACGACCGCAGCGGTCCTGGGCTCGGATACCGAAGTGGTGCTGGGCAACCGGGTATTCGGCAAGCCGACCGACCCTGCCGACGCCTTTTCGATGCTGCATGCGCTGTCCGGGCGCACCCACCAGGTCATGACCGCAGTGGTGCTGGCCAGCCGCAACGGGCTGGCGAGCGAGCTGGTGGTATCCGAGGTCACTTTCGGCGAGCTCGGTGAGGACTGCATCGCGGCTTACGTGGCCAGCGGCGAGCCGATGGGCAAGGCCGGCGGCTACGCCATCCAGGGCGGCGCGGAATGCTTCATCGCCCATCTGTCCGGAAGCCATTCCGGCGTGATGGGCCTGCCTCTCCACCAGACCGGTCGCCTGCTTGCGCGCGCCGGCCTGTTCCCCACTGCCGTTGCCGCCACGGAGGCTGCTGTCGATGTCTGAGGAAATACTGGTCAACGTGACCCCACGAGAAACCCGGGTGGCGGTGATCGAGAACGGCATGCTGCAGGAACTGCATATCGAACGCGGCGAGCGGCGTGGCGTGGTGGGCAACATCTACAAGGGCAAGGTGCAGCGGGTGATGCCCGGCATGCAGGCGGCGTTCGTCGAAGTCGGCCTGGAACGTGCTGCGTTCCTGCACGCCAACGACGTGGTCAGGCCGGCGCCGGTGGCCAGTGCGGATACCGAGAACACCACTTTGCCGCCCCCGTCGTCGGTGCCGATCGTGGAACTGCTGCGCGAAGGCCAGGACATCGTGGTGCAGGTGGTCAAGGATCCGATCGGCAGCAAGGGGGCACGGCTGACGACGCAGGTCAGCATCCCGTCGCGCTACATGGTGCTGTTGCCGCAGTCCCGGGTGGTCGGGGTGTCGGCGCGTATCGAGGATGAAGCCGAGCGCGCACGCCTGAAGGCGCTGGTGACCGAGCTTTCCGCCCAGCACGGCGGCCATGGCTGCATCGTGCGCACCAATGCCGAAGGCCAGCCGGCCGAGGCCATCGCCGAAGACATCGCCTACCTGTCCCGGGTGTGGAACGTGGTCGAGCGGCGGGGCCGCGAGGCGGCACCCTGCAGCGTCATCTACGAAGACCTGAGCCTGCCGCTGCGTTCGGTTCGCGACCTGATCCGCAAGGACGTGGACAAGGTGAAGGTGGATTCCAAGGAAACCTTCGGCCAGTTGCAGGCCTTCGTGGCCAAGTACATGCCGGTGCTTGCCGAGAAGATCGAGCTGTACAGCGGCGACCGGCCGATCTTCGACATGTTCGGCGTGGAGGACGAGATCGGTCGCGCACTGGACAAGCAGGTACCGCTGAAATCCGGTGGCTACCTGGTGATAGACCAGACCGAGGCGATGACCACCATCGACGTCAACACCGGTTCGTTTGTCGGTCAGCGCAATCTCGAGGAGACGGTGTTCCGCACCAACCTGGAGGCGGCGCAGTCGGTGGCGCGGCAGCTGCGGCTGCGCAATCTCGGTGGCATCATCATCATCGATTTCATCGACATGGATGACCCCGAGCATCGTCGCCAGGTGCTGCGCACGCTGGAAAAGGCGCTGGCGCGCGATCATGCCAAGACCACGGTCTACGAGTTCTCGCCGCTGGGCCTGGTCGAAATGACCCGCAAGCGCACCGTGGAAAGCCTGGAACGCCAGCTGTCCGAGCCCTGTCCGGAGTGCGGCGGCCGCGGTTCCATCAAGACCGCGGAAACGGTGACGTACGAAATCTTCCGCGAGATCACCCGTGCGGTGCGCCAGTTCGATGCGGCACGGCTGCTGGTGATCGCCTCGCCCAAGGTGGTCGCGCGCATCACCGACGAGGAATCCACTGCGGTAGCCGAGCTGGAGGAGTTCCTCGGCAAGAGCATCCGCTTCCAGGCCGACGACCAGTACCTGCAGGAACAATTCGATGTGGTCCTGCTCTGACCCATGCCGGCAGGTAGCCGGCTGCGGCCGATGAACGTCCCGCCGCGGCTGCGGTTGCGCAGGATCCGTCGTCTTGCCCTGTACGCCATCGCCGTCGCGCTGGTGGCCGTGGCGCTGCTGGTGGGCACGCTCAGCCAGCTGTTGCCGCTGGCCGAACGCAACCCAGGCAAAGTGGCGGCGTGGCTGAGTACGCGTGCCGGCCAGCCGGTGCGTTTCGAACGCCTGCGTACCGAATGGACCCGTCGTGGTCCGTTGTTGCGGCTGGAAGGGCTGCACATTGGTGGTGGTGAAGGTGTCCGCATCGGCCAAGCGGAGGTGGCAGTGGCGATGTACGCCGGACTGCTGCCCGGGCGTTCGCTGACCGAGCTTCGGCTGCGCGGCCTTGCGCTCACCTTGCAACGTGCCGACGACGGCCGCTGGAGCGTGCGCGGCCTGCCCCAGTCGCAGGCGGGCGATCCGCTGGATACGCTGCGGCGGCTGGGCGAACTGCAGGTGGCTGGTGGTCGGCTGCGGGTGGAGGCGCCCTCGCTCGGCCTGCAGGCATCATTGCCGCGGGTGGACCTGCGCCTGCGCGTGAACGGCGACCGCCTGAAGGTCGGTGTACGTGCGTTCGCCCGGGAAGATACGCTGCCGTTGTCCGCGGTGCTGGACATTGATCGCCGCCGTGGTGACGGCGAGGCCTGGCTGGGCGGCGATCCGGTCGATCTCGGTGCGTGGTCGCCACTGCTGGATGCCGCTGGCATGCGCGTACTGAAAGGCCGCGGCGAACTCAATGCCTGGGTTGCATTGCGCGACTTCCGCGCGGTCATGGTCACCGCCGACACCGACCTTGCCGGATTGCAGCTGGCCGGCGCACCGACCACGCATGTGCGCGAGCCCCGTCTGGACCTGGAGCGGATGCAGCTGCGGGCGCGATGGCGCTACAGCGCCGGAGGCTGGCGTGCCGAAGCGCCGCGCCTGCGGGTGCGCATGGACGGCAATGAATCGGTGCTGGATGGGCTGCTGGTCGGCGGCGGCCAGCACCTGGCGCTGGCCGGCGACACGGTGGACGGCAGCGTGCTGTTGCGTGGGCTGGCGTTGACCGACCGGTTGGATGCCGACCTGCGCGACTGGCTGTATCGTGCGCGGCCGCAGGTGCAGGTGCGCGCACTGACGCTGGGGGGTGAACGTGGACGCGCCATGTGGGCCGAAGGTGAGCTGGCCGAGCTGTCGTTCGCCAGCGTGGACGGCTCGCCCGGCCTGTCTGGTATCAGCGGGCGTTTCCAGGGCGACGCGCAGGGCTTCAGCCTGCGCCTGCAGCCTCAGAAGCAGTTGAAGTTCGACTGGCCGGCGGGTTTCGGCGTGCGCCATGACGTGCATCTGGCCGGCGAACTGGTGGGCTGGCGCGACGAAGCCGGCGGCTGGCGGGTGGGTACCCCGGCACTGCGCGTGCAGGGCAGCGACTATGCGGCGGACGTACGTGGCGGGATGTGGTTCCAGGGCGATGGCAGCCGGCCGTGGATGCAGTTGGCGGCGAAGATCGATGATGTGCCGATGACCGCCGCCAAGCGTTTCTGGATCCATTCGAAGATGAGCAAGGCGGCGACGGAGTGGCTGGACACGGCCTTGCAGTCCGGGCGCGTGCGCGGTGGCGTGGGACTGGTTACCGGCGATCTGGACAACTGGCCTTTCGATGATCGCGATGGTCGGTTCGAAGCGCGCGGCCACATCGCCAATGGCACCATCCGCTTCCAGCCCGGCTGGCCGGACATGAGCGCTACCGTTGCGGACATCGCTTTCATCGGTGCGGGATTCCAGCTGCAGGGCCGTGGCGAACTGGGCGGCATGAAGGTCGATGCGATCGAAGCCGGCATCGATGATCTGGGCGATGCGCCGTTGTATGTGCGGGCGCATACCCGCAGCGATGCAGGCAAGCTGCTGTCGATGCTGCGGCACAGCCCGCTGCACGTGGAGTACGGGGAAACGCTGGACAACCTGGGCGCGAGCGGCCCTGCCAGCGTGGACTTCGACCTGCTGCAGCCGCTGGACGACGACCAGACCGGGCACCTGCTCGGCAACGTGGCGCTGGACGGCGTGAAACTGTCTGAAAAGCGCTATGGCCTCGAGTTCGAGGATGTGCGTGGCACGGCACGCTATGGCGATGGCGGCTTCGCCGCCGATGAGCTGACCGTGCGCCACCTGGGGCAACCGGGGCGGCTGGCGCTGCGCGCCGGTGATTTCGTGAGCGATCCACGACTGGCGTTCGAATCACGACTGGACGCGGCGCTGGATGCTGCGGTGCTGCTGGACCGCGCGCCGGAAATGGACTGGCTGAAGCCCTACATCGAGGGACGCTCGCGCTGGAGCATCGGCGTGGACCTGCCGGGTGCGCTGGCGGCAGCGGGCGGGACGGCGTCACCAGGCGGGCCTGCAGCGGTTCCGGCGGCACGCCTGCACCTGCAGTCGGACCTGGTGGGAACGCGGCTGAAGTTCCCTGCACCGCTGGACAAACCGGCCAGCGAAGCACTTGATACCCGCGTGGCCGCGCAGTTGCCGGTAGGCGAAGGCCGGATCGACGTGGCCTTCGGCGAGCGATTGGCGCTGGCTGCGCGCACGCAGCGGGGCCGCACGGGTGTGCAGGTCACCCTGGGCCGATCGCAGGTGGATCGCGAGCCGCCTGCCAGCGGTTTGGCGGTGACCGGGCGCGGCGGCACGCTGGATGCGCTGGAATGGATCGGACTTGCGCGCGGCTCGGTCGGCGAGGAGGAAAATGGCGGCGATGGCATGCCGCTGCGCTCGGTGGACGTGCAGGTGGCGCAGTTGCTGTTGATCGGTGGGGTGTTTGAGCAGACCCGCCTGCAGCTGCAGCCGGCCGCGGAGCAGCTGGAGGTGCGGTTGGACGGACCGGCGCTGGCGGGCCACCTGAGCGTGCCCAATGCGAGCGGCGGCACCATCGCCGGCAAGCTGCAACGGGTGTACTGGAAATCGCTGCCGGGTCCGCCGCAGGCGCCGCCGGGCGATGGCGCACCGATCATCCTGCCCGACGGCCAGGCGATGACCGCGCGCGTGCAGGCCAGCGCCGACGATACCGATCCTGCCGCGGTGCCGTCGCTGGCGCTGGACATCGCCGACCTGAAATTCGGCAAGGTGGCATTGGGTCAGGCGACGGTGCGCACCCGTCCGGTTGCACAGGGACTGCAGGTGGACCAACTGGATTTCCGTTCGCCGGGACAGGCCATCGATGTGCGTGGCCGGTGGCTGGGCAAGGGCGGCGGCGCGCACACCGCGCTGACCGCGCAGGTGCGCAGCCAGGACCTGGGTGGACTGATGCAGGACCTGGATTTCGGTGGCCAGCTGCGTGGCGGGCAGGGCAGTGTGGACCTGCAGGCGGGCTGGAAAGGCGGGCCATCGGATTTCCAGCTCGGCAACCTGGAGGGTTCGATGAAGGTGGCCGCGCACAATGGCCAGTTGCTGGAGCTGGAACCCGGTGCCGGCCGCGTGCTGGGCCTGCTCAGCGTGACCCAGCTTCCGCGTCGCCTGATGCTGGACTTCCGCGATTTCTTCTCCAAGGGGTTCGCCTTCAACCAGATCGGCGGCACGCTGCAGTTCGGCGGCGGCATGGCGACCACCGATTCGGTGCTCATCGAGGGGCCGGCGGCAAACATCCGTATCCGTGGCCGCACCGACCTGCAACATCAGCAGTTCGACCAGACCATCGACGTGAATCCGCGTGCGGGCAACCTGCTCACCGTGGTCGGGGCGTTCGCCGGTGGGCCGGTCGGTGCCGCGCTCGGCGCCGCCACCAACGCGGTGCTGTCCAGGCCGCTGGGCGAGATCGGTGCGAAGACCTATCACGTCACCGGGCCCTGGAAGGACCCGAAGGTGGATGTGGTCGAGCGCGAGGCCGCGCCGGCGCCGACGCAGACACCCGCCCCGGAAACGCCGTGACGGGCCGCAAAGGTCGCCCGATCCGCAGCGCTGAAGCCTTGCGTGGCAGGCCTGCCGCCCCCACATCGGGACGATGACCGACAACGCCCTGACTCTCGCCACCGACCGCCTGCTGCAGCCCGCCGGGCTGGATGCTGCCACTCTGGAACGTACCTTCGGCCATCTGCTGGGGCCGGGTATCGATTTCGGCGACCTGTATTTCCAGCACGCGCGGCGTGAGAGCTGGAGCGTGGAAGACGGCATCGTCAAGGACGGTGCGCATTCCATCGAACAGGGCGTGGGCGTGCGCGCCATCGCCGGCGAGAAGACCGGTTTTGCCTATTCCGATGATATCCACCGTGACGCACTGGCTGCTGCGGCGCAGTCCGCGCGTGCCATCTCGCGTGAAGGCGGCGCCCAGCACGGCCGCTCGCTGGTGCGCGGCGATGCACGCGCGCTGTATCCGGCGCTGGATCCGGTGGACAGCCTCGGCAACGAGGCCAAGGTGGACGTCCTCAAGCGTCTGGACGCCTATCTGCGCGCTGCCGATCCGCGCGTGAAACAGGTGATGGTGAGTCTGTCCGGCGGCGTGGACACGGTGCTCATCGCACGCAGCGACGGCGTGCTCGGCGCGGATATCCGCCCGCTGGTGCGCTTGAACGTACAGGTGATCGTCGAGCAGGACGGACGTCGTGAATCCGGTTACGCCGGTGGTGGTGGCCGTTACGATTACGCCGCGCTGTTCGCCGGTGGACGTCCCGAAGCCTTCGCGCGCGAGGCCCTGCGCCAGGCCCTGGTGAACCTGGAAGCGGTTCCTGCGCCAGCCGGCGTGATGCCGGTGGTGCTGGGTCCGGGCTGGCCGGGCGTGCTGCTGCACGAAGCGGTCGGCCATGGCCTGGAAGGCGATTTCAACCGCAAGGGCACCAGCGTATATGCGGGTCGCCTGGGAGAACGGGTGGCCTCGCCGGGGGTGACCATTGTCGATGACGGAACCCTGGACGGGCGCCGCGGTTCGCTGAACATCGATGATGAGGGGCACCCCACGCAATGCACCACGCTCATCGAGGACGGGATACTGGTCGGCTACATGCAGGATTCGCTCAACGCGCGGCTGATGGGCATGGCGCCGACCGGCAACGGCCGCCGCGAATCGTTCGCGCACCTGACCATGCCGCGCATGACCAACACCTACATGCGCGCAGGCATGCACGATCCGCAGGAAATGATCCGCTCGGTGAAGAAGGGCCTGTACGCGGTCAACTTCGGTGGTGGCCAGGTGGACATCACCAGTGGCAAGTATGTGTTTTCCGCCACCGAGGCCTACCTGATCGAGGACGGTCGCATTACCGCGCCGGTGAAGGGCGCGACGATCATCGGCAACGGCCCGGAAACCATGCAGAAGGTCCGCATGATCGGCAACGACCTGGCGCTGGACGAAGGTGTCGGCATCTGCGGCAAGGATGGCCAGAGCGTGCCGGTGGGCGTGGGCCAGCCGTCGTTGCTGATCGACGGACTGACCGTCGGTGGCACCCAGGCGTGAGTTCATGGGTGCCTGGTGCGGCCCGGTGCTGCCTGGCGCACGGGACAGCTGTTGCGCCGTCCGGTGGTTTGCCGGGATGGCCGGTCGTGCTGACCGGTCCTTCCGCGGTACGGCGTGAATCAATCCTGCGCGTGGTCGCCGTTGTCGCCGTTGTCGTCGATGTACTCGGCGCCTTCTTCGCCATCGGCCGCCGCCAGACCCAGCGCCGCCGGCAGCATCAGCGTGCGCAGCACCTGGAAGATTTCCCGGTAGGCGCGTGGCGGCTTGTTGCGGGCGCGTTCGGCCTGCGCGTTGCGTACCAGCGTGCGCAGCTGCTGGCGATCGGCCTGCGGGTATTCGTCCAGCAGACGGGAAAGCGCTGCATCGCCTTCGGCCATCAGCTTGTCGCGCCAGTCTTCGGCGCGGTGCATCATCGCCACCTCGCGGCGGCCGGTCTCGCTGTTGGCATCCAGCGCATCGCGGATCGCGTCCAGCACATGCTCTTCTTCGCGCCGCATGTGCTTGGCCAGGAACGCCAGCTGCCGCTTGTGGGCGATATGCGCGGTGATGCGCTTGCATTCGGCGATGTGCGGGAGCAGGTCTTCAGGCACCGGCAGGCGCGCCAGCTGGGCCGGCGTCAGCGACACCAGCTTCTCTGCCAGGGCCAGTACTTCCAGCGCTTCGCCGCGTTTCTGCTTGCGGCTCTTGTCGTGGAATTCACCGGTTTCTTCGTCGCGTCCGCGCATCGTCTGTTCCTACTTCCGTCAATACGTCGCCCGGCGCAGCGCCGGGCCCAACCTGCAACAGGATAAAGCATTGAACGTGATCGCCCCCGAAGTGATTCCCGCCATGGACACCCATGCCCGCATGGAACAGCTGGCCGACATCTCCCGGCAGCTGCTCGACCATGCGCGGCGGCTGGGTGCCAGCCAGGCCGAGGTGTCCTGCAGCGAGGACCGCGGCCTGGACGTCAACGTGCGCCTGGGCGAGGTGGAAACGGTGGAATCCACCGCCGACCGCGGTATCGCGGTCACCGTGTACTTCGGCAAGCGCAAAGGCAGTGCCAGCACCGCCGACCTGCAGCCGGCCAGTCTGTCGGCCACGGTGGAGCAGGCCTGCGCGATCGCGCGCCATACCGAGGACGATGCCGCCGCGGGGCTGGCGGATCCGGAGCTGATGGCGGGCGAGTTCCCCGAGCTGGACGGCTGGCACCCGTGGACGCTGGAAGCGGCTGATGCCATCGACCTGGCCCTGGCGTGCGAAGCAGCCGGACGTGGTGCCGACCCGCGCATCAGCAATTCCGACGGCGCCTCGGTGTCCACCGCGCAGAGCCTGTCGGTGTACGCGAACTCGCATGGTTTCATCGGCCGCGAACGCGGCACGCACCATTCGATGGGCGTGGCATTGATCGCCGGGCAGGGCGATGGCATGCAGCGTGACGGCTGGTACACCAGCGCTCTGGCGCGCGAGGACCTGCAGGATGCTGCCGGCGTGGGCGTGCGTGCCGCCGAACGTACCGTGGCGCGCCTGCAGCCGCGTTCGCTGGCTACGTCCAGCATGCCGGTGCTGTTCGCGCCGGAAGTGGCGCGCAGCCTGGTGGGGCACCTGCTTTCGGCGATATCCGGCGGCGCGCTGTACCGGCAGGCCAGCTTCCTGCTGGACAGCGTCGGTCAGTCGCTGTTCCCGGCGTGGATGCAGATTGACGAACTGCCGCATCTGCGCCGTGGCCTGCGTTCGGCCGCGTTCGACGGCGATGGCGTGGCCACCCGTGCGTCCGCGCTGGTGCGCGATGGCGTGCTGCAGCGCTATGTGCTGGGCAGTTACTCCGCGCGCAGGCTGGGGCTGCAGACCACCGGCAACGCCGGTGGCGTGCATAACCTGCAGGTGGCGGCCAGTGCTGCCGGGCTGGACCTGCATGGCATTGCCCGGCAGATGGGCAACGGTCTGCTGGTGACCGAGCTGATGGGGCAGGGGGTCAACGGGGTGACTGGCGATTATTCGCGTGGCGCCGGTGGTTTCCGCGTGGAGGACGGCGAAATCCAGTATCCGGTGGATGGCATCACCATCGCCGGCAACCTGCGCGATATGTTCAACGCCATCGAGGCCGTGGGGGCGGATATCGATCCGCGTTCGCATATCCGCACCGGATCCATCCTGGTGGGAAGGATGACGGTGGCGGGTAACGACTGAGCGCCGTATTGACGTAATCTTGGGCCGCTGCGTCGGCTCGTGGGAGCGGGCCGCGCCGACCACCCAACCCTGATGAAAGGAGTCTTCCGTGAGTGATTTCGAAAACCCTGGTTCGCCGCCGCCCCCGCCGCCGGTTTCGGTAGGGCCGACGGCAGAGGAGAAACAATGGGCCATGTTCGCGCATCTGTCGGTGCTGCTGGGCGGACTGTTGTCTTCGGCCGTCGGTGGGTGGGGCTATTTCATCGGCCCGCTGGTGATCTGGCTGGTCAAGAAGGACACCCTGCCTTTCGTTGCCGACCAGGCCAAGGAAGCACTGAACTTCGCGATCACCGTATCGGCGATCTTCGTGGTGCTTTGGATACTGACGGTGGTGACGTTGGGCTTTGGTGCCCTGATCACGGTGCCGCTGATGCTGGTCGTTGGCATCACTGCCCTGGTGCTGACCATCATCGCGGCGGTGCGCAGCAACAATGGCGAAGCCTACCGCTATCCGCTCACGGTGCGTTTGATCAGGTAAAAGGCGCGGATGCCTGCACGCCCAGAACGCCCGGCATTGCCGGGCGTCCTTCGTTCAGGGGACAAGCTCGGCGTCAGAGCAGCGCCTGGGGCCGGGTGATACCCGGCTGATGTCAATGATCGCGTTCGACAGCCAGCCGGCCCAGCGCACGCAGCCCGTCGGCTTGCTCGCCATGGCCGGACAGGGCATCGTCCATCACCGCGCTCAGCTCACGCAGCTTCGTCTTCGCGCCCTGCATTCCCAGCAGGGCCGGAAAGGTGGACTTGTCCTGCGCCTGGTCCTTGCCGGCGGTCTTGCCCAGTTGTTCGGAGCTTGCTTCGACGTCCAGGATATCGTCGCGCACCTGGAAAGCCAGGCCCAGCGCATCGGCAAAGCGGTCCAGGCGCTCCAGTTCCGTCGTCGGTGCGTCACCACACAGTGCGCCCATGCGCACTGCCGCGCGGATGAGCGCTCCGGTCTTCAATGCATGCATGCGGGTGAGCTGCTGTAACGACTGCTGCTGCCCGGTGGCATCGATATCCAAGGCCTGGCCACCACACATGCCGGCCGCGCCGGCCGCCTGTGCCAGTGTCTGCAGCAGCGCCACCCGCAGCTCCGCCGGCAGCGCTGCTTCGGCGAGCAGGCTGAAGGCACGTGCCTGCAGTGCGTCGCCGGCCAGGATGGCGGTGGCTTCGTCGAACGCGACGTGGGTGGTTGGCTGGCCGCGGCGCAGGGCATCGTCATCCATGGCCGGCAGATCGTCGTGCACCAGCGAATAGGCGTGGATCAGTTCCACCGCCATGGCCGCTGCATCCAGACGATGTTCGTCGGCGGCAAATACCGCACCGGCGGCGAACACCAGCAGCGGGCGCATGCGCTTGCCGCCGCCAAGCACCGAATGACGCATGGCCTGGTGCAGGCGCATGGGCGCTTCGGCGGGCGAGGGCAGGGCGGCGTCAAGCTGGCCTTCGATGCGATCGCGCAGGCGCGCGAAGCGGGCGTCAGCCGTCATGGGACGGCGGGTCGAACGGTTCGGCTGTTTCCGGCTGCGCCGGATCGGCCAGCAGGCGAACGCGCAGTTCCGCCTGCTCCAGCGCCTGCTGGCACTGGCGGTACAGGCCAACTCCACGTTCGTAGGCGCTGAGCGATGCTTCAAGGCTCAGTTCACCGGTTTCCATCTGTTCAACCAATTGCTCCAGGGATTCGAGTGACTGCTCGAAACGGGCGACCGGCGATTCGTTCTCTGGGGACTTCTTTGCCATGCGGCAAGTGTGGACGGGTGGCGCCCGGGAATCAATTCACCAGCCGCCTGGCCGCCATTGCAATCGCGCGCCGCGTTCGGCCAGCCAGGCCTGCAGGGTGGCTGCCAGCACCACATCGGCGGCGGCCTGCAGCTCCTGGCCGGCAAACAGCAGTGGCAGCTGCGCGCGTCGCCACGGCGCCAGGTGCTCGCGCTGCAGGCAGTCCTTCAGGGCATGCCGATGTTCGCGGCCCGGCAGCAGGATGCGCTCGCCTCCCCGGCGGCCGCGGACCTGCAGCGGACTGTCGAATCCTGCCGCGCCCACCAGCTGCAGCTGCCCGCCATCGGGCAGCTGCAGCGGTGCGTGGCCGTCCCATGCCACCTGCCAGTCGCTTGGAAGGGACGGCAGCACGGCGGGCAGCAGGTACCAGTGCCCGCGCCAGTGGCGAATGGCCTGCCGTTGCCAGCGTACCTGTGCACCGCCATCCATGGCCGCAGGCAGCAGTTCCTGCTCCAACTGTTCCAGCACGCGTGCGGGCAGTGGCGGCGCTTCATGCGAAACCACCCAGCGGCGCAGCACGCGGGCACGTCGCTGCGGCGAAAGCTGCTGCAGCCGTTGCACCGATACCACCCGGGCAGCGACCTGCACGTGATCCAGCAGTTCCTGGTCTTCCTCGTCCAGCACCTCGCGCAGCTGCCGGCAATGGTTGGCGCTGCCGGAAAGGGCGCCAGCCGCATGGGGCCAGCGTTGCCGCAGCAGCGGCAGCACATGCAGGCGCAGGAAGTTGCGGTCTGCCGTGTCGCAGAGGTTGCTGGGGTCCTCCATCCAGTCCAGGCCTTGCCGTTGCGCGTAGTCGAGCAGCGCCGCGCGTGGCACCTGCAGCAGCGGCCGCCACAGGGGGTGCTCGCCGATGGTCGAATGCGCGGCCATCGCCGCCAGTCCGTCCACGCCGGAGCCGCGCAATGCGCGCAACAGAAAAGTTTCGGCCTGGTCATCCTGGTGTTGCGCCAGTGCCAGCAGCTCGCCACCGCGCAGTTCCGCACTGAACGCGCCGCGCCGTGCTTCCCGCGCGGCTCCCTCCAGGCCCATGCCGGCCTGCAGGTCCACCGTCACCCGGCGCACGTTCAGTGCGATGCCCCAGGCTTGGCATTGCCGTTGGCAGTGGCGGGCCCAGTCGTCGGCGCCGGCCTGCAGCCCGTGGTGCACATGCAGGGCGCGAAGTGCGGTGCCGGATGCATCGGCCGCCTGCTTCAGCCAGTGCAGCAGCACGGTCGAATCCAGCCCACCGCTGTAACCGACCAGCAGCGGCGAATCGAGCGTGGGAAGCGAAGGGAAGGAGGGCATGCTGGACCCAAAAGGAAGCGGCGACCGTCATGGTCGCCGCATGCAGTGTTGGCGTCGAGGGCTGCGTGCCGACCCGCGGACGGCACGCGCCTGGGCAACTGCCGGGATCAGCGCTCGAAGCGGGCCGGTACGGGCAGTTCCACCGGCACGCCCTTGTCATCACAGGTACCTGCCTGGCACAGGCGTTCGCGCAGCCGCGGCGTGGCCTGCACGATCATGTGGTAGATCGCGTTCTGCTCCAGCGTGCCACGGATGGCCTTGCTGCCCGGACCGCGTGCCCAGATGCCCACGTCTTCGCCGCTATGCGATTCGCTCCTGGAAGGAACCAGCGCTTCCTGCATGTAATCGGGATGTTCGGTATCCACCGATGCCAAGTCCGGACGGCCGCTGGCCGGTTCGAAGCTGCTCGGGTTGTGCGGGTAGCGCTTGGGGCCGGCCGGCTGCCGGTTGCTGGCGCCGGTGTACCCCGGCCCGTTGGCGTAGCTCAGCGTGGTGTACGGCTGGCCGGCACCATCCAGGGCGAGGTCCAGCGTGCCCTGACCGTCTTCGCCCCCCTTGTCCTTCACCTTGCCGAGGATGGGGTTACCGCGTGCCGGGTAGCCGACGAAGTTCAGGGTGTGCGAATGGTCGGCGGTGACGATGATGAGGGTGTCGTCTTCGGCGGTCATCTCGTTGGCCACGCGCACGGCGTCGGACAGGGCCACGGTATCGCTGAGGGCACGGTAGGCGTTGCCGCCGTGGTTTGCGTGGTCGATGCGGGCGCCTTCGATCATCAGTACATAGCCTTCCTGATGCCGCGACAGATTGGCGATGGCGGTGCGGGTCAACTCGGCAAGGCTGGGTTCACCGGCGCGATCCTGCGCACGGTCGTGTTCGTACTGCATGTGGTCCGGTTCGAACAGGCCCAGAATGGCTGGCGCGTCGGCGGCAGCCTTCAGCTGCTCGCTGTTCCAGACGTAGGCCCCCTGCGGGTGTGCCTGCTGCCATTCGCCGACCAGGTTGCGGCCATCCAGGCGCAGGCCCACCTTGTCGTCGTACTCCGGATCCTGTTCGTTGATGGTGGTGAACTGCGCGCGCCCGCCGCCGAGGGCTACCAGTGGACCGCGGCCGTAGCGCGAGGTGGACAGCAACTGTTGGGCAATGTCCTGGCAGCCGGTGGCCTTGGCTTCCTCGCTCAGGTCGGTGTCGTTTTCCCAGTTGCGTTCCGGCGAATGCGCATAGGTCGCTGCCGGGGTGGCATGGGTGAGGCGCGCGGTGGAGACGATGCCGGTGGCCATGCCCGCGCTGTCGGCGAGCTGCAGCCAGGTCAGCAGGCCCTTCTGCAGACTGTCGGCACAATCAAAGCGCTTGCCGGCGCTGACGCCGATCGCGCCCATGTGGCTCTTCACGCCGGTGGTGATGGCGGTCATGGTGCCGGCCGAATCCGGCGTCTGCGAATCCACGTTGTAGGTCTTGCTGAATGCAGTGGCCGGGAAGCGTTCCCAGGACAGCAGGTTCTCTTCGCCGGGGTTGCCCTTGCGCTGGCCTTCGAAGATGCGCGCGGCCGCCACCGTGGTCAGGCTCATGCCATCGCCGAGGAACAGAATGACGTTCCTGGCCTTTCCGGCCATGGCACCCTTGCCCGCCGCCTGCGCCGCACCGCTGCGGTACCACCACTGCGGGGTCTCGCCATCGGGATGCGCCACGGACGGGACATTGACCGAGAGCCCGGCGGGGGCTGCCGTCGGGGAAGTGCTGGCGCAGGCGCCCAGCAGCAGCGTGGTCGCCGCACTGGCGAGCAGGGATAGGGTTCGGGTCATGGACAGCGGGCTCTCACGAAACGGAACGGGCGTTCATTATGACCGCTGCGACAAGGCGTGCCGATGACACGCTGATTTGCCCGTTCGCCTGTCGTACCGCGGTGCAGCATCGGCTAAGGTGCCAACATCGTTCGCTCTCCCCTGGAAACTCCATGAAGCTGGTCTCTGCCTGGCTGCGCATCCCGTTCTGGCAACGCGTGGTCGGTGGTTTCGTTCTTGGTGCCCTGGCCGGCTGGTTGATGGGCCCGGCCGCCGAAACGTGGTTTGGTCCGCTCGGCGACCTGTACGTCACCCTGATCAGGATGATCGCGGTGCCGCTGGTGTTCTTCGCGGTCATCAACGCGATCTCCTCGCTGCACGGGCAGAAATCGGTGGCCGCGCTCAGCGGGCGCACCTTCCTGTGGTTTGTGATCACCGCGGCGCTGGCGGTGGGCATCGGCCTGCTGGTGGGCACGGTGCTGCAGCCGGGCACCGGTGGGCTGCAGCTGACCATGGCCGGCAACTACGTCCCGCGCGAGGTCCCAAGCGTGGTGCAGGTGCTGCTTGACGTCGTGCCGTCCAACGTCTTCTACGCATTGAGCGGCATCGGTACGCGGGTGAATGCTGCCGGCGAAACCGTGCTGGCGGCCGGCCGCGGTTCGATCCTGCCGGTGATCTTCTTCGCCGGGCTGGTGGGGTTCGCGATCGTGCGGCTGGGCGAGAAGGTCGGTGACGCACGGCGCCTGGTCGGGCAGATGAGCGACATCATGATCCAGGTGACGCGCTTCGTGCTGGAAGTCACCCCCATCGGCACCTTCGGCCTGATCGCCGGCCTGGTGGGCAGCTATGGCTTCGAGAAGCTGCTGCCGCTGGGCAACTTCGTGCTGGCGCTGTACGTGGCCTGTGCGCTGCACATCGTGGTGGTGTACAGCGCGCTGCTGTTGGCGCATGGCCTGAATCCGCTGAAGTTCTTCCGCGGCGCGGCACCCGGCATGCAGGTGGCCTTCGTCAGTTCGTCCAGCTTCGCGGCCATGCCGGTCGCACTGCGTTCCATCACTCACAATCTGGGGGTGAACAAGGATTACGGCGCGTTTGCGGTACCGCTGGGAGCGAGCATCAAGATGGATGGCTGTGGCGCGATCTATCCGGCGCTGTGCGCGGTGTTCATTTCGCAGTACAGCGGCGTGCCGATGTCACCGGAGCAGTATCTGATCGTGCTGATCGCATCGGTGCTGGGCAGCTTCGGCACCGCCGGTGTTCCCGGCACGGCGGTGGTGATGGCCACGGTGGTGCTGAGTGCCGCCGGCCTGCCGCTGGAAACCATCGGCTATCTGTATGCGATCGATCGCATCCTCGACATGATGCGCACGATGACCAATGTCACCGGACAGATGCTGGTGCCGGTGCTGGTGGCCAAGGAAACCGGCCTGCTGGACAGGCAGGTCTATGACAACCCCTCCACGAACGTAGGCGTGGACGACGCGGATCCGGAGCCCGGCGCGCGCTGACCCCTCGCGCCGTAGAGCCGGGCTCTGCCCGGCTGGACCTTGATCGCGCAGCGGGGCAGAGCCCCGCTCTACCCGATACCCGCGTAGAGCCGGGCTTTGCCCGGCTGGCCGACCCACTGGCGTTGCAGGAGGGCAGTGCCCCTGAAGGACGAAAGCCGATCATGGAGATCGGCTTTCCCGGAAATGCAGTGAAACCGGCCAGCGGAGGGCCGACCGGATCCTCCGGTTACAGGTTGACCCGGCGCGCCTGCATGAACTTG
>JAAIGF010263910.1_pt1 | contig 26703 bp, 20 predicted proteins | sample 6487441 | NCBI WGS metagenome assembly JAAIGF01 (sample SAMN13974129, study PRJNA590717) | phyllosphere metagenome | biome: pepper field; feature: multiple bacterial spot infested pepper fields; material: pepper leaves; isolation source: leaves from pepper fields | host: Capsicum annuum ... | reverse complement strand
CCTGGACGACCCGTTCATCCTGCTGCACGACAAGAAGATCTCCAACGTGCGTGACCTGCTGCCCGTGCTGGAAGGCGTCGCCAAGGCCGGCAAGCCGCTGCTGATCGTGGCCGAGGAAGTGGAAGGCGAAGCGCTGGCCACCCTGGTGGTCAACACCATCCGTGGCATCGTCAAGGTCGTTGCCGTTAAGGCTCCGGGCTTCGGCGACCGTCGCAAGGCCATGCTGGAAGACATGGCCGTGCTGACCGGCGGTACCGTGATTTCCGAGGAAGTGGGCCTGTCGCTGGAGAAGGCCACCATCAACGACCTGGGCCGCGCCAAGAAGGTGCAGGTCTCCAAGGAAAACACCACCATCATCGACGGGGCGGGCGTTGCCGAGAACATCCAGTCGCGTGTTGCCCAGATCAAGGCCCAGATCGAGGACACCTCGTCGGATTACGACCGTGAGAAGCTGCAGGAGCGCGTGGCCAAGCTGGCCGGTGGCGTGGCAGTGATCAAGGTCGGTGCATCCACCGAAATCGAAATGAAGGAAAAGAAGGCCCGCGTTGAAGACGCCCTGCACGCCACTCGTGCAGCCGTTGAAGAAGGCGTGGTCCCGGGCGGCGGTGTGGCCCTGGTGCGTGCGTTGGTTGCGGTGGGCGAGCTGAAGGGCGCCAACGAAGACCAGACTCACGGCATCCAGATCGCTCTGCGCGCCATGGAAGCCCCGCTGCGCGAGATCGTCGCCAACGCCGGTGAAGAGCCGTCAGTCATCCTGAACAAGGTGAAGGAAGGTACCGGCAACTTTGGTTACAACGCTGGCAACGGCGAGTTCGGCGACATGGTCGAGTTCGGCATCCTGGATCCGACCAAGGTGACCCGTTCGGCGCTGCAGAATGCCGCGTCGATCGCCGGCCTGATGATCACCACCGAAGCAATGGTGGCCGAGGCTCCGAAGAAGGAAGAGCCCGCCATGGGTGGCGCCGGTGGCATGGGCGGCATGGGTGGCATGGGCGGTATGGACTTCTGAGTCCCTTGTACTGCCTGGTGGTTGCCGGTCCAGATCGGCGCCACCAATGAGTCATCAGAACCCCGCCGGAAACGGCGGGGTTTTTTCATGGGTGCGCACAACCAATGCATCTCCACTGCCCATCGATGTCGCATCCTGTCCGCTTGAATGAGCCTTCGGATTTCCCACAGCGCACGTGCTTCCGATGGCTGGTGGGCCCGGAACGTCAACAGGCGTCAGGCCCGGCCTGGGGCAAGGATATGTCCGGAGAAGCGACGCGACGCGTCGCGTGTGGGCACGGATGCCGTACAGGTTCCCATCCCTAGAATCGCCGGCCCGGATTGCTCCGGATATTTCCTGCAGCGCGACGTTGGGAGAGTGCCATGCGCCGGATCGGATTGGCCGACGACCATCCCGTCATCATCAATGCTTTGCAGACCTGTCTGATGGAAGGCGGTCTACAGGTCGTTTTTACTGTGCGCACCAGTGAGCAGTTGATCGAAACCCTGCGCACGCATCCGTGCGACGTGGTGGTCACCGATTACTCGATGACGCAGGCCACGCATGGCGGTGACGGTCTGGCCATGGTGGAACGCGTGCTGCGCCAGTTTCCCCATTCCCGCCTGGTGGTCTTCACCATGCTGCATAACCCGGCCATCTTCGCGCGCCTGCTTGCCTTGGGCGTGGACGGAATCGTCAGCAAGAATGACGAGATCCAGGAAGTGCTGCTTGCCATACGCGCCGTTGAAAGCGGTATTGGCCTGCCGTACCGCTCGCCCAGTGTGCGCGCAGCATTGACGCAGCAGGTCAACCTGCCCGGTGCTGCGTTGCAGGCATTGAGCCAGCGCGAACTGGAAGTGGTCCGGCTGTTCGCCCACGGCCAGACACTGGACGAAATCGCCGCCAACCTGGGCCGCGCCAAGACCACGGTCGCCACGCACAAGAAGAATGCAATGGACAAACTGGGTGTCAGCAGCAACGCCGAACTGATCCACTACGCGTATGAAGCGGGTATCGTCTAGACGGTGGCCGCTCGCCAGCCTGCTGGGTGTGCTCCTGCTGTCGTGGTGCTGGGCCGCCTGCGCAGCCAGCACGCTGCTGGCCCTGCGCAGCCAGGTCGCCCCGACGAAGTTCGCCACCACGCTGAGCGCAGCCGATGCCGCATGGTTGAAGACGCAGGGACAGCTGGTGATCGGAATGTGGGGCGAGGATTTCGCGCCCATCCAGTTCCGTCCGGACGCTGGGGTGGTGGAGGGCGTGGCCGTCGATCACCTGGCCTTGCTCGGCAACGCGCTGGATGTGCCGGTAAGGGTGCGCTGGTTCGCCGATCGCGAAGCAGCGCTCGCCGCGTTGCGGACGCACCAGGTGACGGCGATCAGCACGTATGCCGAAGCAGACAGCGACACCGCCCTCGATGCTTCGGTGCCGTACCTGCGCGCCCCCCTGGCCATCGTCCGGCGCGCCGGTCCGGCATTGACCGAAGAGGGCATGCTGCAGGGCCGCGGGGTGGTCGAATCCACCCAGGCTGATGCACTGGCCTTGCTGCGGAGCACACCGCAAGCCCAGCCGGTGGAGCGCGAACCGTCCTTCTTCAGGGCATTGGAGGCCGTGTCACTCGGTCGCGCCGATTACTACGTGGGTGACCTGGTATCGGCCACCTATGCCATCGAGCAGGGCTGGTTCCTGAATCTGCGGGTGGCCCGCGTGGAACAGGCCAGCACGCATTTCCAGTTTCTCACCGCGGCCGATCAGCCGCAGGCCAGACAGGTGGTGGATGCCGGCCTGGACGCCATACGCTCGTGGATGCGCATCAGCATCGTACGCAACTGGGCCGCCGGCGCAGCGCAGGATATGGACGCGGCAGGCCGGCTGGTGCTTGCCGGTAGCGAACGTGCCTGGCTCGCGACCCATCCGGTGGTACGCGTGGCCGTGGATACCGCCAACGCACCTTACACATTCATCGATTCGGCGGGGGAGTTCGCCGGTGTGTACGCCGATCTCCTCAAGATGATCGGACGGCGTACCGGAATACGTTTCGAGGTCGTACCGGAGAATACGACCGCCGCATTGGAGAACGACGTGCGCAGCGGTCGTGCGGACATGGTGGCCATGCTGATGCCAACGCCTGCACGCGAAGCGTTTCTGGCCTTCACCGTGGATGTCGCGCCGACGGTCTGGGTGCTGGTGGCGCCGACCACCGCTGGCAGCATCGACGGACTGCGCAGCCTGGAGGGCAAGCGTCTTGCACTGGTGCGTGGTCATGGCATGACGGGCTGGATACGGGCACATCACCCGGACATCCGCCTGCTGCCCGTGGACACGGTCATTGATGCGATGGACCTGGTGGCACGTGCAGGCGCTGATGCATCGCTGCAGAGCATGGCCTCGGCAAGCTACGCGATCGAACGTTACTTCGACCAGCTGGGTATTGCCGCGACCGCCTTCGACGGGCCGGAAATGGCGCGCTTTGGTGTGGACCGGAGATCGCCGGAGCTGCTGGGCATACTCAATCGAGCGCTGGAAGGCATGCCCCCGGCAGAGCGTGCTGCATTGGCCTCACGCTGGCTGGCCAACATCAACTATCCCACCAGCACCTGGCAGAGCCTGCGCAATTCGGTGTTCCGCTGGTTGCCCTGGGCCTTGTCAGGCCTGGCCCTGGTGGTGATCTGGAACAGCCTGCTGCAGTACCAGATTCGCCGACGGCGGCTGGCTGAGGCGCAGTGGCGCGCGGCCAAGGAAGCCGCTGAGCGGGCCAGCATCGAGAAATCCAGCTTCCTGGCGGAGATGAGCCACGAGATCCGTACGCCGATGAACGCCGTGATCGGACTGTTGGAAATGGCCAATCGCCGCGGCCGCCACGGCGCTGTGGACGCCACGGCGCTGCAGCTGGCGGAAGCGTCGGCGAAGGGCCTGCTCGATCTGGTCGGCAATCTCCTGGACCTGCACAAGATCGAAGCCGGAGAGCTGCAATCGGCACCACGGGCGGTGGCAGTGCGTCCACTCATCGCCGATACCGCGACGCTGTTCCGCCACGCCGCGCACAGCAAGGGCGTGGAGCTGGAGCACAGCGTTGCCGCCGACGTGCCCGAGTGGCTTCGCCTGGATCCTTTGCGGCTGCGCCAGGTGCTCGGCAACCTGCTCTCCAATGCGGTGAAGTTCACCTGCGATGGCAGCATCGTGTTGTCTGCGACGGTTTGCGATGGAAAGTTGTGCATCACCGTGCGCGACAGCGGAACCGGCATTGCGCCGGATGATCTGGCGACGATCTTCGAGCCGTTCCGTCAGGCGGATTCCCCGGTGGCATCGTATGGCACGGGCCTTGGCCTGAGTATCGTGCGTCGCCTGGCTGCGTTGATGGAAGGCACGGTGGCATTGCACAGCACCCTGGGTGAGGGGACGGTGGCAACCCTGATGCTGCCGTGCGAGCGCATGGCACAGCCCGAGCCGTCAACGGATGGACTGCTGTTTGCTGCCGCTCCGTTGCGGGTTCTGGTAGTGGACGATCATCCGATCAACCTGCGCGTCGTCAGCGATCAGCTTGACTGGCTTGGCTATGAGGTTCTCCAGGCCACCAATGGTGAAGCGGCACTCGCCTGCCTGCGCGATGCCGATCAGGTGGATCTGGTGCTGACCGACTGCAGCATGCCGGGCATGTCCGGCATGGCGCTGGCTGAAAGAATCCGCAGCGACGAAGCCCAGTGGGCAACATCAAGGCGGCCACTGATCGGCTATACGGCCAACGCACTGCCCGAAGCCCGTGAAGCCTGCCTGGCCGCAGGCATGGATGACGTACTGGTCAAGCCGCTGAGCGTGGCGCAGCTCAGCAGGGTGCTGGCGACGTGGTTCCCCGGCCAGGTGGCCAAGGGCACTGAAGGTGCGGGCGTGCCTGCGACGGATGCACGCGATGAGCAGCTGGCGGCTGCGCTCAGGCAGGACCTGCAGCGGTTGCAGGAGGCGGTTGCCGCGATGGACCTGCCGGAGATTGCAGCGCTAGCGCATCGGCTGCGCGGCGCCATCGCGTGCACGGTCATGGACGCTGATATCGACCAGGGTTGCCTGGTGCTGGAATTGCAGGCCGGTCGTGGTGTGAATGCAGACGGGGGGATCATCAGGGAGCAGTTGCAGCGGATCGCCGCACGGATGCCCGTCCAGCCATCCGGGCCATGATCAGCCCTGTCCGAAAGCCGACCGCGTCGGCTGATTCTAGAATCCGTTCGATGGTGGCCATCATGCGGCATTGGCAAAGTAACCGTCGTCGGCAGCGGTTGCCGCATGCAAGTCCCCTTACAGAGATACTCATCATGAAAAAGATTTTCCTGTCTGCTGTCATTCCGTTCGCCTTGCTGGCTGGTTCCAATGCCTTCGCTGGCACGCAGAGCTGCGCTGCCAAGATCAGCTCCATCGAAGCGCAGATCGAAGTGGCCAAGCAGTACGGCAACACGCACCAGATCGCTGGTCTGCAGACCGCACTGGCACAGGCCAAGGCCAACTGCACCGACGCCGGCCAGGTGTCGCGCGCTGAAACCAAGGTGCGCAAGGCCCAGGAAGACGTGCGCAAGACCCAGCAGGACGTCCGCGAGGCGGAACAGAAGCTGCGCGAAGCACAGGCCAAGCGTGATGCGAAGAAGATCAGCAAGGCCCAGGACAAGCTGAACGAAAAGCAGTTCAAGCTGCGCGAGAAGATGGAAGACCTGCGCCAGGCACAGGCCGATCTGGCAGCGCTGAAGGGCTGATTCTAGGACGGATGGCGGGTTGGACAGAAGAAGGGGCCTGGCCCCTTCTTCTGTGTTTTTCGTATGGGTATCTGCTCTTGCCGGAGTGCCGCTGTGCGCACGTTGTTGCTTGTCTTCGCGCAGGGTCTGGGCGTTCTTGCGCCGTTTACCGTACAGGCTTCCACTGCAGATGGAGCAGCGGAGGAGACGCAGGCCGTGTTCCCGGGCATGACGGCATCGCCGATCCGCATCGGCGTGATGATCAACGGTCACTGGAAGGGATATTCGTGGCTGCGCATCCGTGACGATGGAAGGCCATGCGCGCTGGTGTCGCATTGGCTGGAGTGGGGAGTGGCGGCGACAGCGCCCTTCAGCCCGGATTCGGACATTGCCGGCCACGTGCACTGTGTTGCGCCCGAGCGCCCGGAGCCGCGTGCGGTTGCCCTGGCCGACGGGAAACCTACTGGAAACGCCGTCACTGCCTCGACGGACGACGACGATCCCGATGAGGATGACGATGATGAGCCCTTGGTGCGTACGCGTTATGATGCGCAACGCCATCAGCTCACCATCCGGGTAGACAATGACATCCTCAGCCGGGCACGGGGCGATGTACCTTTCTCCCGGCATGATGATGGCATCACCGCATTCCGGCTCGACTACCAGGTCAATGCATCACGCAGGAGCGATACCATCGAGGGCGCGCGGCGGCGACAGGATGCGGTGTATGCATCACTGAACCCGGGCATCAACATCGGCCCATGGCGCGCGCGCAGCACGTTCAACTACAGCCGCGACGACATGCTGGTGGTCGATGGCCAACGCGAGCCCTCCTGGACGCGCGAGGCCACTTATCTCACCCGGGATATCGGCCGCTGGCGCAGTCGCGCCGTGCTGGGCGAGGGTCAGACCGACAACCTGCTGTTCGAGAGCATCCCGTTCACCGGGGCCAGCCTGTCGTCGGAAGACAGCCTGCTGCCGGACTATCTGGAAGCATTCACCCCCGTGGTGCGCGGCATCGCCAGCAGCAACGCCGAAGTCCTGATCCGCCAGCGCGGCGTGCTGTTCTATCACACCACCGTGGCCCCGGGGCCGTTCATTCTGTTTGACGTACGTCCGCCATCCTCTTCCGGTGACATCACGGTCACCGTCCGCGAGGCAGATGGCACCGAACACGTGTCCGTGGTGCCGTATACCGCAATGCCGCTGTTGACCCACGGCAAGGTGTGGAAGTACGCCATCAATGCCGGCAGGTACCGGCCGCTTTACGGCAACGACTACCCACGTGATGCATTCCTGCAGGCCACCGCAGGATATGGCCTGCCGCACAAGCTGAGCGTCTATGGCGGCATGCTTTCAGCACCGGGCTACCAGGGAAGATCGCTGGGCATGGGCTGGGACATGGATGCGTGGGGAGCGTTGTCGTTCGATGTGGTGCGTTCCCATGTCCAGCGCAGCATCGCGGATGCGGATGGACAACAGTCGCGACTGCGGTATGCGAAATCCATCGCGGCGACGGGTACCGGCGTCAGCCTGGACGTGCGGCGTTATGACGGTGGCCATTACCGGAGCCTGGAGAGCCTGATGGCCCGCGACGCACAGTTCGCGTTCTGGAGCGAGCTGGTGGGGGAAGAAGAAGCAGCCCAATGGGTGCAGGAAACCCGTCCGCGCATGCAGGTGCGCATGGAACTCAAGCAGAACGTCGGTGATACCGGAAGCCTCTATGCAACGCTCTCCCGTCAACGGTATGCAGGGAAGACGCCCATGCGCACGTCCGCGCAGATCGGCATGACGTGGTATGGCAAGCACTTCGACCTGGATCTGCAGGCCAGTCATAACCGCGTGGGAACCGTGGGCCTCACGTCGGCGCAGGTCAGCCTGTCCGTTCCACTGGGAGCTTCCAGTGGAACCACGTTGCGTTACGGCATAAGTGGCGAGCGCGACGACGAAGGCGGCCTTGCCTGGAACAACCGGGTGTCCGGTTCTGCCATGCGCGATTACCGGTTGAACTATGCGTTGAACCAGAAGGTGATCCATGGCGACTCCGGAGCCAACGAGAACGGCGCACGCTTTACCTACCAGGCCAATGCCGGCCGCTGGGGAATGGGCTATACGCAGGGGCAGCAGCATTCCCGCGCCGACGCCAGTCTGGAGGGAAGCGTCATTGCCTGGTCCGATGGTGTCGTACTGGGTCAGCCGTTGGGCGAAACGGTGGGAATCATCGACGCGCCAGGTTTCCAGGACTCCAGCATCGATGGCCAGCTGGCTACCCGCACCGATGGCCGGGGCCGCGCGGTGGTCTCCTATCTCACGCCGTATCGCGTGAACCGGCTGGGGCTGGATGGCATCACCCTGGGGGACACGTATGATTTCGACACCCTGTTCCGGGAAGTAGTGCCAACCAGTGGCGCCATCTTGCTGGTACCGATCCGGCCTGAGCCGACGGCACCGCTGTTGCCATGAGGTGGCGCAGCGCGTGGACCCGCTGCTGTGCTGTTGCCGCGGTTGCGATTGAAACTGTTGCACTGGTCTGGATATGTGCTGACAATGCTTGCCATGAACGCAGTCCGCGCCAGCTTTTACTTCTGGTATTACTTTCCGAAGCCCTTGGCGGAGGAAGGACTGCGCTCATCCTGAAGAAGTTTTCAGACGCATTCCCGAAAGCCGCCAGCGATCCTGGCGGCTTTTTTCTTGCCGCCATGCTGGGGCCCCTACCTGTTCCGGAGACCTGCCCCCATGCCCCCCCATACCGACGACCTTCGCATCCGCCGTCTTGAACCGTTGACCCCACCGGCACAGCTGCTGGCGATGTTGCCCTGCGACGATGAAGCCTCGGATACGGTCAGTGCATCGCGCGATGCATTGCACGCCATCCTGCACGGCGACGACGATCGCCTGGCGGTCGTGGTGGGGCCGTGCTCCATCCACGATCCGGCCGCGGCCATCGAATACGCCCAGAAACTCAGGCCGCTGCGCGACGCACTGGGCGGCGAGCTGGAAATCATCATGCGCGTGTACTTTGAAAAGCCGCGTACCACCGTGGGTTGGAAGGGCCTGATCAACGATCCGGATCTGGACGGCAGCTTCAACATCAACAAGGGCCTGCGTATTGCGCGTGGCCTGCTTCGCGATATCAACAAGCTCGGCCTGCCGGCCGGATGCGAGTTCCTGGACACCATTTCGCCGCAGTACCTGGCTGATCTGGTGGCATGGGGTGCCATCGGTGCGCGCACCACCGAAAGCCAGGTGCATCGCGAGCTGGCCTCGGGGCTGTCGTGCCCGGTAGGTTTCAAGAACGGCACCGATGGCAACATCAAGATCGCTGCCGATGCAGTGGGCGCAGCGTCCCATCCGCATCACTTCCTGTCGGTGACCAAGCAGGGGGACAGCGCCATCGTGGCCACCGCCGGCAATCCCGATTGCCACATCATCCTGCGCGGCGGAAAGCAGCCGAACTACGACGGGGCAAGCATCGACGATGCCTGCGGGGTGCTGGCGAAGTCCGCGCTGCCGGCCCGCCTGATGGTGGATGCCAGCCATGCCAACAGCCTCAAGAATCCCGACAACCAGCCCAGGGTGGTGGAGGACATCGCCGTGCAGCTGGAAGGCGGTGAGCAACGCATCGTCGGGGTGATGATCGAGAGCAACCTTGTCGGCGGACGCCAGGAACTGGTGGCCGGCCAGCCGCTGGTGCACGGGCAGAGCATCACCGATGGCTGCATCGACTGGGCGGCCACCGAACAGGTGCTGCAGCGCCTTGCCGATGCCGTGCGCGCGCGCCGCGGACGGCTGGCCGATGCGGCGCGGGAAGTCGAGGTGGAGGCCGCCTGACGGGCAGCCGGTGTAAGGAGATGGTCGTGCCTGCGGGGGCGCGCCATCCTTGGAAGGTGGCTGACGGAGTTGGCAGCCACCGTGTCCGTACCGGCGATGGACCTGGCGTTGCGCATGCGCGGCGTCCAGGTGCATCGCCGGGAAGGCCCCGGTCGGGTCAGTGGACCTCGTCGTGGTAGACGAATTTGGGCATTTCCCAGCGGAAGTGGATCGCCAGCAGGCGCAGCGCGAAGCCGCCGCCAAGGCAGCACAGGATCGCGGTGTTGTCAGCCACGCCCCAGCGCAGCAGCAACAGATAGACCGCACCGGTGAGCAGCGAAACGATGGCGTACAGCTCCTTCTGGAAGATCAGCGGCACCTCGTTGCAGAGGATGTCGCGCAGCACGCCGCCGAACGCCCCGGTCAGCATGCCGGCGATCAGCACGATAGGCATGGCGTGCCCGCCCTCGCGTGCGATCGCGCAGCCGATCAGGGTGAAGGCGATCAGCCCGAGTCCGTCCAGCACCAGGAACGTGCGGCGGAAGTGATGCATCCAGCGCGCCACCCAGGTGGCAATCAGCGCCGCGCAGACGGTGAAGCCAAGGAATTCCGGATGCTGCACCCAGGCCAGCGGATAATGACCGAGGATGATGTCGCGTAACGAGCCGCCACCAAGCGCGGTGACGCAGGCGATCATGACCACGCCGAACAGGTCCATGCGGCGGCGGCCGGCGGCCAGCGCACCGCTCATGGCCTCGGCGGAAATGGCGATCAGATAGATGACGGACAACAACATGGGCAGGCTCCAGGCGTGGTGGGGCCGGCCATGCCGTTGGCGCGCGAACGCGGGCGCGTCGACGCCAGGCGATGACCGGTGCCGCTCCCGCTGTCCTTTTGCCTGAGAGTTCAGCGGCGGTGGCCGCGTGCCCCTTCGGCGGATCTCCGGCACATGGCACGACGATCTCTCTCCAGCTCGGCGAAATGGATGCATGGTTGGCGGGGTCTTACCCTGCCGGCCTGAGCGATCATGGGAGCCTGCGCCTTCGGCGGACGCCTGCGTGGCGCCTCTCTCCTGCATCCGGGCAGCAGTGTAACCGCTGCGCTGCAACAAGCGATAATCCACCCATGGCCCGCCTTTCCGTTCCGTGGTTCCTGTACCTCATCGAATGCTGCGATGGCAGCCTGTACGCCGGTATCAGCACCGATGTGCAGGCCCGGTTCGCTGCCCACCAGGCGGGCAAGGGCGCGCGCTACACGCGCGCGCGGCCCCCGCTGCGGATCCTGGCGGTACGCGAATATGCCGGGCGTGCAGAGGCATCGCGCGCGGAGTGGCAGCTCAAGCGCCAGCCCCGCGCCCGCAAGCTGGCCTGGATGAGCAGCGGCTGAGGGGCGCAGCGCAGTGGATGGCAGCTGCCCGGTCATCCGGCGGCGCCGCGCGGAGGCAACCGGCCACCGCGGCCTGCGCACCGGGCCGGTTCCGACAGCGAGGCCTCATCGAGGAGGTTTCATATCGCCGAAGATGATCCGCGCGCTGCGCTGATAGCTCCAGTACGCCACCGCCCAGTTCAACAGCACCACCATGCGGTTGCGGAAGCCGATGAGGAAGAACACGTGCGCGGCCAGCCAGAACCACCACGCCAGCACGCCGGACAACTGCAGCTTGCCAAGGTGCACGATGGCGGCCATGCGGCCGATGGTGGCCAGGTTGCCATGGTCTGCGTAGGTGAATGCGCCAGGTTCCGGCGTGCCATGCAGGCGGGCACGGATGGTTTCGGCCACGTGCTTTCCCATCTGCTTTGCCGCCGGCGCAACACCGGGAACCGCGCGGCCATCGGCCTGGGTCAGCGCGGCCAGATCGCCGGCCACGAATATCTCCGGATGTCCCGGCACGGTCAGGTCCGGCTGTACCTGCACGCGCCCAGCGCGGTCCAGAGGTACATCCAGCGTTCGACCCAGCGGCGACGCCGCCACGCCTGCGGCCCATACCACCGTGCGTGCGGCAATGAAGGTGTCGCCCAGCTGGAAACCGCGGCTGTCGATGGCGCTGACCGGCGTACCAGCCAGGACTTCCACGCCAAGCTTTTCCAGCTGTCGGCGCGCCTTCAGCGACAGTGTTTCCGGGAACGAGGACAGCACGCGTGGCCCGGCTTCCACCAGGCGCACCCGGGCCGAAGCCGGATCGATATGGCGGAACTCGTTGCGCAGCGTATGACGCGCGATCTCGGCCAGGGTACCCGCCAGTTCCACACCGGTGGGACCGCCGCCGACAACGGCGAAGCTGAGCCATTCGGCCTTTCTCTCCGGATCCGGCTCGGCCTCGGCGCGTTCGAAGGCCAGCAGCAGTTTGCGCCGCAGGGCGATGGCGTCATCCAGGGTTTTCAGACCGGGCGCATCCCTGGCCCACTGGTCGTTGCCGAAGTAGGCGTGGGTGGCACCGCTGGCCAGCAGCAGGGTGTCGTAGCCCAGCGCGCTGCCATCGGCCAGCACCACGCTTCGTGCCTGCTTGTCGATATGGGTGGCTTCGCCCAGGCGTACTTCCACGTTGCGCTGGTGGCCGAGGATGTGCCGCAGCGGTGCGGCGATATCCGGTGCGGACAGGCCAGCGGTGGCTACCTGGTACAGCAGTGGCTGGAACAGATGGTGGTTGCGGCGGTCGACCAGGGTGATGCGGATGCGCTCGCTGGCCAGGGCGCGGGTGGCCCAGAGGCCGGCGAAACCGCCGCCGACGATGACCAGGTGGGGGGCGCGCTCGCGTGTCATCGCTTCGCTCCTGTGGTGGGGGTTCGACCGGATGATCGCATGCTGCATACGCGCATGCCTTGGTGGACCATACTGTAGCCCTGCCCATCGTCAGCCTGGAGTTGCCATGTCCGAGCCTGAAAAGCGCATTGCACTGCTGATCGACGCCGACAACGCGCCGGCGTCGAAGATCGAGGAAGTGCTGGCCGAAGTGGCCCGTCATGGGGTCGCCAACGTGCGACGCGCCTATGGCAACTGGAAGAGTCCGCGCCTGAAGGGTTGGGAAGGGGTATTGCATGAATATGCGATCCGTCCCATCCAGCAGTTCGCCTACAGCCGCGGCAAGAATGCCTCGGACATGGCCATGGTGATCGATGCCATGGACCTGCTGTATGCACGCAACCTGGATGGATTCGCCATCGTCTCCAGCGATGCGGACTTCACTCCGCTGGTGATGCGCCTGCTTACCGATGGCGTGAAGGTGTATGGCTTCGGAGAGAAGAAGACGCCCGTCCCGTTCGTCAACGCGTGCTCGAAGTTCACCTATCTGGAGGCGCTGGGGCAGTCCCACCCGCCGGTGGCCGGTACCGGGCCGGAAGCCAGTGATGCCGGCGCTATCGCCGACGCCGGCGAAGAGACACCGCCGCGCAAGAGCGGCGCGGAGATGCGCAGCGATACCCGGCTGGTGAATCTGTTGCGGCGGGCGGTGGCATCGGCCGAAGGCGAGGACGGCTGGTCGCACCTGGGCCCGGTCGGCAGCCAGATCGGCAACCAGGCCTCGTTTGACCCCCGCAACTATGGCTACGGAAAGCTCAGCGACCTGCTTGCGGCGATCGGCCTGTTCGAGCTGAAGAAGGACGGCAAGTCATCGTACGTGCGCGCGTTGCCGAAGAAGACGGGCCGGTAAGGCCCATCTCTGCCCAGCCTTGTTACCCTCATCGCCGGGAAGTGTCCGGCCCTTACCAGGAAGAGGCATGCTCAAGATCTGGGGACGACGCAATTCCAGCAATGTCCGCAAGGTGCTCTGGTGTGCCGAGGAAATCGGCCTGCCGTACGAATCCATCGAAGTGGGCGGCAGCTTCGGCGGCACACAGTCCACGGAGTACCAGGCGATGAATCCCAATGGCCTGGTGCCGGTCATCCAGGACCAGGGCCTGCCTCTGTGGGAATCCAACGCGATCGTGCGTTATCTCTCGGCGCGCTACGCGCTGGGTTCGTTGTATGCGGAAGACCCCATGCAGCGCGCGCAGTCGGAGAAATGGATGGACTGGACCACCTCGCGGATGGCGCCGCTGTACAGCGAGCTGATATGGGGCGTCATGCGCACGGCGCCGGCTGACCGTGACGAAGCGCGAATCAATGCAGCGCTGGTGCGGGCCGGTGACCTTCTGGGCATGGCTGATGCCGAGCTGGCGCAGCGGCCGTGGTTGTCCGGTGACAGCTTCGCGATGGGTGATATTCCGCTGGGCGCATTGGCCTACGCGTGGTTCGAGATGCCGATCCAGCGGCCGACGTTGCCGCACCTGGCGCAGTGGTATGCGCGGTTGTGCGAGCGGCCGGCATACCAGCGCGGAGTGATGACCGGGATGAGCTGAAACAGCGCTGGTGGGTGACGACCGGGATGAGTAGAAATAGTGCTGGTGGGTGACGACCAACGGTCGTCACCTACCAAGACAGTTCTGCCGCTCACCCACCAACGCAGCGCTGCGTCCCACCCGCCTGGGTTGGTCGTCGACGATCAGTACAGATCCACCGGGTCGACATCCAGCGACCAGCGCACGCGGCGCGCTTCGGGCAGGCCGTACAGCCGTGGCACCACATGATCCAGAACCGCATGCAGCACCGGGCGTTGCGCGCTCGACAACAGCAGCTGGGTGCGCTGGTAGCCAGCACGCCGGGGCATCGGCGCGGGCATCGGGCCGAAGGCTTCCAGGCGTGGCTGCTCGCCCAGCAGTCCGCGTGCGGCCAACAGGAAGGCATTGGCATGCTCCACCTGCTGCGCTTCCGCGCGCAGCAACGCCAGATGTGCGAACGGTGGGAAGCCGGCCGCCTGGCGCTGGTTGAGCTCGGCTGCCGCGAACGGGTGGTAACCCCCGTTGACCAGCGTTTCCAGCAGCGGGTGCCCCGGGTGATGGGTCTGCAGCCACACCTCGCCAGGATCGCGGGCACGGCCTGCACGCCCGGCCACCTGGATCAACTGCTGGGCCAGCTTCTCGGTGGCGCGGAAGTCCGATGAGAACAATCCTTCGTCGATGCCCACCACCACCACCAGGGTCAACCTTGGCAGGTCGTGGCCCTTGGCCAGGATCTGCGTGCCGACAAGAATTCCGGCGTGATCGCCCAGTCTGGCCAGCTGCTGCTCCAGCGCATCGCGTCGCGCCGTGGTACTGCGGTCGATACGCAGCACCGGAACATCCGGGAAGGCCTGCGCCAGATGTTCTTCCAGGCGTTCGGTACCGATGCCCTGCGGCTGCAGGGCCAGGCTGCCGCAGTCCGGGCAGGCCAGTGGTGTGGGCTGCCGCGCGCCGCAGTGATGGCATTGCAGGCGGCGGCCTGCACCGTGCACGGTCATCGGCGCATCGCAGCGCTGGCAGGGCGCTGTCCAGCCGCAGTCGTGGCACAGCAGCACCGGCGCGTAGCCACGGCGGTTCTTGAACACCAGCACCTGTTGCCCGTTGCGCAGATGGCTGGCGATGCCTTCCAGCACCTCCGGCGACAATCCATCGCGCAATGGGCGTTTGCGTACATCCAGAATGCGCACCCGCGGCGGCCGCGCATCGCCGGCGCGCTGTTTCAGGCGCAGATGGGTGAAACGACCGGCGTGCGCGTTGTGCAGCGTTTCCAGTGACGGTGTAGCGCTGCCCAGCACCACCGGAATACCCAGTGCCTTGCCGCGTACCAGGGCGAAATCGCGCGCGTGATAGCGGATTCCATCCTGCTGCTTGTAGCTGTTGTCGTGCTCTTCGTCGACGATCAGCAGGCCGGCCTGGGGCAACGGCGTGAATACTGCCGATCGGGTGCCGACGATCACCCGCGCTTCGCCGCGCAGGGCCGCAGCCCATACACGTGCGCGCTCGTTGTCGTTCAGGCCCGAATGCATGGCATGCACGGTGATGCCCAGGCGGCCACGGAAGCGCGCCAAAGTCTGGGGCGTCAGGCCGATCTCAGGGACCAGCACCAGCGCCTGCCGTCCCTGCGCCAGGCAGTGGATGATGGCCTGCAGGTAAACCTCGGTCTTGCCGCTGCCGGTCACGCCATCCAGCAGGAAGGGCGTGAACCCTTCGGCGGCCATCATGGCCTCGGTGGCTGCCTGCTGCTCTGCATTGAGGGTGGGGCCCGGCAATGGATGGGCCTGCATCGGCGCCACGCTCAGTGCCACCCGTTCGGCCAGGCCGCGTTTGCCCATACTGCGGGCCGCTGCGCGCCAATCGGGCATGCGCGCGGCGATGACGTCCTCGTCGACGATGCTGTCGGTCAGCAGCTCGGCCAGCTGGCGCGGACGACTGCCCGCGCGCAGTGTGTCGCGCTGCTGGTGTCCCTCGTCGGTGAGCTGCCAGCCCCAATGATGGGTGTCCGGCAGGGGCTCGCCGTGCCGCAGCGGACCCGGCAGGGCGGTGGAGAACACCTCGCCCAGCGGCGCATGGGTGTAGTGCGCCAACCAGTGCAGGCTGTCACCCAGCTCACCCTGCAGCAGTGGCGCTTCGTCGCACCACGCCAGGGCCTGGCGTAGTGGCGTACCGGGTGCTGCGCTGCCTGCCACCACCACCACGCCGATCAGTTCGCGGGGGCCGAATGGAACGCTTATCCGGCAGCCAGCCACCACGGCCGGTGCCGGACCGTCGGGTGCCAGATAGTCGAAGAGCTGCGGCAGCGGGACCGGCAGCGCGACGCGGAGAGTGGGAGCGGATGCAGGCATGCAGGCAGTGTAGCGGCCTGTTCAGCCACGCCAAGCGCCGATTCAGCAGCGTGACTGCTGAGTTGCAATTGCTTGAATGCCGGCTAAATATCCGACGCCATTGGACTTTCCGGGTTATCCACATTTTCTGTGGATAAGTCTGTGCGTTATCGCGGGCTGAAGGCGCCGGATGCCAGTATCGACAGACGCAGGGTCGCAGTGGTCAAAAAAGCGCCACATAATATTACTCAATAAAATCAATCAGATGCGTGTGAAGTTGCGTGTGTGGGCGACGACTCCCTGGCCATGGGCGATGGACGCTACGCATCTATTGATGCTGTGCACAACCTGCAGCACGATCGCCCCGAATCTGCAAGTCCTCGGCGAGTCGTGACGCCAACGGCTATCATTCCGCGTGAATTCCTGGAGTACCCGATGACGGCTGCGCCTGCTTCACCTTCTTCAACGTCAGCCGGTGCGCTGTCTGCTTTTCTTCGTGGTGTGGAACGCCGTGCCCTGGTGATCGCGGAACTGCAGACCGGCGATGCCGCGCGTGCCGAGCAGGCCCTGGTGGCGGCGATGCGCGCGTTCGCAGCGGTCGCAAGCGACCTGCCGATGGCGCAGTGGCCACCGCGTTTCTGGGCACTGCTGGCTGCGCGCCAGGCCTTGCGTGAAACGCCCAGCGGAAAGTGGGATGGCGCGTTGGCGCACCTTGGCACGCTGCCGCCGCTGGTGCGCCTGGCGCTGCTGCTGCGCATCGGCGCGGGGCTGGATGAGGATACGGCGGCCCGTCTTCTGGATGCCGATGTCGACACCTACCAACACTGGCTGGCCGAGGCCTGCCCGCGCGATGCTGCTGGCCAGCCTGACGCTCAGGGCTGGCGCCAGCTGGCTGAGCAGGTCCAGCGGCGCATCCGTGAACTGCCGGCGCAACGTCTGAAGGAACTGCAGCAGCCCGCTGCTGCCGCCCCCGTGGGTGCGCCTGCCCGTACCTGGCGCGCGCCTGTGGCCGATCGACGTGAACAGGCGCCTGCGCCGCGGCGTCGGCCGCCCTCATCCCGGCGCTGGCGCGGCCCGGCGATCCTGGTGGCAACGGTGCTGGTGCTGCTGGTGGCGGCTCTGGGCTGGCGCCACTGGCCCTCGAATGGGCTGCCGCCGCTTGCACCGGTGCCTGAGGGCGCGGTGGGCGATGCCGGCCCGGTGACGGTGGAGCCGTTGGATCGCGATGCACCGAAGGTGCCGGCGGCAGGTACTGATCCGCTGGCGACCGATGATGCGGCGATGCTGGCCGATGCCGACTTCCCCTTGCTGGCCGATGCGGACCTGCATGCCTGGACTGCGGCCGGCGCGCCATTGCCCGTCGACGAATCGCAGGCGAAACCTTCGCGGCCGGAACCGCTGGCGTCCGTGCTGGAAACGGCGGCCGCCGATGAGTAGGGCGCTGCTCGCAGCGGGCCTGATGCTGGCCCTGACCGCCGCACATGCGGCTCCCGGAGCGGGCGTGGCCGCCATGCCGCCGGCGGCGGGTCCCCTCGCCAGCCGTGGCACGATGGCCGCACCTGCCTGGGAAAACCTCAGTGCCGAACAGCGCCGTGAGCGCCGTGCGCAGCATGCGACGTGGCGGGCGATGACCGAAAGCGAGCGCCGGCGTGTACGCGATGCCGCCGCCCGTTTCGCCGCGCTGCCACCGGACAGGCAGCAGGTGCTGCGTGAACAGTTCAACGCCCAGGACCAGGCGTTCCGCGATGGATGGCGGTTGGGCCCGCGGCTGGGCGAGTACTTCGGGCGGCTGCAGGGCATGTTCGGTTTCGTGCCCGAAGCGCAGCGCGACAGGACGCTGGCGGTGCTGCGTCAGCTTTCCCCTGCGCAGTTGGCGCAGCTGGCCCTGGTAGCGCAGCGCACGCCGCCGCAGCAGCGCGAGCAGGTACGCACCGAGTTCCTGGGCGTGGCGCCGGGCCAGCGCGATGCCTGGCTTGCGCGCCAGGCCGGGCAGTAGCGCCCGCACCGCGGTTGGTTGCCGCACCGTGCTGCCGGGCAGGGCCCGGCACCACGCAGCATTGCGGGCCGCCAGGCAGTGCCCGGCACCACGCAGCATTGCGGGCCGCCAGGCAGTGCCCGGCACCACGCAGCATTGCGGGCCGCCAGGCAGTGCCCGGCACCCTATGCCGCAAACAGCTTGATGATCGCTTTGTACATGGGTTCCCGCATGCGCGTCAGGTAAGATATGCGCCCGCAACCCGGTGCCTGTGCCCTTCGCGCGCAGCCGCAGTTGTCGTCCGTAGCATCATGTCCATTGCGTCCCCTGCGCCGCGCTTCAGCAAGGAAGTGCGCGCCACCGGTCTGCTTGCGCTGCCGCTTGTCCTGGGCCATGTCTCCACCGGCCTGATCTCCTTCGTCGACAACGTCATCGCCGGCCACCACGGCACCCACACGCTTGCCGCCGTCACCATCGGCACCGCGTTGCTGTGGCTGCCGCTGCTGATCCCGATCGGCACCCTCATCTCGCTCACCGCCTCGGTATCGCAGCTGCACGGTGCCGGCCGCGAACGCGAGATCGGACCGCTGTTCCGCCAGGCCTTGTGGCTGGCGCTGGGCCTCGGGCTGATCATGTTCACCTTCCTCAGCGTGGTGCCACCCCTGCTGCCGGCCTTCGGCATCGCGCCGGACATCGTGCCGGGCGCCACCGCTTTCCTGCATGCGGTGCGCTGGGGCGGCCCTGCGCTGACGCTGTACTTCTGCATGCGGTATCTCAGCGAAGGCATGCACTGGACCCTGCCGACCATGCTGATCGGCTTCGGCGGCCTGCTGGTGCTGGCACCGATGGGTTACGTGCTGGCCAACGGCAGGCTCGGCTTTCCCGAAATGGGAGCCGAAGGCCTCGGCATTGCCTCGGCGGTGATGATGTGGCTGCAGGCGACCGCTTTCGCTGTCTATCTCTGGAAAACCCGGCGCTTCGCACACCTGCAACTGTTCTCGCATTTCGAAGGGCCACGCTGGGCGGCCATCCGGGATCTGCTGCGCACCGGACTGCCGATCGGCATCACGGTGCTGATGGAGGGCGGTCTGTTCATCATCACGGCCCTGCTGATCGGACGCCTGGGCGCACATGAAGCGGCCGCGCACCAGATCGCGATCAATGTGGCGCAGCTGTGTTTCATGATCCCGATGGGCGTGGCCGAGGCGACCACCGTGCGCGTAGGACATTCGGTCGGGCGCGGTGATGGTTTCGGCGTACGCCGGGCCGCGTGGGCGGGCTACGCCATCATCATGGCGACGCAGGCGCTGTCCGCGCTGGTGCTGCTCACTGGCCACGATGCCATCGTTGGCGTGTATACCAACGATGTCGCCGTGGCCGCGCTGGCCTCCACCCTGCTGCTGTATGCGGCGGCCTTCCAGTTCCCGGATGGCATCCAGGTGCTGTCGGCCGGCGCGCTGCGTGGCCTCAAGGACACCCGCGTGCCGATGTTCATCGCCATGTTCGCGTACTGGGGGCTCGGCATGCCGCTGGGCGCCGGGCTCGGCCTGGGGCTGGGCATGGGGCCGCAGGGCATGTGGATCGGATTGATCGTCGGGCTGACCGCTGCCGCCATCCTGATGGGCTGGCGACTGAAGCGCAGCAGTGCGCAGGTCGGCCAGTCCGCCCTGTGCTGAACCCGTTGATGTGAGGGTGGCGTCACTGCCCGTCCCTTACTTGTGTCCGATGCTGCGCGTCGGCGCAACCGCTATGCTGATCCCGCTTGATCCACGGCAACCTGCCAACCGGAGTTCCCCATGAACCACACCGTGCCACCGCCGTTGCCTCCGGCACGTCGCAATCCCTTCGCCGCCTTCTTCATCGGCCTGTGGGACGTGATGAATTTCACCCGTCGGTTGATCCTCAACCTGCTGTTCTTCGGCCTGCTGTTCTTGATCCTTATCGCGCTGGTGGTGGCTGCCGGCATGGGCGCCGGTGCCAGCAAGGCTGTGCAGAACCGCACGACGCTGGTGATTGCCCCGGAAGGCCGGCTGGTCGAGCAGTTCAGTGCCGACCCGGTCAGCCGCGCCTTCACCAAGGCGATGGGCGACAAGGGCGCCGAGGAAATCCAGCTGCGCGACCTGATCCGTGCCATCGACGCAGCGCGCGATGACGCGAAGATCGAACGCGTGGTGCTGGAACTGGACAAGCTGCAACCTTCCGGTTTCGCATCGCTGCGCGAAGTGGCCGGCGCGCTGCAGCAGCTGCGGGCATCGGGCAAGCAGCTGGTTGCCTACAGCGAAAGCATGGGGCAGTCGCAGTACCTGCTGGCCGCGCAGGCCGACGAGATCTATCTGGACCCGATGGGCGGTGTGATGCTGGAAGGCCTGGGCCGTTATCGGCAGTATTTCCGTACCGGCCTCCAGGACAAGCTGGGCGTGGACGTGCACCTGTTCAAGGTGGGCGAATACAAGTCCGCAGCCGAGCCGTACGTACTCGACGCTGCTTCGCCGCAGGCGAAGGAAGCCGATCTGTACTGGATGAACGACGTGTGGCAGCGCTACCTGGGTGATATCGCCAAGGCACGTCGGCTGGATCCCGGTCAGCTCGCGGCAGGCATCGACACCCTGCCGGAAGGCGTGGCCGCCGCTGGTGGCGACCTGGCACGCTTCGCGCTGCAGCAGAAACTGGTGACCGGGCTGAAGACCCGCGAAGAGTTCGACACCCTGATGACCGAGCGCGGCGTCGCCGATGCCGATGCGGATGGCGGATTCCGCAGCATCGACCTGGGCGCCTACCTTGCCCAGCTGGACGCTCGCCGCAGTCCGGTGGATACACGGCCGCAGGTGGCGGTGGTGGTGGCATCGGGCGAGATCAGTGGCGGTGATCTGCCGGCTGGGCGCATCGGTGGCGAGTCCACGTCGGCATTGCTGCGCGAGGCGCGCGACGACAACGACGTGAAGGCGGTGGTGCTGCGGGTGAACTCGCCGGGTGGTGAGGTATTCGCTTCCGAACAGATCCGTCGTGAAGTGGTGGCGCTGCAGGCGGCCGGCAAGCCGGTGGTGGTGTCGATGGGGGATCTGGCTGCCTCCGGCGGTTACTGGATCAGCATGAATGCCGACCGCATCTACGCCGATGCATCGACCATCACCGGCTCGATCGGCATCTTTGGCATGGTGCCCAACGTGGCGCGCGCGCTGGATCGCATCGGCGTGCATACCGATGGCGTGGGTACCACCCGCTTCGCCGGCGCGTTCGACATGACCCGCCCGCTGGATCCGGCGGTGGGCCAGGTGATCCAGTCGGTGATCAACAAGGGATATGCGGACTTCACCGGTCGCGTGGCCGAAGCCCGCCAGAAGCCCGTGGAAGCAGTGGATGAAGTTGCCCGTGGCCGTGTGTGGAGCGGCGCGCAGGCCAAGGAGCGTGGCCTGGTGGATGCCTTCGGTGGATTGAAGGACGCGGTGGCCGATGCGGCAGGCCGCGCCAAGCTGGGTGCCAGCGAGAAGTACCGCGTGCGCTACATCGAAAAGGCGGCCAGCCCGTTCGCGCAGTTCGTCAGCGGATTTGCCGGCAGCCGCGCCGGTGGCTGGATGCTGGCCGAATCCGGCGTGGGCCGCATGGTGCTGGCACGCGCCATGCCGGAAGTGGACACGCAGCTGCGCTTTGTGGAAAACGCCGTGCGCGAGCAGGGCAACGGCACGCCGGTGAAGGCGCTGGCCTATTGTTTCTGCGGCTTCTGAAAAAGGGGACGGAGGTGGTAACTTCGAATTAACCGCCTCCGTCCCCCTTTTTGCTGGTGGCCTGCGGTTCCGGTGGTTTGTCCTGTGTGGGGGCCGGGGGGCGCTGGCAGGCAGTCAGCACGGCCAGGGTGGCGAAGGCGGCCATCGCGGTCATGATCTTCTTCATGGGATATCTCCGGCGCGGACGATGTGCGCAGTGTCGCACCGGCAGCCATGACTGTCGCGTCGGCGGCGGGACGTTATCCTGTGAACCGGTTCAAGGGCCGCGGCCCGTTATGAGGAGTGACACGTGACTTCGCAGCGTTGGCGGCTGGATGGACAGACCGCACTCATTACCGGCGCCAGCGCCGGCATCGGCCTGGCGATTGCCCGCGAACTGCTCGGCTTCGGAGCAGACCTGATGATCGTAGGCCGCGATATCGATGCGCTGGAAATCGCCCGCGATGAGCTGGCCGACGAGTATCCCGCCAAGGCCATCCACGCCCTCGCCGCCGATGTCTCCGACGATGAAGATCGTCGGCAGATTCTGGACTGGGTGGAAGACCACGCCGACGGCCTGCACGTACTGGTCAACAACGCCGGTGGCAACATCACCCGTCCGGCCATCGATTACACCGAAGAGGAATGGCGCAGCATCTTCGAGACCAATCTGTTTTCGGCCTTTGAACTGTCGCGCTACGCGCATCCACTGCTCACCCGCCATGCGGCATCGGCCATCGTCAACGTAGGCAGCGTATCCGGACTCACGCATGTGCGCAGCGGCGCCGTCTACGGCATGACCAAGGCGGCCATGCACCAGATGACCCGCAACCTTGCCGTGGAATGGGCCGAAGACGGTATCCGGGTCAATTCGGTGGCGCCGTGGTACATCCGCACCCGGCGTACATCCGGCCCGCTGTCGGATGCGGATTATTACGAGCAGGTCATCGATCGCACTCCGATGCGGCGCATCGGCGAGCCGGAGGAGGTGGCCTCGGCGGTAGGCTTCCTGTGCCTGCCCGCCGCCAGCTACATCACCGGCGAGTGCATCGCCGTGGACGGTGGCTTCCTGCGTTACGGATTCTGAGCAGGGCGGGCCGCCATGGTGGTCCTGCTCAGGGAACCGGACAGTCGCTCGCCAGCAGCACGGCCTGCAACCGTTCGCGTTCGGCCGTGGCGCCTGCCTGGTTCTCTGGCGCGGCGAAGCGCTCGCGCCCACGTGCATCGCGGAAGTGCTGCTGCCATGCTCCGCAGCGTTGATCCTCGGCCAGCTCGCTGCAGCTGTCGCGCACCACTTCGCAGCTGGCGGCATTGCCCGGTGCGGTGCTGCCGCCCAGGCCCGTCAGTGCCAGGGGAGCGCAGCGTGCAGGTGCCGGCTCCCGTTCGTGCAGGTAATGACTGCCGTCGCTGCCGGTGCAGCGGAAGATCGTCGGGAGCGGCGGCTTCGGCGGCGCATCGGTGGCGCTGGACGCAGCCTGCGCGCGAAGCACGTCGCTGTCGAGGATGCTGTCGCTGCCGTCGTCCGGGCCGGCCTGCAACGTTGGCAGCAGGCCGCTGTCGAGCACGCCGGCGGTGGCCGGGGCGGTGTCACCCAGCGCGGTGGATACCGTTGACGTGGCCGATGCGCCGCGCCGCTGGATGATCTGTGCGCTGCCGGATGGGCAAGGGACATCCTGCACCGTGACCTTGCCATCGGCGGCGGTGCAGCGGAACACCACCGCGTCATTCGCGGATGCCGGTACGGCCAGGGCCAGAAGGAGCAGCAGGCAGGAACGGTTCATGGCCAGATTGTAGCGGGCCGCTCAGCGACCGCCGCAATCCTGGTCCAGCCGCGCATCGATGCCGCGCTGCTCGCGGCTGATCGCAGTGCGCTCGCCCTGCAGTGCGCTGTTGTAACGGCGGTCCAGTTCCCAGCGCTGGTCGCGCAGGCGGGCGCAGACTTCCTGCTGTGGCAGGGCGTGGCAGGTGTCGCGTACCAGGATGCTTCCTGCCGGAACGCTCACGCCATGCGCTGCCACCGGCGGTGGCCGGTGACCGGGCTGGCGCAGGACATCGGCCTCCGGACGGATCGGCGGCAGGCCGCGCCCTGCTCTCCACGGACGATGCGGGGTGCCCGGGAACCAGGCGTGGGTCCACAGGGGCACCCAGCGTGGATTGCCCTCGTTGCTGTCGCTCACATAACGCCGGCCTTCATTGCTGACGCATTCGTACATGGGTTGCGCCGGTGCCACATGGACATGGTGTATTTCGCGCTGGACCTGCACCGTCGGCACCGTCGGCGCCGGTGGCGCGGCGACGTCGCCGGTGCTGACGCTACGCGCCGGTGGGTCCTGCGGACGCTGCATCTGCCGTACTTCCTGGCGTCCCTGGGTGCATGGGGTGTCCTGCAGCGTTACCGCGCCATTGCTGCCGACGCAACGGTACACGCGCAGGCTGTCGCCGGCGGGCGAAGCCACGGCCGCGCCGGCCATTACCGGAAGCAGGGCAAGCAGCAGTGGCACGCGCAGATCCATGTCTCATCGTGCGTCATCCAGGCGCCGGGCGCCAGCATGCGGCAAGCAGCCCGAAGCCGACCCGGCGGCGATCAGGAACGCAGCACCTGGCCGGTCAACGCGTCGCGGATGGGCGTGGGTTGCGCCAGCCCGCCGGTGTGCCCGTCCACCCAGCCATGCAGCAGGACAACCAGCCGCGGGTCCAGTTCCGCTCGGGTGCGTGCCGGCGGCTCGCCGGCCAGGTTCGCGCTGGTGGATACCAGCGGCCCTCCCCATGCCCTGCACAGAGCAGCCACCAGCGGGTGGGCGCTGATGCGTACCGCCAGGCCGGAGTGCTCACCGGTCACCCACGGCGGTGCCAACGGACCGGCAGGCAGGATCCAGGTGTTTGCGCCTGGCCAGCTGGCCAGCACCTCGCGCTGCCGCGCATCGGGAAGATCGTCCAGCACTGCCCAGCCCTGCAGCTGCTGCAGATCTGCCGCAACCAGAATCATGCCCTTCGCCTCCGGGCGCTGTTTGAGCTGCAGCAGTTCATGCACCGCTTCGCGGTTGGCGGGATCGCAGCCCAGTCCCCAAACCGCTTCGGTGGGATAGGCGATGACGCCGCCCATCCGCAGCGCGGTGACGGCGGTGTCCAGCGTGAGTTCTTTCATCGGCAGGTCCACCGGTCAGGCGGGCCGGGACCGCCGGCCCATCGCGGGGTCATTATCCCCCCACGCCGGGGCCGGGGGGTAGGGTGCTCATTCGGCGGCTTTTTTCGCTACCTTTCTGACGGCCTTCTTCGCCACCTTTCTGGTCGCTTTCTTGGCGACCTTTTTCGCGGCCTTCTTCGCCACTTTCTTTACCGCAGCCTTCTTCGCCGCCGGTTCCTTCTTGGCCGCAGTCTTCTTGGCGGCCTTTTTCGCGCCAAAGCCCTTGCGCACGGGCTTGCCGGTTTCTTCCATCAGCTGCTTCGCTTCAGCCAGGGTAAGCGAGGCCGGCTCACGGTCCTTGGGAATCTTGCCGTTGAACTTCCCATCGCTCAGGTACGGGCCGAAACGACCATTCAATACCTGGATATCGCTTCCCTCGAATTCCTTGATGATGCGGTTGCGCGCGATCTCTTCCTTCTCCTCCACCAGGAAAATGGCGCGTGCCAGATCGATGGTGTACGGATCATCTTCCTTCTTCAGCGAGGCATACGTGCTGCCACGCTTGGCGAATGGGCCGAAGCGTCCGATGCCGACACTGACCGGCTCACCATTGTCCTCGCCCAGCGCCCGCGGCATCAGGAAAAGTTCCAGCGCGTCTTCCAGGGAGATGGTGTGCATCGACTGGCCGGGGCGCAGCGAAGCGAACTTCGGCTTCTCCTCGGCGTCCTCGGCAGTGCTGCCGATGGCGGCATACGGTCCAAAACGGCCCAGGCGCACGCTTACCGGCTTGCCGGTCTTCGGATCGGTGCCCAGCTCGCGCGCGCCACTGGCTTCGGCGCGATCGACCGATTCCTTCTTTTCTTCGACCAGCCTGTTGAAGGGCTCCCAGAAGCGGGCCATCAACGGAATCCAGTCTTCTTCGCCGCGCGACACGGCGTCCAGCTCGTCTTCCAGGCGCGCCGTAAAATCGTAGTCCACGTACTGGGTGAAGTGGCTGGACAGGAACTTGGATACCGCGCGGCCGACGTCGGATGGACGGAAACTGCGGCCTTCCATTTCGACGTACTTGCGGAACAGCAGCGTCTGGATGATGGACGAATAGGTCGACGGGCGGCCGATGCCATATTCTTCCAGCGCCTTCACCAGCGCTGCTTCGGTGTAACGCGGCGGCGGCTGGGTGAAATGCTGTTCGGCGATGATGCGTTCCAGCGGCACGCGGTCGCCGGGCTTCATCGCCGGCAGCTTGCGGCCTTCGTCGTCATCGTCGGCACTCTTGTTGTCCTTGCCTTCCTCATATACCGCCAGGAAGCCGGGCACGACCACGGTGGTGCCGCTGGCACGGAACACGTGCTCGCTGCCGGCCGACAGATCGACACTGACGGTATTGAGCGTGGCCGGAATCATCTGGCAGGCCACCGCGCGCTTCCAGATCAGCTCGTACAGCCGGCGCTCGTCTTCGGTCAGGTAACGCGACACCTGTGCCGGCGTGCGCAGCGCAGACGTCGGGCGTACCGCTTCGTGCGCTTCCTGGGCGTTCTTGGACTTGGTCTGATAGGTGTTCGGCTGGTCCGGCAACGAGGCGATGCCGTAATCACGGGCGATCACGTCGCGGATTTCCGCCAGCGCGTCCTGCGACAGGTTCACCGAGTCGGTACGCATGTAGGAGATCAGGCCGACGGTGCCTTCGTCGCCGATGGCCACGCCTTCATACAGTTTCTGCGCCACCTGCATGGTCTTGCGGGTGGTGAAGCCAAGCTTG
>JAAIGF010102897.1_pt1 | contig 26739 bp, 1 predicted proteins | sample 6487441 | NCBI WGS metagenome assembly JAAIGF01 (sample SAMN13974129, study PRJNA590717) | phyllosphere metagenome | biome: pepper field; feature: multiple bacterial spot infested pepper fields; material: pepper leaves; isolation source: leaves from pepper fields | host: Capsicum annuum ... | reverse complement strand
TAGCCCAGACGCCGCCGATTGCGACGTAAGGGAAGGCCGAGTGGAGGTATTGCGTAGTGGGTTGCGAGGCAGGACGCCGAGCAAGCGCCGCAGGGCCATGGAAGGCCCTTCGGCGCGTACCCACGGAGCAATGCCGGAGCGCAGGGAACCCCGCCGTCAGGCGGGGCCGAACCGGAGCCCATGGTTTTCCCCTCTTTTGCCGAAACAAAAGAGGGCCGCCGTAAAGGCGGAACCGGTAGAACCAGCACATACCGATAATGGATATGTCCACCGGAAAACGTTTTACCCCACGAAAAATACCTTTAATTCATGGTCTTGCGTCTTGCCTGGTGAGAGGCAGCTTGGTGGCGACAACGGTGAAGTCGCCAGCAAGCTGCCTCCCACAGTTCTCTGACGGACTTGCAAAACTTAATGCAGACAGAGCCAACTCATCCGCGAAAAGTTGCGGGTATATATCGTCTGAAATATCAGAAGCACAAATAAAAACGATCCTGCAGAAGAGGATCGGGAAGGGAGTGGCAGGCGATTGATAGTTGTTGACTAGTTAATGCCGGTATTGCACTTGTTATTGAATGACTTCACTGGAAGAGTGCTGCGCGCGAACCAGTGAGTTGGCGGCGTAGAAGCCCAATATTCTTCGGCTCTTGGCCTGGTACTCACAAGCCACCAGAGGCGAGGCGGGCAGAGAGTCCGCCGCCCCGGCACTGATTACCTGCATCTTCCTGCCTCCCGAGCGCAGACGTACGTATTCACCGGGTTCGAAGCTGTTCATGTCATCGTCCTTTTTGCGTGAAACTGCCCAAACGTTACTTTCACGCTTGTATTCGAGCACTGCCGTGCAGGGTTGTCTGTGGTGAGAAACAGGGACAAGCCTGTCATGTTTCTTATTTGTAACTTACGTCCTGTTTCTTGTCCGGGTATCCGGTGACATACATGTACCGGAGCGCCTGATTAAAGTTCCCTCATATCTACCGAAGTCCCTGACTATTCGAGACAGAACATATGACGATTTTTGCTGGAAACAAGGCGGTCAAGTGGGTGTTGGATCGGGTGTCCAGTTATTGCGTGACTCAAGGAGCAACTGCATGAACCAGTCCCTTTCCGTGCCAAGCACCTATCCACTGACCGCCGCCCAGCGCGATATCTGGCTCGATCAGGCTGTAAACAGTGATATTCCTCTCTATAACCTGGTCGGTTATGCCCCGATCAAGGGCAATATCGATGGCGAGCGTCTGCAGCGGGCAGCAGCAAAACTGATTCGTCGTCACGATGCGTTGCGAATGGTGCTGTTGCAAGGGACAGGTGACGATGGTCTGCCTGTACAGGCCTTTGTCGATCATCCATCCCTGCAGATGACGCTGCATGATTTTTCCGGGCACCAGGACCCGGACACCGCAATACGAGAATTCGTGAAAGCCCGCGGCCAGGTGCCGTTCAAGATGGACGGTTCGCCACTGGTACGCATGCAACTGCTCCGGGTCAGCGAGAACCTGAGCTGTTTTTGCCTTGAGGCCCATCACCTGGTCATCGATGGCTGGGGGATTTCGCTCCTGCTCACGGATCTGGCCGAACTCTATGAGGCAGACGATGCTGCCGACGACACGCAGGCACCGTCCTACGTTCAATTCATTCAGGACGATATCGCCTACCGGGACTCGAAGCGTTATGCCCGTGACCAGGATTACTGGCTGAACAAGTACCAGGATGTTCCCGAACCGCTTCTGGAGCCTCGCCATCGCTCAGGGGCCGGTCTGGCAGGCTCGGGCCATGTATGGCGCAGTTATCCGCCTGCATTGCTGGAGCGTATCGATCAGGTCGCATCGCCTCTGCAGTGCTCGCGTTTTCAGGTGCTGATGGCAGCACTTTATGTGTACTTCATCCGTACATCGGGACGCGAAGAGCTGGTTCTCGGGCTGCCGATTCTCAACCGCTCCAACGCGAGTTTCCGCAAGACCATGGGACTGTTTACCCAGGTCAGTGCCGTGCGTCTGCAGTTCGATGCCGAACTGAGTTTCGGTGAGCTGGCGACTGAAATCGCCGGTGTTCTCAAACAGGATTACCGTAACCAGCGTTTCCCTCTGAGTGATATGAACCGGTCCCTGGGTCTGTTGCGCGATGGTCGGGGTCAGGTTTTCGATGTGTCGGTTTCCTATGAGCTGACCGATCAACTCCTGACTTTCGATGGCGCTCCTTCCTACATCGTCAAATGCAGCAGCGGTTATGAGCAGACGCCGCTGGCCATCTATATCCGCTCCAATGCGCATACCGATGAATTCTTCCTGGACTTCATCTACAACGAAGCGTTTTTCCAGGCCGATGAGGTCGAAAGCCTCGCCGAGCGTTTCATGCACATTCTGGAGCAGGGACTGCAGGACCCGAGTCTTCAGGTGCGTGCCTTCAACCTGCCAACGCCTGCCGAGGCCCGGTTGCTTGAAGCATGGAACCAGAACCATGAGCAGCCTGCTGCGCCGGATTATCAGACTATTCATGGCCAGTTCGAGGCGCAGGCTCAGGCCCGTCCCGATGCTGTGGCACTGCTGCATGAAGGTCAGAGTGTCACCTACGGCCAGCTCAATGCGCAGGCCAACCAGGTTGCCCATCGCCTGCGCCAGCTGGGTGCAGGCCCCGACAATCGTGTGGGGATCTGTGTCGACCGTGGCCCGCGGATGATCATCGGTCTGCTGGGCATTCTCAAGGCCGGTGCCGGTTATGTACCGCTGGACCCGGCCTATCCCCAGGAGCGTCTGGCATTCATGCTGGAAGACAACATGCCGCTGGCATTGTTGACCGAATCCGCACACCTGGAGCATTTGCCGGCCCATGACATTCCACTGCTGCTTCTGGATCAGCCCGAGGCAGCCGGTATTGCCGGGCAGCCTCAGGAAAATCCGCAGGTCGCCGAGCTTGATACAGGCCATCTGGCCTATGTGATCTATACCTCCGGTTCTACCGGACTGCCCAAGGGCGTGATGGTCGAGCACCGCAACGTCATGCGCCTGTTTTCGGCAACCCGGGAATGGTTCGACTTCGGGACCGATGATGTCTGGGCGCTGTTTCACTCGTTCGCCTTCGACTTCTCCGTCTGGGAAATCTGGGGCGCACTGTTGCATGGCGGCAGCCTGCTGCTGGTACCGCAACTGACGACCCGCTCACCCGAAGCCTGTTATGAACTGCTGTGCGAGTCTGGCGTCACGGTGCTCAATCAGACGCCGAGTGCCTTCAGGCAGATCATTGCTGCCCAGGGTGAAAACCCTCGTCCTCATGCCTTGCGGCAGGTGATTTTCGGTGGTGAAGCGCTGGATACCAGCATTCTCAAACCCTGGTATGCGCGTCAGGCGAATGCCGATACGCAACTGTTCAACATGTACGGGATTACTGAAACCACCGTACACGTGACCTGTTATCCATTGAGCAAGGCCGATGTCGAAGGTGGTGTCAGCCCCATCGGCAAGCGCATTCCAGATCTGCGCCTGTATCTGCTCGATGAGCATGGCCAGCCGGTTCCGCCGGGGGTCGTGGCTGAGTTGTATGTGGGTGGTGCCGGTGTGGCGAGGGGCTACCTGAACCGTCCCGAACTCAATACAGAGCGCTTTCTGCCTGACCCTTTCGATGCCACCCCCCATGCCCGCATGTACCGCTCGGGCGACCTGGCACGCTGGACGAAAGACGGTAGCCTCGACTATCTCGGGCGTAACGATGATCAGGTGAAAGTCCGTGGCTTCCGTATCGAGCTGGGTGAAATCGAAAACCGCCTGGCAGCCTGCGCCGGTGTCCGCGAAGCGGTGGTGATTGCGCGTCAGGACGAGCCGGGCGACAAGCGTCTTGTCGGTTATGTGATACCTGAAGCCGGTCATTCACCGGCAGCGGCCGATCTTCGCGCCGAGTTGCTGGAAAATCTGGCCGATTACATGGTGCCCACGGCCTTTGTGCTGCTGTCCGAATTCCCATTGACCACCAACGGCAAGCTCGACCGCAAGGCCCTGCCTGTACCGGACGCCGAAGCTTTCGCTCGACGTGAATACGAAGCACCGCAAGGCCCGGTCGAAACAACTCTGGCCGGGCTGTGGAGCGAGCTGCTGGGCGTCGAGTCCATCAGCCGTCATGACCAGTTCTTCGAGCTGGGAGGTGACTCGCTGCGGGCGGTCAAGTTGATCGAGCGCATGCGCGAAGTCGGTCTGCATGTCGATGTGCGTGTGCTGTTCGGTCAGCCCACGCTGCGAGCGCTGGCTGCAACGGCAGGTTCGGGGCGTGAAGTGGCGGTGCCGGCCAACCTTATCGAGCCGGGCGCACAGCGCATTACCCCACAGATGCTGCCGCTGGCTCGTCTGAGCCAGGAGCAGATCGATACGGTGGTGGCCGCAGTGCCCGGCGGTGTCGCCAATGTCCAGGATATCTACGCCCTGGTGCCGTTGCAGGAAGGCATTCTCTATCATTACCTGTCGACTCCCGAAGGCGATCCCTATCTGCTCCAGGGCACGCTGCGCATGGACAGTCGTGCCCACGTCGATGCCTTCGTTCAGGCATTGCAGGCCGTGGTCGCACGACACGACATCCTGCGTACCTCGATTGCCTGGGAAGGTCTGGACGAGCCGGTCCAGGTCGTCTGGCGCGAAGCGCCGCTGCGGGTTCACGAGCATGTATTGCATGTAACCGACGGGGATATTGCCGCTCAGTTGCAGGATCAACTCGATCCGCGTCATATGCGTTTCGATCTGCGTCAGGCACCGCTGCTGGAGCTTCATCTGGCAGAAGACTCCGCACGCGGTGGCTGGGTTGCGGTGATTCTCCTGCATCACCTGATCGACGATGCCACCTCGCTGCGCATTCTGGGTATGGAGATCCAGGCCCATATCGACGGACGAAGCGCCGAACTGGCGGCTTCCGTTCCGTATCGCAACTATGTGGCCCAATCCCGTCTCGGCATCAGCCGCGAGGAGCACGAGGCGTTCTTCAGCTCGGCTCTGGGTGATGTGAACGAGCCGACGCTGCCGTTCGGCTTGCAGGACGTGCAGGGTGACGGCATTGCCATCGAACAGGCGGTCGTGGCGCTTGACGATCGGCTTGCTCAGCGCCTGCGTGCCCATGCCCGTGAGCTGGGCGTCAGCAATGCCAGCATTCATCACCTGGCCTGGGGTCAGGTGGTTGGTCGCTTGTCGGGGCGTGAGGACGTGGTATTCGGGACCGTTCTGATGGGCCGCATGCAAGGCGGCCAGGATGCTGAACGCGCCCTGGGGATGTTCATCAACACGCTGCCGTTGCGCGTACCGGCCCAGGGACCGAGCGTCAGGGCCGCGATCCGCACCACCCATGATCGCCTGGCGGCCTTGCTCGGCCATGAGCATGCGCCACTGGCCCTGGCGCAACGTTGCAGTGGTGTGGCGGCGCCGACACCGCTGTTCAGTGCCTTGCTCAACTATCGCCATGCTGCGGTGGGGGCTTCTGCCGGTGAGGCCACAACCGTTCTGAAATGGGCCGGTTTCGAGCTCTCGGGGGGTGAAGAACGTACCAACTTCCCGCTGTCGCTTTCGGTCGACGACCTGGGCGAGGCCTTCAGCCTGACCGTACAGGTCGTACCGGCGATCGGTGCCCGCCGCATCGCCGATTACATGCATGCAGTCCTGGCCGAGCTGGCCGATGCACTTGACCGCACTGGCGAAGTCGAGCTGCAGAGTCTGGCCTACATGCCCGATGCCGAGCGTCGGCAACTGCTGCATGGCTTCAATGCCTGTGATGAGGCATACGCCTCGGATCTGCTGGTGCATCAATTGTTCGAGACCCATGCCGAGCAGCAGCCGGATGCACTGGCGGTGACTTTCGAGTCGCAGCGTGTGAGCTACGGCGAGTTGAATCGTCAGGCCAACCGCATTGCTCATCGTCTGCTGGAACTGGGCGTCGGTTTCGATGACCGGGTCGCCATCTGCTGCCGCCGCAGCCCGCAAATGATTGCCGGCTTGCTGGGCATTCTCAAGGCCGGGGCAGGGTATGTGCCGCTGGACCCGGATTACCCGGCAGAACGCCTCGAATACATGCTCAGAGATTCGGCCCCCAGGGTTGTGCTCAGCCAGGCCTGCGTCGCTGAATCGTTCAAGGATTCCAGCGTGCCCGGCGTGCTGCTCGACGGCCTGAGCGAAGGTGCAGAAGAATTCAGTCGTCAGCCTGATCACAACCCGGAGCTGGCCGCCCAGGGGCTTGGGCCGCAACACCTTGCCTATGTCATTTACACCTCCGGCTCAACGGGGCAGCCCAAGGGCGTGGCGATGCCCCATGCGCCACTGGTCAACCTGATGCACTGGCAGCTTGCCGAAGGTATCAGAAGCGGTAATCCGTCCCCGGCCACCGTGCAGTTCGCGGCCCTGGGCTTTGACGTGGCGTTCCAGGAGATCTTCAGCACTCTGTGCGCCGGTGCGCCGCTGTCATTGATTCATGCCTACACCCGACTGGACCTGCGCAAGCTGTATCTGCACCTGTGCGAGGCGCGCATCGAGCGTCTGTACCTGCCATGCATCGCCTTGCAGGCCCTGGCCGAGGCGTTGATCGACTATCCGGCCCTGCGCGAGCAGACCTGTGCCTTGCGCGAGATCGTCACTGCGGGTGAGCAACTGCGCATCACTGCACCGATCCGCGCCTTGTTCGAACATTTGTCCGACTGCCGTCTGCATAACCATTACGGCCCGACCGAATCCCATGTCACCACTTCGTACACCCTGCCGGTGAGCGTAGCGGACTGGCCAACCTTGCCAGCCATCGGTGTACCGGTGGCCAATACCCGTATCTACCTGCTCGATGCACAGTTCCAGCCGGTGCCGGTGGGCGTTGCGGGTGAGATCTATATTGGCGGGACATGTGTGGCACGCGGCTACCTGAACCGTGACGACCTGACTGCCGAGCGTTTCCTTGTCGATCCTTTTGTCGAGAACGGTTCTGGCCGCCTGTACAAGACCGGTGACCTGGGTTGCCGAAGTGCCGATGGCGTCATCGAATACCTGGGCCGTAACGATGACCAGATCAAGATTCGTGGCTTCCGGGTCGAGCTGGGTGAAATCGAGTCGCGCCTGACCGATCACCTCTCGGTGCGTGATGCGGCGGTCGTGGCCCGTGAAGACAACCCTGGCGACAAGCGCCTGGTTGCCTATTTCACCCAACAGCCAGGTCAGGAACCGGCTTCGGTCGATGTGCTGCGGGCTCACTTGCAGGCCTGTCTGCCGGACTACATGATCCCGGCCGCTTATGTCGAACTGGAAAAGATGCCGGTATCGGCCAACGGCAAGCTGGATCGCCGCTCCTTGCCCGCGCCGGATGCCTCGGCCTTTGTCAGTCAGGCTTATGAAGCACCGCGAGGCAACATCGAAACGACCCTGGCCGGTCTCTGGTCGCAGATACTGGGCGTCGCGCAGGTGGGGCGTCACGACCACTTCTTCGAACTGGGCGGTCACTCGCTGCTGGCGGTCAAACTGATCGAGCGCATGCGTCAACTGGATATGGATGCCGATGTTCGCGTGCTGTTCAGCCAGCCGACCCTGTCTGCACTGGCGGCAGCGGTTGGAGGCGTCGAAGAAGCCTTGCAAATCCCGGACAACGGTATTCCCGAAGGCTGCGAGTCCATCACCGCATCCATGCTGACCTTGCTGGATCTGCAGCAGAACGAGGTTGACCGGATCGTTGCCGCCATGCCGGGCGGTGCGGCCAATATTCAGGATATCTACCCGCTGGCCCCCTTGCAGGAAGGGATTCTTTATCACCACATTTCTGCGCAGCAGGGTGATCCCTACCTGCTGCAGGCTGCCTTTGCCATGGACAGCCGGGCACAGCTCGACAGCTTTATTGCAGCGTTGCAGAGCGTTATCGACCGCCACGACATTTTGCGCACTGCGCTGATCTGGGATGGCCTGGAGCAACCGCTGCAAGTGGTGCTGCGTCAGGCTCGTCTGGTCGTTGAAACCCTGGAGCTGGATGCTTCTGCGGGTGATATCGCCAGCCAGTTGCAGGCTCTGTTTGACCCGCGTGATCTGCGACTCGACCTGGGGCAGGCGCCGCTGATGCGTATGGCCTGCGCTCATGACGAAACACAGCAGCGCTGGGTTGCGATTCTGCTGTTCCACCACATTGCTCTGGACCATACCGCCCTGGAAGTGATGCAGCATGAAATGCAGCTCATTCTGAGTGGCGAAGCGACCGGGCTCGATACGCCAATGCCTTACCGGCGCTATGTCGCCCAGGCCCGGATGGCCGTCAGCCAGTCGGCTCATGAGGACTTCTTCCGCGAGATGCTGGCCGACGTCGAAGAGCCGACATTGCCGCTGGGCTTGCAGGAAGTGCAGGGGGACGGTCGCGGTGTCGAGGAAAGCCGGTTCAGGCTGGATTCGGTCCTGAGCACGCGCCTTCGTGGTCTGTCCCGCAAACTGGGTGTCAGCCCGGCAAGCCTGCACCATCTGGCCTGGGCTCAGGTGGTCGGCAATCTGTCGGGGCGCAGCGATGTGGTCTTCGGCACGGTATTGCTGGGCCGCATGCAGGCGGGCAGCGGTGCCGAGCGTGCCCTGGGGATGTTTATCAATACGCTGCCGGTGCGGGTTGCGCTGGGAGCTGTCAGTGTCAGTCAAGGCGTACGCCAGACCCATACCCGCCTGACCGCGCTCCTGGGGCACGAACATGCCTCTCTGGCGTTGGCCCAGCGTTGCAGTGGCGTGCCGGCATCCATGCCGTTGTTCAGTGCCTTGCTCAACTATCGCCATAGCCCGACCCAGTCCGACGAAGAGGTCGAGCGCTGGGGCGGCGCTGAAGTACTGGAAGTGATGGAACGGACCAACTATCCGTTCATGCTGTCGGTGGATGATCTGGGCGAAGGCTTCCTGCTCACGGTGCAGACTGTGGCCGCCATCGCTTCTCAGCGTGTTGCAGGCTACATGAACACCGCACTGGAAAGCCTGGCCGATGCTCTGGAGTCCGCGCCTGATCTGCCTTTGCATGCGCTGAAAATCCTGCCTGCACAAGAGCGCGATGAAGTGATTTCCGGCTTCAATGCCACTCAGGCTCCGTATCCACTCGATCAGACCGTTCATGGCCTGTTCGAGGCTCAGGTTGAACGTACACCGGATGCGGTTGCGCTGGTGTTTGGCGATGAGCGTCTGAGCTACGCCGAGCTGAATCAGCGGGCCAACCGTCTGGCGCATCATCTGCGCAGTCAGGGTGTGCAACCGGATTCTCGGGTGGGCATCTGTGTCGAGCGTGGCACGGATATGGTGGTCGGTCTGCTGGCCATCCTCAAGGCCGGTGGCGGTTATGTACCGCTGGACCCGGCGTATCCGGCTGAGCGTATCGCCTACATGCTGGAAGACAGCGCTCCGGCAGCAGTGTTGGCGCAATCGTCGACTCTGGAACTGGTCTCGGCGGCGGGTGTGCCGGTGATCAATCTGGATCAGCCCGATTGGCAGGACAAATCCGTCTCCAATCCGCTGATCGAAGGGCTGACGCCGGCTCATCTGGCCTATGTGATCTACACCTCGGGTTCGACCGGTCTGCCGAAAGGCGTGATGATCGAGCACCGCAACACGGTCAACTTCCTGATCTGGGCGCAGCAATCTTTTGCACCGGAAGTGCTGGCCAAAACGCTGTTCTCGACTTCGCTGAACTTCGACCTGGCGGTCTATGAATGCTTTGCACCACTGATCTCGGGCGGCAGCATTGAAGTGGTGAAGAACGTGCTGGCTCTGCAAGACGGCGAGCATGATGTCACGCTGATCAACACCGTGCCTTCGGCGCTGAAAGCGCTGCTGGAGTCGGGTGGCCTGCAAGAAGGCGTGCATACCGTCAACGTAGCCGGTGAAGCGCTTAAAGGTTCGCTGGTCGAGAAGCTGTTTGCTGAAACGGCCGTCAAACGCCTGTGCAACCTCTATGGCCCATCGGAAACCACCACCTACTCGAGCTGGGTGGCGATGGATCGCGAAGAAGGCTTTGCACCGCATATCGGCAAGCCGGTGGACAATACCCAGTTCTACCTGCTGGATGAGCATCGTCAGCCGGTGCCGCTGGGCGTGCCGGGTGAAATCTATATCGGCGGTGCCGGTGTGGCCCGTGGCTATCTGAACCGTGATGACCTGACTGCCGAGCGTTTCCTGGACGATCCGTTCAGTGCCGAAGCGGGAGCCCGGATGTACCGCACTGGTGACCTGGGTCGCTGGCTGGCCGATGGCAATATCGAATACCTGGGGCGTAACGACGATCAGGTGAAGATCCGCGGTTTCCGTATCGAATTGGGCGAGATCGAAGCCAAGCTGGCGCTCCATGAAAGTGTGAAGGAAGCGGTGGTCATGGCCCGTGAGGACGTGCCGGGCGATAAACGCTTGGTGGCGTACTTCACCTCAAATGTTGCCGAAGTCGATCTGGAAACTCTCAAAGCTCATCTGCAAGGTCAGTTGCCGGAATACATGGTCCCGGCGGCCTATGTACACCTGGACAAACTGCCGCTGACACCAAACGGCAAGCTGGACCGCAAGGCACTTCCAGCGCCTGATCTGCAAGCCCTGATCAGCCGTGGCTACGAAGCCCCACAAGGCGAAACCGAAACCACCCTGGCGCAGATCTGGGCCGAGGTGCTGCAGGTCGAGCGCGTAGGGCGTCACGATCACTTCTTCGAGCTGGGTGGTCACTCGCTGCTGGCAGTGACCCTGATCGAGCGCATGCGCCGCAAGGGGCTGTCGGCGGATGTACGAATCCTGTTCAGTCAGCCGACTGTTGCGGCGCTTGCCGCTGCCGTTGGCCAGAACCGTGAGATTGTGGTGCCGGCCAATCTGATCGAGCCGGGCTGCACCCGCATCACCCCTGAATTGCTGCCGCTGGTTCGTCTAGATCAGGCCGCTCTGGACCGTATCGTGGCCACTGTGCCGGGCGGTGCGGCCAATATTCAGGACATCTACCCTCTGGCACCGTTGCAGGAAGGCATTCTTTATCACTTCCTTGCCGCCGAGCAGGGCGATCCCTATGTGCTCAAATCGGTATTTGCCCTGCGTGACCAGCAACGTTTCAACGCTTTTGTCCAGGCCCTGCAGGTCTCGATCAAACGCCATGACATCCTGCGTACTTCGCTGGTCTGGGAAGGTCTGGATGAACCGGTGCAGGTTGTCTGGCGCGAAGCCAGTCTGAGCATGGAAACCCTTGAGCTGGATCCGGCACAAGGCGATATCAGCAGCCAATTGCAGCAGCGTTTCGATCCACGGCATTACCGCCTCGATCTCGGGCAGGCTCCCCTGATGCGTCTGATCAGTGCCTACGATGCCGAGCACCAGCGTATTGTCGCTCTGCTGCTGTTCCATCATATGGTGCTCGACCATACCGCCATGGAGGTGGTGCGCGAGGATATGCAGGCCTGTCTGACCGGGCAGGAGCACACACTCGTCGAAGCCATTCCTTATCGCAATTACGTGGCGCAGTCCCGTCTGGGTGTTGACCCCGGCGCTCATGAAGCGTTTTTCCGCAACATGCTGAGCGACATCGATGAACCGACGCTGCCGTTTGGTCTGGTCGATGTTCAGGGCGACGGTCGAGGCGTGGAAGAAAAGTCCGAACGTCTGGACGACGATCTGAGTCGCCGCCTGCGGACTCAGGCCCGGACTCTCGGGGTCAGTGCCGCGAGCCTGGTGCATCAGGCTTTCGCTCAGGTACTGGCGACGACCTCAGGTCGTGACGATGTGGTATTCGGCACTGTATTGATGGGCCGGATGCAGGGCGGCGAAGGGGCTGACCGTGCCCTGGGCATGTTCATCAACAGCCTGCCATTGCGCGTCAGAGTAGGGGAGCACTCCGTTGCGGATGGCGTCAGGCAGGTGCATGAGCAACTGAGCGGACTGCTGGTTCACGAACATGCCTCGCTGGCCGTGGCGCAACGTTGCAGTGCCGTAGCCGCCGGGACGCCACTGTTCAGCGCCTTGCTCAATTACCGGCACAGCACCCTTGAGGTCAGTGCTGTCGACCAGGCGGCCTGGCAGGGTATCGATACCTTGCATGTCGAAGAACGGACCAATTACGCACTGACCTTGAACGTCGACGATCTGGGGGACGGATTCAGCGTTACTGTGCAGGTATTGGCTCAGATAGGCGCGCACCGGGTCATTGGCTATATGCGCTCTGCACTGGAGCAACTGGTCGATGCGCTGGAACAGATGCCGCAAAAGCCGCTGAACAGCCTTTCGATTCTCCCGCACAGCGAACGTGAGCAACTGCTGCATCACTGGAATGTCAGTGATACGACCTATGCCGATGACCGGCTGATTCACCGGGCCGTTGAAGACTGGGCCGAAAAACAACCTTCAGCCACGGCGATTCGTTTCGAAGGCCATCTGTTGAGCTATGGCGAACTCAATGCGCGTGCCAACCAGGTGGCCCATCGCCTGATCGAACAGGGCATCGGCCCGGACGATCGGGTGGCGATCTGCGTCGAACGTGGTCTGGAAATGATTGTCGGCCTGTTGGGCATCCTCAAGGCCGGGGCGGGTTATGTGCCGATGGACCCGGCGTACCCGGCCGAGCGTCTGGCCTATCTGCTGCAGGACAGCTCGCCGCGTGCGGTGCTGGTTCAGGAAAATACAGCGGACGTGTTGTCGGCTGGCGCGGTGCCGGTTATCAACCTGGACGATGCGCGTTTGCAGGAGCAATCCGTCTCCAATCCGCAGGTGGATTCGACTTCTTCACATCTGGCCTACGTGATCTACACCTCGGGCTCCACCGGCTTGCCGAAGGGCGTACAGGTCGAACACCGTAACGTGGCGCGGCTGTTCTCGGCCACCCAATCGTGGTTCGAATTCGGTCCGACCGATACCTGGGCGCTGTTCCATTCGTTTGCCTTCGACTTCTCGGTCTGGGAAATCTGGGGCGCGCTGATGCACGGTGGCGAGTTGCTGATCGTGCCGCAACTGGTCAGCCGCTCGCCGCAGGAATGTTATGCCTTGTTGTGTGAGGCGGGTGTCACCATTCTCAACCAGACGCCAAGCGCGTTCCGGCAGTTGATTGCGGCCCAGGGTGAAAGTCAGCAATCGCATTCCCTGCGTCAGGTGATCTTTGGTGGTGAAGCGCTGGAAACCGGGATTCTCAAGCCTTGGTATGCAAGAGCCGTGAACGCGGGAACCCAGTTGGTCAATATGTACGGCATCACCGAAACCACAGTGCACGTGACTTATCGTGCGCTGGAGGCGGCGGATGCCTTGAAAGCTGGTGTCAGCCCGATTGGTGTGCGGATCCCTGACTTGCAGACCTATGTGCTGGATGCCAATCGCGAGCCAGTGCCGGTCGGTGTCGTCGGCGAGTTGTATGTCGGCGGTGCCGGCGTGGCCCGTGGCTATCTGAACCGTCCGGAACTGAACGAAGAACGCTTTATCGCCGATCCGTTCAGCAAAGTTGAAAATGCCCGTCTATATCGCACCGGCGACCTGGCACGCTGGACCGCCGAAGGCAGCCTGGATTATCTGGGCCGTAACGACGATCAGGTGAAGATCCGTGGTTTCCGGATCGAACTGGGTGAGATTGAGTCGAAGCTGGCAACTCATGCTGCGGTAAAAGATGCTGTGGTGCTGGTACGAGAGGATGTGCCTGGTGACAAGCGTCTGGTGGCTTATTTCACTGCCACGGACGTTGAAGCCGATATCGAATCGTTGCGCAGCCACCTGCAGAGCCAGATGCCGGACTATATGGTTCCGGCAGCCTATGTGCTTCTGGACGCTCTGCCGCTGACCACGAATGGAAAGCTGGACCGCAGGGCGCTGCCTGCGCCGGATCAGTCGGCACTCGCCAGTCGTGCCTATGAAGCGCCGCAGGGCGAGGTCGAATCGATCATTGCCCGACTCTGGCAGGAGTTGCTGGACGTCGAGCAAGTGGGACGGCATGACCACTTCTTCGAGCTGGGCGGCCATTCGCTGTTGGCGGTGAAGCTGATCGAGCGCATGCGCCAGCAGGACCTCAGTGCCGATGTACGAGTGCTGTTTGGCCAGCCAACCCTGGCTGCCTTGGCCGCCGCGGTGGGTGGGCAGGCAGAAATCGTGGTGCCGGCCAATCGGATTCCTTCAGATTGCAAGCACATCACTCCGGACATGTTGCCGCTGGCAGATCTGGATCAGGAGGCTATAGACCGCGTCGTGGCCTGTGTGCCGGGTGGCGTGGCCAATATTCAGGATATCTATGTCCTGGCACCGTTGCAGGAAGGAATTCTGTATCACCATCTGGCGGCTGCCGAGGGCGATCCCTACCTGCAATATGTGCTGTTCGAATTCGACGGCGTGGCGCGTATCGAGGCTTTTGCCCAGGCTTTGCAATCCGTGATTGCGCGCCACGATATCCTGCGTACCGGCGTGCTCTGGGAAGGATTGAGCGAGCCGCTGCAGGTGGTCTGGCGCGAGGCGAAGCTGAGTGTCGAGGCCGTGACCCTGGACCCGGCGCAAGGCGATATCGCCAGCCAGTTGCACGCCCGTTTCGATCCGCGTCACTGTCGACTGGACATTCGCCAGGCACCGCTGATGCGTATTGCCTATGCCCAGGATCCGGGCAATAACCGCTGGGTAGCGATCCTGCTGTTCCATCACCTGATCGACGATGCGACCTCGCTGGCGGTGCTGTCCCGTGAGATCGAAGCCTTCATGCAGGGACGTGAACATACCCTGGCTGCCTCGGTGCCTTACCGCAACTATGTGGCGCAAGCCCGGCTGGGTGTCAGCCATGAGGACCATGAGGCCTTTTTCCGTGACATGCTCGGTGATATCGACGAGCCGACTTTGCCCTTCGATCTGCGCGATGTGCAGGGCGATGGCAGTGGTATCGAAGAGGTTCGTCAGGTTGTAGATGGCGATCTGACCCGTCGGCTGCGCCATCAGGCACGAGGCCTCGGGGTCAGCATGGCCAGTCTTTACCATCTGGCCTGGGCACAGGTCCTGGCGCGGATCACCGGCAAGGACGATGTGGTATTCGGTACCGTACTCATGGGGCGGATGCAGGGTGGCGAAGGTGCCGACCGTGCATTAGGGATGTTCATCAATACCTTGCCGTTGCGGGTAAGTCTGGGGAATCACGCGGTTCGCACCGGCGTGAAGAAAACTCATGCCATGCTCACTGCCTTGTTGGGCCATGAACATGCCTCACTGGTTCTGGCTCAGCGCTGCAGCGGGGTGGAAGCGCCGCTGCCGCTGTTCAGCGCCTTGCTCAACTATCGTCACCTGGAAAACCGCTCAGAAGACAACAGCGCAAACGATGCCTGGGAAGGTATTCGGGCATTGGTCGGTGAGGAGCGCACCAACTATCCATTGACCCTGTCGGTGGACGACAAGGGGCAGGATTTCGGGTTCTCGATCATGACTGCGGCGCACATCGGTGCCGGACGTATCGGGGATTATCTGCAGCAGACACTGGCGAGCCTGGCTACCGCCCTGGAGCAGACGCCCGAAGCTGAACTGCATGGGTTGTCAATCCTGCCTGAAACCGAACGCCAGCAATTGCTGAATGGTTTTAACGCTACGGCTGCCGAGTACCCGCTGGATCAGACCGTTCATGGTCTGTTCGAGGCTCAGGTCGAGCGTACTCCGGATGCGGTTGCGCTGGTGTTTGGCGATGAGTGTCTGAGCTACGCCGAACTGAATCAGCGGGCCAACGGACTGGCGCATCACTTGCGCAGTCAGGGTGTGAAACCGGATTCGCGGGTGGGCATCTGTGTCGAGCGCGGAATCGAAATGGTGGTCGGTCTGCTGGCTATTCTCAAGGCTGGCGGCGGTTATGTACCGCTGGACCCGGCGTATCCGGCTGAGCGTATCGCCTACATGCTGGAAGACAGCGCTCCGGCGGCAGTGCTGGCGCAATCGTCGACTCTGGAACTGGTCTCGGCGGCGGGTGTGCCGGTGATCAATCTGGATCAGCCCGATTGGCAGGACAAATCCGTCTCCAATCCGCAGGTCGAAGGGCTGACGCCAGCTCATCTGGCTTATGTGATCTACACCTCGGGTTCCACTGGCTTGCCGAAAGGCGTGATGATCGAGCACCGCAACACGGTCAACTTCCTGACCTGGGCTCAGCAGTCTTTTGCACCGGAAGTGCTGGCCAAAACCCTGTTCTCGACTTCGCTGAACTTCGACCTGGCGGTCTACGAGTGCTTTGCGCCGCTGATCTCGGGCGGGCGTATAGAAGTAGTGAAGAACGTGCTGGCCCTCCAGGACGGCGGGCATGATGTGACCCTGATCAACACCGTACCTTCAGCGCTGAAAGCGCTGCTGGAATCGGGGGGCCTGCAAGAAGGCGTGCATACCGTCAACGTGGCGGGTGAGGCACTTAAAGGTTCGCTGGTCGAGAAGCTGTTTGCCGAAACGGACGTCAAACGCCTGTGCAACCTCTATGGCCCGTCGGAAACCACCACCTACTCGAGCTGGGTGGCGATGGATCGTAAAGACGGCTTTGCCCCACATATCGGCAAGCCGGTGGCCAACACCCAGTTCTACCTGCTGGACGAGCACCGCCAGCCGGTGCCGCTGGGTGTGCCGGGCGAAATCTATATCGGCGGTGCCGGTGTAGCCCGTGGTTACCTGAACCGTGATGATCTGACCGCCGAACGCTTCCTGGACGATCCATTCAACGTCGGTGCCCGCATGTATCGCACCGGCGACCTGGGTCGCTGGCTGGCCGATGGCAATATCGAGTACCTGGGCCGTAACGACGATCAGGTGAAGATTCGCGGCTTCCGTATCGAGCTGGGCGAGATCGAAGCCAAGCTGGCGCGCCATGCAAGCGTGAAGGAAGCGGTGGTGATGGCCCGTGAAGACGTGCCGGGCGATAAACGTTTGGTAGCGTACTTCACCTCAAATGTTGCCGAAGTCGATCTGGAAACCCTGAAAGCCCATCTGCAAGGCCAATTGCCGGAATACATGGTCCCGGCGGCCTATGTACACCTGGACAAACTGCCACTGACACCAAACGGCAAGCTGGACCGCAAGGCACTTCCAGCGCCTGATCTGCAAGCCTTGATCAGCCGTGGCTACGAAGCGCCGATTGGCGAAACCGAAACCACCCTGGCACAGATCTGGGCCGAGGTGCTGCAGGTCGAGCGTGTAGGGCGTCACGATCACTTCTTCGAACTGGGCGGCCACTCGCTGCTGGCGGTGAAGCTGATCGAGAAGATGCGTCAGCAAGGCCTGAGCGCCGATGTGCGCGTGCTTTTCAGTCAACCAACGTTGATGGCCCTGGCGGCTGCGGTGGGCAGTGGCACGGAAATTCGTGTGCCGGCCAACCTGATCGAGCCGGGCTGCACGCACATTACCCCAGACATGCTGCCATTGCTGACGATCAGCGAAGAGCAGCTTGAAAAGGTCACTGCCTCGATTCCCGGCGGCGCGGCCAATATTAAGGATATCTACCCGCTGGCACCGTTGCAGGAAGGGATTCTCTATCACCACCTCACAGCCGAAGCCGGTGATCCATACGTATTGCAGAGTGTTTTTGGCTTCGATAGCGAAGAGCGGTTAAGCCATTTCGCCAGCGCGCTGCAAGCCGTGATCGATCGTCACGATATTCTGCGCACCTCGTTGTTCTGGGAGGGACTGGACGAGCCAGTGCAAGTTGTCTGGCGCCAGGCCCGTCTGGAAGTTGAAGCCCTTGAGCTGGATCCGGCTCAAGGCGATATCGGCAGTCAGTTGCACGCCCGTTTCGATGCCCGCCAGCACCGTATGGACGTTGGTCAGGCACCGCTGCTTCGTCTGCACTATGCCCGTGATCCGGCGAATCAGCGCTGGTTGGCCTTGCTGCTGTTCCATCATTTGGTCATGGACCACACCGCGCTGGAAGTGGTGCACCAGGAGATGGAAGCTTATCTGCTGGGTACGACGCAGGAACTGAACGAGCCAGTGCCTTATCGCAATTATGTGGCCCAGGCGCGTCTGGGCGTATCGCAGCAGGAGCATGAAACCTTCCTGCGCGGCCTGCTCGGTGATGTGGAAGAGCCGACGCTGCCGTTCGGTCTGCATGAAGTGCTAGGTGAGGGTCGCGCCATTGAAGAACACCGCGCTTCTCTGGATAAAGACCTGAGTCTGCGCCTGCGGGTACAGGCGCGGCTACTGGGCGTCAGTGTGGCGGCCTTGCATCATCTGGCCTGGGGGCAAGTGTTGAGTGTCGCCAGTGGTCGTGACGATGTGGTGTTCGGCACCGTGCTGATGGGCCGCCTGAGTGGTGGTGAAGGCGCCGATCGGGCGCTGGGCATGTTTATCAATACCTTGCCCTTGCGCCTGAAACTGGGCGCCAGTGAGGTACGGGCGAGTGTCCGTCAAACTCACGACAGCCTGAGTGCCTTGCTGGCCCACGAACATGCGCCATTGGCGTTGGCTCAGCGTTGCAGCGGCGTACCGGCTTCAACGCCACTGTTCAGCGCGTTGCTCAACTACCGCTACACTGCCGCAGTCATCGAGCATCGTCTGTCGCCGGCCTGGGAAGGTATCGAGCCGCTGAAAGGCGAGGAGCGTACCAACTATCCGTTGACCCTGTCGGTGGACGATCAAGGTGAAGGTTTCGATCTGACCGTGCTGGTGCAGGAAGGCATTGGTGCCGAGCGCGTGGTGGCTTATATGAGCACGGCACTGGCGGGTCTGGTCGAGGCGCTGGAGCAACAACCGGAAACCAGACTGCAGACCATTTCGGTCATGCCGGAAACCGAGCGCGAGCAACTGCTGCTGGGGTTCAACGACAGCACGACGGACTATCCACGCGACAGCTCCGTCCATGACCTGTTTGAACGGCAAGTAGCCGAGCGTCCCCAAGCCCTGGCTGCCGTTCATGGTGAGCATTCGCTGACCTATGCCGAACTCAATACCCAGGCCAACCGTCTGGCCCATCATCTGATCAGCCAGGGTGTGGTTGCAGGCGATGCGGTGGCCATTCTGCTGCCGCGTTCGCTGGATCTGCTGGTGGCGCAACTGGCGGTCAGCAAGTGCGCGGGTATTTATGTGCCGCTCGACGTCAATGCACCCCAGGAACGTCAGGCGTTCATGGTGCAGGACAGCGGAGCGCGTCAGGTACTGACCCATGGCAATCTGGAAGTGCCGCAAGGCGCTGTCCGCATTGACCTGGACCGCCTCGACCTTTCCTCGCAGCACGGCGATAACCCGGAGTTGAGCTGCAGCAGCGAAAGCGCGGTGTACATCATGTACACCTCGGGCTCCACCGGTACGCCGAAAGGGGTACTGGTGCCGCATCGTGCCATTGCCCGTCTGGTGATCAATAACGGCTATGCCGAGTTCAGGGCCTCGGATCGCGTGGCCTTTGCCTCCAACCCGTCCTTTGACGCCAGTACCCTGGATGTCTGGGCACCGCTGCTCAATGGCGGTTGCGTGGTGGTGGTCGATCAGGAGGTGCTGCTGTCGTTGCCCGACTTCAAGGCGCTGCTGCTGGAACAGTCGGTCAGCGTGCTGTGGATGACCGCGGGCCTGTTCCATCAATACGCCTCGGGCCTGTATGAGGCCTTTGCCCAGTTGCGCTATCTGATCGTGGGCGGCGATGTACTGGACCCGAGCGTTATTGCTCAGGTCCTGAAAAACGGTGCTCCCGAGCATCTGCTCAACGGCTATGGCCCGACCGAAGCGACCACTTTCTCGGCCACTCACGAAATCAAGACCGTGGGCGAGGGCAGTATTCCGATTGGCAAGCCGCTGGCCAATACCCGCCTGTACGTGCTGGATGCCCGTCAGCAGCCGGTGCCACTGGGTGTCACCGGCGAGCTGTATATCGGTGGCGATGGTGTGGCGCTGGGGTATCTGAATCGTAAAGACCTCACGGAACAGGCCTTTGTCGCCGATCCGTTCGGCACCGACCCGGCAGCCCGTCTGTATCGCACCGGCGACCTGGCGTGCTGGCTGGCCGATGGCACGGTGGAATACCGGGGCCGGAATGACCAGCAGGTGAAGATCCGTGGCTTCCGTATCGAGCCGGGCGAGATCGAAACCCGTCTGGCCAGCCATGAGGCGATCAAGGAAGCGGTGGTGCTGGTGCGCGAAGACGTGCCGGGCGACAAGCGTCTGGTGGCGTATTTCACCTCAACAGAAACCGATATCGATCTGGAGGTCCTGCGCAGCCACCTGCAAGGTCAACTGCCGGACTATATGGTCCCGGCAGCCTATGTGCAGTTGGACAGCCTGCCACTGACCAATAACGGCAAGCTGGACCGCAAGGCCCTGCCAGCACCGGATCAACAGGCATTTATCAACCGTGGTTACGAAGCACCAGAAGGTGACGTCGAAACCACCCTGGCGCAGATATGGGCCGAGGTGTTGCAGGTCGAGCGCGTGGGTCGTCATGACCACTTCTTCGAGCTGGGCGGCCACTCGCTGCTGGCGGTCAAGCTGATCGAGAAGATGCGTCAGGAAGGCCTGAGTGCCGATGTGCGGGTGCTGTTCAGCCAGCCGACCCTGGCGGCCCTGGCGGCTGCGGTGGGCAGCGGTACGGAAATCCGTGTCCCGGCCAACCTGATCGAGCCGGGCTGCACGCACATTACCCCTGACATGCTGCCATTGCTGACGATCAGCGAAGAACAGCTTGAACAGGTCATTGCCAGCATTCCGGGCGGTGCGGCCAATATTCAGGACATCTACCCGCTGGCACCGTTGCAGGAAGGGATTCTCTATCACCATCTGGCGGCTGAGCAGGGCGATCCGTATGTCTTGCAGGCGGTCTTCGGTTTCGACAGTGAACAGCGCCTGAACAGCTTTGCCAGCGCGCTGCAATCGGTGATCGAGCGCCACGATATCCTGCGTACTTCTCTCTATTGGGAAGGTCTGGACGAACCGCTGCAAGTGGTCTGGCGTCAGGCGCAGCTAGGGCTTGAACAGATCGGGACGGATGGATCGTCCGGGGATGCGATCAGCCAGTTGCAGGCACGTTTCGATGCCCGTCAACACCGCATGGACATCCGTCAGGCGCCACTGATGCGTATCGCCTACACCGAGGATCCGGCCAATCAGCGCTGGGTGGCCTTGCTGCTGTTCCATCACCTGGTCATGGACCACACCGCACTGGAAGTGGTGAGCCAGGAAATGGAAGCGTATCTGCTCAATGACGCTCAGCCTTTGAGCGAGCCGGTGCCGTATCGCAACTATGTGGCTCAGGCGCGTCTGAGAAATGATCGCGCAGCTCAGGAAACTTTCTTCCGCGACATGCTGGGCGATATCGACGAGCCGACCCTGCCGTTCGGTCTGCATGAAGTGCAGGGCGAGGGCCGGGATATCGAAGAGCATCGCGTAGCCCTGGACATGGATCTGAGCCTGCAACTTCGGGCCCAGGCCCGTCAGTTCGGGGTCAGCGTTGCGTCCTTGCATCACCTGGCCTGGGGCAAGGTCCTGAGTGCCGCCAGCGGTCGCGACGATGTGGTGTTCGGTACTGTGCTGATGGGCCGCCTCAATGGTGGTGACGGTGCGGACCGTGCGCTGGGCATGTTCATCAATACCTTGCCGTTGCGTCTGCAGCTGGGTGCCTGTGATGCACGAAGCGGTATCCGGGATACCCACGCTCGTCTGAGCGCCTTGCTGGCTCACGAGCACGCCCCCCTGGCATTGGCCCAGCGCTGCAGCGGTGTCCCGGCGTCGACGCCACTGTTCAGTGCGCTGCTCAATTATCGCTACAGTGCTGCGCCGGGCGAACATAGCCTGTCGCCCGCCTGGCAGGGTATTGCATCGCTGAAAGGCGAGGAACGCACCAACTATCCACTGACTCTGTCGGTGGATGACCTGGGTGAAGGTTTCGAGCTGACCGTGCTGGTACAGAACGGTATCGGTGCTGCGCGGGTAGCGGCTTATATGAGCACGGCACTGGCCGAACTGGTCAGTGCGCTGGAAAATACACCTGCCGCACCGCTGCATTCGATCCCGGTACTGCCTGCCGAAGAACTCGCGCAATTGTTGCATGGCTTCAACGATACGGTTGCCGAATATCCGCTGGATCAGACCGTTCATGGCCTGTTCGAGGCTCAGGTTGAGCGTACGCCGGATGCGGTTGCGCTGGTGTTTGGCGATGAGCGACTGAGCTACGCCGAGCTGAACCAGCGAGCCAACGGACTGGCGCATCATCTGCGCAGTCAGGGCGTGAAACCGGATGCTCGCGTTGGCATCTGTGTCGAGCGTGGTACGGATATGGTGGTTGGTCTGCTGGCCATCCTCAAGGCCGGCGGCGGTTATGTGCCGCTGGACCCGGCGTATCCGGCTGAGCGTATCGCCTACATGCTGGAAGACAGCGCCCCGGCAGCAGTGCTGGCGCAATCGTCGACTCTGGAACTGGTCTCGGCGGCGGGTGTGCCGGTGATCAATCTGGATCAGCCCGATTGGCAGGATCAATCCGTCTCCAATCCGCAGGTCGAAGGGCTGACGCCGGCTCATCTGGCCTATGTGATCTACACCTCCGGCTCGACCGGTCTGCCGAAAGGCGTGATGATCGAGCACCGCAACACGGTCAACTTCCTGACCTGGGCTCAGCAGTCTTTTGCACCGGAAGTGCTGGCCAAAACCCTTTTCTCGACCTCGCTGAACTTCGACCTGGCGGTTTACGAGTGCTTTGCACCGCTGATCTCGGGCGGCCGCATTGAAGTGGTCAAGAACGTGCTGGCTCTGCAAGAGGGCGGGCATGATGTCACGCTGATCAACACCGTACCTTCGGCGCTGAAAGCGCTGCTGGAGTCGGGCGGTCTGGGGCAGGGCGTGCATACCGTCAACGTGGCCGGTGAAGCGCTTAAAGGCTCGCTGGTCGAGAAGCTGTTTGCCGAAACCGGCGTCCAGCGCCTGTGCAACCTGTATGGCCCGTCGGAAACCACCACCTACTCGAGCTGGGTGGCAATGGACCGCGAAGACGGCTTTGCGCCGCATATCGGTAAACCGGTGGCCAATACCCAGTTCTACCTGCTGGACGAATATCGTCAGCCGGTGCCGCTGGGTGTGCCGGGTGAAATCTATATCGGCGGTGCCGGTGTGGCCCGTGGTTACCTGAACCGTGATGACCTGACCGCCGAGCGCTTCCTGGACGATCCGTTCAATGCCGGAGCGCGGATGTACCGCACCGGCGACCTGGGTCGCTGGCTGGCCGATGGCAATATCGAATACCTGGGTCGTAACGACGATCAGGTCAAGATTCGCGGTTTCCGTATCGAACTGGGCGAAATCGAAGCCAAGCTGGCGCGCCATGAAAGCGTGAAGGAAGCGGTAGTGATGGCCCGTGAAGACGTGCCGGGCGACAAGCGTCTGGTGGCCTACTTCACTTCGACGGAGCAACCCGCTGATCTGGAAACCCTGAAAGCCCATCTGCAAGGCCAGTTGCCGGAGTACATGGTCCCGGCGGCCTATGTGCATCTGGACAAACTGCCGCTGACACCCAACGGCAAGCTGGACCGCAAGGCACTTCCAGCGCCTGATCTGCAAGCCTTGATCAGCCGTGGCTACGAAGCCCCACAAGGCGAAACCGAAACCACCCTGGCACAGATCTGGGCCGAGGTGCTGCAGGTCGAGCGCGTAGGTCGCCACGATCACTTCTTCGAACTGGGCGGACACTCGTTGCTGGCGGTGAAGCTGATCGAGAAGATGCGTCAGCAAGGCCTGAGCGCCGATGTGCGCGTGCTGTTCAGTCAACCAACGTTGATGGCCCTGGCGGCTGCGGTGGGCAGTGGCACGGAAATCCGTGTGCCGGCCAACCTGATCGAGCCGGGCTGCACGCACATTACCCCTGACATGCTGCCATTGCTGACGATCAGCGAAGAACAGCTTGAAAAGGTCACTGCCTCGATTCCCGGCGGCGCGGCCAATATTCAGGATATCTACCCGCTGGCACCGTTGCAGGAAGGGATTCTCTATCACTACCTGACCGCCGAAGCTGGCGACCCGTATGTGCTGCAATCGCAGTACGCCTTTGATAGCCGCGAACGTCTGGATGCCTTTATTCAGGCACTGCAATCGGTGATCGACCGCCACGATATCCTGCGCACCTCAGTGCACTGGAGTGGCCTTGACGAGCCGGTGCAGGTGGTCTGCCGCCATGTAACGCTACAACCGCAATGGGTCGTGCTTGACCCGGCACAGGGAACGGTCGCCACGCAACTGTCGGCGCGCTTCGATGCCCGTCACTATCGTCTCGACCTGACCCGTGCGCCGCTGCTGCACCTGGCCTGCGCCGAGGACAAGGAGCAAGACCGCTGGGTGGCCACGCTGCTGTTCCATCACCTGGCGCTGGACCATACCGCGCTGGAAGTGATGCAGCTTGAAATGCAGGCCTTCCTGCTGGGTAGTGCCGATCAATTGAGCGCGGCAATGCCATACCGTAACTATGTGGCGCAGACGCGGCTGGGGCAGAGCACAGCCCGTCATGAGCAGTTCTTCCGGGAAATGCTGGGAGATATCGACGAGCCGACCCTGCCATTTGGTGTACATGATGTGCAGGGCGACGGTCGTGATATAGAAGAAGTCCATCATCCTGTGGATCTGCAATTGTCGGCTCGCTTGCGCCATCAGGCACGGCAACTGGGTGTCAGTGCAGCCAGCCTTGTACATCTGGCCTGGGCGCTGGTACTGGGCAAGGTTTCGGCCACTGACGATGTGGTGTTCGGCACGGTACTCATGGGCCGGATGCAGGGCGGCGATGGCTCAGACCGGGCCTTGGGTATTTTCATCAATACCTTGCCGCTGCGGGTATCGCTCGACCGACATGCCGTGCGCCAAAGTGTGCTGCAAACCCATGAACGTCTGACCGCCTTGTTGGCCCATGAGCATGCTTCTCTGGCTCTGGCCCAGCGTTGCAGCAGCGTGGAGGCCCCGACGCCGCTGTTCAGCGCCTTGCTCAACTACCGGCACAGCACGCCTGTAGCCAACGGGGAAAGCCTGCAGGCCTGGGAGGGCATGCAGAGTCTGGGCGGCGATGAGCGTACCAACTACCCGTTGACCCTCAACGTCGATGACTTTGGTGATGGCTTCAAACTCACCGCTCTGGCGGTGGCGTCCATCGGCGCTCAACGCATCTGTAACTATGTGCAGGTTGCGCTGGAACAATTGATCGATGCGCTGGAGCAAGCTCCGCAGACGCTGCTGAGCAATCTGTCGATCCTGCCGGGTAACGAGCGTGAGCAGTTGCTGCATGAGTGGAACGCCAGTAACTCGACCTTTGCCGATGATCATCTGATTCATCGGGCCTTCGAGGCCAAGGCAGTGGCGAACCCTTCGGCCCCGGCGATTCGTTTCGAGGCCCGTCGTCTGACTTATGGCGAACTCAATGCGCGTGCCAATCAAGTGGCCCATCGCCTGATCGAGCTGGGCATCGGCCCGGACGATCGGGTGGCGATCTGCGTAGAGCGTGGTCCGGAAATGATCGTCGGTCTGCTGGGTATCCTCAAGGCCGGTGCCGGTTATGTGCCGCTGGACCCGGCTTATCCGGCCGAGCGTCTGGCGTACCAGATCAATGACAGCGCGCCGGTGGCGGTGCTGGTTCAGCGTGCGACGACCAAGGTCGCGGCTCAGGCCAGCGTTCCGCTCATCTGCCTGGATGACGGCAGCCTGCAAGGCATGCCGCTGAATAATCCGCAGGTAAATTCGTCTTCGTCAAACCTGGCTTACGTGATCTACACCTCGGGCTCCACCGGCTTGCCGAAGGGCGTGCAGGTCGAACACCGCAACGTGGCACGGCTGTTCTCGGCCACTCAATCGTGGTTCGAGTTCGGTTCGACCGATGTCTGGGCGCTGTTCCACTCGTTTGCCTTCGACTTCTCGGTTTGGGAGATATGGGGTGCGCTGATGCACGGCGGCGAATTGCTGATCGTGCCGCAACTGGTCAGCCGCTCGCCGCAGGAATGCTATGCCTTGCTGTGTGAAGCGGGTGTCACCATTCTCAACCAGACGCCAAGCGCGTTCCGGCAGTTGATTGCGGCTCAGGGTGAAAGTCAGCAGGCGCATTCGTTGCGTCAGGTGATCTTTGGTGGTGAAGCCTTGGAAACCGGGATTCTCAAGCCCTGGTATGCAAGAGCGGTGAACGCCGGAACCCAACTGGTGAACATGTACGGCATCACCGAAACCACGGTGCACGTGACCTATCGTGCCCTGGAAGCGGCGGATGCCTTGAAAGCCGGTGTCAGCCCGATCGGTGTGCGGATCCCCGATTTGCAGACCTATGTGCTGGATGCCAATCGTGAGCCGGTGCCGGTTGGTGTCGTTGGAGAATTGTATGTCGGCGGTGCGGGCGTAGCGCGGGGTTACCTGAACCGTCCTGAGCTGAATGAAGAGCGGTTTATCGCCGATCCGTTCAGCAAAGTTGAAAATGCCCGTCTATATCGCACCGGAGACCTGGCGCGCTGGACAGCCGAGGGCAGTCTGGATTACCTGGGCCGTAACGACGATCAGGTGAAAATCCGTGGTTTCCGGATCGAACTGGGTGAAGTCGAAGCGCAACTGGCGGCTTGCAATGGCGTGCGCGAAGCAGTGGTTATTGCTCGCGAAGATGTCCCGGGCGACAAGCGTCTGGTGGCTTATGTCATTGCAGAGGAGGGCATGACCCCATCTGCTGCCGACCTGCGTGACCAACTGTTGCAAAGCCTGGCCGAGCATATGCTGCCCAGTGCTTTTGTGATGCTGGAATCGCTGCCATTGACCACCAACGGCAAGCTGGACCGCAAGGCCTTGCCTGCACCGGATCAGTCAGCCCTGGCCAGCCGGGCCTATGAAGCGCCACAAGGTAAAGTCGAAACCGCGATTGCCGAACTCTGGCAGGAATTGCTGGGCGTTGAGC
>JAAIGF010076863.1_pt1 | contig 26788 bp, 22 predicted proteins | sample 6487441 | NCBI WGS metagenome assembly JAAIGF01 (sample SAMN13974129, study PRJNA590717) | phyllosphere metagenome | biome: pepper field; feature: multiple bacterial spot infested pepper fields; material: pepper leaves; isolation source: leaves from pepper fields | host: Capsicum annuum ... | reverse complement strand
TCAACTTCTTGCATGATTTGCCGATGTCACGAACACCCTGCCTGACAAAGAATTCTATCAGCAAATTCGTATTACTTTTTTATACCGCACCCAGTCACTTAAGAATATTATACATGATTAAAAAACAAAAACACAAGTCATCTTTAAAACCTGATCCCCTCTTACAGTAAAACCCTTACATATCAAGGAAACCGGTTCTGACTAACACCGTGCTTCACTATGATCAGCGAGCTACACAATCTATTCTTATTCATTCACACTACGCAAAAATGCACCCCTCCATGCCATTACCCAGCCTTTCGGCTTTTGAATGTGCATTAAGGGGTGCATTCTGCATCCAATAGATAAATCTTATACTGCGTTGATGCATTGCTACGGTACAGTAAGCATATCCGTTTAGAGGCAGCTTAAGCGTACTCGTTAGCTTTTACAACAATGCTTCGATAAATTGACGCTGTGCTTCAGACGGACCGATGAGTGGCAAGCGTACATCTCCATTGCCGTAACCTCGCGTGCATAAAGCGTATTTGACTGCTGACGGATTCGGTAATGGATCGGGACAAGCGAATAATCCTTTGAATAACGGCAGCAATTGTTGATTGATCTTAGCAGCCTGTGTAACTTCTCCATTCACATAGAAATGGATCATATCGTGCATCTTTTGACCGACTACATGGCTCGCTACGCTGATGATACCGTAGGCGCCCACCGTGATCGCAGCAAAACCCGTTGCATCTTCACCGGAATAAATGCGGAATCCTTCTGGTGCACTCGCTGCAATTTCGGTCACCTGATCAATGGAGGCACATTCCTTGGTCGCCACAATATTACTGATCTGCGCCAATTTGAGCGTTGTCTCCGAAGACAGGCATGTTACCGTGCGTCCAGGTACATTATACAAAATAACCGGTAGCTCTGTTGCAGCTGCAATCGTCTTAAAGTGCTCATACAAGCCAGCCTGATTCGGCTTATTGTAATAAGGCACGACAAGCAATAATCCATCTACGCCAAGCTTGGACGCCTCGCGTGTCAAATGCACAGAATGCTTCGTATTGTTGCTGCCCGTACCGGCGATGATTTTACATCGACCGGCAGCGTGCTTGACAGCAAAACGAAACATCTCAAGTTTCTCTTCATCTGTAAGTGTTGGTGATTCACCCGTTGTACCACAGATCACGAGTGATTCGGACTTTTGTTCCTCAATTAAATAATCAATTAAACGGGCGGTTACATCCCAGTCAATCTCATCCTGATCGTTGAAAGGTGTGACCATCGCCGTAATCAGTCTTCCGAAGTCTACCAATGTTTTTCCTCCTTCAATACGGGATGCTTCCCGCAGAACTTGGTCAGATTATAGGTGCAGCTCAAACTGGTTATGCAGCGCGCGAACCGCTGGAACCATATCTTCTTTTTTCACAAGCACCCAGATGGTCGTATTGGAGTCGGCAGACTGTAGGATGGCGATCCCCTGTCCCGTCAGAGCAGCGACGATTCTTGCCATAATACCTGGCACGCCATTAATACCGCCACCCACAACTGAAACTTTGGCACAACCGCTCAAGCTGGTTGGCGTAAGGCCCATCGTTTGAAGCAGTTCGGTTGCACGTGCTGCTTCGCTATCCAATACGGTATATACCGCGCCATGCGGGGTTACGTTGATAAAATCGACACTGATTCGGTTGTCTGCCATCGCTTCAAACACTTTTAGCGATAGATTTTCAAAGCCTTCCTGCTCGGTAACGGTAATTTGCGTTACATTGTTCATATACGTAATACCGGTCACAAAGCGATCTACCACTCCGCCCGGTGAATCGACAAATTGATCGGGACGCGTTACCAGCGTACCTTCGCTCTCGGCAAAGGTTGAACGCACACGTACCGGCACCTGCGCTTGCATCGCAATCTCAACTGCACGCGGATGAATAACCTTCGCACCCTGGTGAGCCATATTACAGATCTCGGTATAGCTCACAAAAGCAAGCGGCTTAGCATCTTCGACAATACGCGGATCAGCTGTTAGTATACCTTCTACATCGGTATAGATATCGACCATATTCGCATGTAATGCTGCGCCAAGAGCCGTTGCTGATGTATCGCTACCGCCGCGTCCAAGTGTAGTCAGATCGCCATTCTCCGTCTGTCCCTGGAAGCCGGTTACGATTACAACCTTGCCCTCTTCCAGTTCACGTAGTACACGTTCTGGACGAATCGTCAAAATGCGAGCATTGCCAAAGTTATCATCGGTAATAAAGCCTGCTTGCGCACCCGTTAAAGCAACCGCGGGTATCCCTTCACGAACAAGCATCCCGCTCAGGTTCACGGCTGAGATAATCTCTCCGCAACCCATGAGTAGATCGCGCTCACGCGCAGACGGCACACTGCCATTCTTCGCTGTGCTGTCGAGCAGTGTATCTGTAGCGTAAGGATCGCCACTGCGACCCATCGCGGATACCACAACAACGAGCTTGACCTGCCGGGCAAGCTCGCGTTTGATATGCCGCAGCACATGCTCACGCGCCTCTGGTGTCGAGAGCGATGTACCGCCAAATTTTTGTACAAGAATATTCGTTGTTTTTTGCAATAAGGTCGTCATGACCACACGCCTCCGTTAGCTGTTGACTGCTGTTTTTGCGGCGATGATCTCGGCGATTTGAACGGCGTTCCATGCTGCGCCTTTGAGCAGATTATCTGATACGATCCACATGTTAAATGCACGCGGATTGTCCAGATCGCAGCGTACACGACCTACGAATACATCGTTTTGACCGGCTGCTTCTGTTGCCAGTGGGTAGGATTGGTTGGATGGATCATCCACCAGTGTAATACCCGGCGCATCTTGGAGTAGCTGTTTGACATCGCTTAGATCAGCATCCTGTTTGAGTTCCACGTATACCGACTCCGAATGTCCGTATACAACCGGGATACGTACGCATGTTGTAGTGACTTTGATCGAGTCATCCTCCATGATTTTCTTCGTTTCCCGAACCATTTTCATCTCTTCTAGTGTGTAACCGTTATCCTGAAATTTATCAATTTGAGGAATCGCATTAAATGCAATTTGATGCTTAATTGGCAATGCGCCAACCGGCAAAATGTCAGGTTGTACGTCTTCACCTGCAAGTACAGCCTGGCTTTGACGTTTCAATTCTTCAATCGCCTGATTACCCGCACCTGATACCGCCTGGTATGTAGATACGATAATGCGGTCGATGCCATAGCGATCTTGAAGTGGCTTGAGTGCAGCAACCATCTGGATCGTAGAGCAGTTTGGATTAGCGATGATGCCCTTGTGATCGGCAATACGATGCGCATTCACTTCCGGTACAATAAGCGGTGTATCCGGGTCCATGCGATAAGCATTCGTATTATCAATACAAACAGCGCCATGACGAACGGCATGTGGAGCCAGTGCCTTACTAATATCGCCACCTGCACTGAACAAGGCAATGTCTACATCGGCAAAGCTATCCGGCGTTGCTTCTTCTACCGTCACTTCCGATCCTTTAAACAGAACCTTCTTGCCAGCCGAGCGTGCGGAAGACAAAAGTTTCAGCGTTTTAATCGGAAAATCGCGTTCCTCCAGCAATCTTACAATCTGTTGACCTACGGCTCCTGTCGCTCCCACGACAGCCACATTAAAGAATTGATTAGACATCTAGCATCTTCTCCCCTTCGATTTTGCAGGGTGTGTATACATACACAAGCGGCGGCCCGGCTGGGACCACCGCAGACCCTGACCGGTCGTAAAGACCAGAAATGAATTTCAGTATCCTGCAATAATTGTAGAAATGATATCATTCCCTGTTATTTCTTTCAACTGTTTTGCAGAAAAGTTTTGATGCGGTGATATCTAACAGTATCCATCAGGCTGTGTTCTCAGCTTATAACAAGGGTTCGTTCGTCACTTGTGGAGCCAGCCCAATAGTACACAAGCGACGACCACTTATGAGGTAACGAGCTGCTTACTTCGTACCTGTATGACCGAAACCGCCTGCTCCGCGAACGGTCTCGGATAGCTCGTGTACCTGTACAAGTTCCGTATGCGGTACAATCTGAAATACCATCTGTGCGATTCGTTCACCACGTTCGATGGAAAAAGCGTCTTGTCCCAGATTGATGAGCAATACTTTGATCTCACCGCGATAATCCGCATCAATCGTACCGGGTGTATTCAAGCAAGTGATTCCGTGCTTGAATGCCAGTCCGCTACGTGGACGAATCTGTGCTTCCAGACCTGCTGGCATCGCCAGTGCAAGTCCTGTTGGTACTAGCGCACGCGCGCCTGGCTCCAGTACCATAGGCTCTTCAACCGCAGCGTACAGATCATATCCAGATGCTTGCTCGGACATTTTACGTGGTAATTCCAGTCCTTCGTGGTGTGGTAGTGTTTGAATTTCTACTGAAATAGCATTAGTGGACAAGTTCATCTCTCCTTACATGTGCAATGCTTTTATCCGATGAGCCAACCATCGCGAGTGCATACGGCTCAGCAAACATATCGTCGATAACGGAGCGAATATCCTCCATACTTACCTGCTCGATATATTCGATCGTCTCATCAACGGTATCATGCTGACGTAGCATGATCTCATTTTTGCCCAGACGATTCATCATACTGCTCGTGCTTTCCAGACTCAAAATCAGACTACCTTTGAGCTGCTGCTTGCCTTGCTCTAGCTCTTGCTCGGTCAGTCCATTTTGCTTCAGATCATGCAGCAGATTATGCGTGAGCTCGAATACATCCTTCGTCTGCTTCGGCGTTGTACCCGCATAGATCGTGAACAAGCCACTATCTGCATGTGCGGTATAGTACGAATATACGGAATACGCAAGTCCACGCTTTTCACGAATCTCTTGAAACAAACGTGAGCTCATCCCGCCACCAAGTGCATTGTTCAGCAGCACCATCGCATAATATCTCGGATCATCTATTTTACCACCTGGGAAGTTAAGACAGATGTGATTTTGTTCTGTTTTTTTCTTCTGAAACACGAGTTCGCCTTTGAACTCCGGTGCAATCAACTGTTGCTCTGGACCATGTACATCAAAACCGCCAAAGTATTTCTCCAGCAGTGGCACCATGCGCTCATCAATATTACCTGCAACGCTAATCACTGTATTTTCAATTGTATAGCGATCTTTCATGAACAGACGAAGCTGATCTGGCCCCATCGGCTCCAGACGCTCTGCTGTACCAAGAATCGGATAGGCTAGCGGATGATTACCGTACGAAGCTACGGTCACCAGATCATGCACTAGATCGTCCGGATCATCTTCGTACATCGCAATCTCTTCCAAAATCACATTTTTCTCGCGCCCGAGCTCTTCCGGATCAAGCAGCGAGTTGAAGAACATGTCAGAGAGAATATCGAGTGCAATCTCCAGATTTTCATCCAGTACTTTGGCATAAAAGCATGTATATTCCTTACTCGTAAATGCGTTCACATTGCCACCGATTCCATCAAAGATCTCGGCGATTTTTTTCGCGTCAAAACGCTGTGTACCTTTGAACAGCATATGCTCTATAAAATGCGAAATTCCATTAGTCACCAGATTCTCGTTTCGGGAACCTGTTTTGATCCAGATTCCGAAGGTGACGGAACGGAAAGTCGGCATTTTTTCCATAACGATTCGCAAACCATTATTTAATTGTATCCGCTCCATAGACGGGCCTCCTAATTGATAAATGCATTCCTATCCTAACAGAATATGCAACCTTGCTCAAGCATGATGACGGGTCGACACGGTTTTGTCAGGGAGTATGGATGATGCATTGTCGTTTGATGATGCATTTTATAATAGAAGAAAAAACGTCATCCACTGCAAAAACTTGTTTTTATAGTACAAAGAATGAAGCGGTTAGAAATGAAAAAAGAGACAGAATAAGCTCTGGCTCTTTTACTCATCTTGCTATGCAATTAAAGGTGTCATGCTCTACAAGTTATATGCTTGAGCAGACCCTTATATTAGGACTTGGTTTGTTCTGCAGCGCCTTCTGTCAGCAGTACTTTGCGGGACAGGTTTACGCGGCCTTGACCGTCGATTTCTGTAACTTTAACGGTGATCATATCACCGATTGCTACTACATCTTCTACTTTCGCTACGCGCTCATTGGAAAGTTGTGAGATGTGCACCAGACCGTCTTTGCCTGGAATCAGCTCGACAAATGCTCCGAATTTCTCGATACGTTTTACTTTGCCGAGGTAGGTTTCGCCTACAGCTACTTCACGTACGAGGTCTTCGATCATTTTTTGTGCTTTTTGAATCATCTCTTCATCCGAAGATCCGATAAATACGCGACCATCTTGCTCGATGTCGATCTTTACGCCAGTTTCATCAATGATTTTGTTGATGATTTTACCGCCAGGACCGATAACGTCGCGGATTTTGTCTGGATTGATTTTGATGATAACGATTTTTGGAGCGTATTTGGACAGGCTTGTTCTTGGCTTATCCAGCAGCTCGTTCATTTTACCCAGGATATGCAGACGTCCTTCGCGTGCTTGGGACAGTGCTTCAGACAGAATTTGACGATCAATTCCGTTGATTTTGATATCCATTTGGATAGCGGTTACGCCTTCTGCTGTACCTGCTACCTTAAAGTCCATATCGCCGAGGTGATCTTCCATACCTTGAATATCACTCAGGATAGATACATGTTCACCATCTTTGATCAGACCCATGGCAATACCTGCTACAGGAGCTTTGATCGGTACACCCGCATCCATCATAGCCAGGATACTTGCACAAATACTTGCTTGGGAAGTCGAACCATTGGATTCGATAACTTCAGATACGACGCGAATCGTATATGGGAACTCTTTTTCTGAAGGAATAACTTTGGACATTGCACGCTCACCGAGCGCACCGTGACCGATCTCACGACGACCTGGAGGACGCAGCGGACGAGCTTCACCAACACTGAATGGTGGGAAGTTATAATGGTGCATGAAACGCTTGGATTCTTCTGGCGCGATACCATCCAGAATTTGTACATCGCCGAGGGCGCCAAGCGTACAAATGCTAAGTACTTGTGTTTGACCACGTGTAAACAGACCGGAGCCGTGTGTACGTGGCAGCAGATTCGCATCACAGTCGATTGGACGAATCTCTTCCAATTTACGTCCATCTGGACGCACTTTGTCATGAGTAATCAGACGGCGCACTTCTTCTTTAACGATATCGTGCAGCACTTCTTTTACATCATCCATCAGATCTGGTGTTTCTGCATATTGCTCGCTAAAGTGAGCAACAGCATCATTGTTCACTGTATCAATCGCTTCTTGACGCGCTTGCTTTTCAGCAATTTTCAGTGCATCAACCAGGCGTGCTTCTGCAAATGCGCGTACCGCTGTGTTCACATCGGCATCTACCGCATGCAGCTTCACTGCCATTTTCGGTTTACCTGCCTTGGCAGTCAGTTCTTCGATTGTTGTGATAATATTTTGAATTTCGGAGTGACCGAACATGATCGCTTCCAGCATGATATCTTCCGGCAGCTCATTCGCTTCCGCTTCAACCATCATGATCGCATCGCGTGTACCGGCAACAACCAGATACATTTCACTCACTTCTTGCTGAGCTTGCGTTGGATTAATAACGAACTCGCCATCCACACGACCTACAGCTACACCACCAATTGGGCCATTAAATGGTACATCGGAAATGCTCAAAGCAGCAGACGTACCGATCATCGCAGCGATTTGCGGTTCACAGTCCTGCTCTACACTCATCACATAGTTGGCTACCTGCACATCGTTCCGGAAACCTTCTGGAAAGAGTGGACGGATTGGACGATCAGTCAGACGGCTCGCCAGGATTGCCTTTTCACTCGGTCTGCCTTCACGTTTGATAAATCCGCCAGGAATTTTACCTACAGCATACAGCTTTTCTTCATAGTTTACGGTAAGAGGGAAAAAGTCTAGATCTTTAGGCTCGGAAGAGGCAGTTACGGTACAAAGCACCGCAGTATCGCCATAACGTACCATTACTGCTGCATTCGCCTGTTTAGCCAAACGGCCAGTTTCCAGTACGAGGGTTCTGCCTCCGAGCTGCATTTCAACTCGCTGTTCCATGAAATTCCTCCTTTTTAGGTCATCCTACTATTCTATAATCAGCTCCTAATTCCCTTCCAGAAATTAAAAGCGAAAAATATGTGTACTTACAAAAAGCAACCCGGTCGCCGCCGTTGGCTCCGAAAAGACCATACGGCTGAACAACCAGGCTGCTTTGGAATTGCATTTTAGTTTTAGCGACGCAGACCGAGTCTTTCGATCAACGTACTGTAACGTTTAACATCGTTCTTTTTCAGGTAAGCAAGAAGCTTACGGCGTTGACCTACCATTTTCAACAAACCACGACGGGAATGATGATCCTTTTTGTGGCTGCGGAAATGATCCTGCAGATTTACGATGTTTTCAGTCAGGATAGCGATTTGTACCTCTGGAGATCCTGTATCGGACTCGTGAGTTCTGTACTCCTCGATCAATTGGTGCTTGCGCTCTTGAGTAAGTGCCATCCTATTCACCTCCTTAATAGTTTCATTAAAAATCACCGTTAGCCTCGTTACCGGCGGTGAAACTCGTGTAACCAAGCTAAGGTTCTGTTACTGAATCTAAGAAACAGCAACGTCGTTCAGTATATCACAGATGAATATCAAATAGCAATGCCCTACGATAGAATATGTCGAGCAGATTCGGCATCACGCGTAATCTGTGCCACCAGCTCATCAATCGAGCCAAACTTCTGCTCTGGTCTAATATAGTCAATCAATTGGACAGCGAGCTCCTGACCATACAAATCGCCCTGGAAGTCCAAAATATGTGCTTCAAAGCTTGGACGTGTCTCCCCTGTCTGGAAAGTTGGCTTAAAGCCAATGTTCATCACACCCGCATGCCAGATCCCTTCTGCCAGTACGCGTACAGCATACACACCTGGACGCGGGACAACATAGCGCTCGCTCAGCTCCAGGTTTGCTGTAGGGAAGCCGATCGTACGACCACGCTTGTCTCCATCCACCACGGTACCACGGATCTGATAGGGTCTACCGAGTAGCTCTGTCGCATGAACAGCATTGCCTTCGCGTAGTGCTGCACGAATGGCAGAGCTGCTCACTTTTTTCTCATCAAGCAAGAATGCAGGTACGGTTTCCACCAGGAGCGTATCCTGTCCAAGCTGGCGCAGCAGCTCTGGCGTACCTGCTCCGCGATGTCCAAAATGAAAGTCAAAGCCAACGACTGCGGTATGCACATGAAGTGGTAGCAGCATCTGCTCATAAAATTGCTCCGGTGTTACGGCTGCAAACGCATGATTAAACTCTGCTACATAGAGTGTATCTACGCCCATGCCGCGTAATATTTCTTCCTTGATCGAAAGCGGCGTCAAATATCCTTCATAATCGCCCTTGCCCAGCACTTCCTTTGGATTCGGATCGAAGGTCATGACTGAAGCGGCAATACCAAGGCGGCGTGCTAGACGGATGCCGTAATCAATCACACTGGTATGACCGAGATGGACACCGTCAAATTGTCCAATAACCATGACCTGCGGGTCTGCCTCGCTTGGTATTCCGTTGTCGGGCCAGGGATAAGCCAATCTTACTATGTTCACTGTGATATCACCCGCATTTCTACAAATGGATTCATGCCCTACAGGTATGACAGAACATTACGGTTCAGTCATGTGGAACTATTCCCTATATGTGCATGTACTGTACAGAAACGATATGGTTCATCTGAAAATAATTATGGCAAAAATACTTTGACAGGCACGATGCGCTGGGTCTGCTCATCCTCACGGAAAATCCCGATAAATTCACCCTCCGGCGCATACAGCTTTAAAAGCGCATCTACACCTGCTTCAGGCTCATTGGCTTGTACACGAGCAGCTAAGGTATCCGAAGCTGTCTGTCCATCCTCGGAAAGCTCTAATGGACGAATATAGGCGCGATCTATGTGCTTTCCTTGTAAGGTATGCTTGTACACCGCTGCATCCACGGTATATGCAGGCAAACTCGACATGGCCGTGTCCGCTGCAATCAAATGTTGCTCCAGCTCACCCTGTTCTACGAGCTGCTCGATCTGTTCGAAAGTTAAGCACTGCTGTAAACGAATACCTGCTGATTCGGTACGCACAAGCTGTACCATCGTGGAGGGAACGCCTAGCGCACGTCCGATGTCGACGCATAATGTACGAATATAGGTTCCTTTGGAACAAAGCACACGAAAAGTGACTTCAGGATGATCACCCGGCTTCCAGCCGATCATTTCCAGCTCATGAATTGTGACTTCACGAGATTTACGTTCGACCGTTTTACCTTCACGAGCAAGCTCATATAGGCGTTTACCATCGACCTTGACCGCCGAATACATCGGTGGAACCTGTGAGATCGTCCCCGTCATCGTAGCAAGTACAGCTTCGACCGCATCACGATCCACATCCGCACGATCAATCTGCTCGGTAATCTCTCCGGTCAAATCCTCAGTGTCAGTAGCGATACCAAAACGCAGTACGGCTACGTATTCCTTCGGCATTTCCTGCAAATACTCTACAATCCGTGTAGATCGTCCAAGACACAGAGGCAATACTCCTGTGACTGCTGGATCCAGCGTACCGGTATGACCAATGCGCTTCATACGCACGATACGCCGAACTTTCGCTACGACATCGTGAGAAGTGAAGCCAGCTGGCTTGTGCACCGCCAGTACACCATCAAATTCGTTCATAAAAGCTCCTTTATATACGATACTACTTGTTGTTTCACCTGTTCCAAACTACCCTCTAAACGGCAGCCTGCTGCCTTGATATGTCCGCCACCACCAAAATGCTGAGCCACTGCGGCTACATCAATCCTTCCTGCCGAACGAAGGCTTGCTTTTACTGCATTGTCGTCAATCACTTTAAAAAAGATACCGACTTCTACACCTTGAATATTACGTGGATAATTGACAATACCTTCAAGGTCTTCATTCTCTGCTCCGGTCTGAATCATGTGCTCAGGCGTTACATACACATGAGCAATCCGACCTGCTGCTTCCAGTTCAAGCGTCGACAATGCAAGTGCCAATACCTTTACCTGTGGCAATGTGACTTCCTCAAGCAGCGTTTCCGCGAGTTCAGGGCCATTCACACCAAGCTCCAGTAACCGTGAAGAAATCTCCATGACTTTTGGCGATGTGCTGGAATAACGGAAGCCACCTGTATCGGTTAAAAGACCGGTATAGATTGCTTCTGCTGCTTCACATGTCCACTCTACATCAAACAGGTTGATCCAGTCATACAACACTTCTGCCGTAGCTGCTGCATCGTCCTTCACGACATTAACCAATCCATAACGATCATTGGTCGGATGATGGTCAATGTTCAGAAGGGCTGCGTTCTCCGACATCCAGTTCTTAACCAGACCGACACGTTTAAAATCTGCGCAGTCCACGCAGATGACATGCTCGTATTGACGCTCTCCACCATCTTCAAGCAGATTGATAATGCGATCAGATAGAGTAAGGTAGTTCATTCGTTTGGGAATAGGTCCCTCATTTACAAGTGTAAATTGTTTGCCGAGACAAGACAACAGCCAGCCCACAACTACTGTGGAACTGACTGCGTCTCCGTCCGGCTGAACATGCGAAACGACCAGAAAATTATCATGCTCCTCTATGAATGCTTTTGCATCCAGAAGCGCCTGTTCGTAGGTCTGCATTGCCGTCTCCTTTGAGGCTTACTCGTCTTTATCGGAATCTTCACGATGAATCTGGTTGATCAGTTGGTCGATCCGATTACCGTAAGCAATCGACTCGTCAATCTTGAACAACAGTTCAGGCGTATGACGCAACCGGATGCGCTTGCCGATCTCGGAGCGCAGGAATCCAGATGCTTTTTCAATTCCTTTGAGTGAACCTGTTTTTTGTTCTTCATCGCCTAGCACGCTGAGGTATACCTCAGCTTGTGATAGGTCATTGGTTACATCCACACCGGTAACGGTAACGAAACCGATGCGTGGATCTTTTAATTCATTTTGAATGAGTAGGCTCAGTTCTTTTTTGATCTGCTCGCCTACACGTCCTGTTCTAATCTTAGCCATTGTTTTTCACCTCGTTATTTGCGCTCTACAGCTTCCATGATGAAGGCTTCGATTACATCGTTGTCCTTCATATCATTGTAACCGTCCAGCGTGATACCGCACTCGTAGCCTTGTGCAACTTCTTTGGCATCATCTTTAAAGCGTTTGAGGGAGTCGATTTTACCTTCGAAAATAACGATACCGTCACGGATCAAGCGTGCTTCAGCAGAACGCGTGATCTTACCGGAAGTTACCATACAGCCCGCAATTGTACCTACGCGGCTGATTTTGAACACGTTACGAACTTCAGCATGTCCAATAACAACTTCTTTGTATTCTGGATCCAGCATCCCTTTCATCGCCTGCTCGATTTCCTCGATTGCGTTATAAATAACGCGGTGCAGACGAATATCCACTTGCTCTTGCTCAGCTGTTTGCTTCGCTTGAACGTCTGGACGAACGTTGAAACCAATGATGATCGCGTTTGATGCAGCTGCGAGAATAATATCCGATTCGTTGATCGCACCTACGCCGCGGTGGATGATTTTGACGCGAACGCCTTCCACCTCGATTTTTTCGAGCGAGCCTTTGAGAGCTTCGACCGAACCCTGCACATCGCCTTTGATGATGACGTTCAGGTCTTTAATTTCGCCGTCTTTGATATGCTGGAACAGATCATCCAGCGTGACGCGAGTGTTCGCACCCAGATCAGACTGACGCTGTGTGATTGCACGCTTGTCAGCGATCGAACGTGCTTTACGCTCATCTTCAAATACCATAAACGGATCGCCCGCTTGTGGTACTTCAGTCAGACCCGTAATTTCGACTGGAGTCGAAGGGCCAGCTTCTTTGAGACGACGTCCTTTATCATTTACCATTGCACGGATACGTCCGAAACAGTTACCAGCAACAAAAGCATCGCCGACTTTGAGTGTACCGTGTTGTACCAGAATACGAGCTACAGGACCGCGACCTTTATCCAGCTCAGCCTCGATAACCGCACCACGAGCACGTTTGTCCGGGTTGGCTTTGTAGTCATTCACTTCTGCTACGAGCAGAATCATTTCGAGCAGATCTTCAAGACCGGTTTGTTGTTTTGCCGATACGTTAACGAAGATCGTATCGCCGCCCCACTCTTCCGGTACGAGTTCATACTCTGTCAGCTCTTGTTTTACTTTATCCGGATTCGCACCCGGTTTATCAATTTTGTTCACAGCAACGATAATAGGCAGACCTGCTGCTTTCGCATGGTTGATTGCCTCTACTGTTTGCGGCATAACGCCGTCATCGGCTGCAACAACGATAATGGTAATATCCGTTACCTGTGCACCACGAGCACGCATCGCTGTAAACGCTTCGTGACCTGGTGTATCAAGGAATGTGATTTTCTTTTTGTTGATCTCGACTTGGTATGCACCGATATGCTGTGTGATACCGCCTGCTTCGCCGCCAGTTACGTTAGCGGAGCGAATCGCATCCAGCAGTGTTGTTTTACCATGATCGACGTGACCCATGATTGTTACAACAGGTGGACGGGATTTCAGATCAGCTTCATCATCCGTTTCTTCAACCGTTTCAAAGCGGTCGTCTTCAACCGGAATCTTGATTTCAACTTCAACGCCATAATCATCAGCAATCAACTGGATCGTTTCCAGATCAAGCTCCTGATTGATCGTTGCCATTACACCACTGCTGATCAGCTTCTTGATAACTTCAGAAGCATCTTTGTGCAGCAGTTTAGCTGTTTCGCCAACCGTCATTTCACCGCGAACGATGATCTTTTTCGGTGTGTTGTCGATTTTCTCACGTGGAGGCTGATTGTTATTAAAGTTCTTACCACCGCGACCTTTACCACGATTGTTGCGATTACCGCCACCACCACGGTTATTGTCAAAGCGGTTACCACCGCCGCCACCGCGATTGTTGCTGTTACCACGGTTACCGCCGCCGCTATTACCACCACGACTGCTATTGTTACCACCACCGCCACTACGATTAGCACCGGAAGAATCTCCACCCTGGGAAGTTCTTACCGAACCAGACGGTTGGCGATTTTGGGAGGAACCTGTTTGTGGGCGTGATGCTGCGCTAGGCTGACGATTGCCGCCCTGTGCATTACCACCTTGAGCATTACTGCGGTTACCTTGTGAAGTGGAGCCTTGTCCACTACGGTTACCACTGTTGTTTTGACTTGACGACGAGTTAGAGCGATTACTAGAACCGCTTTGGGACCTATTATTCCCGTTATTTGAGTTGTTCTGAGTTTTTATATCCATACCTACCTGCTTTTCCTGTCTATTTTTTTCCTGCGTCGATTCCGCAGCCTTGACTGTGCTGTCCTGTTTATCGGCAGCATTTGATTTAATATTTTTGAAAAATTGTTCTACTTTAGCAATGGCGCCATCTTCCATGACACTCATGTGATTGTTGACCGGTACATCCAGTTTTTTCAAGATCGTAATGATTTCCTTACTGCTCATATTGAGAGATTTGGCATACTCGTAAACTCTCCGTTTATCCTTCTGCTCCTGTGTACTCAATATATTCCACCTCCGACGAATCCCCTATTCGTTTACGGAGAAGTCCTGCAAACCCTTGATCGGTCAACGCGATGATCACGCGACCTTCTTTTCCTATGCTGCTTCCAAGGCTATCACGGTCATAACCGATCAGCAATGGAACCTGATAGCTACTGCATTTATCGCGGAATTTCTTCTGCGTATTCGCGGAAGCATCACCAGCCAGAATAACAAGGGCAGCTTCACGGGAACGAATGGCTTTGAGCACCAGCTCGTCCCCGGATAGTACTTTTCCGGCACGCATGGCAAGTCCGAGTAGGGATAGTTCGTTATTCATTAGCGTCTCTCTCCTGCACTGAACTTAATTGGTGTTCCACACTGCCCAATTGACTGGCAAGTCGTTCATAAATCTCTGGACTTACCGACACTTTGAGTGCACGATCAAACGCGCGACTCTTCTGTGCCAATTGGAAGCAAGCCTGTGTTGCACATACATAAGCTCCCCGGCCCGATTTTTTACCGGTCAAATCAATCTCTACGTTCTCATCCGGCGTACGCACGATTCGAACCAGGCTTTTCTTCGGCATCATTTGCTGGCAAGCAACACACTTGCGCAGCGGTATCTTTTTCGTCTTCATTTGATAACCAACCCCTTTCAAACATATGGAACCTCGGTAAAGCTATTCATCCGATCCTACTCTCATGATGGGAGCAGGCTGTGGCCGAAGCCAGGAGAACAAGCCGAAGCATCCAGTCAGGCGTAAAACGGGAGGGTTTAGTCGACCGATACGGAATCCTGATGCATTTCTTCGCCCATTTCTCTCGGACGTCCAAATTCTTCTTCTGCCTGTGTCTCGCTCTTGATATCAATCTTCCAGCTCGTCAGCTTCGCAGCCAGACGTGCATTTTGACCTTTGATACCAATCGCAAGGGACAATTGATAATCAGGCACGATGACACGTGCCATTTTTTCCTCTTCAAACACTTGCACTTCCAGCACTTTGGATGGGCTAAGTGCGTTAGCTACGTATTCCTCAACACTTTCGGAATAACGTACAATATCAATTTTCTCACCGCGCAGCTCGCCGACGATGGTCTGTACACGCAAGCCACGCGGACCTACGCAAGAACCAACCGGATCAACTTCTGCATTGCGGGAGTAAACAGCGATTTTGGAACGGAAGCCAGCTTCACGCGCAACCGAACGAATCTCAACCACACCATCAAAGATTTCTGGAACTTCCAGCTCGAACAGACGTTTGAGCAAGCCTGGATGCGTACGGGAAAGTACGATTTGCGGGCCCTTCGTTGTGTTCTCCACCTTGGTGATGTAGGCTTTGATGCGCTCGTTCATGCTGAACTTTTCGTTAGGCATCAGCTCTGTTAGTGGCAATACCGCTTCCACTTTACCCAGATCCACATAAATGTTGCGTGTATCCTGGCGCTGAACGATGCCGGTCACGATATCTTCCTCTTTATCAATAAACGCATTATAGATGAGACCGCGTTCTGCTTCACGAATACGCTGTGTTACAACCTGCTTGGCTGTCTGAGCAGCAATACGTCCGAAGTCACGTGGTGTCACTTCGATCTCAGCTACATCTTCCAGCTGGAAATGCGGGTTAATACTATCGCGCGCTTCAGTCAGCGAAATTTCGGTACGCTCGTCCAGTACTTCCTCCACAATCATCTTGCGGGCAAATACTTTAATTGCACCGGTGTTACGGTTCATGTCTACACGCACATTTTGTGCCGTGTTAAAATTGCGCTTATAGCTGGAAATCAGGGCTGCTTCGATCGCCTCAAATAGCACGTCCTTGCTAATCCCCTTTTCACGTTCCAGCTCGTTCATTGCTTCGATAAAATCCATACTCATCGCTCTCAAGATCCCCCTTTCAAAAAACCACCGTTTTAAAAAATGATTGCCAGTCTGGCGCTAGCCACTTTCGTATATGGAACCGCATAGCGTTTCTTGCCCGCTTCAATCAGCAGCTCGCCTTCATCAAAAGATAGTAGCCGTCCCTCAATTTCCTTCGTTCCATCTACCGGTTCATACGTCGTCACAAATACATCCTTGCCGACTGCCTTTTGAACGTCTGCTTCTTTTTTCAGCGGACGCTCGGCTCCCGGAGAAGACACTTCCAGAAAATAAGGGTCTTTGATCGGATCGTTCTTATCCAGCGCTTCGCTCAGATACTCACTCACCCGGCCACAATCATCAATATCAATGCCGCCTTCTTTATCTACAAATACGCGCAGAAACCAGTTCTTGCCTTCTTTTACGTATTCCACATCGACCAGCTCAAATCCATGCTCCTCCAAAAATGGCTGTACCATTTCCTCGACGGTCGCTTTAATCTTTGGTGTGCTCAAACAATCCAACCCTCCATCAACGTAGTATCCTATGTCGGCTGTCAGCCGCGCCACCATGAAAATATGTCCCTGCTTAAAGAAAATCGAACCAGACGTAGCGCCCTCGGTTCGATCTTCGCAGTGCAATCTCATGTGAATAGGCGGCTTGCAGCCTCATACCAAACAGTAAAGAGTGGGTTTCCCCACTCTTTACCGGATCGTTATTTCTTTTCTCACTCCTTGGAATTATAGCATAATCCCTTAGTGGTGACAAGTAATTCGCCTTGACTACTTGCCCATAACGAACCCTGTTAAAACAGTGAAAGCTGGTTGCTTTCCGGTAGACCGCGGAAGCATCCCATCTGCGTCATCAGCTCTACAATCGTTTTACTTGCCTTGGATTTCTGCTGGAAATCCTCGATAGATAAAAACTCACCATGATCGCGTGAAGCAGCGATATTCCGAGCCGCATTGTCACCGATCCCCTGTACAGCAGAGAACGGTGGAACCAGACTATTCCCATCTACCGTAAACGATGTCGCATGAGAGCGATACAGATCAAGCGGCTTGAACGTAAAGCCTCGCGCCGTCATTTCCAGTGCCATTTCCAAAATCGACAGCATTGCTTTTTCCTTTGGTGATGCCTGGAAACCCAGCTGCTCGATCTCTTCGATTTTGCGATAGATCGCTTCATAACCTTTACAGCATAGATCAATATCAAAGTCTTCGGCGCGAACGGTAAAATACGTCGCATAATACTCAATCGGATGATACAGCTTAAAGTAGGCGGTACGCACAGCGGAGATAACATATGCAGATGCGTGCGCCTTCGGGAACATGTACTGGATTTTAAGACAGGAATCAATGTACCATTGTGGCACTTTGCATTTCTTCATCTCATCTATCCATTCCGGTGATAGACCTTTACCTTTACGTACGCTCTCCGTAATTTTAAAGGCAAGACTCGCATCCATACCCGCTTTGTAAATCAGGAACAACATAATATCATCACGACAACCGATTACCGTTTTGATTGAACAGGTGCCGTTTTTGATCAATTCCTGTGCATTGCCAAGCCATACACCTGTACCATGAGACAAACCGGAAATTTGCAGCAAATCGGCAAAGCTTGACGGCTGTGATTCCACGAGCATCTGACGTACGAACTTTGTCCCCATCTCTGGTACACCATACGTTGCTACTGGACTGCGCAATTGATGCGGAGAAATGCCGAGTGCATCCGTGGAGTTGAACATACTCATAACCTTCGGATCATTCATCGGAATCTTCGTCGGATCGACGCCAGTCAAATCCTGCAACATCCGCATCATGGTCGGATCATCATGACCCAAAATATCGAGCTTGAGCAGATTCGCTTCAAACGCGTGATAGTCAAAGTGAGTTGTCTTCCACTCGGCACTTGTATCATCTGCTGGATACTGCACAGGTGTGACATCTTCAACATCTATATAATCTGGCACAACGACGATACCGCCGGGATGCTGTCCAGTACTACGCTTAACGCCCGTACATCCAGAAGCAAGGCGACTCAGCTCCGCTCCGCGCCACTTTTTCTGATGCAATTCTTCATATTTCTTTGCAAAACCATAGGCGGTCTTTTCCGCAACCGTACCAATCGTACCGGCACGGAATACGTTTTTCTCGCCAAATAATATTTTCGTATAATTATGCGCGATCGGCTGATAGTCACCCGAGAAGTTAAGGTCAATATCGGGAACTTTATCGCCTTTAAATCCAAGGAACGTTTCAAATGGAATATCCTGTCCTTCACCCTTTAAGCGACCGCTACAGTTCGGACATTCCTTCTCAGGCAAGTCAAATCCACTTGGTACGCTACCATCGAGGAACCACTCACTATGTCTACATTCCGGATTGACACAAATATAATGCGCAGGCAGCGGATTAACTTCGGAAATGCCGAGGAATGTCGCTACGATCGACGAACCAACCGAACCCCGCGAACCAACCAGATAACCGTCTTCATTCGACTTTTTAACCAGCTTCTCCGAAATCAAATAGTTGGCAGAGAAACCATACTTGATGATCGGCTCCAGCTCTTTTTCCAGACGAGCGATTACGACCTCAGGTAGATCCTCCCCATAGATCGAACGTGCCGTTTCATAACAGGTATTCCGAATCTCTTCATCTGCACCTTCCAGGTTCGGCGTGAACAGCTTATCCGGGAAGAGTGGATATACTTCAAAACGTTCCGCTAGCGCCTGCGTATTGGTTACGACGATCTCATATGCCTTTTCCTCACCCAGGAACTTGAACTCGTCCAGCATCTCGTTTGTTGTACGCAGATGAGCATCCGGCTTACGTTGATCTTTGAGTGGGCTAAATCCGGTAATCCCGTTAATCGTAATGTCCCGGAAAATTTTCTCACGTGGCTCTAAATAATGCACATTCCCTGTAGCCACGACAGGTTTTTCGAGCTTTACACCCAGATCGACGATTTTTTGCAGCGCGACCTCCAGCTCACGTGGCGTACCGACCAATCCTTTATCCACCAGATGCATATACATCGTCAGCGGCTGCACTTCCAGCACATCATAATACTGAGCAACCTCTTCGGCTTCTTCAAGCGTCTTGTTGAGTACCGTTTCGAAAAACTCACCCTTTTCACAACCGGACATAATAATGAGTCCTTCGCGATATTCCGTTAGTACCGACTTCGGTATACGGGGGACACGCTTAAAGTACTGCGTATGGGATAGCGAAACAAGCTTGAACAGATTTTTCTTCCCCTGCTCATTCTGCGCATAGATGGTGCAGTGAAATGGACGTGCATTCGACAGATCCTGACCGACAAAATCATTCAAGCGATCCAGACGTGTCAAACGACGTTCCTGCTCCGCATCCTTAAGCAGTCCGAACAAAATACCACCGAGTGCAATCGTATCATCAATCGCACGGTGATGACTTTCCAGTGCGACTTTATATTTAGCAGCTAATGTATTGAGACGATGATTCTTAAGTGTCGGGTACAACAGACGTGCAAGCTCAAGTGTATCGAGCACTGGATTTTGCATTTCTGGCAAATCCAGATTTTTGAGTGTAGCCTGGATAAAGCCCATATCAAATCGTGCATTATGGGCTACAAGTACGCCATCGCCAGCAAATTCTACAAATTCACGAATGACCTGGTCAATCTCTGGTGCACCGTGCACCATCTCATCCGTGATATTGGTTAACTGCTGGATATTATACGGAATGCGCTCATGCGGATCAACAAAGGTCGCATAACGGTCGATCTCTTTGCCTTCGATCATTTTCACCGCTGCAATCTCGATGATTTTATTTTGAGTGATCGACAAACCCGTGGTCTCGATATCGAATACGATGTAAGTCGCTGTTTTCAAGTCTAATGGCTGTGGCTCTAAGACAATGGCGGTCGAATCGTTAACAACATTCGCTTCCAGTCCATAAATGAGCTTGATGCCGTGTTTTTTCGCTGCTTTGGCAGCTTCCGGGTAACACTGAACACCGCCATGGTCCGTCACTGCAATGGCAGGATGTCCCCAATCGGCAGCGGTTTTTACATATTTATCAATCGTTGTTACTGCATCCATCGTACTCATCGTTGTATGCAGATGGAATTCGACGCGCTTCTCTGCTGCATCGTCCTTACGTCCAGGCGGTGACTTGATCTCAGACAGATCCGATGGGATCATCGCGAGCTCTGGAATTTGCATAAAGCGGTCATATTCAACACGTCCGCGCGCTTTGACCCATTTGCCATTCGCGAGCAAACTCATTACTTTCAAATCATCTTTCGTTTTGGCAAACATCTTCATTTGCAAGGAATCACTAAAATCGGTAATAAAGAACGTGAACAAGGTGCTACCATTACGCAGTTCTTTGCTGTCCAGGCCAAAAATCGTACCTTGAACAATAACCTTCTTTTCCTCATCCTGCAATTCTTGTAGCGGGATCGCAGGCTCTTTAATCTCATAACCGACCTGTAAACGAACCGGCTCTCCATCTTCGTCCACTTCATCTTCTAGCTCGGATTCCATACTGGTCATCAGTCGCTCAATCTCTTGCAGCTCTTCTTGGCGACGCTTCTCATGGAATGCCTGTACATCTTCGGATGAGCTTTCGCCTACTTCGATCTTGATTCGAAGCTGAATATTAAAGTAATCATCATAAAATTTCACGATTGCCTGATCAATCTGCTTTTTCTTCGCTAATTCCAGCGCCATCTGGTCACTCATGGTCAGTGTGAGCACATCTCCAGCCAGTGCAAACTTCGCACGGGTCATCCAGCCGTTAACCGATGGAATCTCGCGCTGCACCCATTCCAGAAATAGCGACCAGTATTCCTCTACGATCTGTACCGGATCCACCGCTTCGCTGTAGTGAAAACGAAAACGAATCTTAGCGATATGCGCCATCTTGTCCTGAATATGCCGACAAAAGGTTCGATACTTAGCAGAAGGCACCAGTGTTTCTTTGGCAACAAGTAACTTCCATTCCTTATTACTGCGGCTGATCTCCACCTGTTCGATAGCTCCGTCTGCAAAATAGGGCTCCATCAAACTGGCAGGTACTTCAGCCTGTTTCATCAGCAGCTCAAAACGTTGTCTTCTTTCTCCGCTTGCGCTCATGAGGTCCCCCTTCAAAAAAGCGACAAGCTCCCTGACCATTCGGTACCGGACATCATCGTCCACTCCGTTTGACGGAAGCTTGCCTGCTTGAGTTCTGCTTGCTTGTATAGCCAGATTCAACTTGCTCAATCAGGCTTTGCTTTGATATTAATAGGCGCGTGCAAATACTACCGTATGCTTCGCCGGTTGACCCGTTACGAGACATTTGTCTTTTTGTACATCCAATTGGAATGGAATATTACGAATCGTTGCACCTGTTTCTTCTTTCACCAGACGCTCGGTTTCTTCCGTTCCGTCCCAGCCAGCGATGAAGAAGCCGCGTTTCTCTTCCATGATCGCTTTCATTTCGTCCAGCGTATCGACAACATGCATGTTCTCCTCACGGAATGACAATGCACGCTCATACATTTCCTTCTGTACTTGATCCAGCATCGCTTGAACTTCTTCTACGATGTTATCGAGTGGAACTTGCTTTTTCTCGCCTGTGATACGAGATACAAGTACACAAACACCGTTTTCGATATCACGTGGGCCCACTTCCAGACGAACTGGAATACCGCGCATTTCGTACTCATTGAATTTCCAGCCTGGGCGTACATCTGCACGATCGTCAATACCGACGCGAACACCCGCTTTTTTCAGCTCAGCAAACAATTCATCTGCACGTCCAACAACTACATCACGTGTTTTTGGAGGACCGATTGGAATGATCATAACTTGTTTTGGTGCTACTTTTGGTGGCAATGCGAGTCCGCGATCGTCACCATGGACCATGATGAGCGAGCCGATCAGACGTGTGCTCACACCCCATGATGTTGTATGTGCATATTCCTGTGTATTGTCGCGACTCAAGAACTGAATTTCGAAAGCTTTAGCAAAATTAGTTCCCATATAGTGAGAAGTACCTGCTTGTACAGCACGCCCATCCTTCATCATCGCTTCAATGGAATATGTAGAGTGTGCGCCAGCAAATTTCTCAGATGGACTCTTCTGTCCTTTAATAACCGGAATCGCCAGGAACTCTTCAACAAACTCGGTATATACATCCAGCATACGCATCGTTTCTTCCATAGCATCCTCAGCCGTTTCATGTGCTGTATGGCCTTCTTGCCACAGGAATTCACTTGTACGCAGGAATGGCAATGTACGCTTCTCCCAACGAACAACGTTCGCCCACTGGTTGATCAGAACCGGCAGATCGCGGTAGGATTGAATCCATTTGGAATACATATGACCAAACATCGTCTCTGATGTTGGACGAATGGCAAGACGCTCTTCCAGTGGATCGCCACCAGCTTCCGTTACCCATGGCAGCTCCGGATTGAAGCCTTCCACGTGTTCTTTTTCCTTTTCAAAGAAGCTTTCTGGAATAAATAGTGGGAAATATGCATTGCGGTGACCGGTTTCCTTGAAACGACGATCCAGATCTTGCTGAATATGTTCCCAAATTTCATAGCCATCTGGACGGAATACGATACAACCGCGTACTGGTGAATAGTCCATCAGTTCCGCTTTTTTGATCACATCAATGTACCAGCGTGAGAAATCTTCATTCTGTGGTGTAATTTCAGTTACAAATTGTTTGTCCTGCTTTTCGTTCGACATAAAAGTGGATATCCTCCCGTAAGTGACCCTTAGTTATGATGAGCGTCCGCATAGCGGCGCCTCTATAATTGCATCTCATCAGGACATCTGAATATACGATGTGATGTTCCTGTTTGTTCATCTATTGTAGCATGATTCATCATTTTTGTTGAAGATGTTCATCAAAAGAACAATATAAATCCAGGCAAATAACAGCCAGGCCAACGTTGATACTGCTGCACGTTGTGCCTGGCTGCCTGTTTGTTACACGATTAGCCTTTGATTAGACGTAAAATATCGTTGTACGTCACAGCGATCATTAGCAGGAATAGCATCGCAAAACCGATCACATGCACAAGACCTTCCTTGCTCGGTTCAATCGGTTTACGGCGAATCCATTCTACTAAAATGAAGATCAAGCGGCTTCCATCCAGCGCCGGAATCGGCAACAGGTTGAAAATACCAAGGTTCGTACTAATTAATGCTGTCCATAAAATCATACTTGCCAGTCCTTGACGAGCGACCTGAGTTGTCATGTCGATTGTACCGACCGGACCAGCCAGATCATTGATGTGGAATTGACCGAAGATTAGCTTCTTCAGTCCGCCCAAAATAGCTGTGCTCATATCAACAAACTGATGTCCTGCTTGGGTAAACGTTTCTGTAAAGCCTGCTGGACGTGTTTGCGCGGATACAGCCACACCTACTTTACCCACATTACCACTATTCGGATCCGCTTTTGGCGTCACACTTACCGTCTGCTCCTGACCACCACGCTCAATCTTCCACTCCATGGCTTTACCGGGCGATTGCTCAATCAGGCTGATCATTTTGGCAGAATCACCACCGATGCGCACACCGTTGATTTCTTCGACCATATCCCCTTTTTGCAAACCAGCTGCCTGTCCTGCTGAGGATTCCGTTACTTGTCCTAGTATAACCCCCTGCGGATTATCCACAGGAACACCTGTCATCCGTACAAAAATGATACACAGGATGAATGCCAAAATGAAGTTCATCGCAGGGCCTGCGAAAATAGACAATGCTCGTTGTCCAACTGAAGCGCTGCTAAAATGACGATTGCGCGGCGCAATTTGAATTTCCTGACCTTTGACCGTCATCATCGCCTGCGGATGAACAGGGAAGGTTTGTACCTCTCCGTCCACATCCATAACGATTTTCAGATCATCGACCAGATCAATCGACTGGACTTCACCACGAATCACATCGCGGCGGTTATCCAGCTGATCAACGAAAATGGACTTCACCTGTTCGTTAGCAGTACGCACAGCAATCGTCTGACCTGGCTGAATGTCTGCTAGCTCTGGATCTTCACCTGCCATCCGGGCATAGCCACCAAAAGGCAATAACCGAAGCGTAAATACCGTCTCATCCTTTTTATATGAAAACAGCTTGGGTCCAAAACCGATTGCAAATTCGCGTACAAGTACCCCGGCACGTTTGGCAAAGAAATAATGTCCCCATTCATGCACCGTGACAATGACGAAAAACATGAGTACCGTCATAATTATTACTTGAATTGTCTCCAAATTGCCAAATCCTCCTTCATATGCTTGCGACCGAAGTCTGTAAGACCGGATAGTCTGTACGTTCTTAGATTATCACTTTTGTAAGTCCGGTTACAAGCAGCGGTAGGCTGGCAGAATCAAATGTCACAAGATCCTATTCCACCATCCATTTCCGCTTTTCGGAAGACCGGTAGGCATTAAGCGAATACTTCGGTTGCACGTGCTCGTGTCTGGCGATCCACTTCATAGATCGTTTCCAAATCCGGCATAGCAATTACCTGATGCTGCTCTAACGCATCGGCAATAATGTCTTCAATCGTGAGGAATGTAATTTCGCCTTTCAAAAAACGTGCAACGGCAATCTCATTCGCTGCATTGAATACAGTCGGTGCTGTTCCGCCAAGACGACCGCTTTCAAAAGCCATACGCAGACATGGAAAACGTGCTTCATCCATCTCACGGAACGTAAGCTGACCAATTTGCGCCAGCGACAATCTGCTGGAAGGTGAAGGCTGACGATCCGGATATGTGAGTGCATACTGAATCGGCACACGCATATCTGGATTACCAAGCTGTGCCATAATGCTCGTATCTACAAATTCTACGTAAGAATGAATAATACTTTCTGGATGCAGCACGACCGAGATTCGATCATAGGGCATATCAAACAACCAGTGTGCCTCAATCACTTCCAGACCTTTGTTGGCCATCGTTGCAGAATCAATCGTTATTTTGGCGCCCATCGACCAGTTGGGATGCTTGAGTGCATCGGCTACTGTCACATCACGGAGCTGTTCACGCGTACGATCGCGGAATGAGCCGCCAGAAGCGGTTAAGGTCAACTGTTCAATACGTTCACGACGCTCGCCATTGAGCGACTGAAATAGTGCCGAATGCTCGCTATCAATAGGGAGCAACTGTACGCCCTTTGCACGCGCACGCTCGGTTACGATATGACCTGCAGTTACGAGTGTCTCCTTATTCGCGAGTCCAATCGTTTTGCCTGCATCAATCGCTGCGAGCGTGGATGGAAGACCCATACTGCCCATCACGGCGGTTACAACCGTATCCGCTTCCGTCCCTGCAGCGACTTCCAGTAATCCCTCATCTCCATAATGAACCGTAATATCCTGTGGCAAGTTAGCACGAAGCTGCTCGGCAAGCTCACGTGTAGCAACCGAGACCACACGCGGTCTAAACTCTAGCGCCTGCTGCGTGGCAAGCTCTATATTATGACCTGCTGCAATTCCTTCTACAGCAAATTGCTGTGGATGTGCGCGAACTACATCCAATGTTTGTGTACCAATCGAACCGGTTGAACCAAGAATTGCAATCTTCTTCATTATGGCCTCCATCGTCAATTCCTGTACTGTTACTTATTCCAATGCTTTCGTCTTGCAAACACAGGTTGAGTAAAAAGGAAGTTGCAAAGCGAAATGTATCGCTACTTATTGATATGGCAATAACATCAAAATGTGTACAAAGGGGAATACCATCAGCCAGCTATCACAGCGATCCAGTATTCCGCCATGTCCCGGCAACAGCTTGCCAGAATCTTTGATGTTATAGACACGCTTGTACGCGGACTGAATCAAATCACCCATCTGTCCAACCACTGCCGCTGCCAAACCAATCAACAGTGCATTGCCAATGGGAAGCAGTCCTGGCATAACAAACGAGAATACAACTGCAGCGACCATGGCAAAAAAGATGCCTCCCACTGCTCCTTCTACCGTCTTATTCGGACTGATCGAAGGCCAGAGCTTATGTCTGCCGAGCGTTTTCCCTGTAAAGTACGCTCCAATATCACTTGCCCAGATCGAACATAACAACATAAATGTCCAGAATAATCCGTGTCCGTCTGGCGCTTGTCTTGTATCCGCAATATAGGTAAAGCCCATTCCAACGTAAAAAGCCCCAATGAATAGCAGTGCCATCAGCTTGATATCGAGCTTATTTTTTGAAATGACCGTCACTGATAACAAGAGCAGCATAACGATCCATATCATATGATCAATAGACAATGGCGGTGTCAGATTCATTAGTGTCCAGGGAAAAAGCATATATGCGACACTAATGTAACCGATCACCGCCGGTGCTCCAAATGGAGCCGCC
>JAAIGF010111455.1_pt1 | contig 26828 bp, 23 predicted proteins | sample 6487441 | NCBI WGS metagenome assembly JAAIGF01 (sample SAMN13974129, study PRJNA590717) | phyllosphere metagenome | biome: pepper field; feature: multiple bacterial spot infested pepper fields; material: pepper leaves; isolation source: leaves from pepper fields | host: Capsicum annuum ... | reverse complement strand
CGCCGCGGTTTTCACCTGCCTGCCAGCATGACTGCCAGATCGGCCCAGGCTGCTGACCGGCACGCGCACTTCGCCACCCTGGGCACCCGCAGGCACCCACGCAGGCGCACCGCCCATACGCATGGTGGCGCGCGCCATGCGCAGCAGCCCCTCTTGCACCACCACCGGGTGACGTCCGGTCACCAGCATCCACAAGCCCAGCAGGGCCAGCAGCACGTGGCTCATCACCCAGAGCGGGTGCAGCCACGCCGCTGCGCTGGCCGCATGGGCCAGACCGATCGCCCCAGATGACGCCACCCCGCCGAGCACACCGTATCCAGCCAGGCGGCCCGCATGGAATGCCATGGCGCTGCGGCCGTCGCGGGTGATGGCCATGCTGGTGGGACCGCACATGGCCACGCAGTGCACGCCGCCGCCAAGCCCGATCGCGCCCGAGGCAATGATGATGGACAGCACTACCATGTCAGCCTCCTCGTTGGCTCATCCATAGCGTCGGCCCGCCGTTCACAGGATTCGCGAGAACTGCACCTGGGCGCTGGAGCGTTGTGCGTAACGGTCGAACACCCGTGCGATCGCGCGCACCAGGAACCAGCCCGACTCGGTCACGCGCAGCGTTTCGTCGTCGATCTCGACCAGCCCTTGCGCCACGAACGACTGCAGCGCGGCCAGTTCATCCTGGAAATAGCGCTTGGTGTCGATCAGGTACGAGATGTCGGTGGCTTCGAAATTCAGTTCGCCCTGGCACATGATGGCCATGATGACCGCGTGCCGAAGCAGGTCGTCGGCGCTCATGGCATGGCCGCGGAACACCGGCAGCCGGTTGCCGTCGATGGCGTCGTAGTACTCGTCCAGCGTGCGCACGTTCTGCCCGTAGGTCGCCCCGACCCGGCTGATCGCCGACACGCCCAGGGCGACCAGATCACAGTCCGGCTGCGTGGTGTAGCCCTGGAAATTCCGATGCATGCGCCCTTGCCGCTTGGCAACCGCCAACGCATCGTCGGGGCGCGCAAAGTGGTCCATGCCGATGTAGTCCCAACCGGCCTGGCCCAGTTGCGTGATCGCACTGTGCAACATGGTCACGCGCTGTGCAGGCGACGGCAGATCGTAGTCGTGGATGCGCCGCTGGGGCTTGAAGCGCTCGGGCAGGTGCGCATAGGCGTACACGGCCACCCGGTCAGGGGCCAGCCGCGCCAGGGTGTCGAGCGTCCGGCTGAAGGATTCCGGCGTCTGCTTGGGCAGGCCGTAGATCAGGTCGACGTTGATCGACTCGAAGCCCTCGGCGCGTGCCGCATCCATCAGGGCGAAGACTTCCTGCTCGGATTGCACGCGGTGCACGGCGACCTGCACGTCGCGGTCGAAATCCTGGATGCCGAAGCTCAGGCGGTTGAAGCCCATCTGACGCAAGGCGCGCAAGCGCGCGGCATCGACCGTGCGAGGGTCGACCTCGATGGATCGTTCGGCCTTGGGTGAAAAGGGGAACAGGGTTTCGAGCTTTTCGACCAGGGACTGCAACTGCTCGTCATCGAGGAAGGTCGGCGTGCCGCCCCCCAGGTGCATCTGCGTGACCGGCGTGGTGGTGGCCATGGCTTCGCGCGTGAGTTCCGCTTCACGGAACAGGGCAGCCAGGTAGCGACGCGACTTCGTCTTGTCACGGGTGACCACCTTGTTGCACGCACAGTAGTAACAAATCGACGCGCAAAATGGTACGTGGACGTACAATGACAAGGGTCGCGCCAGTCCGCCTATGCCTCGCATCGCCAGCGCATGACGGTGTGCGTCTTCGTCGTGTGCCTCGGTGAACCTGTCGGCAGTCGGATATGACGTATAGCGCGGACCAGGCGCATCGAGTCGGGCTAGCAGCGCAGTATCGGGTACGAATCCCGCTTCCCGTGGGGCATCGGGTGCGGAAAGCTGCTCGGTCGGATTCGGACGGATGATGGGTTCCATGAAATCTACTTTGCACGACCCGCCCCGCTCCTGACTTGATCCAGGTCAAGTCGAAAGCGCGTGCAACACTCGTACACTGCAGCCAGGAGACTCAACCTATGTCCACCGCCCCTTCGGCGACGCCTGCCTTGAAAGAAGTCCACGTCAGCTGCTCCAAGTGCAACCTGCGCGAACTGTGCATGCCGGTTCGCCTGCGCGAAGATGAACTCGATGTCCTCGACCGGCTGATCGCCAGCCGTCGACGGGTCGCGCGCGGCAAACCGCTGTTCAGCAACGGCGACAAGTTCACCGGAATCTACGCCATCCGGTCGGGTACGTTCAAGACGCGTATCAACACGGCCGATGGGCGCGACCAGGTCACCGGCTTCCATATCTCGGGCGAAATCGTCGGGCTCGACGGCATGGGTGGCGAGCGTCACGCCTGTGACGCGCTGGCGCTCGAAGACTCCGAAGTCTGCGTGATCCCCTACGACCGGCTCGAAGAACTGTCGCGCGAATGCTTCACGCTGCAGCAGCACTTCCACCGCATCATGAGCCGCGAGATCGTGCGCGACCACGGCGTGATGCTGTTGCTGGGCAGCATGCGTGCCGAAGAGCGCTTGGCCGCCTTCCTGCTCAACCTCGTCACGCGTCTGCGTGCACGCGGTTTCTCGGGCAGCGAGCTGGTGCTGCGCATGACGCGCGAAGAAATCGGCAGCTATCTGGGGCTGAAGCTCGAAACCGTCAGCCGCACCTTCTCGCGCTTTGCCGAGGAAGGCCTGATCTCGGTGAACCAGCGACACATCCGCATCGAGAAACCCGAAGAGCTGCGACAACTGGTCGGCAACCACGCGTGACGCGCCGACGCGCGATGTAATACTCCACTGCTACCCGAACGATCGCCAGGTCTTCGATACTGGGGCGGGACACTCGTTCCCGCGCGCACCCCGGTGCGCGTCCCTCAAGATGCCTGCCCAAGCAGGCGCACACTGGAGATCGGACATGGCAGCCAAGCGCATTCTTTTCCTGGCAGGCGACTACGTCGAGGACTATGAACTCATGGTCCCGTTCCAGGCCCTGCTTGCCGTGGGCCACCACTGCGACGTGGTCGCCCCTGACAAGGCCAAGGGCGACCAGATCCGTACCGCCATCCACGATTTCGAAGGCGACCAGACCTACAGCGAAAAGCGTGGCCACAACTTCACGCTCAACGCCAGCTTCAAGGATGTCGATCCGTCGTCCTACGACGCCCTGGTGGTGCCGGGCGGCCGCGCCCCTGAGTACATTCGCCTGAACGAACGCGTGCTGGAAATCGTTCGCCACTTCGCCGACGCCGACAAGCCCATCGCTGCCATCTGCCACGGCCCGCAACTGCTGGCCGCCGCTGGCGTGCTCAAGGGCCGCAAGGCATCGGCCTACCCGGCATGCGCGCCGGAAGTGAAGCTGTCGGGTGGCGAGTTCGCCGAAGTCGCCATTGACGGCGCCTACACCGACGGCAAGCTGGTCACCGCGCCGGCATGGCCCGCGCACCCGGCCTGGATCGCACAATTCCTGAAAGTGCTGGGCACGCAGATCACGCTGTAAGCTGGCGTGCGTGGCGGTCGCAGGCATGCGACCGCCCGCCGGTTCCACCAGGGCCGCAGTGCGGCCCCTTCACGGAGCATCGTCCATGTGCAGCATCTACTCGCACGCCGACCCCATTCTCTACGAGTCGCGCACGCGGTCCATCCGCATCGCCAAGGCGGTGACCAGCATCAAGCTCGAAAACCTGTTCTGGCAGACCCTCACCGAGCTGGCGCAGGACAACGGCTACACCACCAACCAGCTCATCGCCAAACTGTATGAAGAGGTCTACGCCTATCGGGGCGAAGCAACCAACTTCACATCCTTCCTGCGCGTGACCTGCCTGCGCTACATGGCCTTGAAGTCGGAAGCCGGCGGACAGGGGCTGGCGACGATAGAACGTATCGCGTCCCTGTCCTTAGACGCGTGATTACCTGGCCGGCCTCAGACGGCAGTCCTGACCCGGCCGTACCGGGCCAGCCGCACGCATAGCCAGACCGACAAGCCGCTCAGCGCCGCCAGCATCGCGTGCACGCACATCTGGAAGATGAAGCTGCCAGGCGAATCATTCCAATAGACCATGCGTGGGCCGGGTGAGCGGCGCAGCACGTCGATTTCACCTTGCATGAAGCCACCCGCGATCTGCGACAGCAGGTAGTAGGCGATGCACATGCTCAGCAAGGCACCCAGACCGGCCAGCACCCGGCCTGGCATCGCAACAGCCAGGCCATCGTTGGTCGACACGGCAGGATGCGGGCGCGCGCCCACCGCCTGGGCCTGACGGCGGCCACCCAGCTTGCCGCCCTGCTGCCCGCGCACGGGCGCAGATGCGGTCGAATCAGCCCGGGGGGTAGCGCCCAGTACCCCGGTGATGGCCTCGGCCAGCTTCGCGGCCTGCTGCTGGCTACCGCCCAGCGGCACCGCGCCCAGCAGGCTGAACGGCAGGTGTTCACTCACGCCGACCAACGCCACTTCATGCCAGGGGCCGAGGTATCCGCGCCGGATCACCTCTTCCCGTACGTCCACGCGCCTGACATCGGCGAAGGCGAAGTCGGCCAGCACCCGCTCCCTGCCCAGGACGGTGCGCATGCTCAGGCGACCGCGCTTTTCCACCGCGTCCAGGCGCAGTTCGTATCGTCCCGGCGTGAATCGAATCAACGCGATGCCGACGCCTCCCATGACCAGTCCCATCAACACCAGCATCGCCAGCGCCATCACGCCGTGATGCGCGACGGCAGCCCCCGCGGGCGCCATGGCGAGCGAGGCGAACAGGACCATCGCCCCAGCGACGAACAGCCCGCCCAGCAGCAGCGTTCCGATGGTCACGAAGCAACGCCTCAAGACGATGCGCAGCGCGTTCGGGCTTCGTTCGATGACGGGGGTAGAGCAAGACATGCAGGACATTCCTCGGCGAGCGGTGTGAAAACAGGTCGATCAATGCGCATCATGGTCGAGCCGGCGCGCCAGGCCAAGCCTGGACGCTGGCCAGCTTTCCCCTGCGTCACGACAAGACCTGCAGGATATGACAGTGAACCGAACATGCGTCGGTGCGGATACTGCCGCATCTTCCTTGAACAGACCCTTATGAGATTGAAACAACTGCTGTTGGACAGCTTCCGGATCTTGATCGCTGCGTTCCGGAGACACCCTGTCACCCTCATCGCCTGGCTGCTCATCGCCTCGCTTGCCGACGGCCTCCATTCCGGGTTGTCGATCACCGGGATGGATCATCGGATCAGTTCGACCACCTGGATGCTGCTGAGCACGGCAAGCCAAGCCGCGCTGCTGATTGCATTCACGCGCGCATGCTTTCCTGTCGTAGCACGAACCGCTGGCGAGTCATGGGAGGCGTGGGTGATGGCACTGGCGGCCTATGTCGGTCTGCCCCTGGTCATTGAATATCTGGCCTCGCTACTGGGGCCGGCGCACAGGCCCGCCGACTACGTCGTCGGAACGGCCGCGAGCACGATGTGGGCGTTCGTCCTCTACGTGCTCACCCTGCGGGTGCTGAGTGCGAAGCTCATGGCGCTGGCACTGGGTGACCGAAGCCTCCGGCTTGTCGACGGCATGCGTCTGATGCGCGGCGCGACGTGGCGAATCACTCTGCTCGCGATTCTCTTGATCATTCCCTTGTCTACCCTGGCATCCGTAGCGCAATTTGCGCTGACACAGCTCAGCCTCTTGATGGCCCTGGCAATTCCCAGCGTCTTCAAAAGCGCAGGCTCGCTATGGCTGGCAGCAGCCGTCGCTGCCGTACTGCGTACACGCGCCACCGACCGTTTTACAGCTTGAAGCGGACCTGACCGGAGGGCCAAGGGTAAAAGGGGCATGCCCCCTTCCCCACCAAAGCCCGCCCATGACGCTGCGTTCACTGCTGCAAGACACCTTCCACATCCTTCTCGACGCGTGGCGGCGTCGGCCGCTTCTGCTCGCTTCGTGGCTGATTGCGGCCACGCTCGTCGCCACGCTCGATCTGGTCTGGACCAGCTCGTCCTATAACGACTCGCTGTTGATGCCGATCATCGTGATGATCCGGGTGAGCGTACACGCGGCCATGGCGATCGCCGTCATCCGTGCATGCCTGCCGAGCAGTGTCAGTACGCGAAGCCCCTGGGGCGACTGGGGATTGGTGTGGCTGGCATATGTCGGCCTGTCCATCGCCATGCTCGAAATCGGCTCGCATTCATGGCTGGAAGAAACGGCGCTGCCCTACGTTGTGCACACCTTGCTGCTGGTGCTGTGGATCGTTGCGCTGCAGATCGGCTGGCTGCGGGTCTTCGGTGCGAAGATGGCGGCCCTGTCGGTGGGCGATCCGGGCCTGAACCTTCAGCACGGCATGTCGCTGATGAAGGGCATGGCCTGGCGGATCTGGGTCGCGACGATGGTGCTGTCGCTTCCCTTCGTGCTGTTTACGGTGGCCGTGGCATGGGTGGTGCGTGACAGCACCGCCCTGCCCCTGACCGACCTGGCCTCGGGCCTGTTCATGAGCATATCGGCCATGCTGCTGGCCGCGGGGACGGCGGCAGCACTTCGGGCACGTGCTCCCGAACGATTCAGCGATTGATCGTCGCCACGCCGCGCGCAAGCGCCGACAGCCCTCGATCGAGGGCTGTCGTCTGCGACCTGCAATGCCCGCGTGGGCTCAGCGAACGTTCTCGGTCGCCTGGTTCAGCTTGACCGGCGGCAGGCTGCCATTGCCGATCACCGGGTCCATGCCCACCGTCGCGATGACGGCGGTGATGATGCCCGCGACCACGATGGTGGCCGGAGCACCCAGGACGAACCACATCCAGGGGTGATGCCACCAGCCGGTGCCGCGCTTCTCAGCGGGGGAGGATGAAGACGGATTCTTCAACGACGCGGATGTCATGGTTGCCCAGCTCCTCGATGGTGAATTGAATGGGATGCGATCCAGGTGCCAGCGACCCATCCGGTTCGTAATGCACGTGAACGACCACGTTGGCCGCCTGCGCAGGGCCGATCGGTGGTGACACGGTCTGCGCCTCGGGCATCGACAGGCCGGGCAGGCCCGATACACCGATGCGCAGGCGCTGCGGCGATTCCGACGCGTTCATCAGGTGCAGGCGGTAGACATTCTCGATCACGCCGTCTTCGACGACGCGCGCCAGCGTGGCCCGGTCGCGGATGACGTCGACCTTCAAGGGTACGCGCAGCCACATGCCGGCGACGAAGCCAATGCAGATCAAGCCCAGCAGGCCGCTGTAGATCAGCACGCGAGGGCGCACCAGCTTGCGCCAGAACGGCTCTTCCACGGCCGCGCCATTCAGCGCGGCTTCGGTGCTGTAACGGATCAGGCCGCGCGGGTAGCCGACGCGGTCCATCACCTGGTCGCAGGCGTCGATGCAGGCGGCGCAGCTGATGCATTCGTACTGCAGGCCATCGCGAATGTCGATGCCCGTCGGGCAGACCTGCACGCACATCGTGCAATCGACGCAATCGCCCAAGCCCAGTGCCTTGGGATCGGCCTTGCGCGAACGCGAGCCGCGCGGATCGCCACGGGCCACGTCGTAGCCCACGATCAGCGTGTTGCGGTCGAACATGGCGCTCTGGAAACGGGCGTACGGGCACATGTACTTGCAGACCTGCTCGCGCATCCAGCCCGCGTTGCCGTAGGTCGCAAACCCGTAGAACAGGATCCAGAAGGTTTCCCACGGCCCCAGGCCGAGGGAGATCACCTCGTAGCCCAGCCCGCGCATCGGCGAGAAGTAGCCCACGAAGGTGAAGCCGGTCCACAGCGACAGCAGAATCCACAGGGAATGCTTGGCGAACTTGCGCCAGACCCAGTCGGCGTCACGGCTGCCGCTGTCACGCTTCATGCGGTGGTGGCGCTCGCCTTCGACGCGGTGTTCGATCCACAGGAAGATTTCGGTGTAGACCGTCTGCGGACAGGCGTAGCCGCACCAGACCCGGCCAGCCACGGCCGTGAACAGGAAAAGCGCCAGCGCACAGATGACCAGCAGGGCCGCCAGGTAGACGAAGTCCTGCGGGTACAGCACCAGGTCGAACAGATAGAAGCGGCGGGCTTCCAGGTCGAACAGGATGGCCTGGCGGCCTTGCCAGTTCAGCCACGGCAGCCCGTAGAACACCAGCTGCGTCACCCACACCATGATCCACCGCCAGCGCGCGAACAGGCCGTGCACCGAGCGGGGATAGATCTTCTGGTGTTTCTCGTACAGCGAGACGTATTGGTCGTCCGCGGCCGCGCCGCCCTTCCCCTTGCCGTGCTCGACCTTCAGGGGAATGACGCGCGCCTGCCGTGGCGCGACCGGGCTTGGGTCACTGTCGTTCATGGCGCGACGGCGGCGGTCGCGGCAGGGGCGCGATTGCCGGACAGGTTCATCACGTAGCCCGTCAGCACATGGATCTGGGCTTCGGTCAGGCGTTCCTTGTGCGCGGGCATCACGCCCTGGCGACCATTGTTGATGGCGAAGACGATGTCGGACTCGGCACCGCCGTACAGCCAGATGCGGTCGGTCAGGTTGGGCGCGCCCAGCATCGGGTTGCCCTTGCCGTCGGCACCGTGGCAGGCCGCGCAGGCCGCGAACTTCGAGCGGCCCAGGTTGGCACGCACCGGGTCGTTCTCACGGCCCGACAGCGACAACACGTACTGCGCCACGTTGCGCACGTCGTCAGGTGTGCCCACGGCAGCAGCCATGGGCGGCATGATGCCGTGGCGGCCTTCGGCGATCGACGTGCGGATCGCGTCGGCCGTGCCGCCGTGCAGCCAGTCCTTGTCGGTCAGGTTGGGGAAGCCCTTGCTGCCACGCGCGTCGGAGCCGTGGCACTGCGCACAGTTGTTCAGGAACAGGCGATTGCCCACTGCCATGGCATCGGCATCGCTGCCCAACTGTTCCGGCGTCTGTGCCGTGAAGCCTGCGTAGATCGGTGCGATGCGTGCTTCCAGCGCGGTGCGTTCCGTTTCGTAGGCGCCTGCCGAGGTCCAGCCGAGCTTGCCGCCGTAGCTGCCGGCGCCCGGGTAGATGACCATGTAGGCCAGACCGAAGACGATGGTCAGGTAGAACATCCACATCCACCAGCGCGGCAGCGGATGGTTCAGTTCGCGCAGGTCCTCGTCCCAGACGTGGCCGGTCGAGTTGTCACCCGCGTCGCTGGCCGCACGCACCTTCTGGCGGCCTTGCTGCCACAGCAGCAGGGCGCAGGCCAGCACGCCGCCGATGGCGATGATGGCCACGTAGTAGGACCAGGCCTGATGAAAGAAGTCAGACATGGTCACTGCTCCGATCGATGACGGGACGGGTCTCATCCAGGAAGATCAGCGACTGCGCTTCCTCGAAGCGCGCGCGATTGCGGCTGGACCAGGCCCAGAAGAAGATGCCGAGGAAGCTGATGAAAGCCAGCAGGGTCACGGCGGAACGAAGGGTGTTGAGTTCGATGTCCATGGCGGCGCTCACTTGCGGGCAAGGCCCAGGCCCTGCAGATAGGCAACCAGCGCGTCGAGTTCGGTCTTGCCGCGCACTTCCTCGGCAGCACCGGCGATTTCTTCGTCGCTGTACGGCACGCCGACACGGCGCAGGGCGCGCATGCGGGCGGGCATTTCATCGGCGGCGACCGTGGCCTTCTCCAGCCACGGGTAGGCCGGCATGTTCGACTCCGGCACCACGTCGCGCGGGTTGATCAGGTGGACGCGATGCCAGTCGTCGCTGTAGCGGCCGCCCACGCGTGCCAGGTCGGGGCCGGTGCGCTTGCTGCCCCACTGGAACGGGTGGTCGTAGACGAACTCGCCGGCGACCGAGTACGAGCCGTAGCGCAGCGTCTCGGCGCGGAAGGGGCGGATCATCTGCGAGTGGCAGTTGTAGCAACCCTCGCGCAGGTAGACGTCGCGTCCGGCCAGTTGCAGCACGGTGTAGGGCTTGACGCCTTCGATGGCCTGCGTGGTCGAGCGCTGGAAGAACAGCGGCACGATTTCGACCAGGCCGCCGACCGCGATCACCAGCAGGATCAGCACGATCATCAGCCAGTTGTTGGTTTCGATCTTTTCGTGTGTGAATGACATATCGATTCCCCGGTTCGCTCAGGCAGGGCTCAGGGCGGCAGGCGTCGTAACGGCCACCGGCTGCGGTTGCTGGCGCGCGGTCTTGTACACGTTGTAGGCCATGACCAGTATGCCGGCGAGGTACAGCACGCCGCCCAGCAGACGCACGACGTAGAACGGGTAGCTCGCCTTGACGGACTCGACGAAGGTGTAGGCCAGGGTGCCGTCGGGATTGACCTCGCGCCACATCAGGCCCTGCATCACGCCGGCCACCCACATCGCGGCGATGTACAGCACGATGCCGATGGTGCTGATCCAGAAGTGGACTTCGATCAGGCGGATCGAGTACATGCGGACCTGGCCGAACAGGCGCGGCACCAGGTAGTACAGCGATCCCATGGTGATCAGGCCGACCCAGCCCAGCGCGCCGGCGTGGACGTGGCCGATGGTCCAGTCGGTGTAGTGCGACAGCGCGTTGACGGTCTTGATGGACATCAGCGGGCCCTCGAACGTGGCGATGCCGTAGAACGACAGGGCGACGATGAGGAAGCGCAGGATGGGGTCGGTGCGCAGCTTGTCCCAGGCTCCCGACAGGGTCATCATCCCGTTGATCATGCCGCCCCATGAGGGTGCCAGCAGGATCAGCGAGAACAGCATGCCCACCGATTGCGTCCAGTCGGGCAGCGCGGTGAAGTGCAGGTGGTGCGGACCCGCCCACATGTAGGTGAAGATCAGCGCCCAGAAGTGGACGATGGACAGCCGGTAGGAATAGACCGGGCGGTTGGCCTGCTTGGGCACGAAGTAGTACATCATCCCCAGGAAGCCGGCGGTCAGGAAGAAGCCGACCGCGTTATGGCCGTACCACCACTGCACCATCGCGTCCTGCACTCCGGCGTACATCGAGTACGACTTCATCCAGCTGGCCGGCATGGACATGGCGTTGACCACGTGCAGCAGCGCGACCGCGATGATGAAGGCGCCGTAGAACCAGTTGGCCACGTAGATGTGGCGCACGCGGCGCACGGCGATGGTGCCGAAGAACACCACGGCATAGGCCACCCACACCACCGTGATGGCGATCGAGATGGGCCATTCCAGCTCGGCGTATTCCTTGCCGCGCGTGAAGCCCATGGGCAGCGTGATGGCGGCGGCGACGATGATCGCCTGCCAGCCCCAGAACACGAACGACGCCAGCTTGGGCGCGAACAGCTTGACCTGGCAGGTGCGCTGCACCACCCAGAACGAGGTCGCCATCAGCGCACAGCCGCCGAACGCGAAGATCACCGCGTTGGTGTGCAGCGGACGCAGGCGGCCGTAGGACAGGAACGAAACACCGAAGTTGAGTTCGGGCCAGGCGAGCTGGGCGGCGATGATGACGCCGACGAGCATGCCGACCACGCCCCACACGACGGACATGATGCTTAATTGCCGAACTACCTTGTCGTGGTAGACGGGGGGGACGGACGCCGCGTCATGCGACGTGTGCAGGGCTGCCATGATGCCTCCTGGTTTCTCACGTAATCACTGTGAGGCCGGTAGGGTCTTGGCGTATTGACGCAGGTCAACGGCGTTTCCGAGCTGTATCGGATGTAGGGAACGATTCGTCGTTTTCACGCTCGCCCGGCTCGAAAACCATTTCCCCGTGCTGGGAAAGATCGTCGAATTGCCCCCGGGCGATCGCCCAGCCGAGCACGCCGATGATGACCAGGGCGATCACGGTGGACAGCGGGATCAGCAGGTACAGGATGTCCATGGTCAGTCCTTCGTCTTGAGCAGCCGCAGCCCGTTGCCGATCACCAGGACGGAACTGGCGGCCATGCCCAGTCCCGCCAGCCAGGGTGGCATGAAGCCAAGCAGCGCGAGCGGCACGCTGGCGGCATTCCAGCCAGCGGCCCAGATCAGGTTCTGGCGTGTGATGCGCTGCGCATCGGTGGCGACCCTGCGCACGGCCATCAGGTCGGTCAGGCGTCCGCTGGCCAGCACCAGGTCGGCCTGCCCCTGCGCCAGTGCCGCCGCACCGCCCAGCGTGGCGGACACGTCGGCACGCGCGAGCGCCGGGCCGTCGTTGATGCCGTCACCGACCATCAGGACGGCTTCGCCCTTTTCCTGCGCGGCCAGCATGGCGCGCAGCTTGTCGTCGGGTGTCATGGCGGCGCGGGCGTCGGCCATGCCCAGGGCATCGGCCAGGCGGGCGACCGGCTCGGGGCGGTCGCCCGACCACAGTGCGCAGCGGACGCCATTCGCCTGCAGGCCGCTGACAGCGGCCGCCGCGTCGGGACGCAGCGCATCGGCGAAAGTGAAGCAGGCCACAGGCCCCACCTCGTCGGCGAGCCAGACCGCCGGCACGTCGGCAGCCAGCGGCGCCGCGCCCGTGAACGCTGCACTGCCCAGCCGGTACGGGCGGCCATCGACATTCGCCTCGATGCCCTGCCCCGGCCATTCACGCCAGTGCGTGGTGCTGCCCGATGCGGGTGCCGACGCCGCCAATGCGCGCGACAGCGGGTGTCGCGACGCCGAGGCCAACGCCGCCGCCACACCCAGCCAGGCATCACCATCGACGCCTTCACGCAGCGGCTCGACGCTGGCCAGCGACAAGGTGGCCTGGGTCAGCGTCCCCGTCTTGTCGAACGCGACGTGGCGCACGCGCAGCAGGCGTTCCAGCGCACTGGGATTGCGCAGCCAGATGCCGCGCCGCGCCAGGCCAGCCGTGGCGGAAAGCATGGCGGCTGGCGCGGCCAGCGACAGCGCGCAGGGACAGGTCACGATCAGCACCGCGATGGCCACGCTCAGGGCGCGATGCGGATCGACGCTCTGCCACAGCATCCAGGAACCTGCCGCCAGCAACAGCACCACCGCCAGGAACCACGCGGCCCAACGATCGGCCACCCGCACCCAGTCGGGCCGGGTTTGTGCGGCGACGGCGATGAGGTCGCGGATGCGGGCGACGGTGGAATCGCCGGGCGCATGCGTCACCAGCAAGTCGACGCTTGCCGACAGGTTGACGCTGCCGGCCACCACCGCATCGCCCACGGTCTTGCCTGCGGGCAGGCTTTCGCCGGTCAGGATGGATTCATCCGCCGTGGTGTCGCCGTCGAGCACGGTGCCGTCGGCGGGAAAGGTTTCGCCCGGCGCGACGCGGATGCGGTCGCCCTGCGCCAGCCGCGCCGCCGGGACTTCGGTGAAGCTGGCGCCGTCGGCGCGCATGGCGGTGGCCGGCAGTCGCCGGTCCAGCGATTCCAGGTGCGCCGTGGCCCGCCCCCGTGCCCAGGCTTCGACATAACGCGCCAGCAGCAGGAAGAACACGAACATGGTGACCGAGTCGAACCACACTTCGCCCTGGCCGTTGAACGTGGACACCGTGCTGGCACCGAAGGCCAGCAGGATGCCGAGCGACGCCGGCACATCCATGCCCAGCGTCCGGGCCTTGAGGCTGCGCCAGGCGCTGCGCAGTATCGGCCAGGCGGCGAACAGCATGACCGGGATGCTGATCATCCATTGCGCCCAGCGCAGCAGCACCAGTTGGTCGTCGGTGATGTCGCCGGGTCCGGCCAGGTATTCGGCCGTGGCGTACATCATTACCTGCATCATGCAGAACGCTGCCACCAGCAGACGCCACAGCAGCATGCGGCCGCTTCGCCGCGCCGCATGCTCGCGCTCGGCCGAGCCGGCCGGGTACGGCTGGTAGCCCTGCCCCGCAATCGCCAAGAACAAGGCCGATGGCGCCAGCGCGCCGTCCTTCCACACCACCCGTGCACGCGAGGTCACCACCGATACCTGGGCATTGACCACGCCCGGCAGCCGCATCAGGGCATGCTCGATCTGCTGGCCGCAGGCAGCGCAGTCCATGCCCTCGACGGCGATCCACGATTCCCAGCGGCCATCGGTCAGGCGGCGGGAATAGTGGTTCAGCTCGACGGGGTCGTCGAGGGCGGCGAAGGGTGCGGCGGGCGCTGGCAGGGCGAGGTCCATGGCGTCACTGGCGAAAGATTCCATCCTCACCATACCGACCAGAACGCCGGAGACACTTGACGGGGATCAATAAACGCCAGAACGGGCCGCCACGGTATCATCGGGCTCGCCGTCCATTGCCGGAACCCAACGACTCATGCAAATCGACATCGAATCCCTGCTGCAGCCGATCTCGGCTGATGACCCTTGCGGCCCCGACATGCTGCTGTCGGCCGAGTTCGACGCCATTCAGCAAGCCCGCCAGCACGACGATCCCAGCCTGGACCAGGGCGAGTGGGTGATCGACCGCAAGGAAGCCGACTGGCCGTTCGTGATCCGCGAGTGCACGACCTTGTTGACGACGACGTCCAAGGATCTGCGCCTGGCGATCTGGCTGACCGATGCGGCCGGTACGACGCGTGGCTTCGCGGGCATCACCGACGGCTATACGCTGCTGGCCGGCCTGTGCGAGCGTTACTGGGAGCAGGTGCATCCGCAGGCCGAGGATGGCGAGATGGATGCGCGCAATGGCAACGTGTCGTGGCTGCTGTCGCGCACGGTCGAGCTGCTGCAGACGGCCCCGCTGTTGACGACGCCGCGTGGGACGGTGACGGCCCTGGCGTGGCAGACGGCGGTGGCGCTGGATCAGGCGATTCGCCGTCAGCCGTCGGAGGCCGACGACCTGCAGCGTGGCAAGGTGACGCTGGAAGCACTGGACCAGATCCGCGGCAGCGCGCCGGGCGCGCAGGTCAAGGAAGTGAGTCGTGCCTATGAGGCTTGCCGGACGGCGATCGAGCGGTTCCGGGAGGTGTTCGAGGCGCGCATGGGCGATGAGGGGCCGAGTTTCGGGCCGTTGATGGATACGCTCGAGAACGTGCGCCATTTGATCGGCCGCTTCGCGGCGGATGCGGGGGTGTCGCTGACGAGCGCGGTGGCGACGCCGGCGCCAGTGCCTGCGACGGATGCGTTTTTCTCGGAGCCGCCTGCGGTGGCGCCGGTTCGTTCACAGTCTGGGGGCAATGCGGCCATGTTGGTGCAGGATATTCATACGCGTGAGCAGGCGATTCTGCAGTTGCGATATGTGGCGGATTTCTTCGAGCGGACGGAGCCGTCTAGTCCGGCTGCTTATATGGCGCGGAAGGCGGCTAAGTGGAGCGAGTTGCCGTTGCATGCCTGGTTGCGGCATGTGATCAAGAATGATGATGAGTTGGCGCAGTTGGAAGAGATGTTGGGGGTGACTACGCATCCTCGTGCTGACCAAGGGTGAATTGGTTTCTGCTGCTTCGCTGTTGTTTGAGTTCTTTTGGTCAGGGCGGGAGGCCGCCCTGACTGGCTGCTACCTGGGTTTGTGGCGTTGGGAAGGATGGGGTGGCTTGGTGGGGCAGCGCTGTCTTGAAGAATTCTGATCCAGGCAGCTTTCAGTGCTTGGTGATTAGGGCCAAGCCGTTAGCCACGATCACAGAACCAAAGACATAAAAAAACGGGTGCGCGATGCACCCGTTTGAACTGCACCCCAAAAGTTGGACAGTTGTCCTGACTTTTGGGGTGTTTTTTATGGCGTCCTCTTTTCACTTCTGGTCGCCGATTCGCATTTCTATGCGGCGGTTGCGGGCGCGGCCGTCGGTGCTGTCGTTGTCGGCGATGGGCTGGTCGGGGCCGACGCCTGAGGTGGTGAGGCGTTGGGGGTCGATGCCTTTTTCGACGAGGTAGCCTTTGACGGAGTCGGCGCGGGCGAGGCTGAGGGTAAGGTTGCCTTCGCGGGAGCCGGAGTTGTCGGTGTGGCCGATGATGGCGACCTGGCGGTCGCCGATCTGGGACAGGGGCTTGAGGATTTCGTCGAGGACGTTGCGGCCGCGGGCGGTGAGCATGGCGCTGCCGAGTTCGAATTCGACGGTCTGTTTGGCGAGGATGCCGTCGATGGCTTCCTGCTGGTTGCCACCGGCAGGCACGCGCAGGTTGTTGCGGATGGTGTAGGTCGGGTTCAGCGAGGTGGCCATGTCGCTGACGACTTTCTGGCGGACGGCTTCGTTGGCGACTTCGCCGGTGACGACCATCTGGGTGCCTTCGATCTGGAGCTGGCCTTTGCGGACTTGCTTGAGGTCGGGCGTGATGAGTTTCTGGACGTTGGCCGACCAGTTGGGCGGGGTGGCGACGGAGCCGACGACTTCGATGCGGTCGATGACGGCGTTGGCGCCGTAGATCTTGCGCAGGCCTTCGAGCACGGCGACGCGGGTGGCTTCGTCGGGGACCTGGCCGCCGGCGACGACCTGGCCGTTGGCGGCCGCGCCGGCCTGGGCCGGGGGCGCGGCGTTCTCAACGAGGGCGCCGGACGAGGGAGCGGTCTGGGCCCAGGCGGCCAGGGGGATCAGCGAGGTGGCGATGAGCCACGACAGGTTTTTTTTCATGGGAAGCCTCATTCGCCGATGAACACTTCGCGGAATGCGCCCATCACCACGTCCAGTGGCAACTGCGGCTGTTCCAGGTAGCTCACCAGCTTGTACATCGCGTAGTTGCTGTGCACGCCGTCTTCGACCCATTCGGCGTTGTCGATGTCGATGTTGTGTTCGACGTAGGCCTGCGGGTGCAGGACGCTCTGCAAGGTCGAGGGGGCCAGGCCGCTGAAGCCGACCACCAGGCGCGGTCGGCCGTCGATTTCGCAGACGAAGACCACGAGTTCGAAGTCGGCGCGCGCGACGAAACGCGAGATGAAGTCGAGCCAGAAGCTCGCGACCGGGGCGCGCAGGGTCGGGTCTTGCGGCAGGGGCAGCGTCAGGCCTTTTTCCAGGTGCGAAACGCCGCTGGCCATGACGGGCTGCAGCAGCATGCCCAGGGCCAGGATGACGCGGCGCACCGATACCGGATGCCGTTCGGACGTCAGCAACTGTTCGAGGCGCAGCAGGCTGTAGTGGCGCAGGAAGTCGTCGTACTGCGCACGTTCCTGGTTGTCCTTGAACACGGTGGCGATCTGCAGCGGCATGTGTTCGAGCTGCTTGAGCGCGCTGTCGGCCTCGGGCGCCTGCAGCAGTTCGCGGGCAGCCGACATGCTGGCGTTCCAGTAGCGCTGCAACAGGATGGGCGCGCCCGTCATGAAGTCGGACGTGTGGGTGACTTCCAGCGGCGTGGCCGACACGAAGGGGTAGCGTCGATTGGCGGCGTCATGGCTGGGCAGGATGCAGCCGGCGATGACCAGCCGGCTGCGCGAGCCCAGGCAGACGAAGCGCACGCTGGGCGCGGCGTCATAGACCGTTTTCCAGCGCGGGTCTTCGGCCATGCGCTCCATGGTCACCGACAGCCAGTTGTCCAGTGCCTTGAACAGGTGCGGGTTGTAGCTGCCTTTGACGAAGTCTCCCCGGGTGGGAATCTTGCCGAAGTACGAGACTTGTTGGGCTTGCAAGGCCACCTGGCTCATTTGGCACTCCCATTTGCAGCGGCGGGTGCGGCAGCCGGCTGAAGGGGCTGCGTTTCGACGACGGCGCGCGGCAGGCTCATGCCACGCATGCCGGCGCCCTGGGGCGACTCACCGCTGCCGCCAGCCTGTGCGCTCTGGACGATGCGAAGCAGCACGCTCACGCTCAGGCCTTCGTTGGACCAGGTCAGCTCGAAGCTGCCATCGGGCTGGCGTTGCGGGTCGCCGGTCTTGATCAGGCGTTCGAGGCCGAAGTTGCCGGGCTCATTGACCAGTTCCATGGATCGGCCGTCATAGGTGGTGGCCGTGACGCGTGCGCCCGGTGCCCCTTGCGGATTGGGCCACACGAAGTTGGTCCACTGCGACGGCGTGTTGCGGTAGCGAAGCTGCTGGCCGTCGATCTCGATGGTGTATTCCGTGGTGCCCGAGGCCGGGCGCGGCTGGATCTGGAACAGCGTCTGCGGCTGACCGGCACGCGAACCGGCGGCACCGCCGGTCAGCGGTGCGACCCACGGCGCGAAGCCCACCACGAAGTCCTGGTTCAGGCGCAGGCCGTCGTCGCCCCACATGCGCGGCGACAGCAGATCGCCACGGCGAACCACCAGCGGCCCCATGGTGTTGGCCACGTAGCGAGCGACCGCACCTTCCGGTCCGAACACCTGGCCGATCTCGCTGGCCGAGGCTTCGACCTTGGCGTTCTGGTCGAACGGATACTTGTTCGCCAGGTTCTGGGCGAACAGATCGTAGACCTGGGCGTCCCATACCTTGTTCAGCTCGACCGAGGCCGGCCGCACCACGACCGCGAAGGCCTGCTGCAGCGGACGCACCAGCAGCGGACGCAGTGCCTGGCGCTGGGCGCCATCCATGCCGGTGAGCATCTGCTCGTCGACGAACTTCAGGGTGGCGGCCAGTTCCGAGCCATTGCCTTCCAGCGTCTGCTGCATCAGGGTGCGTGCACCCGGCCCCGGATCGCCCTCATTCTTGATCTGATTGAAGCGCGTGCGCACCTTGGACAGATTGTCGAGGTAGCCGTTGATCAGCGAGGTGCCCTCGCGGTCGACCATGATGCGGGCCAGACCCGAGAACTGCTGGCCGACCGGGCCCATCGGCACCTGCGGCACGCGGCCTTCGAGGTTGACGCGATCGACGTCGACCCGCGAACCGGTGGCGCTGCGGAAGCGGTTCTTCAGCCAGTTGATGACGCCAGGGCTGGCTTCCTTGATGCCGGCATTGACCAGCGAGGGGTTGTCCCAGGAAGTCTGGTTGTAGATGGTGTCCAGCACCCGCTTGAGACCGGAATTCTGCGGGTCGCCCAGGTTGTTCATCGCCACCACGGCCTGGTCGAAGCTGCCCAGGGGACGGATGGCGATGCCTTGGGTGAAGCGCATCCACTCGGCGGCATATTCTTCCTTGTACATGCCGACCAGCGTCTTGCGGATCTGCTCGGGGCTGCCTTCCAGCGTCAGGTCGTCGTTGCTGGCCACGTCCAGCACCCAGTCCTTGGTGCTGGTTTCGGCGGTGGCGGCATCGCGGATCGCATCGTCGACGTACTGCTGCCAGGCTTCGCGCGTGAACGCGCCCGAGATGGCGTAGCTGCCGGCGATCACGTCGCCTTCGACGCCGGCCGGGGCGTTGCTCAGGATGCGCGCCACCGTCATCGGCGCGAACCGGGTCGCGGCGCGTGCCTTGATCTCCGAATACACGCGTTCGCGTGCCGGCATGCCGCGCACGGCGCTGCGCAGGCTTTCGCGGGTCTGCTCGACCAGCAGCAGATTGCTTTCGCGCAGGGTCGGCCAGGCATCGTCGTTGACGCGGCTCAGGTAGAACGTGATGACGCGTTCGGCATTCTTGATGAGCTGGTCGCGCGGCATGTCGCCACGGTTGGTTTCCAGCCAGTCACGCCAGTAGCGCGAGATCTGGTCGGTCAGGTGCGCGGTCTCGGCCCGGCGCTTGTCCGACAGCATCAGGTAGGTCTTCAGGCCGTTGTACGCATCCTGGGTGTTGGTGGGCGACGCACCCGAATACATGCGGTTGGCCGGCGACACGGCGTTCTGTGCGGGCGCAGGCGCCACGGCAGGCGTGCCGGCCGGCGCGCCATTGGCGTTGGCGGACTGTTGCAGCAGGCTGGGATTGACGTTGACCTGGCGGAGATACTCTTCGAGGTTGGCCGCCACCGGCGTCAGCAGCAGCTGGCGCACGCCTGCGTAGTATTCGTCGACCAGCTTGCCTTCCAGTGCGTTGCCTTGATAGAGGCCCAGGGCCAGCGATATCGGCCGGTCTTCACGGAACTTGGCAAGCTGTTCGATACGGTCCTGCAGGATGCCCAGCGCCTCGAAGCGAGGCTGCAGCCCCGGGCGTCCTTCCTGCAGCTTGACCACCTTGTCCAGGTCCGCCTGGACGTTGGCCACCAGTTGCCGGTTGCCCATGTAGGACCAGGCCCAGCCGCCCAGCAGCAGGCCCAGCACCAGCACGAAGGCAAAGAAGCTGACGTAGCGCAGGCGCGTCTTGACCGGGTGGGCGAACTGCTTGACCGTGCCCTTGTCCGCGAAGATGACCTTCGAGAACAGATCGCGCAGGAAGAAGCCGTGCTTGGAGTGGATCTCGCGCGGCTGCGCCTTGCCATCGAGCGGCAGGCCGAAGCGCGACGCGATGCGCTCGGTCGACACGCTGCGCACGGCACCTTCCTGCAGCGCGCTGGTGAAGTAGAAGCCGCGGAACACCGGGCGATACTGGAACGGGTTGACCTCGAACAGCGTGCTCAGGAACGCGCGGATCGCCGGTTTGATGGTGGCGAATTCCAGGGGGAAGGCCAACATCTCGGGCGATGCGTTGCTGCTGCGGTTCATCGCCATCTGGGCGACGCTCATTTCCTTCAGGCCGGCGTACAGCTCGTCGAAGCGGGCATCGAACAGTTCGAGCGGGTCGTGCTTCTCATCGGGCTGGTAGGGCAGCGTCGCGCCCCAGACGCGGTCGCGCTCGAGCTTTTCGCTTTCGCTGAAGAACTGCGAGAAGCCCGTGATCAGGTCGGCCTTGGTGAACATCACGTAGACCGGCGCGAAGATCTCCAGGCGCTCGGTCAGTTCCTGCACGCGCTGGCGCAGGTTCTTCGCCAGGTTGATGGCGAAGTCGGGGCGGTTGCTGGTGAGTTCGGGGATGCTGACCGTCACCACGATGCCGTTGATCGGCGCCTTGGGACGATGGCGCTTGAGCAGGTCCAGGAAACCGAACCACTCGCTGCGGTCTTCCTCGTGCACCGAGTAGCGGCCTGCGGTGTCGAGCAGGATGCCTTCGGTGGTGAAGAACCAGTCGCAATTGCGGGTGCCGCCCACGCCGTGCACGGCCGTCGGTCCGCCCTTTTCCGCGAACGGGAACTGCAGGCCGGAGTTCAGCACCGCCGAGCTTTTGCCTGCTGCCGGGTTGCCGATGATCATGTACCAGGGCAGTTCGTACAGCGCCTGCTTGCCGGACAGATGACCGATCTTCGAGGTCTTGATGGTGCGGATGGCCGTGGTCAGGCGCGTGCGCAGCTCGTCGAGTTCGGCCTTGCGGGCGGGTTCGACCTCGACCGCCGCCTTCTCGGCCTGCTCCTCCAGCGCGTCATTGAGCCGGTTTTCGGCCAGGCGCGCGCGCACCTTGCGGACGATCCAGACCAGCAGCCAGATCGTCAGCAGGATGCCGAACACGATGACGGCATAAATCAGCCCGATCTCGAAGGTCTGGGCCCCCAGCAACAGGAATATCGCCAGGACCACCATGCCGATGACGGACAGTGTCCGCGGGTCGGCCAGAAAACGAAGGAAGCGCCGCATAGTTCAGGTTCTTGGTATGGGTGGGAGCCCGGCCATCATGCCGCCTGGCCGGGAGCAGGCAGGATCAGCGCCGCTGATCGCCACCACGGGTCGGACAGACCCAGGAGCAGGACGGCGCGCTTGTCCTCCTGCGACAAGTGCGCCGCCACGACGAGCCCGGCGACTTCGCCGGCCACGCCCAGGTAGCCGCATGCCTGGCCCAGCATGACCGCCTGGCGGTCGATGGCAAGATCAGGCAGGTGAGCAGTCAAAAACATGCCGGCTTCGCCGGCACGGCTGGTTCGATGATCGGCATCGGTAATGACGAAGCCGACATCGGCCGGTGTTACATGGAAATCGGCCAGCACGGCATCGGTCGCCGCCGTCACGGCGTCGGCCGACAGCTTGCCGCGCTCTTCGGTCAGGGACTCGCGCCGCACGTTGCGTGCCCCACCCAAGCATGGCCAGGAAACGTCGGCATTCTGGTCGGGCGCGGGCAGGCGCGACAGCAACATGCCAGCGGCCATTTCGCCAGGCACCAGCCCATCGGCACGGTCAGGGCCGTACAGCACCTTGGAGCGGGCCCAGCGGTCGACGGTCTCGGCGCCGACGGCAGATCCGCAGGCCATCACCAGCCAGAAATCGGGGACGCCCTGTTCCGCGCGCCCTGCCCGCTCGATCCAGGCGGCCACGCTGTCGCCGGGCGCCAGGCGTACGACCTCGGCGGGCGGCGGCAGGCTGGTGGAATCGGTGTTCAGGACGGCGTCGGCATAGCGTCCCAGCCAGGCCAGGTCGGACTCCGCCCATTGCGCGTCCGCCAAAACGGACACGCGAATGGACGGCGGCGTGGCCGGGGCGGCCTGCTCGTCGTCGCACGGCGCGAGCGCCGTATCGAGTTCGCGGCGCAGGCTGGTCAGCACGCTGTCGAAGGCCTGCATGGCACGCAGCGTGGTGTCGGGCGCCTGGGCGACCCAGGTGGCGGCCTCCTGGTCGTTGGGGGCGAAGACGGCCTTCAGTTCGGCCCGCCACCTGGCAGCGTCCAGATCGGGCGTACGGGCAGCCAGCACGGGAAATCCGGCGTCGTCGCGCAGCACGGCGTCCAGCGCCGGCCGCTCGCCATCCAGGCAGGCCTGGACCAGATCGGCCGCAGCCCGACCGTGGCAGGAATGCAGTGCGCCCGTGCGGATGGCAAACACGGCGTCGAGCTTCGGCGGCGGGGCGGCCTCGGTTGCCTCTTCGTCGCCAGCACCGGCAGCGGGAGCTGCGGCGGCTGCCGCGCCCCCCGTCAGGATGCCGCGCAGAATGCCCTGCATCAGCACATAGCCCACCAGCAGCAGCACCGGCAGCACCATCAGGTACAGCACGATGTCCTGGGTGCTGGGATCGTGGCCGGTATCCCGCCAGACCAGCAGCGTCACCGTCCAGACGAGCGCGAACACCGCCACGCCGATCAGCGGCCACTTCAGGAACTTCATCATGCCGCCGCGCGGCTCATCGTGCCGTGGCGCTGAAGCGCGCCGACAGCAGGGTCGCGCCGCAAGCGGTCTTGTCGCCGTGGCAGGCCGCCATGCGGCCGTCGATCTCCATGCCGGACGTGCCGGTGGCAATGACCGTCGTACCGCCGTGGCCAGACTGCGGGCAGGACACGGTGTCGCCCACGCAGGCCACCGGCTTGCCGTCGATCAGCGTGGCGCCCGATCCTGTCAGGACCACGCCACCATGATCGGTCCGGTCTCCCACCACGATCAGCGGTCTCGTCATCTATGCGTTCTCCGTGCAGTGCTGCGTTCGTTTTCCGCGCTGGGCGGCAGATTTCATCGGGGCAGTTTGAAGCCGGGCTTGCGGAACTCGACGTGTCCGTAATCCTTGAAGGACCACCGCCCGCCCCAGGTCAGGCCCATCGACTCGGCCACTTCGCCGTACAGCCGATAGCCCTCCATCGCCCACGGGTCCTTCTCCGAGATCACGATCTTGCCGTTGCGATAGAAGGCGTTGTCAGCCGCCAGCCCGTATTGGTGATAGCTCTGCCCGGCGCCGGCACGCGTTACGTGGTCACCCAGCGAGGCCAGCCGCGCCTGCCGCTCGGGACTGCGATAGCCCTCCAGCAAGGCCAGTTCGTAGCCGTGCTTCTCGCGCATGATCTTGTAGACCATCAGCAGACGCGTCCGGAACTCCTCGTCGAGGGAATCCCAGTTGCGGCTGGCTTCCCGTACCAGCGGGGTCACCAGGGCCACTTCCGCCGTCTCGAATATCTCGGGGGGCAAGGTAGGCGGCGGAACGAGCTGTTCTCCGTGCAGCAGCGTGGCTACCTGCGCATTCGGATTGCGCCACGCGTCGTCGTAGAACGCCAGATTATGCCGTCCGAACATCCACCCCAAAGACAAAGGAATCACGACGGCAGCGATTCCTCCCATCCAGAACAACCGGTGACGCAGCACATAACCGGCCATTTCCCACACCGATCGCTTCACGCCACGACCGGCAGAATCCAGGCCCTGCCCCGATCGATGCAGGACGCGCCGGCTCGATCCCATCAGCCCGTCGGCCACTTTGCACGCGCCCGCGAAAACGCGGCCGCGCACGCCCGGCAGCACCAAGATGGCCGCGGCAAGGACCATCAGCAGAAAGTACAGCAGGAGAAGGGCGTAGAACACGTGCGGCAACAGCAGTTGATCCGGGCGGAATTGTAGGTCGCCTACGCTTCGGAATTTGTTACGGCAATACCGGGTGAGTATTGGCTTCGCCTGTTCCCACCATGCCTGCTGCATGCAAACCGTTACAAACTCTTTGCCGCCATCCATTCGAACGATGGTCTTGCAGCTGCGTCCACATGGAACAAAGAGGAAAACCGGCATCGTCGCTGGATTTTCCCGGTCGAAAAGTGCGGCTTCATCCAGGCATTTCGGCGGCCCATGCTCACGCTCGGTATCATTTTGCACCGTTCGTCAGGTCGAACCGAGCGCCAAAATCGCCAGATAATAGCGATCGGAATCATGGGCCTTCCTTGCGCCTTCACCAGGAAAGCACTCCGCGCGACGACCAGACGGCCGCGCGGCTCGCGCCTGCGCCGGGTTCCGGCTCTGGAAGTTTTTCATTCTGTACCGGGTAAGCCATGCCAAATTCTGACCGCCCTACGCCCCCTCAATCCGCCAGTTCGCGGCCCAGCCTGATGGGCGCCAAGGAGACGGGCGCGAGCGCCGCGGCAGGTGGCTCGGGTTCTCGCGTGCTGGCCGACCTCGAAGGCCGCAAGGCAGGTGCGGCATCGCGCACGGGCGTGATCGCAGGCGGGATCGCCGTCGGCGTGCTGGCGGCCGGCGCCGGCTTTGCCGCGTGGCAATACCAGGACGCGAACGGCGCCGTCAGCGCTACCGCCAGCGGACCAGCCCCCATGCAGGTGGCCAGCGTCGCGCCGGCAGCCGAAGCGCCCCCAGCTCTCGACCCCGCACCCGAAACTGCACGCGTCATCACCGAACCGCAGGCGATGGAGCCGCCCGCAGCCGGCACATCGCCCCTTGCCGCGCTGGCCGTGCCGGCGGCCGTTGCGGCGACGGCTGCCGTCGGATCGGCGTCGGCCAGCCTGGCCGCCGACCGGGCAGCGTCCACACCGGCTACGGCCACTGCCAAGGCGGCGCCGGCCGCCAAAAAAGCCGCCACAAAAAGCGCAGCCAGGAAAACGCCTGCCAAGACGGCTTCCAAGAACAGCAGGCGCACGGCGGCCGCCCCGGCGGCCAAGCCTGCGCCCGACCCGGATGCGGACCTCATCGCCGCCCTGTTGCAGCGCCGCGTCCCGCCCGCCCCGAAACCCAATCCGTAAGTCATTCCAGTCGCGTACATGGCCGAGTTTTCCTCCCCCGCCCTCGACCTCTCCTCTTTGCAAGCCGAGCTTCACGACGGGCAGCGTCTATACCGCCTGGCGGGCTCGGCCGCGGTCGATCGGCTTCATGTCGAAGCGTGGTCCATGCGCGAAGGCGTCTCTGCCCTGTCGGAAATGCGGCTGGTCTGCCTGAGCCTGGACGCTGCCCTGGAACTCAAGCAGTTCGTCGGCGAGTCGCTCACCCTGCAGACCGTGCTGGCCGATGGCACTTTGACCACGCGCAGCGGCCTGGTGCGCGCGTCGGAAAGCCTGGGCGCCGATGGCGGCCTGGCGCGTTACCGCTTCACCCTCGTGCCGTGGTGGTGGCTGGGCACGCAGCGCGGCACCAGCCGCGTGTTCCAGGACAGCACGGTGCGCGACGTCATCGATGAAGTGCTGGGTGCATACTCCGCCCAGGGGCAATGGCGCTACGGTGACGATGTCGCCCCGTTCCTGGCCGCCGCACCGCGCCGCCAGTACCTGACCCAATACCGCGAGAGCGACTACGACTTCCTCGCCCGCCTGTTCGCCGAAGAAGGCCTGGGCTGGCGCTTCGAGGAAGACGAGGCCGCGCCCTTCGGCCACCAGATGGTCATCTTCGCCGACAGTCCCCGGCTGCCCGACAGCGCGGCCTCGCCGGCGCGGTTTCATCGCAAGGGCGCGCAAGAGCAGGCCGATGCCGTGCAGGCGCTGGCGCGCTGCACCCGCCAGGCCGTCGGCCAGGTGACGCTGAGCGCCTGGAACGTCGACGGCAAGAACCTGATGACGGCCAGCGCGCCCGCCTTGTACGCGCAGGCCGGCAAGCGCAATCGCCCGGTCGAGTACGACGACGTGCTGGGCCTGGAAGACCACAGCCGTGGCTGGCAGGACACCCGCACGGTGGAACGCTACGCACGCATGCTGATGGAAGCGGCCGAGGCACGCACCGACCTGATCCAGGGACGCAGCACGCTGCGCGACCTGACGGCCGGCACCATGCTCGACGTCGACGACGCGCCGGCACTGGGCCTGCCCGCTGCCCCGCGCATGCTGCTCGATGCCATCGAACATGTGGGCATCAACAACCTGCCGGTCGGCACGCGTGACCGCATCGATGCCCGGCTGGGCAATGCAGCGGAACATCTGTCGTTCGACGACGCACCCGCCGGCGTGACCGCCGAGCCCGACATCTTCGGCTTGCTGCCGGCAGGCGTCGCACCCGGAGCACCCGACGCAGGCAACCAGCCCGACGCCCGCACGCTGCAAAGCGCGCGCCAGACCGGCTATGCCAACCATTTCCGCGGCCTGCATGCCGATCGTCCCTGGCGCGCGCCCGTGGCAGCGGCGCAGGGTACGCGCCTGCACGCCCGCCCGGTGGTCGGTGGCGTACACAGCGCCATCGTCGTCGGCCCCCAAGGCGAACGCAGCGCAGGCAGCGACGAGCTGTACTGCAACGCGCGCGGCGACGTGCGCGTGCGCTTCCACTGGCAGGGCGACGACGGCGGCCCCGGCAACCGCAGCACGCGCTGGGTCCGGGTCGCACAACGTCAGGCCGGGCCGGGCATGGGATGGCAATGGCTGCCCCGCATCGGCCAGGAAGTGCTGGTGAAATTCACCGATGGCGACCCCGACCAGCCTATCGTCGTTGGCGCGGTCTACAACGGCCGGGGTGCTGGCGGGCTTGCGAACACGCCGGGCGGCGAGCCGGCCGAGTCCGACACCAGCGCCTTTGCCGACGCCACCGACACGGCACCCAGCGCCCAGCGCAATCTGGCGGGCGGCCAGGGTGGCGGTCATGCGCCGGTCTGGCACGGTGCCAGCGGCGCACCGGACGGCCATCGCAACGAGTCG
>JAAIGF010392104.1_pt1 | contig 26844 bp, 46 predicted proteins | sample 6487441 | NCBI WGS metagenome assembly JAAIGF01 (sample SAMN13974129, study PRJNA590717) | phyllosphere metagenome | biome: pepper field; feature: multiple bacterial spot infested pepper fields; material: pepper leaves; isolation source: leaves from pepper fields | host: Capsicum annuum ... | reverse complement strand
GTCGTCGAGGTCGTCGCCCATCTCCAGGCGAGCGAGCGTCCGTTCGGCGCGCTCAGCGTCGATCTGCCGGTACGTGCCGTGGTGAGTCGCTGCGCGGCGTCGGTCGTGCGCGAGCTGCTCGGCATCCCGCAGCTCATCCCAGGTGGACCCGGCCATGCTCACCACCAGTCGGGGACGAGCTCGCCGAGCCCTCCCCCGTCGATCGAGCCGTTACCCCTGGTCTGGTTGCACAGGGTGTGCGCGTGGCGGAAGTTGTCCCAGTCCTCCTGCAGCTCGGGGTGCGTGCTGACCGGATAGTAGTGATCGAGGTTGTGAGACTCGGGCGTCGTGCCGGGCGCGGCGTCGTAGTCGATGCGGGCCTTGCAGATGTGGCAGTTAGCGTCAGGATCGCCCTCGGCGTCGAGGCGTTTCCCCTCGTCGAAGAACTCGTTGCGCAGCTCGTGCATGCGGCGGGTGTTGGTCCGCGCGGCTGGTTGGGGCACGCGACCTCCCCTACCCTCGACATGTGTTGACGCTCCTGAGTGCCCTTGTGCCTTCCGCGGCTGCCCTGATCGTGGGGTGCTGGGTATTGATCGAGCAGCTCGGGCGGATGCGGGAGCGCAGGGTTCGAGTGGCACTTCAACCGGAGCGAGAGCGTCTGACCGCCAAGTACCGCGAGGAAGCTTTGCTGAATCCGCCTGTTGACTACGACGGCGTGAACGCCCGCGCAAACCACGACTATCAGCAGCTCGTCGAACTCGCTGGGGTATCAGCCCGAAGGGCAGGCCGCACGAGCTCTTTCACTGACTTCAACGTGGAGATGGAGATGGGCCCCACCCTGCCGGGCGCTGAAGTTGCTCGGCAGGCGATCCTTCTCGGTGGGGCGACAGCCGGTGTCGTTCTTCTTGCGATAGCCGAACTCACCAAGGGCGTGTGAGGGGCGCCGGCGCCGTGGTAGGTCCATCGGCGCCCCTCAGAGATGGCGCAGGTGCCCCTCGCCCGAGGTCGGGGCGTCATGGGGGTCCTTCGCGGCAGGCAGCTCCGCGTTCACGCCGGTCAGACACCGGCCAGGAGGAGTAGGGGCGCGCCCGAACATGCACGCCTGCCGTCTCAGAACTCCCGGCCGGTGGATCAGATGGCGACGGTGTCGCCGAGGTTGGTGGTGACGGTGTGCCCGTCGGTGTCGATGACGACGCCCTCGAGCGGGTATCCGTCTCGCTCGTAGCGGAGGATGTCGCCGACGCGGATGCCGTGTGCGTCGTCTGCGTCGAGGGTCCGCGGGGTCGTGGTGTCGATCCAGTCGACGGCGGCGCGGGCTTCCTGCGCGAGGCGGCGCCCGTCGGGGTGGGGTGACGTGTCGAGCACGTCGGCGAGTTGGGTGAGGCCCGCACGGTCTCGCTGCTCCAAGAGGCGGGTCAGGTTGGCCCGGTTGACGGAGGCGAAAGTGCCGTGTCGGTGCCCGTGGGTAGGCTCCACGGCAGCCCTCCGATCGATTGGCGTCGATGGTGGGTCAGACCCCGATCGGCGTTGGCGCGCTGGTCGGGGTCGTCTTTGGTTCGGGTGGGATGGCGAAGGCCCCGGAGCGGGTGTGCTCGGCGGGGCCTTCGGGGTGGTGTCCGTGTCAGACACCTTGCTAACCATGAATGTAGGGGCGGCCAACGGGAGCGTGTCAACATCAGCTCGAAATTGGTTCTGGGGAGTCTCGTGCGGCTGCCTGCGCGGCGCGTTTCGCTCGGAGGCGCTGCTGGTGCACGGGGTCGTTCTTGAGCCTCTGTCGCCACCAGGCGAGCAGCACCTCCAGTTCGACGACGCGCACACGCTGCCCCTCGCGGACCTCCCAGCCCATCCGCATGCCGTTGAGGTGCCATCTGCGGATGGAGCGTCGCGAGCGCTTCACTCGCGTCGCGGCCTCGCGATACGTCAGGGTCGGCACGTCACCCGCCCGGCCGGTGGTGGCAGCTCTGGCACGCCTTCACGAGCACCGCGCCGTCGGGGCCGTCGGCCCAGTCGACGGTGACGGCATCTTCGCCACACAGCTCGCACGACTCCGGCCGAGCCCGGCGGACGGTGCCGGCGTCGAGGCGCGTTCGCGCGCGGCGGATGAGGCGAAACAGCTCGTTCTCCGCGGCGGCGAGATCCTGCCAGTCGAGAAGGTGCTCCACCCACGCCGCCATCCATTCGTTCGCGACGAACGCCCATCTCCGGGCGAGGTCGACGTCGTCGGGCAGCGAGGATGGCAACGCAGGGGCCTCGACGCCGAGCTGAGAGGACGCGACGGTGAGGTAGGCGCGGAGGGCGTTCCACACCGCGGCCGCGTAGCGGGACTCGGGGCCGTCGACGACCGGCATGTTGTCGATGAACCCGCCGCCGGACACGCGCTCGCGGAGCTGCGAGGCCCGCAGCATCTGGGGCGCCATGGCGACCGTGCCGACCGCCTGGACGACGTTCGGAAGCTGGTCGACGTGCCAGAGGTACTGCTCGACCCACTGCCGGTATCCGGCTTCGGGGTCGATTGCGTCATCCGGGATAGTGGCGCTCATGCCTGGGCCGCCGATACGCTCGCGCCATGTCCGAACAGAGCACCACTCGCGAAAGTTTCCTGCAGGCGCGCGCCAACCTTCCTGAGAAGGCTCAGATCGCCCGCGCACTCATCGACGGCATCCTGCCTGCCGCAGACGATCCCGACGCCCTCGACGTGTCGCACGCCATCGCCGAACTGACGCGGGCAATCATTCGCGTCGACATGGTGCTCTCCAACGTCGTCGACTACAAGCTCGAATAGCACGGTCACGATCTCCCTCTTGCGCAGCGCGGCGCGATCTCGGTGTGCAGAGCGAACAGCTCCGCGTCACGCCGGATGTACTGAAACTGGGTTCGCCACTCCGCCACCTCGGCCGGGTTCGCGCGGGCGGTGGTGCGGATCGTGTCGACGCAGACACCGACGTCCTCTGCGATCCAGGCGGCGGGCATCCCCTCGGCGCGCAGGAGGACGATCCGGTCGCGCTGAGCGTCGGTGAGCGTGCGGCCCTTCATGCTGCGAGCGCCAGGGTCGAGCGGACGTCGTAGCCGAGGGACTCGACGCACGCGGCGATGATGTCGCGGGCCGCGTTCGGGGTGACGGCGTTCCCGGCCATGCGGACCTGCTCGCGCTTGTTTCCGAGCAGCACGTACGTCGACGAGAACGCCATGCCGCGCTTGATCTCGTCGGGCTCGAGCATCCGGAACTCGGCGTCGTAGACGAGCTGCCAGATCTCGTCGTCGGTGAGTTTCACCTCGACGGTGGGGATCTCGTCGGCGTCGATGAGCGACTGGTGCCCGCCTGTAGTGAGCGTGCGCAGCGGCTCATGCGCCGAGGTGGTCTGCCAGCCGGATCGGTCGGGACCTCCGTTGTTCCGCATCACGAGGGCGTGGTGGTTGCCGGATGCCGCGACCGTGTCAATCGGCTCGCCCGTGGTCTTCGCCGTGCCGTGGTTGCGTAGCGGGACGACGAGGGCGGCGCTGTCGACGGTGGTGACGGTGCCCATCGGTGCATCCGTCGGTCGAGCGTTGCCCTTCGAGTAGTACGGCACGAGCAGGCCCGTCTCGTTGCGTGTCGACTGCGTGCGCAGCGGTGCCGCGGCGGGGCGGGCGCTCTTCCCGTCGCGCCCCTCCATGGGGATGAGCAGCGAGTGCGGGCTCGACGCCGTCAGTGCGCCGATCGGCTCGGTGACGGGCTTTGACATCTGGCCCTGGTCGCCTCGGGCGGTCATGTTCCGCATGATCAGTGGCGGTGCGGCGAGGAACTGTGACCCGGCCGCGGTGATCGCGCCGATGGGCTCCTCGACGGCGCGTGCGGGGGTGGTGTTCCCCTCCCCGCGGACGATGAGTCCCTTCGACGACGTCGTGTGCAGGGTGCGGAGCGGCTCGTCAGCGGGCCACACCCGGTAGTACGCGGCCGGGTCCTCGTGCTGCGGATGCCGCGGGCTCGTCGCGTCGTACGTGTTCCCGGCCGCCTCGATGACCATCGGCTTCACCCAGTGCCGGCGGACGCCGTGGAAGGTGCGGAGCATCGTCTTCTCGGCCAGCTCGTCCATCCCGAGCGACTTGCGATCACCGATGCGGATGCCGCGCTTCGACCAGTCGATGATCGTGTCGGCGCCGGCCACCGCGGGGAAGACCTCGGTGTTGCAGGAGACCTCCGGGCAGCGGAGCGTGTACTGCGCGCCGTAGGTCTTCATCGGCGAGCCCTTCGGCTTGAGCACCTGAGCCGACCGGATCAGGCCGTGCTCGGGGCAGACCGCCTCCGGGCGAATCCACGAGTCGAAGTCCGGGCGGCGGTTCCCGGCCTTCCAGAACACGATGTAGACGCGGTCGCGGGACTGCGGAGCGGCGGGCCCGGCGCCGGCGGCGTGCATGCTGTTCAGCCAGATGACCTCGTGCAGGTAGCCGAGGTCGTGCATGCTCGTCAGCCACGAGCCCCACTGGACGCCCTTCACGACGCGGGGCACGTTCTCAACGATGACGATCTCGTAGCCGTGGTGAGCGGTGAACCGGGGCACGTCCCACATGCCCATGCGCGAGCGGTCGGCGGCCTCATTCGGGACGCTGTCGCCGAAGAAGTCCCAGGCGAGCTGCCCATCGGGGAGCTTCTCGCCGCGGGCCTGCGACCAGTACGTGCACTCCGGGGAGAACCAGCCGATGGTGGTGCGCGGGTAGCGGGCGGGGTCGGCCTTGTTGATGTCGGCCTTGTCGTGGTCTGTGTTCGGGTGGTTGGTGTTGTGCGTGGCGATTGCGAGGTCCCAGTGGTTGACGGCCATGGCGACGCGGACGCCGACGGCGACGGCGCCCGTCGAGGATCCGCCCGCTCCGCAGTAGTAGTCAGACATGGTGACGTCGCTTGTGCTGATGCGGGGGGTCATGGTGTCTTCTCCACGGCGTGAGCGGCGCGCCAGGCCTCGATAACCTGATCGAGCTGGGAGGGCTGGAATCCGGCGACGACGAGCTCGCCGTACTCGGTGATGGGTGCGGAGGTGTAGCCGAGGACACGGAAGTACTCCAGGTCCTTCGCGGCATCCTGCGCGGTGAGGTCGCGTTCCTCGAACTCGACGCCGGCGGCTTCGAGACGGAACTTGACGAGGCGGCATTGCTGGCACGAGGGCTTCGACCAGACGGTGACGGCGCTCACGAGCGAGCCTCACTCGACGTATCCAGGCGATGGAACTCGCGGTCCCACGCCTTCGCCGGATCGGTCAGGTCCGCGACGGTTTCCCCGGTAGCGACGTCGATCGTGATGCCTCGGAGACGGAGAGCGCGGTCGTAGCGGCGAACTTCGCGGCGCGCGCTGGCGGCGGCGTACGGATACGACCCGGCGCAGCTTCGCGCGAACCGGGCTTGCTCACGACGGAGCGCCAGCAGCTGTTCATCCGTCGCCTCCGGGAATCGCTCAGCACGATCCCGGACCAGGCGGTGCAGCCACGCCCCGAGGTATCCGAACGCCAGGGCGACGCATGCGACGAGGATCGACAGGACGAGGACGCTCACGAGCGGGCCTCCCTCACTGCGTTGGTGACCATCTCGAGGAGAGGTCCGCGGTAGACGATGGAGCTGCTGTTGTCGGCGCGATCTCCGACAAACGCGGAGACGTACCGTTCGGCCAGGTGCTCGGGCGTCTCGGTGTCGGTGACCGTCCCGTACGGGCGGACCTCGATGCGCGAGACCATTTCGTGCAGGGCTACGTAGTCGGCGTACTGGATTCGGCCGGACTCGTTCAGTACATCCAGGTGGTCCAGCGCTTCGCGTACGTCTTCAGCGGGTGGGGAGGACGGAGCAGTGCGGGCTACGCGCAGTGCCTCCTCGAGCTGTTGGTTCTCGCGGTACACGCGGTTGGTTCGGGCGGTTGCTTCGCGGATCATGTCGAGCGCCTGAGCCCACATGGTCTGCTGCACCCGGGCATGGAAGTCGTTCGGGTTTTCGTCGCAGCCGAGCGCCGCCCAGACCTCCCGAAGACGCGCCAGGGTCGCGTTCGCGGCGCTCATGACGTCACCGGCCAGTCGATGTCGAAGCCGTGGCTGACCTTGGCATCCGCGCGCGCGACGTCGTCCTCTGCGCGGGCCTCGCGCGCCGCGGCCGCCGTCGTGCGTAGCTCGTCGATCAGCTCCGCGACCTGGTCGGGGGTGAGCGACGTGGTGGTGGCGTCCTGGTCGGGGCGGAGCGGGTCGCGCACCGTGAGCAGCACGTCGTACTCGTCACCCACCTCGACATCGACGAGGGTCACGGTGATGTCCGTCTGGATGCTCACAGGCCCAGGCCCTCTCGGATCTGGTCAGCCATGTAACCGAAGTCGAAGCCCTTGGCGATGAAGCCGGACTCGGCGGATCCCTCCGTTACGTAGATGTCGATGAGATTGGCGATGCGCTGCTGCTCGGCGAGCGCCAGCGTTGCATGCACCAGAGCCGCGGTTGCGGTCACCGCCGCCACCTCGGGGAGCATCGGTCTGCTGCCGACGACATTGAGGTTCTCCTGCGCAATTCGCGCGTGGTCGATTCGTTCGGTCATGACTGCTCCCATCCGAGGGCGGCGCGCACAGCGGCGCGACGCCGGTTCTTCTCCTCGACCCGGGCCTTCGTCTCCGGGTTTGTGTAGTTCTGGTCGTCGTGCCTCAGCACCGCCACGGGCAGCGAGAGCGCGACGAGTTCGGTGTGCAGGCGGATCTCGGCGGCGAGGTCATCGATCGCCTCGACCTGCGTGCGACGCTTCGGGGCGGCCATCAGAACGGCTCCCCCGAGTTCGCGGGCGTCGTCCAGCCGCCGGCGTCCGCCTGCTGCGGCTTCGCCTCCCGCACCACCTGCGCCACGGTGATCGCGCGGACGACGACCTTGCGGACGTTCTTGCCCGTCTCGCGGCTCTGGTACGACGCGTCGCGCTCTTCCCCGACGACGACGACGAGCGTCCCGCTCGCGAGCTGCGCGATCGCGTTCGGCGCCTGCCACGACTCGACGTCGTGCCAGATCGTGAACTCGTCCTCCCACTGGCTCGTCCCCCGGTTCAAGCGGCGCTTCGTCTCCGCGACGCTGAACGCCGCGACGTGCTTCCCGCCCGCGGCGCGGACCTCGGGCACCCCCCCGAGTCGGCCGACGATCGTCTTCACTGCCATGTGCTCTCTCCTCCGTTGTCGTCGACGAGCGTCGACGGTGACCATGCGCGCGACACCACGCGGGAGAAGGTGCCCTCCCACTGCAGCGACGTGCGCCCTTGCTGCCCCTGCCGGTTCTTGGCGATGTCCACGTCGAGACGGGACGGGGCGTTCTTCTCGTCGCGGTGCAGCAGCAGCACCGCGTCCGCGTCCTGCTCGATCGCGCCGGACTCGCGAAGATCCGCGAGCGTCGGACGGTTCGACTTGCGCGTCGTCGAGCCACGGTTGAGCTGCGACAGCGCGATCACCGGCACCCCCAGCGACTGCGCCAGCAGCTTCAGCGATCGAGAGAAACCGGCGACCTCGATCTGCCGGGACTCGACCCGCTCCCCCGACGTGAGGAGCTGCAGGTAGTCCACGACGACGCCGGCGAGACGCTGACCCTTCGGCGCACGGCGCGCGACCGAACGAGCGAACGCGCGGACCTGCGTGATCGTCGCGACCTCATCCGACGTCGACACGAACAGCGGCGTCTCCGCGATCTGCGAACGAACCATCGCGAGGTTCTGCCACGACGCCTTCGACACCTCGTGATTCACGAGCGAGTGCAGCGACACCTGCGCGAGCTGCGACACCCAGCGCGACATGATGTCGTCCCGCGACATCTCGAGCGAGCAGAACGCGACGGGTCCTTCCTTCGCCAGACGCAGCGCCGCCTGCAGGCCGACGATCGACTTACCCTGACCGGGACGCGCGCCGACGACGTACAGGCCTCCCGCGCGGAGCCCGCCGAGGTGGTTGTTGATCTCCCACCACGGGGTGGGCACGTACTTTGGCTTCTGCTCCAGCCCGTCAACGTAGGACGAGAGGTACTCGCCGAACTGGCGCACGTCGACGGCGGCGTTCGCGCCGATCCCGTCGACCTTCTCGCGCGACATTTCGACGGCCTCGAGCGCGCTGAGCCCGGTGTTCGACGCGAGCTGCGCGATGTTCGTACCCACCTCGAGCAGGCGGCGGCGGATCGCGTGCTGGTGCACGATGTCGCCGTAGTACGCGCCGCTCGCCGGCGTCGCGACCGCAGAGGTCAGCTCGTGCACGTACCCGACGTCGAGGGTGCCGCGCACCTCCTCCACACGGAGCAGGTCGTCCACCACGGCGACGACGTCCGTCGGGGCGCCGGCCTCGTGCAGGCGCCGGATCGACGCGAACACCGTCTCGTGCTTCGGGTCGTACATATCGCCCGGCTCGACCACCGACAGCACGTCATCGAGGACGGCCGTCGACAGCATCGCCGAGCCGAGGACCGCACGCTCGGCAGCCAGATCGTAGGGGACCGCGATGTCACTCACCGGGCACCTCCACGCCCAGCTCACGCAGAACACGAGCCGGACGCTCACCCGCCTCAACGCGGGCCTGAAACTGCTCCGCGTCCACACCGTGCGCGCGGAGCCATGCCGGACCGTCAGCGAGGCGCACACCGTTTCCGGGGGTCATGTCCTCCGCGATGACCAGCACATCGGCGGGCATCAGCATCTGCACGTTGCCGCGGTAGTGGATCCGGACCGCGTCGATCGCGGCATCCAAGGTCACGTCCGAGAGGACGACCGACCACTCGATCGCCATCTGCGCGAGATCCTCAGGCGCGCGACGGAACCGGCCGTCGAGCAGCGCCGCCTTCGTGAGCAGCACGTTCGCTTCCTGCGCGTTCATGCGGCCACCGGCAGAGGAATCGGGGTGCCGCCACCGTTGCCGCCCCCGCGCGGCTTGTGGCGAGGGCAGAGATCGGTGGCACCGAGGAGCCACCCGTCTGCGAGGCGCGTGGCGGTGCGCAGCCCGCAGGTATCCCCATCCGAGAAGACGAAGTCGCAGGCGACCATCTCGAACCGGCTCATGCCCCGACCGCCAGACGATCGTGCTCGGCCAGGATCTCGGCGGCGCGACGGCCAGCGTCGACCGCCCCCATGCGCTGCTGACGCGGCTCGGGCAGCTCGTCATCCCAGCCCGCGCGATTCAGCCACGTCGCCGGGTACGGGATGAACTGCCGCTCCGGGATGCCCGGATTGTCCCGGTACGCGATCGCCGCGGCGATGATCCGCTCACCCTCGACGACGACCGTGACCTTGTCCCACGCGCGCTTCGCATCCGGCTTCGCGACCTTCTTCGGCCACACCGCCCAGAAGTCCTCGAACGACGCCATTGCGCGCAGCTCAATCGCTGCTTCTTCTGGATGGTCTTCTTCCAGATGGTCTTCTATAGGACTGGTGTTCTTATAGGGTGCGGATTTTCCGCTAGCGGTTGATCCGCCCGCGGTTGACCCGTTAGCGGTGAATCCGTCAGCGGTGGCACCGTGAGCGGATAATCCGTCACCGGTCGCCGGGTCGTGCAGCTCGTACTCCACCTCGCCGAAGCGGCCCCGCTCACCGCGGCCCTGCGACACGACCAGGTAGCCGTTCTCCTTCAGCTCGACGAGCGCCGACTTGATCGCGTCGCGACCCTCAGTGCCAGCCTCCTGAAGACCCGACACGGACACGTGCCAGCCGACCCGGTGCGACATGATCTCCACCAGCAGCCCGCGGGCCTTCCGCGACAGCCGCTCGTCGCGCGCCCAGGCATTCGGGACCTGCGTGAACTGCCCCTCGAACTCGAGGTGCGTGCGCCTCACGCCCATGACTTGCTCTCCACTTCGATTGCTCGGCCGCTCTCCGTGAGCAGCCACCACGTCTTGTCGTTCCTCTGCACCCGCACCTGAGGCGGGTCGAACTGCGGGCCCCGGCCGAGTCGGGATATCAGCACGCCCCGCTCGAGCGCGACGTCCCGCGCGCTCTCCGCCTCGCCGTGGCATCCGGTCGTTCCGGATCCGCAGAGCGTCAGAGCGTTCGCTGCGGACGAGAACACCTCCGCGCCGCGTCCCGTCACGCCGCCGGCGCCGCGCGGCTTCCGGTGATGCATCGACCAGCCGATGCCGCGGTCCTCGAACCGGAGCGGCGTGCGGCACAGGAAGCACGCCGCCCCGTCTCGTTCGAAGAACACTCGCCGCACCGTCGCCGCCGAGAACTCCCCCGCGGCCATCAGCGCACCTCGACTTCGAGCCGGATGGTGATGTGGTCGCGCAGCGCGTAGCCGCCGATGGTGTCCAGACGCTCAGTCTCGATGTCGATGACCCGGGCATCGTCGGGCACCGCAGCGAGCTCGTCCCGCAGGGCAGCCACCGTGTTTTCCGAGGTGACCGTGAGGTGCCGGATCAGGCGATCTGAGATAGCCATCAAGCACCCCCGCCGTAGCCCTGCGCCGACGCACGATCCACGGCGCGCGAGTCGGCCCGGTCGGTGCGGTGGTTGTCGAGCGCGGCGTCGAGCGCTTCGAGGAACTTCCTCATCGCGCGCTCGCGCTGCTCGGCCACGAGGTAGGTCAGCTTCAGCTCGTACAGCTCCGCCTCGGCCATGTGCTCGGCGAGCCCGAGCGTGATCTTCCGATCCTCGAGCGCAGCCTTCTCGGTGATCTCGACGACCCGCTTCGACTTCGTGACCTCGTACTCGCCCTTCGCGTCGCCGAACACCTTCCCCGCCGTGCGCAGCTCCCATGCGAAGTCGAACCGCAACGCCACGATCCGCTGCCCGTAGGTCGCGCCCGGGCCCAGGTCCGTGATCGTCTTCGCCAGCTTCTGGTGCAGCGCGTCGGTGTCGTCGACCTCGAGGCCGATGATGCTGCGTAACGTCGCTGCGACGGCGGGGTGGATGGTGTTCACGCGGCCGTCGCCCCCGCCAGCACGTGAACGCGCTCCGTCGTCCGGAACTCGTGCACGACCTCGGCGCCGCCGTCCGTGCGCGTGCCGATGTACACCGACCCCGGACGGCCGTGCTCGCGCTTCGTGATCACGGTCGCCTCGCCGTGCACGACGCGCACCCGGTCACCGATGCGGAGCAAACGAGCCTCGATCGGTCCGGGGATGAGCCCCGCCAGGACACGGCCGTCGGTGTGGACCTGCGCCCACTCGACGCCCGCACGGAATGCGTCAGCCTCCGCGACGCGCTGCCGCTCGGAGTCCTCCCCGAAGTTGACCGGCGTCCACAGGTAGTCGCGTACCCCGTCCTCGACGGGCGCGGTCAGGGCGCTCACGCGCTCGCCTCCGGCCAGAAGCGGCGACCCGCGGTGATCGCCGTAGCCATCCGACCGAAAAGGCCGAACTCCGCCGTCTCGAACTTGACGCCCCCGAACACATCGTTCGGATCGGGCAAGGAGACCGCAGCGCACTCGTTGCCGTCGATCGTCAGCAGCCAGCCCTCTCCGGGCTCGGCGTCGTGCCAGGGCTTCGGCTCCGGGTGAGCATCGAAGTAGGCACGAGCAGCGGCCATGTACTTGCCCGACGACGTCCCAGTGGCACCCAGGTTCTTCCAGAACGTCAGGGCCGCCGTCGGCATCGACTCCTCGAACACCGTCACGCTGCCGTTTTCACGCAGGTACACGATGAAGTCAGGGTTCTCGGGCCAGCGCCACCGGCCGAGGCGTTCGTCAGCCTCCGCCTGGAAGAACTGACGTAGCGCGATGAGGTCGGGGTCTTGGAAGTTGACCTCGCGGACCTGACGGATCTCGTCCACGAGCCCGGGGATCTCTCCCGTGAACTGGAAGAGGGACTGATCCCACTTCCCGCCGAGGTCGACGACGCGGACGCCGTTGGATGCGGTGAAGTCGTTCATGTCGGCACCTCCACCGTGGGCCAGTCGTGCGTCGACTCGGCCGCGGGCTCGTCCGGGACGACCTCGGCGTCCACGACGTCCTCCGCCTTCTCCGGCAGCCGCTCGCGCAGCTCCCAGAGGTAGGCGCGGAGAGCGCGGCCGTCGCCGATCATGACGTCGAGGTCGCCCGCGTCCTGAGCGGCTGCGAAGACCGGGCGCAGCTCCTCACGCGAGCGCGTCGCGTTGGCGAGCGCGAGCCAGTCCTGAGACGGCATCCGCGCTTCGGCCCTCACCGCCTGCGGTTCGACGGGAGGCGTGGGCGCGACCTGGCTCTGCTGCTCGACCGGCGCGGGCCGGTCAGCCTGAGCCATCTCCTCCGACGAGTACAGGCCCGAGAGATCCTGCGGGAACGCCTTGCGCAGCGCGAGCATCTCGGCGCACTTCGCCAGCATCAGCGGCCCCATCTTCCGCCACATCTCGGTGACGTCGCCGTTGTACGTGCGCTGCACGTAGGCATCCCAGAGGGCGATCGCATAGAGCGCGTCCCGGAACCCGCGGCGGTACACGCCCACACGGGCAGCCTTCGGCGGCTCGTCGGCCAGCCACACCTGCGTCCACGTCACGCCGTCCGCGGTGAACTCGGGCGTCGTCTGCCCCTCGTACTGGCCCGACCGCTCAGCGACGAGGCGAGCGCCGTCGATGCTGATCTGGATCTGCCACTTGAGCTGACCCTTCGACTTCCGCGCGATCGAGTAGATCTGCCGCGCAATCGGGTCCAGGCCCGTCCGGGCGCAGTGCTGAAGGAACGCCGCGACGACGGGGCGCTCGGCGAGCGTCTTGTTCCCCGTCTGCGAGTCCGTGTGCACGAGCCCGGCAGCCTCGACGAGCGCACGCTCCTCGGGGCTCCAGGTGCTGTTGTCGCTGCTGGTCGGCAGCGTCGCGAGAGCGGTCATGCCGCTTCCCCCTTCGTCTTCACTTCGGTGACCGTCAAGCTCGGCTTCGACGTCACCGGCTGATCGGTGGTGGTGGTGAACTCGGCCAGGCACTCGGCCCAGTACCGCTCGCACTCGGCGAGCTGCGCGCGAGCGCCCTCGAGCGCAGCCCACGCGACCGCGTGCGCCTTCTGCGCGCCCTCCCGATCCACGACCGGCGTCGGGACAATCGACTCGACCCCGGGCACCCAGGTGACCTGCGCAGCGGACGACCGCTGCGACAGCTCGTCACGGTCGGCGAGCTCGGCCTGGAGCTTCTTCCAGGCCGCCTCCTTCTTCCGCTTCCCGGCTGCCTCCTCGCGACGCCCTGCCAGGACGTCGATCGCGAGAACATCGAGAACCGGGTCCACGACCGGTGCCGTGATGTTCCCGGCCTCGACCTCGGCGCGCTTCTTATCGAGCGCCGTGAAGAACCGCTTCGCGATCGTCACCAGCCGCTTCGCAAGCGCCTCGTCGAACTCGATCCAGTACTCGAATTGACGGCCCGCCTCGAAGCCCGTCTCCGGCGTCCCGAGGCGCTCCTCCCAGATGAAGAGGCAGCGGCGCGCGCCGGCGACGAGCATCGCCCACGTCATCTGCTCCCGGTACCCGGTGCGATCGAACGTCGGCGTGCCCGGCGTCAGGTCGTGACCAGACGTCTTGTACTCACCGAGCAGCAGCTCACCGTCGAACGTCGCACCGACACCATCCGGGGATGCCAGCCACCGACGGTTCTCCGCGTGGCGGAAGACGCGCGACTCAGGCAGGATCCCGCGACGCTCGGCGGCGGCCGCGAGGAACGGTTCGCGCAGCTTCCCCCACTCGGTGTAGGCGTTGCCGTTGAACGAGTCCTCCTTGAGCCCGAGCTTCAGGTCGACCAGCTCGCCCTGACGCTTCTTCCCGACGGCGAGCCCAGCGACCTCGGTCGCGGTGAGCCCGGTCAGGCGCTCGGCGAGCCACGCGGCGCGGTCGGTGTCGGATGCCCCGGCACGCGCCATCAGCGCGGTCACAGCCGGAGGCGTGAACACGGATGCCGTAGTCATCACGCCTCCCGAGTCCAGAAGTCGGGATCGCTGTCGGGGCTCAAGCCCTCGCCGCCGTCGTCGGGCGGGAACTCGGCGACCATCGCGTCGAACGAATCGAACAGCGGCACCTCGGGGTAGTTCCGTGCCACGAGGCGACGGACGCCGACGCCGATGTCCGACGGGATGTGCAGAGCGACGATGCGAGCCTTCGACGCACGGAATCCGCGGGTGCCGATGATCGTCTCGCCGTAAGCCTCGACGACCGCCATGACCCGACCGGGCTCGTAGTAGTCGTTCGAGCCCTCGTAGTAGCCGTAGAACCCGTGTGCGCACTCGGCGATCGAATGCTCAGGCCGCTGGGCGTCGACCGTCCGGGACGAAGAAGGCGTGATGTTCCCGTTGGGGCCGAACATCAGGTGCACCGCGAACTGGTCCGTCCGCAGCAGACACTTCGCGACGTTCTCCCCTGGCCGCCACACCGCGGGGTATGCGACGCCGACGAGGCGCCCCAGCTTGTCGACGGCGAACGAGCGCGTGCCCGTCACGACACCCGCCGCGAACTCACGCTCGCGCCCGTCGAACTCACCAGCAGGGCGCTTGGTCGGCTTCGGCGCCTCGGGTGCCTTCGACGTGATCTGCGGGCGCTGACCCAGCAGCGCGCGGATCGCGGCCTCTTCGAGCGCTCGCGAGAAGTAGTTGGGGTTCACTCCCCCCGGACCGCCCAGGATGCCGCCGCCGCTCATGCCGGCACCGGCTCTTCCACGGGCGCCTCGACCGGCGCGGGTGCCGTCGCCGGCGCCTCCACCGGCTCCAGCTCGATGTGCTTCAGGGGCTTTCCGATATCGCCCATTGGTGTTCCTCTTTCGGTAGATGACGTGCAGCGCGATGGATGTGATGAGGGCAGCGGCCGCGACGATCGCGAAGCCAGCGCCCGCATGGGTGTTGCTGGGAGAGCCGATGAGATGCGCGCCGACCGCCAGGAGCGCTTCGCCTGCCGCGACGTAGCCGAGGTAGCTCGCCCACCAGCGGAGGTGGCTCATCAGTCGCCGGAGTCCGGGAAGTCGAGCGCGTCCTGACCGGTGCGCTTCTTGTACGCGGCATCCCGGAGCTTCAGCGCCGACGCCGACGCCTTCTCGTCCCACAACGGCTCGAGGTGCTTCATCGCCACGACGGGCCACTCCTCGCCCGCGCGACGCTTCTCCATCACTTCGTCGACGGAGAACGTGACGACGGCGACGATCTGGTCACCGGGCGCCATCTCGATGAGCTGGTCCTCGACGCCGAACAGGCCGTTCGCCTGCTCCGCCGGGACGCCGCGCTTGAACGCGGTCGGCTTGATCTCGGTCATGCTGCTGTTCCTTTCGTGAACGCCTTCGGCATATGCGCCGCTGGCAGGTTGATGACCGGCGAGCCGGCCAGGATGGATGCGCCGACAGCGACCCAGACCGCGTCTGCTTCGTCGTTCCCACGCACCCGCGCTTCGGGGATGCGACGCTCGGTCGCCAGGAGGACGTCGTCCTTCTGCGCGTTACCGCGACCCGTGGCGAGCTGCTTCACCTGGTTCGTCGTGACGATCAGCGGGTCGACCTCGATCACCCGGATGAGCGCCTCGACCGTGCGGTGCCACGCGTAGTGCAGACGGTCGACCGACCCTCCGCGGCCGGCGAAAGCGATCCCTTCGATCCCGACGGTGTCGAGCGCTGTGATCCGCCCGGCGGTGATGATGTTCCGCGCGTGGTCGGTGATCCGGTCGTAGTAGTCGCCCAGCGACCTCCCGGATGGTGAAGACTTCACCGTCACCGTCTCCCAGGTAGCGCCGTCCGAGATTGCGATACCGCACGCCGTGGTCGAGAAATCGATGCCAATGAACCGGCCGGTCATGCGATCACCGCAAGGCCGACGATCAGCTCGACGACGACGAGCGCGGCGAGGCCGGTTGCCAGCGCGATCAGCCGCCGCGGCGCGGTGCGCTCGGGCGAGTACTCCAGCGGGACGTGCGCGATGACAGCGCGGCGGGCACGGTACGGGCGGCGCCGAAGCGACTTCGGCGCGCGCAGAGAAGGACGGTTCAAGAGGTGCTCCTGAGAGAGGTGAGGGTGTTCGGGGAAGAGGGCCGCCGGGGATGCCATCGGCGACCGTCGCCGGCATCAGTGGTGGGGGCAGCACCCCCGGCGAAAGATCAGGGGTAGGTGCGGTCGAGCGCGTCGAGCTCCGCGTCGATGCGGGCGCACTCGGCGTCCTGCTCGGGCGAGCCGAACCAGACCTCCCGAGCGAAGGCGCCGCAGGTCCAGAAGAGGATCAGAGCGAGGACGGCCGCGGAGATGAGCAGCTCCCACGAGCGGTAGCCCTGGAAGAACGCGACCATGATGATGAGGAAGAGGAACAGGGAGAGCCAGCGCAGGGTGATCACGACACCACCTCGTCGGCGAACGACCAGATTCCGAAGTCGCCGTTCGCGTAGACGTTCCCGGCCTCGGTGCGGATCAGGCCGGTGTGTCCGTCGATGACCTCGACGACCTTCTCCTTGCCGCCGGGTTCGCGAGCGGGCGCGAGTCCGTGCGTGCGGTTCAGGGCGTAGACGGTGGCGCCGATGATTCGGGGGGCGCTTCCCGTGAAGATGCTCACGGCTGCTCCGTCGTGGACTTGCGCGAACGCTCGACCCACGCGATGACGTCCGACTGCTTGTAGACGGTGACCTTGCCGCTGTCGCCCGTCGGCTTGAAGAACGCGGGGCCCTTGCCGCTCGCGCGGAGATCCTTCAGGTTGGCCACCGTCATCCCCGGCACGAGTTCGCAGACCTGCGACGGCGAGAGATACACCTCGGCGGTCGCGACGCCGGGGCGGATCGGCGTGACCTTGGCCGTGGCGTTCACGACGCCACCGGCTGTGCCACGGCGGGCTCGTCCTCGACGACGACCACGACCTCACCCATCGCGAGGCCGAAGGCGTGAGCGATCCCGAGCACCGTGCGCAGGCTCGGCTCCCCGCCCTTCTTCGCGTTGTCGAGGGTGGCGCGGCTGATGCCGATGGCCCGCGCGAAGGCGTCGTCGCTGCGGATGCCAGAGGTTTCCTTGAGTCGGTCGAGCAGGCCCGGCCGCACCTTGATGGTGGGGGGCTGACTCACCGACTGCTCATATGTCCGATTCATGCGTCAACTGTGCGATGAGATGGACAAAGTGTCAAGCAGGCTGAACAAATGACTTGCTCGCTAGGCATATGTGTCTCATGATTGAGTCATGAACCCGAGCATGAAGTGGATCGACGACGTCCGTGGAACGGACTCCATCCGCGAAGTCGCCCGTCGCGTGGGCATGAACCAGGGCACCCTGAACCGGCAGGTCAACCTCGACCAGCTCACCTTCGAAGTCGTCCGCGACATCTCCCGTGAGTACGGGCGCCCCGTCCTCGCCGACCTCGTCAACCTCGGTCACCTCTCCCACGACGACCTCGGCGTCAACGACGTCGCGAGCTTCCTCCGATCAGTCACCGAGGAGCAGCTCGTCTACGAGCTCGGATGCCGCCTCGGTGTCTCGGGCTCGATCCTGTTCGACGCGCCCATCTCGGTCGCGGTCGCGACCGCATCGAACGTGGTGCACGGCCGCTTCTCCGCCGATGTCGGAGCTACCGACGATGATGAGGCTGCCGTCGCCCGCCGAGCGGACGAAGACAGGGGGGAAGACCATTGACCACCGATCGACATCTTGAGCTGATCGCAGCAGCAGTCGGCGTCCGCATCGAGTACGCCCTGCTCCCGCCTGACCGTGATGGCGAGTACCGCCACAAGCACAAGGTCATCCGGCTCCGGCGAGGCATGTCGAGCAGGCTGCACCGGTCGGTTCTCGCTCACGAGCTCGCGCACGCGGTGTTCGGGCACGTGCCCAGTCGGTTCGGGCCGGTGGCGGCGAAGCAGGAGCGGGTAGCCGAGGAGTGGGCGGCCCTGCGGCTCATTCGCCACGAGGACTACCGGCGAGCCGAAGAGCTGCATGACGGTCACGCGGGAGCGATCGCTCACGAGCTCGGCGTCGTCCTGAGCATCGTCGAGGCCTACCGCGCCGTCCTGCTCCGGATCCGCGTGGAAGGTGAATCACCCGACCTGGTCTACGTGCAGCCACGGCTCGGCGCGGGCGGGTGGACCGAACGGCTCGAGACTCGGGAGAGCGCCTGATGGCCGGGACCATCACGCCCTACGAGACCGCGGCGGGCAAGCGGTACCGCGTCCGCTACCGCAAGCCCGACAAGACTCAGACCGACAAGCGCGGCTTCCGCACGAAGCGCGAGGCCGAGCTGTTCCTGGCATCCGTCACCGTATCGAAGGCGACCGGACAGTACGTCGACCCGACGGCCGGACGCGTCACCGTCGCGCACCTCGGGCCCGCCTGGCTAGCGAAGAAGGAAGGGCTGAAGCCGTCGTCGTACCGGCCGCTCGATCTCGCCTGGCGCGTCTACGTCCTCCCGAAGTGGGGGCGCGTGCCGGTCGCCGACGTGAAGGCATCCGACGTCGAAGCGTGGATCACTCAGCTCGGCGCAGGCAAGGCCCCAGCCGAGCGCCTCGGTGGGCGGAAGAACGGGCGGCCGCTGTCGGCGTCGAGCGTGCTCCGCGCCGTCGGAGTACTCGCCGGGATCCTCGACGACGCGAAGCGCGACGGCCGCATCCACAGCAACCCCGCGCGCGGCGCCGAGAACCTCCCGAAGAAGACCGGGAAGGCTCACCGCCGATACCTCACCGACGCGGAGGTCATGCGCCTCGCCGGCGCGATCGCCGACCCGACCCGATCCACCCTCGTCGTGCTGCTCGCGTACACCGGCCTGAGATGGAGCGAAGCCATCGGCCTCCGCGTTCGCGACCTCAACATGCTCCGCCGACGCCTCCACGTCCGCCGCCCCGTCGTCGAGATCGACGGCGTCTTCCACGAGGGTGAGCCGAAGTCATGGGAGCGCCGGACGGTCGCGTTCCCCGCGTTTCTCGACCACGCCCTCGCGGCCGTCTGCATCGACAAGGGCCCAGACGACACCGTGTTCACCGACGGCGCGAGCTACCTGCGGCAGCCGCACACATCGAAGTCGTGGTTCCTCACCGGGCTGCGCAATGCAGGGATCGAGCGCATGACGCCGCACGACCTGCGCCACACCGCGGCATCCCTCGCCGTGTCGGCCGGCGCGAACGTGAAGGTCCTGCAGCGGATGCTCGGGCACAAGTCCGCGGCGATGACGCTCGATACGTACGCTGACCTCTTCGACGACGACCTCGACAACGTCGCCACGCTCCTCGACGCCCGGGCCACCTCCGCTGCGGATGTGGGCAAGGTGTGGGCAGACCTCGGCATCCGGGCGTCCTGAGGAAACAAAAAAAGCCCCCCGATCAGGCATTGCCTGTCGGAGGGCTTGAGTAGGGCGGGTGGGACTTGAACCCACGATCGTCGGGTTATGAGCCCGCTGCCTTGACCAGCTTGGCCACCGCCCCCAGCGACGACGAGCCTACCGGCATCCGGTCTCCGTCGCCGACGACGGCAGAACTTCGGGGCGAGTGAGAACGTACGCGTATGCCCGAACCGCACGGGATCGGCGACAAACCCCTACGGTCTCGGCGAACGCAAGCGGTGTCGGTGCGGACGCCGCCGCGTCAGTGGACGCGCGGCTGCTTCGGTTTGCCGTCGGCGGTCACCTGCGGGTGGTGCTTCGTCAGCTGGATCACGCCCCAGGTGGCGATCGCGCCCGCGATGACGAAGCCGATCAGAGCCCACACGGGAGCCGTCGAGGCCTCGCCGAGCACGAGCAGACCGATGAGCACGGCCACGATCGGGTCGATCACGGTGAGGCCGGCGATCACCAGATCGGGCGGGCCGACCGAGTACGCCGTCTGCACGAAGTACGCGCCCACAGCCACGGCGGCGAGCAGGGCGACGAGGCAGAGCAGGGTCAGCCACTCGAAGTTGCCGGCCTGCGCCCGGCTGATGACGACCTTGGCGAGGGTCGCCACGAACCCGTAGATGACGCCCGCGGCCATGATGTAGAACAGCGCCTGCGCCTTGCGCCGCACGAGCACCCAGAAGACCCCGAACACGATCACGACGACGGCGAGGATGCCGAGGATGATCCACAGCTCGCGTTCGGTCACGACGTGCTCGGTCGCGAAGAACGCCGCGATCGTCACGAAGATGAAGATCCCGCCGACGCACGCGGCGATCGCGATGAGCGACTGGCGGGTCGGCTTGTGGCGGGTGACGCGGGCGTTCAGCACCGTGGTGATGACGAGGGCGATCGCCCCCAGGGGCTGCACGAGGATCAGCGGGGCGACGGAGAGCGCCGCCAGCTGACACACGATCGCCAGGCCCAGCATCAGGGTGCCCGCCACCCACGACGGGCGCGTCAGGAGCGACGTGAGCTGCTTGCGGGAGAGTCCGCCGGTGGTCTTCCCCGAGAGGCGTTCGACTTTCTGGACTCCGCGGTGCTGGTACTGCGCGCCGAACGACATGAACACCGCGCCGAGGAGGGCGAGCGGGATGCCGAGGAGGATACGGGGGTCGCGGAAGACACCGACGAGTTGGTCGATTCCGTCGCTGAGGGAGACATCGAGCGGGATCACCCTCCGACGATAGCCGCCCGCTCGCTGGATAGGCTGGTGACGTGGCCGTTCTCCCGATTCGCATCATGGGTGATCCCGTGCTGCACGCTCCCGCCGCCCGCGTCGACGAGATCACCGAGGAGGTGCGCACCCTCGTCGCCGACATGTTCGAGACGATGGATGCCGCCCCCGGCGTGGGCCTCGCCGCCCCGCAGGTCGGGGTCGGCCTGCGCATCTTCACCTACACCTACGAAGACGACGAGGGTCGGCCCTGGCGCGGGGTCGTCATCAACCCCGAGCTGTGGATCCGTCCGCTCGAGCCCGGATACCCCGACCCCGACGAGGAGTCGGAGGGATGCCTCTCCTTCCCCGGCGAACGGTTCCCCCTTCGCCGGTCCGAGTCGGCGCTGCTGACGGGGGTCGACCTGGACGGCCAGCCCGTTCGCGTCGAGGTGTCCGGATGGCGTGCGCGCATTCTCCAGCACGAGTTCGACCACCTCGACGGCGTGCTGTACGTCGACAGGCTCGACGACGAGGACAGCCGGGTGGTCGCGAAGATCGCCAAGAAGCGCAAGTGGGGCAGGCCGGGCGTCTCGTGGATGCCCGGCGTCGACGACGTCGACGCCTGACGGCCGCGGCTACACGCGCGCCTCGTGCCGACGGGGTTTGAGTCGCTCGGGCGCGTCGTCGGCGTCGACCCAGGTGCAGCGGAAGCTGCCGCGGTAGCCGAAGAGGAATCCGAAGCGATGGTTGTCGACGCGCATGTCGACGTGGAAGAGCCCGTCGGTATCGTCGAAGCGCTCGCGCACGGTTGCTCGCCCGCTGAAGAGCATCGGGAAACGGAACGCCACCGGCCCTTCGTAGAAGCGTTGGGCATCGGAGCGCAGCAGCAGCCCGCCCTCGTCGTCGACAGCGAGATCTAGGTCGACGGCGAGGTGTTGATGCGTTTCGAGGTAGTCGACCACGCCTCCGCCCACGAGCACCATCGTGGCGTCGAAGCGCGCGGGCCGATTGTTGATCGTGTACTCACGGACGAAGGTGACCGTCTCGCGGCCCAGCGGGTCGCGGTAGGGGAAGTTCGAGATCGTGAACGGCACGCCGACTCCCACGGTGGGCACCAGGATGTTGCGGAGCTTGCCGATCTGCAGGAACGGGACGGTCCACCAGGGACCGCGACGGATCTCGTGCATGACACCCTGGCCGATACACGCCGTGCCCGAGTTCAATCCGACGCCGAAGCGTCTCTGCATCATCGGGTGCAGCCGGTCGAAATCCGCACCCATCGCCGCGGCGAAGATCGACGTCATCGTCCGGCTCCCGGCGCGGGGAGAGCGGCGAGGGTCGCCGGGGCGTCGTCCATCGCGCCTGTGCGGTCGTCCGGTCGTCGACGGCACCGGCCTGCTCGCGGACGGTCGCGGCGCCACACCCAGAGCACGCTCCACAACGGCCAGCGCTCGGGCACGGTGCCGGTCTCGAGCCACAGGCGCAGCCGATCGAAGCTCCACGCGGTCGCCCAGCCCAGAAGCGGACGCACCACGGGGTCGAGAAAGCCCCACCCCGGCGTGTAGTCGTAGCCGGTGACGAAGTGCACCCCACCGTCGACGGTGACGTAGCGCCAGTATCCCCGCCCGGCTCGGATCGGTGAGAGGCGATCGGCGGTGTCGAAACGCAGCGCCGACGTGCGGGAGCCGTCGGGCCGCGCGGTCTCGCCGATGCTGACGCCGTGACCGTGGACGGTGTGGAAGGCGACGCGGCGCTCGTAGACGAATCGCGCACCGCCGCCGGGAAGCGGCGTCGTGGGCGTGATCCGGGAGAAGCGCACGTCCCACCGCACGTGCTGGGCGGGGTCTTGCGTCGCGTGCCAGACATCCTCGAGCGACGCCCGGATGGTGGTGGCGACGAAGATTCCGCGGCTCGGCATGCGGCCAGCCTAGGAGGTGGGCGGGGTGGCATCCGGGATCGTCCGAGGCGGGTCTCAGCGCCGGTAGGCGTCGAGCAGGAGGGGTCCGCGGATGCGCGCCAGCGTCTCGACCAGACGCTCGCACGTGGCGCGGTTCCATGTCGCGGCCACGATGTCGAACGGGCCGAGAGCCGTGAGCGCGCCCGTGCGGACGCGCACGACCTCCCATCCGGCCGCGCGGAGCGCCCGGTCTTTGCGCCGGTCGCTCTCTTCGCGGCGCCCGACGTGTTCCAGCCCGTGGCGGCCCGTGCTGTCGAACTCCACGGCCACGCGCAGCTCGCCGATCACGATGTCGGGCCACACCTCGACGTGTTGGAAGAACGGTCGTTCGACGCGCACCGCGTTGAGCCCGGGCGCGAAGCCGAATCGCGCGGCCAGATCCGCGCGCAGGCGCCCCTCGACCGCGGATGCGGGTTTCGGGGCGCAGATCGACGCGAAGGCGGTGCCCACCGGCACGTCGGGCGTCTTGTCGCAGAGTCGCGGCGCCGGTTTTGCGCGGCGGGGCCCACGCGGCATCCCCGGTGAGGGCGCGGGCTGGACGCGTGGGGGAAGCGCGAGCTCGGAGCAGTCGGGACACCACGCGCTGCGACGGCGCTCACGCCCGGGTCGGAGACGCTGTTCGGTGGGGGTCGCGACGAAGCGGTGCCCGGTGTCGCATTGCCACTGCAGCAGGACATCGGCCGCTGGCGGGATCTGCGTGAGGGTGATGCCAGCGTTCAGGTCGGGATGGAATTGCCGCACGAGAACCGGGTACGGTGCCCATGCCTCGCGGTACGTACCGATCGGATAGGGCACCGCCTCGCGTTTGGACCACTGGCGACGTGCCCACCAGTCCTGGACTCTCTCTGCCATGCCGGGAGCGTACGGGCGACCTCCGACATCGGTTCAGTGCGCGGCGAAGGAGTGCAGAGCCAGGTCGTCGCTCAGACGTTCGCTCGCGCGCGCCCCGCGGACGCTCGTGCCCTGGTCGTCGAGCGGAGGGCTCACGACGGCAGCGCCCATCCGGCCGGGAGCAGCAAGAACGACGGCGCCCGACACGCTCGATTTGGCGGGAACACCGACGGCGCGCATCCACCGCCCCGAACCGTCGTACACCCCGCAGGTCGCCATGACCGACACGACGTCGCGCGCCACCCGTTCGGGGACCGCCCGCTCCCCCGTCACCGGATTGACCCCTCCGAGTGCGAGGGTCGCGCCCATGACGGCGAGGAGACGGGCGTTCACCAGCGTCGCGCAGGCGCGTGCGTAGACCGCGACCGCGTCATCGGCCGAGACCGACATCGTCCCCTCGGCGCGCATGAGGTGTGCGAGAGCGTGGTTTCGGTCGCCCAGCAGGTGCTCGTTGTGGGCGACGTCCTCGTCGACCTCGAGCGGCTCCCCCGCGAACGCCGCGAGGCCGCGCGCGATGCGCTCCTGCCGCGCCTCCGGATCGTCGCCCGTCACGAGGGATGCCGTGAGCAGCGCGCCCGCGTTCACCATGGGATTCGGCGGCCGTCCCGTCCCGCTCTCCAGCTTGATCGCGTCGAAGGACTCACCGGTGGGTTCGATACCGACCCTGTCGAGTGCCGCGCCCTCGGTGTCCAGCAGCGCGAGGGCGAAGAGGAAGGGCTTCACCGCCGACTGGATGCTGAACGCGATCTCCGACTGCTGGCTCGCGCGCGTCTGGCCGTCCGGCAGCACGAGCGCGATCGCGCACAGGTCGGGATCGGCATCCGCCAACTGCGGGATGCTGTCGTCGAGCGCGCCGCCCCGGTGGTCGAGCAGGGAGGCCCGGAGACCCTCGAGGTCGAACGTGCGCGGGTCGCGGGTGGCATCCATGCGTCCAGCCTTTCAGTGATCACTGTGGGTGGAGACGGGTTGCGCACCGAGTCGCTCCGAAGAGTGCGCGAGCTCGCAGTTCGGCGTGCAGCGCCGGGGCGAGCCGTTCGGCCCGCGCCACCCGAGGTGTGCGCGTCGGAGGGCGCCGGGGAGGGTGGCTGCGGACGCCCGGGAGATGGTTAACCAGTAGTGGCCTGGAGCTGCGAATTCACGCTTGCGATTGTCAGGTTAAAGGCATCCGCGCAGCGGAACGGGAGGTCGGGAATGATGCAGCGCAGTCGAGCCCTCCTCGAGGGCTGGCTCGAGGAGTTCGCCGAGCTGGTGCCGGACGGAGCTCCCGCCCGCATCGCGACGCAAGAGGAGATCGACGGACGCGACGGCGGCCTAATCATCACGCCGCTGCGGAACGCGACCACGTCGGTCTACCTGCAGCAGGTCCCCTCCAGCCCGCACTGGACCGTGACGATCGAGGAGCAGCCCGAGGTGACCGAGCTCTCGAGCCGTGCGCTCGTCGACCTCGCCGACGAATTGATCGCGGTTGCGGAGCTCTGCACGTTCCTCGAGCACAAGTCGCGGCAACTCGCTGCCGCCCCGGACTGACCCGTCCCAGACAGACGACGTTCGACGGGAAGAGTAAAGGCCCGGGGTGGAAGCCCGGGCCTTTGGTGAGAGCCGCGGTAGATGACGCGGACTTCTCGCTCCCCGGCTTGGACTCGAACCAAGAACCTATCGGTTAACAGCCGATTGCTCTGCCAATTGAGCTACCGAGGATCATGCTCACCTTGCGGCGGGCAACCCCACGATACTAACAGGATCGGCGCCGCACGAAGAAATCAGCCGGTCGAAACGCGTCGCTCGGGCGTGCCGTCGGGCGTCCACGACAACCCCGCCGTGCCATGGCCGAATGCGACGGGATGTCCGGCGCGCAGCACGAGTACATCGGCATCCATGTCGCCGGGGGCATCCGCGTCGTTCGTCACGAGGAGACACCCCATCCCCCGCTCGTCGCGCCGGCGCAGGAGCGCCGAGCGGACGGCGACGCGGACTTCGACGTCGAGGTTCGCGTACACGTCGTCGGCGATGAACAGGCGGGGCTCCAGCACGAGGGCGCGGGCGAGCGCGACGCGTTGCCGCATCCCCGCGCTCAGTTCGTAGGGGTATTTGGGAGCCGTCCCGAGGGGCAGCTCCATCTCGTCGAGGAGGGTCGCGACGCGAACAGCGAGCGCTCGCGGGTTCACTCGTCGATCTCGGCTCGTGATGGGCTCGGTGATGACATCCGAGACCGTCAGGCGCGACGGCAGGCCCGCGCCCGCGCCCTGGGGCAGGTAGCCGGTGTGGAAGATCCATTGGCGCCGCGCGCGCCCGGGGTGGCGGGCGTCGATGCCATGGACCCGCAGCGTCCCGCCGGCAATCGTGACACCATCGGCGGTCTGCCCGGCGAGCACCGACGCGAGCGAGGTCTTGCCGGCCCCGGTCGGGCCCTGCAGCACGAGCGTGTTCCCCGCGTCGACGCGCAGAGTCACGCCGTCGATCACGCGCACGCCGCCGCGGACGAGAGAGAGGTCGTCGGCGCGCAGAAGGACGTCGGTGTCGAGTGGCCGAGGCATGCCCCTCATCATCCCCGAGAGCGACGCCCGATGCCAGCGCGACGGGCGATGCGCCTCGGCCCCCTGTCCGGGTGCACGTCAGCCGGCCGGAGATGCCGGCGCCTCAGGCGTCGACGAGACGCTGGCGATCGGCGTCGAGCGCGCGCAGGCGCAGGCGCAGCTGACGGCCCTCGTCGGAATCGGCGGCCACGCGCTGGATACCCCTCAGCAGTTCGTCTTTCTCGCGCTGCAGTTCGCGCAGCAGCAGACCCCGAGCCAGGTCGTTGGCCGACGCCACCGCGCCATCCTCGGTCCGGGCGGGGAACTCCGCGGTGAGCAGCTCGGCGGCGAGGGTGCGGAACGGTTCGCGCACGGCTTCGACCGCGGCGACGGCCCAGCCGGGCTGCGACAGGTCGGTCGCCGCCAGCGCACTGCGGACCACCTCGAGGGCCGGGTGTCCGAACGACGTCTGCAGGGCGCGCAGGAAGAGGTCGGGCTCGATGCGGTGGCCGTACTGGAGGAACGCCATCATCGCCCCCCGCTCGAGCGCCACGTCGCGCGTGTTCGGCAGCGACGCGAGGGTGACCGCGAGAGCCACGGGAACACGCTCGGGCTCGGTCGCCGATCCCCGCTGCTTCTCGCGGCTCTCGGCGCGATCGGCCCCGCGTGCAGCGCGCTCGACAGCCGATTGCACCTCGGGGATGTCCAGACCGAGCCGGCGCGCGAGCACCCGCACATACCCCGGTCGCAACGCCGGGTCGCGGATGTCGGCCACGATGGGTGCCGCCGCGCGCAGGGCTCCCGCGCGACCTTCGACGCTGGAGAGGTCGAAATCTTTCAGGCGCTGGTCGATGACGAACTCGAACATCGGCGCCTTGGTGTCCATCAGCGCTCGCACGGCGCCGTCGCCCCGTTTCAGGCGCAGGTCGCAGGGATCGAGCCCCTCGGGGGCAACCGCCACGTACGTCTGCGCCGCGAAGCGCTTCTCGTCGGCGAAGGCGCGGAGCGCCGCCTTCTGTCCGGCGGCATCCGGGTCGAATGTGAACACGACCTCGCCCGAGGCGCTGTCGTCGCCCATGACGCGACGCAGCACGGTGATGTGATCGCTGCCGAACGCCGTGCCGCACGAGGCGATCGCGGTGGTGATACCGGCGAGATG
>JAAIGF010207132.1_pt1 | contig 26890 bp, 24 predicted proteins | sample 6487441 | NCBI WGS metagenome assembly JAAIGF01 (sample SAMN13974129, study PRJNA590717) | phyllosphere metagenome | biome: pepper field; feature: multiple bacterial spot infested pepper fields; material: pepper leaves; isolation source: leaves from pepper fields | host: Capsicum annuum ... | reverse complement strand
GCGGTCCGCCGTGCCTGTGGATAACTTCTGCTCAAAGGAGTAGAATCGGTGGTTTCGGAACGACGTTTTGGCCGCCCTGGCTGACGGTATGTGCGGTGTTCCGTCCGGGCTCTCCGGCCGCGCATCGACGGCGCCATGCCATGGCCGCACTGTATCGTGCGCGATACAGCCTTGTGTCCGGCCCTGGTGACGGCACGGCATCCGGCCCGGGATGGTTCCATCGCGGGCCACGCGTCCTTCCTCTCGCATTTGGAATTCATGGAAGATTTCTGGCAAGCCTGCTTGCAGACGCTCGAACGCGAGCTGACGCCGCAACAGTACAGTGCATGGATTCGTCCACTGGTCCCGGTTGCCTTCGACGAGGCTGAATCGGTGCTGCGCGTGGCTGCGCCCAATCGTTTCAAGCTCGAGTGGGTGCGCAGCAACTTCTCGGGCCGCATCGAATCCATCGCTTCCGATTTCTACGAACGGCCGGTCCAGGTCCGCTTCGAGCTGGCCGCCCCGCGTGCCTCGGCCGCCATGGCGCCGCGCGCGGCGCCTGCTGCCGCCCAGCCCCACGCGCCGGCGCCCGCCACCGGCCCGTTCGACGGCAACTACGTCGACAACCAGCGCGCCAAGCCGCCGCTCAACGTCGGCATGCAGGAAGTCCTGGCCCCGCCGCGTTCGTCCGCGCCCGCGCCTGCCCGGGCGTCCGACTTGAATACCGCGACCGGCATCTACGAGCGCTCGCGCCTGAATGCCGAGCTCACGTTCGAGAACTTCGTCACGGGTAAGGCCAACCAGCTGGCGCGCGCCGCCGCGCTGCAGGTCGCCGAAAACCCCGGCATCTCGTACAACCCGTTCTTCCTGTATGGCGGCGTCGGCCTGGGCAAGACCCACCTGATCCACGCCATCGGCAACTCCATGGTTGCCCGCAAGGAAGGCGCGCGGGTGCGCTACATCCACGCCGAACAATTCGTGTCCGACGTGGTGAAGGCCTACCAGCGCAAGGCATTCGACGAGTTCAAGCGTTACTACCACTCGCTCGACCTGCTGCTGATCGACGATATCCAGTTCTTCTCGGGCAAGAACCGCACGCAGGAAGAATTCTTCTATGCGTTCGAGGCGCTGGTGGCGCTGCGCAAGCAGATCATCATCACCAGCGACACCTACCCCAAGGAACTGTCGGGCATCGAAGACCGCCTGCTGTCGCGTTTCGATTCCGGCCTGACGGTGGCCATCGAGCCGCCTGAGCTGGAAATGCGCGTGGCCATCCTGATCAAGAAGGCCGAAAGCGAAGGCGTGCCGCTGCCCGAAGAAGTCGCGTTCTTCATCGCCAAGCATCTGCGCAGCAACGTGCGCGAGCTCGAAGGTGCGCTGCGCAAGGTCCTGGCCTACGCCAAGTTCCACGGCAAAGACATCTCCGTGGAAGTCTGCAAGGACGCGCTGAAAGACCTGCTGTCTGTGTCCAACGGCCAGATCACGGTCGAGAACATCCAGAAGACGGTCGCCGACTTTTACAAGATCAAGGTCGCCGACATGTATTCGAAACGGCGGCCCGCCAACATCGCATTGCCGCGGCAGATCGCGATGTACCTGGCCAAGGAACTCACGCAGAAAAGCCTGCCGGAAATCGGCGAGCTGTTCGGTGGTCGCGACCACACCACGGTCCTGCATGCCGTGCGCAAGATTTCGGAAGTGCGCACCAAGCAGGCCGAGTTGAATCATTCGCTGCACGTACTCGAGCAAACGCTCAAAGGATAAGGACACGCGCTGGGGTGATGCCTGGTTTCGTACAGGCTTGCGCCAGCGACCGGACGGCCAAGGTGTGATTCGTCGGTGCGATGCGCCGTTCGTGTTTCCGATGTTCCCCTCAACAACCAACCCAGAGAAGGATTGGATATGCAATTGGTCAAAGCCTCGCGGGATGCGCTGCTGAAACCGCTCGCCACCGTCTCGGGCATCGTGGAGCGCCGCCACACGCTGCCCATCCTGGCGAACATCCTGGTCCGCAAGACCGGGAACCGCGTGTCGTTCGTGTCGACCGATATCGAGGTTCAGATCACCACCCATGCCGACTTCGGCGTGGGTGATGCGTCTGAATCGACGACGGTGGCCGCCCGCAAGTTGCTGGACATTCTGAAGGCCCTGCCCGACACCGGCGACGTCAGCCTGTCGCTGGCAAGCAAGAAACTGTCGGTGCAATCGGGCAAGAGCCGGTTCGCGCTGCAGACCCTGGCCGCCGAGGAGTTCCCCACGGTGGCGCAGCCCACCGAATGGGCCGCCTCGCTGACCATGCCGCAGAAGGCGCTCAAGCACCTGCTGAACCTGGTGCACTTCGCCATGGCCCAGCAGGACATCCGCTATTACCTCAACGGCATGCTGCTGGTGCTCGACGGCAACCAGGTGCGCGGCATCGCCACCGACGGTCACCGCCTGGCCTACGCCTCGGTCACGGTCGAATCCGACAACCCGCGCCAGGAAGTCATCGTGCCGCGCAAGACGGTGCTGGAAATCCTGCGGCTGCTCGACGACACCGAAGAGCCGGTCACCGTCGACGTGGGCAGCAACCAGATCCGCTTCACCTTCGGTGACGTGGAACTGATCTCCAAGCTGGTCGAAGGCAAGTTCCCCGATTACCAGCGCGTGATCCCGCAGGGTTACACCAAGCACTTCTCGATTGGTCGCGACACCCTGCAGCGCAGCCTGCAGCGTGCCGCCATCCTGACCACCGACAAGTTCAAGGGCGTGCGCATGCAACTGGGCGACCACGTGCTGCGCATCTCGTCGAGCAACGCCGAGCAGGAAGAGGCACAGGAAGAACTCGATATCGACTTCGGCTTCGAGCCGCTGGATATCGGCTTCAACGTGAGCTACCTGCTGGACGTGCTGGGCAACCTGAAGACCGATTCGGTCCAGTGGTCGGTGGGCGACGCCAACTCGTCGGCGCTGATCACCGTGCCCGAGAACGCCGACTTCAAGTACGTCGTGATGCCGATGCGCATCTGATGCGCCGCGCGCCCACCGGCGCGCCCCGCATCGAAGGACGTCGCGCCAGGCGGCGCCGCCCCGCGATCCGGATTGCCGGGATCGCCATGCGGCGCAGGCAATGCCCGCCCGGCGCGGCGTCCTGTTTTTCTTTCGTTCCGAACGCGATCCGCGCGGCAGGCAATGCGCGGAGCGCGGCACCGAGGTTTGCAGACCTATGACCGACCAGAACACCTCGCCCGCCGACAACGGCGAAGATCGCAGCTACCTGACCGGCAACACCGCCATCGACAGCCAGACGCCGGGCGCCTCCGACGCCTACGGCGCGGACTCGATCAAGATGCTCAAGGGCCTGGAAGCCGTGCGCAAGCGCCCGGGCATGTACATCGGCGACACCTCCGACGGCACCGGTCTGCACCACATGGTCTTCGAAGTGGTCGACAACGCCATCGACGAAGCCCTGGCTGGCCACTGCGACGAGATCGTCGTCACCATCCACGCCGACAACTCGATCTCGGTCACCGACAACGGCCGCGGCATTCCGACCGACGTGCACAAGGACGACGAATTCCACCGCAGCGCGGCGGAAATCGTCATGACCGAACTGCACGCCGGCGGCAAGTTCGACCAGAATTCCTACAAGGTCTCGGGCGGCCTGCACGGCGTGGGCGTGTCGTGCGTCAACGCCCTGTCGCAGTGGCTGCGCCTGACCATCGACCGCAATGGCGAAACCCACTACATGGAGTTCCGCCAGGGCGTTCGCGTCGAGCCCCTGAAAGTCATCGGCCAGACCGACAAGCGCGGCACCACCGTGCACTTCCTGGCCGACACCGAGATCTTCAACAACGTCGAATTCCACTACGAGATCCTGTCGAAGCGACTGCGTGAACTCTCGTTCCTGAACAACGGCGTGCGCGTGAAGCTGGTCGACGAGCGCCAGGGCAAGGAAGAAGACTTCGCCTTCGCCGGCGGCGTGCGCGGTTTCGTCGAGTACATCAACCGCAGCAAGACCGTGCTGCACCCCAACGTGTTCAACGTCGTCACCGAATCGGCGGCGGGCGGCGTGCCGGTCGGGGTGGAAGTGGCCATGCAGTGGAACGACACGTACTCCGAAAGCGTGCTCTGCTTCACCAACAACATCCCCCAGCGCGACGGCGGCACCCACCTGACCGGCCTGCGCGCGGCGATGACGCGCGTCATCAACAAGTACATCACCGAGAACGAACTGGCCAAGAAGGCCAAGGTCGAGACCACCGGCGACGACATGCGCGAAGGCCTGGCCTGCGTGCTGTCGGTCAAGGTTCCCGAGCCCAAGTTCAGCAGCCAGACCAAGGACAAGCTGGTGTCGTCCGAAGTGCGTCCGGCCGTGGAAGACGCCGTGGCCAAGACGCTGGAGTCGTGGCTGCTGGAACACCCGGTCGACGCCAAGGCGCTGTGCAGCAAGATCGTCGAAGCCGCGCGTGCCCGCGAAGCCGCCCGCAAGGCCCGCGAAATGACGCGCCGCAAGGGCGTGCTCGAAGGCGCCGGCCTGCCCGGCAAGCTGGCCGACTGCCAGGAGAAAGACCCGGCTCTGTCCGAGCTGTACCTGGTCGAGGGCGACTCCGCAGGCGGCTCGGCCAAGCAAGGCCGCGACCGTAAGTTCCAGGCCATCCTGCCGCTGCGCGGCAAGGTGCTCAACGTCGAGAAGGCACGCTTCGACAAGCTGATCAGCAGCGAACAGATCGCCACGCTGATCACCGCCCTGGGCACCAGCATCGGGCCGGAAGACTTCAACATCGACAAGCTGCGCTATCACCGCATCATCATCATGACGGACGCCGACGTCGACGGCGCGCACATCCGCACCCTGCTGCTGACGCTGTTCTACCGCCAGATGCCGGCCCTGGTCGAACGCGGCCACATCTACATCGCCCAGCCCCCGCTCTACAAGGTCAAGGTCGGTCGTGACGAGCGTTACCTGAAGGACGACCAGGAAGAAGCGCAATACATGCTGCAACTGGCCCTGAGGGATGCCCAACTGATCCCGGGTGAGAACGCCGATCCGATCATGGGCGATGCGCTGGGTGAACTGGCACGCCAGTACAACCTGGCCGATGCCGTCATCGCTCGTTTGTCGCGCTACTTCGACGAAAAGACCCTGTCGGCCATCGTCAATGGCGTGCATATCGAACTGACCGACGAAGCCAGCGCAGCAGCCTCGGCCGAGCGTTTGCAGGCAGCACTCGACGATCCGGCCCTGCCCGGCACGGTGCGTGTCTTCAGCGAGACGACCGACGAAGGCCAGCGCCATCGCGTCATGGTGCATCGCAAGCACCACGGCAACATCCGCGTGAGCGTGCTCGACAGCGATTTCGTTGGCGGCAGCGACTACCGCATTCTCCACAACGCCGCCCGCACCTTCACCGGCCTGGTCGGCGAGGGCGCCCGGATCGTTCGGGGCGAAGGCGACAAGCGCAAGGAAATGCCCGTCGCCGAATTCCGCGACGTCATGCTGTGGCTGCGCAGCGAAGCCGAACGTGGCGTGTCCAAGCAGCGCTACAAGGGCCTGGGCGAAATGAACCCCGGTCAGCTGTGGGAAACCACCATGGACCCGACCGTGCGCCGTTTGCTGAAGGTGCAGATCGAAGATGCCATCTCGGCGGATGAGATCTTTACTACGCTGATGGGTGACAGCGTGGAGCCGCGGCGTGCGTTCATTGAGACGCATGCATTGCAGGCGGGGAATATCGACGTTTGATGATCTTTGAAGGAATCCCCATGTGGTAGGACTTTGGCTAAAGAGCGATCTGGCAATTCAAGGCAGCAAGATGAATAGAGCTAACACTGTTCCGACGGCTACAGAAGGTAGCCACATCCGGCTTCCCGCCATCATGGACTATCGACATTTGGGTGAACTTTTCACCATGTCCGAGCGAGTGAAGTCAGTTGATGGGGACGTTCTTCTTGACGGTCAAGATGTTGAGTTCGTGGACCCGCTTGGAATTGCGGTATTGGGTGCTTTGCTACAACCGAATCAAGGCACGCGGACATGCCGAATTGATTGGCTTTCCAGCGATGTGGCTGGCTACCTTGCTAGGATGAACGTCTTAGAGTGCTGTGGTGTGGAAGGCGTCAATGTTTCATCCTTCACTGCCGCAGATAGGCGTCTTTCATTGGTAGAGCTGACTAGGTTGACTGATGCTGATGAGGTAGACGAAGCCGCCGAAAGGCTTGCTATTGCCATTGCGGGAGCCTGGGGCCAGCAGGGTGGGGGGGACGACAAGTATTCTTATCCACTGAAGTATTCGCTTCGTGAATTGCTTCTGAATGCTCTTACCCATGCGAAAAGAGCCGGTCAGTTGGACAGTGCTGTTTGGGTTGCTGCGCAGTACTACCCAAAACCGGGCTTTGTAAGAGTTGCTGTTGTAGACAACGGTTGTGGCGTGTTGGCCACGCTTCAAGACTCACCTAAGTTGGTAAAGAAGACACATGCAGGGGCTCTTAGGTCAGCCTTGGAACCTTTTGTAACATGCAACCCTGACTCCCGCGTGCTTTGGGCTGGTGAGACGGAGAACCGCGGGATTGGCTTGACGACAACTCGCCGAATTGCTTCTGCTGCCAACGGTAAGCTCGTTATCATTTCTGGAGATGTTTCAGTCACGACAGATTACCGTAGGGTCTACGAAAAACCTCTACCAAAGGGCGCAGGCTGGGATGGCATGGCCATTCTCATGACGTGCCAACGTAGTAGGCTGCCCTCTGTAAACGTGAATTCACTTTTTCCAGATGTACCTATGGCATCAGGATTTCAGCCACGTTTCATTGAATGAAATAATTTTTTGCTTGCCTGAGACTAGCTAGTCGATGCTATCGTTTGAAGGCCACATCTGAACGAGACGTGCTATGAGCCTCCATGTGATTGCGCTAAAGTCTTCGGCATCGACCAGTATGATGGGGATGCGACGTACAGCCCTGCCTCTTCGAAAATCTGTTGAAGATGCGTTGGCGCAAGGTCAGGAAGTGACGCTCGATTTCACTGACGTTGACGCTACCCAGTCTTTCATTGATGAGTTGGTTGGTGTGTTGGTTAGCAAGTTGGGTCCTTCAGCTCTTGCGCAACTTGCCTTCAAGGGCTGCTCGCCTGAGCTTAGAGGGGTTATCAACTTTGTCGTCGCAGATCGAGCGCGTGATTTCTTGAAAGCAACACATTGAAGTTTGGATATGGCGATTGAGAAAAGGCTGCTCGCGCAGCCTTTTCTACTTGCCAGCAGCGGCAGGTAGACCACCCCTGCCACCAGCCAGCACGCCGCTGCCGACCACAGGACGTGGCTGGGAAAGTGCGCGCCTTGAACGATGCGCACCATGCCGAAGACGGTGCCTGCGACGGCACCCACGATGGCGCCCCAGCGGCGCCAACGCGCCGACCCCGCTGCCGCCCCGGCGAAGCTCAGTGACAGCAGCGCGAAGCCTGCCCCCGCATGCCCGCTGGGCAGGCAGCGCCCGGCCTGTGCGGGCGAGGGCGCCAGCCAGGGACCCGCGTAGTCTTGCGCAAAATCCGCATAGCCGCCGAATCGCGACAGATCCCAGGGGCAATGTGCGACCGTGACCGATTTCAGCCAGGTGACCAGGGCGGGACCGAGCAGCAAGGCTGCGGTCAGGGCCCAGGCATTGGCTCGCCAGCGGCGCCAGGACGGCACCACGTAGCTGCCCAGTGCGACCAGCAGCGCGGCGCCGCAAGCCAGCGCTGGCGCCAGCTTCAGCAAATGATGGCCAACGACTTCCAGCCAGATGATGTCCCGCCAGGGGAAGCGGCCGAGCGCGGGGTCGTAAAACGCGTCGGCGACGCGCATGTCCAGCCCCGATGTATGCAATGCGTAGGCCAGCAGCCCAAGCCCGGCGACCACGGGCAATACGGAACCGGCCAGGTAACGTGCCCCTTCGACGATGCGCGACACGATCACTCCTTCTGCAGGCCGCGCGCGAACACCATCTGCGACGACTGGAACATGGCCTGGGCATCCGACTCGAGTTCCGGGTCGTGCGGGGCCGGCGACAGTTGCCGGGTGGCCGCGTCGTAGCGCTGGGTCTGCAGGGTCTTGCCGAAGCCCAGCACGGCGACCTTGTCGCCTCGCATCATGGCGACGTCGCGGTTGTGGTTGAAGACGGCGTAACCATCCTCGGGGCGCATGCGCAGGATGTCGCGTCCGGGCAGTCGCGAGTCGTAGGACAGATGCAGCAGGCCCAGCACGGTGGGGCCGACGTCGATCTGGCTGGCCAGGGTGTCCACGCGGGCAGGTGCCAAACCCGGCGCGACGACGACGAAAGGAATTTCGTAGGTGGGCACGGGCACCTCGGCACGGCCGTATACGCGTGCGCCGTGGTCGGCGACGATCACCACCATGGTGTTGCGTGCCCAGTCACGGGTTTGCAGCCTGTCGAAGAAGTGGCCAATGGCATGGTCGGCATAGCGCACGCCGGCATCGCGCCCGCCACCCTGCGCGGTAACGCCAGGGATGCCTTGCGGGAAGGTGAAGGGCTTGTGGTTGGACGTACTCATCACGACCGAGAACACGCGTTCGCCGCGGGCGACCTGTTTGTCGAACACGTCCAGGGCGTTGTCCATCAGTTCTTCGTCGGCAATGCCCCAGATGTTCGCGAAGCGAGCACGCGGCATGTCGGTGCGGTCGATCACGTCCCAGCCATTGCCGCCGAAGAATGCGTTCATGTTGTCGAAGGTGCCGTAGCCGCCATAGATGAAAGTGGGCGAATAACCCGCCTTGCGCGCCACGGTGGCGAGGTTGAACAGGCCGTCGTTGCCAGTGCGTTTGACCACCGATTCCGGTGGCACGGGGGCCAGGCCGGTGGTGACGGCTTCCATGCCGCGCACCGTGCGCGTGCCGCTTGCGTAGACGTGGGTGAAGCTCAGTCCCTGGGCGGCGATGCGGTCGATGTTCGGCGTGAGTCCGCGTCCGCCCAGGCTGCCTACGAACTCGCTGCCCATGGATTCCTGCAGCAGCACGATCACGTTCCAGTCCTTCGGGTCGCCCAGGTCACGGTTGTCGACATGGCGGGCGAACGGATTGGCCCCGCCCTGCGGCTGCGTATTGCGTTGGCCGATCAGCCGATGCACCCGTGTGGCCGCTTCCTGGCCGGACAGGGTGGCGTAGTACGCCTCGTAGTCGATATGGGCGTTGCGGGCGGCGCTGAAGAAGCTGTAGACGCCGTTGGCGGCGACTTCGTTGGCGACACGGTCATGGCCGGATTGCAGGGTCTGCAGGTTGAACGTCCACAGCGATGCCGCCACGGTGACGGCCACCCCGGCAGCCAGCCCGCTGCGGCGCGCGAAACCGGTGGTGTCGGCAAAGGCGCGGTCGATACGAGTGCGCAGCGCCCAGGTGCCGCCCAGCCCCAACAGCGCAGCAATTGCCAGGGCCGGATACACCGGATAGGAATCGCGGATGTTGCCGAGCACCTCGGTCGGGTAGATCAGGTATTCGACTGCCACGTAGTTGAAGCGGGCGTTGAACTCGTCGAAGAAGAAGTATTCGGCGGCTCCCAGATAGGCGCAGCCACCGATGGTCAGGGCCATGCCGGCAAAGACCAGCGCTCGCCCCACCCGCGAGCGGTACACGCGCGTGGGTGCCAGCCAGAGGTAGATGGCGAAGGGCACCACCATGTAGAGCGCGGTGACGGCATCCATCACGACTCCCGCGACGACGATGTGCGGCAGCATCGACAGATTGATGAGCCCTTGCGACAGGCTCAATCCGGCCAGCACCAGGCGGGTCGCCAGTGCGGTGCCGAACATGATCTGCCAGACCAGGGCGGCGAGCGCGGCGCGGCCTGGCAAGGCAGTGCGCAGACGGCTGCGCAGGGATGACAGGCCGGGTGTGGAGCGGGGGTGCGGGTGGGCGCTGGCCATGACGGTCTCGAATGCGTTGAACACGCGGCGAGACTACGCAGGCGCTTGTCGAAGCTCCGTCAGCGCGTTGTCGAATTTTCGTGAAATCGCAGGACGAAGGTGGCGCCCTGGTCAGGTGTTGCATGCAGCGACAGATCCCATCCCTGGATCTCGCACACGCGCTTGGCGATGGCCAATCCCAGACCGCGTTCCCGGCTCGGGGCGCCATCGGTGGACGCAGGCGTGTCGCTGAGCCGGCCCCGGTAGAAACGCTCGAACACGAAGGGGGCGTCGGCAGGCGCAATGCCCGCGCCGTCGTCGGCAAAACGCAGGCCGTCGGGGATTTCTTCGATGGTTAGCGTAGCAGGGGCGGCGTGGTCGGCGGCGTTGCGGATCAGGTTGCGCGCCACCGTCAGCAGGGCGTAGCGGTCAAGCAACCGGTAACTGCCGCTGTCGACGCGATTGACGATGCGCAGGCCGCCTGCGGCAGCGCGTTCCTGCAGGCCTTCGCAGGCGTCGTCGATGCAACTGGACAGCGATACGTCTTCGGGGGTGCTCACGGTCACGCTGCTGATCGAGCGCGTCGCCGCCATGGTTGCGACGATATCGTCTACGGTGCGCATCATGCGCTGCAGGCGTTCTTGCTGCGAGGCGGTCAGGGCCGGGTTCAGGGCCAGCATTTCGGCATCGGTGCGCAGGCCGGTCAACGGGGTACGCAGTTCGTGACTGAGGTTGGCGGCGAATTCGCGTTCTCGTGCGATCGAGCGGTCGACCCGATCCTGTACCCGGTTGAAGGCCTCGATCAGGCGGCCGGCTTCGTCATCGCGATCGAGCAATATCCCTGGTGCTCCCGGTGCCCAGCTGGAGATGCGTTGCGTGACGTCGTGCATGGGACCGACCACCACTCTCGCCAGCGCGCGCGACACCAGGAACCCGGCGATCGTGCACAGCAGCCACAGGCCGAACAGGGCGGCGCCGAACGCGTTCACCCGATCTTCGTTGACGGTGGCATCGAACACTACGGCAACGCGTCCACCCGCGTGGCTGGCCACGACTGCATGCCAGACCTTGTCGTCGGGGTGCAGCTCGTACGGGCCATCCGCCAGGCCGCGCAGGGCGGGCGGCAGCAAAGTCTCGTCAGGGGTGGCGAGCAGCCAGCCTTGCAGGCCAGGCCCCAACTGCAAAAGGCGCGAGGGCGTCATCGACATGTCGCCCCGGTCCACCCGCTCGATCAGGCGCTGCGTTTCCAGCAGCACGAGCGAGTCGGCCAGTTCGTCTTCCTGCTGGGCCAGAACGGCGAAAGCCAGCACGGCAAGCAAGGCCACGAACAGTGCCACGGCGCTGGTGACTGCCCAGATGACCCGTTCGCGCAGGCTGCGTGGCCGGGCCATCAGGATGCCGTGTCGCGTAGCCGTACGCCGATGCCGTGCACGGTTTCGATACCATCGAAACCCGCTTCCACGAGGGCCTTGCGCAGCAAGTGCAACTGGCTGCGCAAGGCGTCGCCTTCCGGCGGGTCGTCACCCCATAGGGCACTTTCCAGTTCTGCGCGCGGCACCACGCGGCCCGGGTCGCGCAGCAGCGTTTCCAGAATCCGCAGGGACTTCGGCCCGAGGTGGATGGGCTGGCCGTGGACCGACACTTCCTGGCGGCGTGTGTCCAGGCGCAGGGGGCCGGCCACACGCACCGGATTGCCCACCAGCCCCGCCGCGCGTTTGCGAAGGGCCAGCACGCGGGCCTCGACTTCGGCCAGCGCGAAGGGTTTGGTGATGAAGTCGTCCGCGCCCTGGGCGAAACCTTGCAGTTTGTCGGCAAGGGCATCGCGGGCGGTGACCACCAGTACCGGCGTATCCAGCCCCAGTTCGTTGCGCAGACGGTGCAGGACGGTCATGCCGTCCAGCCCGGGCAGCCCCAGGTCGAGCAGGATGACGTCGAAGCCGTGCTGGCTCAGGCGGTGCATGGCCGAGCGCCCGTCGTAGGCGACGTCCACCATGAAGCGCTTGGCCTCGAAGTAGTCCACGAGGTTGGTGACGATGTGAGCGTCGTCTTCGACGATCAACAGGCGACAGGCGGAAGGCGAGGTCACGGACGCACAACGCGGGAGGAGGTCGAGACGGCCATCTTAGCGGCTGTCGATCGACAGGTCAGTCGGCAAAGAAATAAACGAGTGCGGCGATCCAGGACAGGCCGACCATGGCGATCGTGACCAGGACGGCTGCGCTGCCCAGATCCTTCGCCCGCTTGGAGAGCGGATGCCATTCCAGCCCCACGCGATCGATGGCCGCTTCGATGGCCGAGTTCAGCAGTTCCACCACCAGCACGATCGCCAGGGTGGCCCACAGCAACAGGGTTTCCAGCCAGGTCTTGCCGATCAGATAGGCCAGCGGCAGCAGGAAGACTGCAATCGCCAGTTCATCCCGGAATGCGGCTTCTTCCCAGGCTTCGCGCAGGCCGCCGACCGAATGGCGCAAGGCGGGCATCAGGCGGCCAATGCCGCGCGGGGCTTTCTGGAATGCCGGGGCGTGAGGCACGGGCGGGTCGATGCGATTCGGCGAGGCTGACATGGCGAGGTCCTGGACGGGGAATGTCGGCACGCTACGTGGGCGGCTGTCGAAAACCCGTGGGCAGGATGTCGAAATTTCGTCGAGTCGTCGGGCGGTTCGGATGCTCAGGCGCTGGCCCGCGCGACGATTTCGAAGCCCACATCCACGCGTGACGGCGACGCCGTTCTGTCTTCCAGACTGGCCAGCAAGGCTTGGGCGGTCTGGCGGCCGATCCGTTCCCCGCCGACGCGCACGGTCGACAGGGCGGGGTGCAGGTGCGCGGCCAGGCTCAGGTCGCCGAAGCCCATGACGGCCAGATCGTCCGGAACACGCAGTGCGCGCCGCTGGGCCTCGGCCATGACTCCGGCGGCCAGGGTGTCCGAACTGCAGACCACCACGTCTGGCGCGTGCCTGGCCAACAGGCGATTCAGGCCGTCGCGTCCGCCTTCGAAGGTGGCGGGGGCAGGGACGACTTCCAGTGGAATGTGGTTCATCCCCCTGCGAGCCAGTTCTGTTTGCAGGCTTTTGCAACGCCGGCGTCCTCGCGGGTCGTTCACCGACACGATGCCCACTCGCTTGTATGCCTTCCCTGCCAGGTACTCGGCCACGGCCACCCCGACGGCCTCGTGCGAGAACCCGATCACCATGTCGATCGGGTCGTCGGTCTGGTCCCAGATCTCGACGACGGGAATCAGCGCTTGCTTCAGCCGTTCACGGGTGGCAGGGGTGTGATCGATGCCTGCCAGCACGATGCCGTCGGGCCGTCTGCCAAGCAGGGCTTCGACCAGCGATTCTTCCGTCTGCGGGTCGTAGTCGGTCAGGCCGATCAGGGTCTGGTAGCCAGCGGCGGCGAGTTCGCGCATCAGGGCCTGCACGGTGTCGGCAAAGATCGAGTTGGCGATGGTGGGCAGCAGCACGGCGATCAGACGACTGCGGCGCGCGGCCAGGCCGCCGGCCAGCAGGTTGGGCACGTAGCCGGTGGCGCGCACGGCGTCCAGGACGCGTTTGCGTGTGCCTTCCCTGACCAGTTCCGGGCGGTTCAAGGCGCGTGAGACGGTCATGGGGGCGACCCCGGCGACGCGGGCGACGTCGATGAGGGTGACGGGAGCGGGAGGAGGTGCGGCGGAGGGGCGTGGCATCGGGAATCCCGGAAGTGCTTGAATGATTGCGCAATCATTTTATGATGTCCAGGCATGTGTCCTTCTTTCTACAGGTGATGACCATGTCGACTTCCGCGCTTCTTCCATCCAATGACGGCGACCGTATCGAGCGCATTCGCCTGCGGTCGGTGTTCCTGCCCTTGGCCACGCCGATCAGCGACGCCAAGGTGCTGACCGGCCGGCAAAAGCCGATGACCGAGATCGCCATCCTGTTCGTGGAGATCGACACGCGCGATGGCGCGCATGGCCTGGGCTTCAGCTATTCCAAACGGGCAGGCGGACCGGGGCAGTTCGCACACGCCAGGGAAATCGCGCCGACGCTGATCGGCGAGGACCCGAGCGACATCGCCAAGCTGTGGGACAAGCTGGCGTGGGCCGGGGCGTCGGTCGGCCGCAGCGGCCTGGCGGTGCAGGCCATCGGTGCCTTCGACGTCGCCCTGTGGGATCTGAAAGCCAGGCGCGCCGGTCTGTCGCTGGCCAAGCTGCTGGGCTCGCACCGGGATTCGGTCCGTTGCTACAACACCTCGGGCGGCTTCCTGCACACCCCCTTGGACCAGTTGCTGGTGAACACCGACATTTCTCGCGAGAAAGGCATCGGCGGCATCAAGCTGAAGGTCGGCCAGCCCGACCGGGCGCTGGACGTGCATCGCGTGGAAACCGTGCGCAAGCACCTGGGTGCCGATTTCCCGCTGATGGTCGACGCCAACCAGCAATGGGATCGTCCCACGGCCCAGCGCATGTGCCGCATCTTCGAAGACTTCGACCTGGTGTGGGTCGAGGAGCCCCTGGACTGCTACGACGCCGAAGGCCACGCCGCCCTGGCGGCGCAGTTCGACACGCCCATCGCCACCGGCGAAATGCTGACCAGCGTGGCCGAGCACTGGGAATTCATCCGCCAGCGCGGCGCCGACTACCTGATGCCCGACGGCCCGCGCGTCGGCGGCATCACGCCGTTCATCAAGATCATGGGCCTGGCCGAACACGCCGGCCTGATGCTGGCGCCGCATTTCGCGATGGAACTGCACGTCCACCTGGCCGCCGCCTACTCGCGCGAGCCGTGGGTGGAGCATTTCGAATGGCTGGAGCCGCTGTTCAACGAACGCCTGGAAACCCGCGCCGGCCGCATGATCGTGCCGACGCGGCCGGGTCTGGGACTGAGCCTGAGCGACCGCGTGGCGGGGTGGACCGCGCAGGACGAAACCATCGGCAAGAACGACTGAGTCCACGCGAGCGCATGGGGCGCGACGAAGGCAGGCACGAGTATTGCTCAACCGTGGGCATTGCCTGCCTCTTTCGACATGCGGGCGCCCCACCGTTCTCCAAGGAGATCACCCATGCGCTTCCAACGTCTCGCCCTCGCCGCTGCCATCGCCGCTTCCGCTGCATTCGCCGGCTGCACCACCACGACCACCACGCCCAAGACCGAAAGCAACCAGACCACCGCTGCGCAGAAGCGCCAGACGGTGAACTCGTCGGCCGATTCGACCCTGGCCCGCCTGTATCAGCAGTCGCCGGAAAGCCGCGCGATGCTGCAGCGTGCCCGTGCCGTACTGGTGTTCCCCGAAGTGATCAGCGGTGCCTTCGTGGTCGGCTTCGAACACGGCGCAGGCGTGCTGCGCGTGGGCGGCCGCAACGAGGGTTACTACACCACCACCGGCGGCTCGATCGGCTTCCAGGCCGGCGCCCAGTCGAAGGCCATGGTCATCGCTTTCATGGATGACGCGTCGTACCAGAAATTCCGCAACAGCAATGGCTGGACCGTCGGTGCCGACGCCAACGTCGCCGTCGCCAGCATTGGCGCCAACGGCAACATCGACTCCAACACGGCTCGTCAGCCGGTCGTGGCCTTCGTGCTGAACAACGGCGGCCTGATGGCCGGTGTGTCGATCGACGGCACCAAGATCGCTCGCGCGAACTGGTAAGCCTCGGGCTCGTGCAAGAACAGAGCGGGCGGCCCATGCCGCCCGCCAGATGCAGGAAAAGCGGGGCCGGTACACGCCGGCCCCGCTTTGTCGTACCCGGGCAGCGTCAGCGCCTGCGGTCAGCGCCGACGGCGCGTGCCGCTGCCCAGCAATCCTCCCAGCACGCCGCGCAGTATTTCGCGCCCCAGGCCGGTTCCCAGGCTGCGCACTGCCGACTTCGCCATCGTCTGCACCAACCCATCCCGCTTTCCACCTCGCGGGCCCGTGGTGCCGAACAGCAGGTCGTTGAGCATTCCGCCACCGCCTTCCGCGTCCGAAGCGGCCCCGGATCCTTCCGGGGCCGTCGTCGTGGCGTGCGCCCTCGCCTTCAGTACCTCGTAGGCAGACTCCCGATCCACGCTCTTCTCGTACACGCCTGCTACCAGCGAGGTGTCGCGCAAGGCTTGCCGTTGCGCATCGGTAATCGGTCCCAACTGACTGCCGGGCGGTAAAACATACACACGCTGGGTGATGCCAGGGCGCCCTTTACCATCCAGGGTGCTGACCAGGGCTTCACCGACCGCCAGCTCGGTGATGGCCTGTTCGATATCCAGTTCCGGGTTGGCGCGCATGGTGGTCGCCGTCGCCCGCACCGCCTTCTGGTCGCGCGGCGTGAAGGCGCGCAACGCGTGCTGGATGCGATTGCCCAACTGCGCCAGCACGCTGTCTGGAATGTCGGTGGGGTTCTGGGTGACGAAGTAAACGCCTACGCCTTTTGAACGAATCAGCCGCACCACCAGTTCGATGCGTTCGACCAGCACCTTGGGCGCACCGTCGAACAGCAGATGCGCTTCGTCGAAGAAGAACACCATCTTCGGTTGGTCGGGGTCGCCGATCTCGGGCAACTGTTCGAACAGTTCCGACAGCATCCACAGCAGGAAGCTCGCGTACAGACGCGGCGACTGCATCAGCCGGTCGGCTGCCAGCACGTTGACCACGCCCCGGCCGTCCACGGTCTGCATCATGTCGTGGATGTCGAGCATGGGCTCGCCGAAGAAGCGGTCGCCGCCCTCGGTCTCGATGCGCAGCAGGCCGCGCTGGATGGCGCCGATGCTGGCGGCGCTGATATTGCCGTACCCGGTGGTGAACTGGCGGGCGTTGTCGCCGACGTGCTGCAGCAGCGCGCGCAGGTCTTTCAGGTCGAGCAGCAGCATGCCGCTGTCGTCGGCCACCTTGAACACCAGGTTCAACACCCCCGTCTGCGTCTCGTTCAGATCGAGCATGCGCGCCAGCAGCAGCGGTCCGAGGTCCGACAGCGTGGCGCGGACCGGGTGGCCGTGTTCGCCGAACACGTCCCACAGGGTGACGGGGCAGGCCAGCGAGGCGGGAAGGGGTATGCCGCGTTCGGCCAGCGTGGCGGCCAGCTTGCCGCCGATGGTGCCGGCCTGGCTGATGCCGGTCAGGTCGCCTTTGACGTCGGCCATGAAGACCGGCACGCCCAGCGCGCTGAAGCGCTCGGCCAGGGTCTGCAGGGTGACGGTCTTGCCGGTGCCGGTGGCGCCGGTGATCAGGCCGTGCCGGTTGGCATAGCCGGGCAGCAGGAAGACATCGGTGCCCTGTCGCGTGCCGAGCAGGATGGGTTCAGCCATGTGGGTGTTCCCCTGGGATGGCGGGCCGCCGGTGCACGGCCCGGAAAACCCATTCTGCCGGAGCGGCGGCTACCGTGGCAGATCAGGTCCACCCGGATTCGGCCGCAGCCCCATCAATCCAGCAGCGTGGTGTCGAAGTAGACATCGACCGCGCCGCGTCCGGCGGGAGCCTTGCCGGCACCGACGGCTGCGCCGACCATGGCCCAGGCTTCGTCGGGGTACAGCTTGATGTCGAGCCAGACGCGTTCGATGCCGACGGCGGCCGGCGCAGCGTCCATGGCCTTGGCCGACACCAGGCGCTGCACCCACTGGTCGGCATCGCGCTGGAACAGCGAGGTGGCCTCGGCCAGTTCGCGCACCAGGTTCTGCACCAGCGGGCGCTGGTTCTTCAGGAAGCCGGCATTGACCGCCAGGCCGCTCTGGATGCCGCCGTAGGCGTTGTCGGCGATGTCGGGCGCGGGGTAGTGGGCGAAGCCCTTGGCCACGCCCAGCGCAGCGGCCGGCTCGTTGACCACCGCGCACTCCGCGTCGCCTGCCTCGATCTGCTTCATGGGCGTCGAGTCGGCGGGGGTCTTGATGCGATAGATGTCCTGCGGCTTGAGCTCGTGTTGCGTCAGCGCGTCGTCCAGGAACCATTCCGGCATGCCGGGCGTGATCGCCAGGTTGTGGCCGCGCAGGTCGGCCCAACTGCCGATCTTCACGTCCTTGCGGCACACCATGCTGACGCCGCCGCGTGCCAGACCGGCCACGTAGGTGAACTTGGGCGCCGCGCCGCGGGCAGCCAGCGCGGGCAGGCTTTCGTAGCTCAGCGAGGCGACGTGGACCTCGCCGCGCGACAGCGCGGCTTCGGCATCGGCGTAGCGGTCGAAGCGCACGAATTCGACGCGTGGCTGCGGCCCCAGGCGCTCACGCAGGGCGATCACCGCCACGTCCTGCATCTGGGGCAGGTAGCCGATACGTACGACCTTGAGCGGGGTCTTGTCCGATCCGGGCTGGGGCTGGGCGACAGCGAGCTGACAGGCAAACAGGCTGGCCACGAGCGCAGAGAGCGGAAGGAGCGTGCGGGACATGGTGAGAATCCGGTGGAAACGCAGGAGATGCAGGCGTTGCCGCCAATAGACGAGGTTATCAAGGGCAGCGGTTGCCTGCCATGCCTGTTGGCATCGAGCGGGGCGTTCACAACGGTGGAAACGGAAAAAGCGCCTTTTTCGTCCGGTTGGATCGTTCTACGGTGGTTAAGATAAAGCATTCGCAGCATCATCCATTCTGACGTCATGAATGACCAGACAACCGCCGCGGCCAGCGGTCGTCCTCTCGCCCCCGCTGTCACGCAACAGGCCGACCAGTGGTTTTCGCTGTTTCTCTCACGGCAGGACACGCCCCAGGAGCGCGAGCAATGGCGCGCATGGCGGGCGGCCGACCCCGAGCATGAACGCGCCTGGCAGCGCGTCGAGTCCATCCATCTTCACATCGAGCGCGCCCCGCCCGTCACGCGCCCGACGGCGGTTCCCTTGCGGCGCAGTCGGGCCGGCCTGTTGACGGCGGTGGTGATCGTCACGCTCGCCGCCGGCGCCTTGGCCTGGACCCAGCCAGCCACCCGCGCCGCGATCGAACGCGTCGTGCACGAAATACGTAATTAAGACTCACATCGAAGTCGGAGGAGGGGGCATGAACCGGTCGGGAGACGGACGGACCATCGTGGTGGGCGCAGGGATCGTTGGCCTGTGTGTGGCCTACTACCTGCAGCGTGCGGGACGAGAGGTGCTGATCCTGGACCGTGAACTGCCCGGTTCGCAGTGTTCTTCCGGCAATGCCGGCGCCCTGTCCTCGCGGTCGGTCGCACCGCTGGCGATGCCCGGCATCGTTCGCACCGCCATCAAGATGATGATGGACCCCAACGGCCCCCTGTACTTGCCGCCCAGCTATGCGTTGCAGGCGGCGCCCTGGCTGTTCCGCTTCATCGCCGCATCGAGCCGTCCGCGCGTGGCGGCCATCGCTGCGGCGCTCGACCGGCTGCTCAGCGGCGCCGTCGTCCAGCATCGCGAACTGGCGCGCGACATCGGCAGCATGGTCCGCATCGGCACCACCGGGCAGTTGCATCTCTATCCCAATGAGGCGTCGCTGGCCAAGGACGCGGGAAGCTGGGCGCTGCGCATGCAGCATGGCCTGAACATGGAGCGTGTCGACGGCGCCGGTATCCAGGATCTGGAGCCCGTCGTCGATCCGTCCTACCAGATCGGCCTGTTCCTGCCGGACGAAGGGTGGGTGGCGCAGCCTTACCTGTACGCGCAGGCGATCGCCGAGGCCTTGCGCGCGCGCGGGGTGACCATCGCACAGGACGCGGTCCGGGGCCTGGTCGCCGACAGCGAAGGATGGAACGTGGCGACCGCGCAGGGCTCGTATCGCGCCAGCGACGTGGTGGTGGCCGCCGGCGCCTGGTCGACGCAGCTGCTCGCGCCGCTGGGTGTGCGCGTGCCGCTGGAGTCGCAGCGGGGCTATCACCTGCACGTGCCGGCACCCGGTGTCGAGGTGTCGCGCACGGTGGTGCTGGCCGACCGCAAGGTCTTCATCACCCCCATGGACGATGGCCTGCGCATTGCGGGCACCGTGGAATACGGCGGCCTGCGCCGTCCGGCCGACCTCAGGCGTGCGTCCCTGCTGGGCGAACATGCCCGGGCGGGACTGCGCGGGTTGGATCTGTCGTATGGCGCCACCAGCTGGATGGGGCATCGCCCCTGCCTGCCGGATTCCCTGCCCGTGATCGGGCCGGTGCCGGCCCATCCCGGCCTGTGGACCGCCTTCGGCCACGGCCACCTGGGCCTGACCGGCTCGGCGCCCACCGGCCGCCTGCTGGCCGGTGCCATGACCGGCTCGATCCCGTTCGAACGGCTCGACGCCTACAGCATCTCTCGGTTCTGACCGGACGCCTGCTGCTTACGCCGCCGCGTGGCCGGGTCGGCCGTGCGGCCGCGCCGGGCGCGCGTTGCTGCGGCCATAGCGGCCGATGTCCAGCCCTTCGGTCCGGATCTGCGGGCGCATATCGGTGATCAGGTCGGCCACCAGCTTCCCGGAACCTGCCGCCATGGTCCATCCCAGCGTGCCGTGGCCGGTGTTCAGGAACAGGTTGTCGTAGCGGGTCGGTCCGACGATGGGCGTGCTGTCGGGCGTCATCGGGCGCAGGCCGGTCCAGAAAGTGGCCGCTGACACGTTGCCCGCGCCGGGGTACAGGCTGTTGACCACCAGTTCCAGCGTTTCGCGGCGACGCGGGTTCAGGCCCAGGTCGAAGCCGCCGAGTTCGGCCATGCCCCCCACGCGGATGCGGTCGTCGAAACGCGTGACCGCCACCTTGTAGGTCTCATCCAGCACCGTCGACACCGGTCCGCGCGCGGCATCGACCAGCGGCACCGTCAGCGAATAGCCCTTGACCGGGTAGACCGGCACATCCAGCCCCAGCGGCGCCAGCATCTTCGGCGAATAGCTGCCGAACGCCATCACGTATCGGTCGGCCGTCAGCACGGCCTCGCCCACGCGTACGCCGCTGACCCGTCCGCCTTCGGTCAGCACTTCCCGCACGTCCTGGCCGAAACGGAATTCCACGCCCAGCCCGCGCGCCAAGTCGACCAGGCGCGTGGTGAACAGATGGCAGTCGCCGGTTTCATCGTTGGGCAGGCGCAGGCCGCCCGCCAGGGTGTGCTTGACGCGTTCCAGCGCCGGCTCGACCCGCGACAGCTCGTCGCGGCTCAACACTTCGTAAGGCACGCCGCATTCTTCCAGCACCGCCGTGTCCTTGTGGACGGCCGCCATCTGGGCCTCGGTGCGGAACAGTTGCAAGGTGCCGCCTGCGCGCTCTTCGTAGGCGATGCCGGTGTCGCGTCGCAGGGCGCGCAGGCAGTCGCGGCTGTATTCGGCCAGGCGCGTCATGCGTTCCTTGTTGACCGCATAGCGCTCGGGCGAACAGTTGCGCAGCATCGCTGCCATCCAGCGCAGCTGGAACATCGTGCCGTCAGGACGGATCGCCAGGGGCGCATGGCGCTGGAACATCCACTTCAATGCCTTGAGCGGGATGCCGGGCGCGGCCCACGGGGTCGAATAGCCGGGTGACACCTGTCCGGCGTTGGCGAAACTGGTTTCCAGCGCGGCACCGGGCTGGCGGTCCAGCACCGTGACGCGGGCGCCCGCGCGGGCCAGGTAATAAGCGGTGGTCGTACCGATGACTCCGCTGCCCAGGACGATGACGTGCATGGCGACGAATCCTCTTGTCTCGATTGATGTACTTGTTGTTTCGAGTAGTCTATTCACGTCGCCCCAGCGGATTCCACCAATCAGGGGCTGGAACGCAGTGCTTTCCGCTACACTGCGTCGCGTTTTTGCTGCATGGGAAGTGAAATGCGCGAACTCGATCGCATCGACCGCAAGATCCTCGATATCGTCCAGCGCGAGGGGCGGATTTCCATCACGGAACTGGCCGAGCGCATCAGCCTGTCGGCCACGCCCTGCGCCGAGCGATTGCGTCGTCTGGAGCGCGATGGCGTCATCACCGGCTATCACGCACGCGTGAACCCGGCCGCACTGGGACTGAACCTGCTGGTGTTCCTCGAAATCAAGCTGTCGGCCAAGTCGGGCGACGTGTTCGAGAAAGTGAAGGAAGAACTGCAGCACGTGCCACAGGTCATGGAATGCCACCTGGTGTCGGGCGATTTCGACTACTTGGTGAAGGCGCGCATCACCGAGATGAGCGCATACCGGGCCTTGCTGGGGCAGATCCTGAAGAAACTGCCGGCGTCGGCCGAATCGCGCAGCTACGTGGTGATGGAGGAGGTCAAGGAAAGCCTCCTGCTGCCGATCGGCGTGTTCTGACGGCCCCGGGTCAGCGCTGCTCGAAGCGGTCGAAACGCTTGTCGGTGTGCTGGACGTCCTGCGTCAGGTCGGTCACCCGGGCGCCGGGCGGACCCTGGCGCAACCATTCCAGCATGGCGTCGATCTGGTCGGGCGTGGCCTGGATCAGGGCTTCGACCGAACCGTCGTCGTTGTTGCGCACCCAGCCGCGCACGCCGAGCATGTGGGCGCGGCGCACCGTCGACAGGCGATAGCCAACGCCTTGCACCTTGCCGGTGACGCGCACGAGAACGGTTTCAAGCGAAGACGGGAGGCTGTGGGAATGAGTCATGCGGAGCACATGGGGGCGGGACGCAACGATTCTAGCGGCCAGCCCGCGAAACCGCATTCCTGGAGCCCGAGCATGTCATTCCCGACGTTTTACCGGCATCGCCTGATGGCGATGGCCGCCGGCCTGGTCTTTGCCACGGGCAGCCAGGCCGCCGACGACGCCAATCCGCTCAAGGCCGACCAGTGGAAGGTCCGGCCGCTGGTCATCGTCGCGCCGCAGGCAGACGACCCGGTGCTGGTGCGCCAGCAGGACATCGTGCAGATCCCCGCCCACCAGCAGGCCATGGCTGAGCGTGAACTGGTGGTCTATACGGTGGTGGGGGACGTGGCCCTGCGCGGTGACGAACGTTTGAGCGCAGCGCAGGCCCGTGCCATACGAAAGGCCCTGAACGTCGCCGACGATGCGCCGGCGACCGTGATGCTGGTCGGCAAGGACGGCGGCGTGAAGCTGACCCGCCGCGAGCCCATCGGGGCAGAAGAATTGTTCGGCATCGTCGACGCGATGCCGATGCGACGCGCCCGGGAATCCTGAGCGCCATCGTTATCCACTGGCCGCCTGCGGACGTTTATCCACCAGGCGACCGGGTGGAGGTTCAGCGCAGCATCGACGACATCGCCGACAGGCAGTTGATGGTGCGCACGGCCGCTTCCATCGACTCGGCGCGGAAGGCGATCTCGTCGCCGCCACGACGCTCTAGCGTCGGCCACTGGCAGAACAGGTCGGCCAGGCCGGTGGTCTGCGTCTGGATGGTCACCTCGAAGGGACCTGCCACCTTGTACAGCTGGGCCTGTCCCAGGCGCGCCAGGCCGGCTGCCACGCCAGCGCGAATGGCTTCGCCGCTTTGCTGCGGCGACAGCGACACACCGCTGGTGAAGCCGGTGGCGATCTTGGTCTGCACGAACTCGGCGGTGGGGAAGGTCGGGCGGGTTTCTTCGATGAAGGCGTCGTCGCCGCTGGCCATCACCACCGGCACGCCGTAGTCGGCCGCCAGGGCGCCGTACAGGCCGGCTTCACCGATTTCTTCGCCGTCGATGCGCACGCGGGCGAACGCAAAGCTGTTGGTGGTGTGGGCCAGGATGCCGCGCGCCGCCTGGGCGCGGGCGTGGTAGCCCACCAGGCACAGCGCGTCCATGCCGAATTCGACACCGGCGACCATGCCCAGGTAGCGCGGCTTGCCCTGGATCACGCGTGCGCGCGGGTCCAGTTCCAGCGGCGGCATGTTGCGAAAGCCACCGTGTGAGTCGTTGACGTAGACCTCGGTCGCGCCCGCGTCGAACGCCCCGGCGACGGCTGCGCTGGCTTCGCGCGCCATCAGCACGCGTGCGCGCTCGTACTCGCCGTTGCCGGCACGGACCTGTTCAGGGTGGTAGACGCCAGCGACGCCTTCGATATCGGTGGAGATCAGGACTTTCATTGCAGCGAACCGGAAAGACGACGGGCGAAGGCCGCCCAGTCGGGAACGAGGTCGGCCAGCGCCGGCCGCACGTGGCCGTCGCGGCCCTGCACGGATTCGGCCGACCACAGGGCGTGGATGATCGCCTGCTCGACACTGTCGGCAGCCGCCTGGAACAGGCCGTCGAGCAAGGTTTCGTGCACCATCGCCACGGTCGGCATCGGCCGGTCGGGCAGGTGGGGCAGGGTGTAGGCAGTAGAGAAAGCCAGCGCGATGTCGCCGCTGCCGTGGCCATAGACCGAGCCGGTGCGTGCCAGGCCCGCGCCGGCGCGCGAGGCCAGGCGCCGCAACTGGCGGGCGTCCAGCGGCGCATCGGTGGCCAGCAGCATGATGATCGATCCCTTCTCGGGATCCTGCTCCAGACCGGCGAGCTTCATGGCCAGGGTCGGGCCCACGCGCAGGCCGTCGATGGTCAGGTTCGGCAGCTTGCCGAAGTTGGCCAGCACCAGGGCGCCCACGGTGTAGTCGCCGGCGGCCGTGCCTTCGGCGGGCAGCGGCGTGCCGTCTTCCTTGCGGGTCGGGCCCGACAGCGACACCCGGCGCGAGGCCGTGCCGATGCCGCCCTTCAACTGGAAGCTGGACATGCCGCGTCCGGCGCCGACGGCGCCCTGCTGCACGTCCTCGCCAGCGGCGTCACAGGCCGCGCGGTAATGCGCGTCGGTGACGGCCAGGCCCTGGATGTCGTTCAGAAAACCGTCATTGCATTCGAACACCAGCGGATTGACCGTGGGCAGATCGCGTCCGGTGCCGGCGTGGTTCAGCACGCATTGCCGGATCTGCGCGGTCGCCACCGTGCCCACCGCGAAGGTGTTGGTCAGGGCGATCGGCGTTTCCAGCACGCCGAGTTCCTCGACCTGCACCAGGCCGACGCTCTTGCCGAAGCCGTTGATCACGGCCACGGCTGCCGGCACCTTGTCGGTGAACGGATCGCCCGCGTGGGCGTTGACCACCGTCACGCCGGTCTGCACCGGGCCGTCGGCCAGGGTCGCATGGCCGACGGTGACGCCGGCCACGTCCGTGATGGCGTTGCGCGGCCCGGCCGGCAGGTCGCCGACGTGGGGCAGCACCGCACCGCGCGGCGCGGTGCCTGCCGTGGTGTCGAATGCAGTCGTGCTCACTGACGGTCTGCCTTGGGGTCGAGTGCGTCACGCAGGCCATCACCCAGCAGGTTGAAGGCCAGCACCGTGAAGAAGATCGCCAGGCTGGGGAACAGCGCGACGTGCGGGGCATTGAGCATGTCCGCGCGGGCTTCGTTGAGCATGGCACCCCATTCCGGCGTGGGCGGTTGCGCGCCCATGCCCAGGAACGACAGGCTGGCTGCCGTGATGATGGAGGTGCCCACGCGCATCGAGAAGTACACGACGATCGACGAAATCGTGCCCGGCAGGATGTGACGCATGATGATCGTGAAGTCCGAGGCACCGATGCTGCGCGTGGCCTCGATGTACGTCAGGTTCTTGAGCGCCAGCGTATTGCCGCGCACCAGGCGGGCAAAGGCAGGCACCGAGAACACCGACACGGCGACCACGACGTTGGTCATGCTCGAACCGAGGATGGCCACCACGCCCAGCGCCAGCAGGATGCCGGGGAAGGCGAACAGCACGTCCGAGATCCGCATCACGATGCGGTCCCACCAGCCTTCGTAGTAGCCGGCCAGCAGGCCGAGCGCCGTACCGATCAGGCCGCCCAGCACCACCGACAGGAAACCTGCCGTCAGCGAGATGCGGGCACCGGCGACGATGCGGCTGAAGATGTCGCGGCCGAGCGGATCGACACCGAACCAGTGCGCTGCCGACGGGCCCGTGTTGAGCATGTCGTAGTCGAAGAAGTTCTCGGCGTCGTAGGGCGTGATCCACGGCGCGAAGATCGCCATCAGCACCAGGATCAGCACGAAGATGCCGGCGACGATGGCGACTGGCTGCTTGCGGAAGCGCCGCCAGAATTCGCTCATGGGCGTGCGGACCTTGCCTTGCACGGTGGCGGTCTGGGTGGCTGGAGCGGGAGTGCCGGGTTGGGCAGCGGGCGTCGTCATGGCTGCCTCACTTGTAGCGAATGGTGGGGTTGATGAAGCCGTACAGCATGTCCACGATCAGGTTGATCAGGATGAACTCCAGCGAGAACATGAGCACGAGGGTCTGGATCACGGGGTAGTCGCGCATGGTCACGGCGTCGACCAGCAGGCGTCCGACGCCCGGCCAGTTGAAGACCGCTTCCACCACGATGGAGCCGCCCAGCAGGAAGCCGAACTGCAGGCCCATCATGGTGACCACCGGGATCAGTGCGTTGCGCAGCGAGTGCTTGAAGATGACCGAGCGTTCCTTCAGGCCCTTGGCGCGTGCGGTCCGCACGAAGTCTTCGTTGATGACTTCGACGAACGAGGCGCGGGTGAAGCGCGCCATCACCGCGGCCACGGCGGCACCCAGCGTCAGCGACGGCAGGATGTAGTGCTGCCAGCTGGAGGCGCCCACCGTCGGCAGCCAGCCCAGTTCGACCGAGAAGATCTGCATCAGCAGGATGCCCAGGGCGAAGGCGGGGAACGAGATGCCGGACACGGCGATCGTCATGCCCAGGCGGTCGGGCCAGCGATTGCGGTAGACAGCCGAGGTGATACCGATGCCCAGGCCGAGGATGACTGCCCACACCATGCTGGTGAGGGTCAGCAACAGGGTCGGCATGAAGCGTTCGGCGATTTCGGTAGAGACAGGGCGGCGGGTCCGGATGGACGTGCCGAAGTCGCCCTGCAGCATATTCGTGAAGAAGGTGATGAATTGCTGGTGCATGGGCCGGTCGAGGCCGAGGTCCTTGCGCACCAATTCGACGGTCGCCTGGTCGGCGTCCTGGCCAGCCGCGAGGCGGGCCGGATCTCCCGGCAGCATATGGACGAACAGGAACACCAGCACTGCCACGATCAGCAGGGTGGGGATCAAGCCCAGGAGCCGTTTGAGTAGATAGTTCAACATGATTGCGGTGCCGACAAAAACGCGCGCCGGCGACGGCCGGCGCGCGGGGTTACCACTTACGTGCTTAGTCGCCGAGCGAGATTTCGGTCGTGTTGATGTTGCCGTCAGGCTGCATGAACACACCCGACAGACGCTTGCTCTGTCCGGTCACGTTCTGCTGGGTGACCAGCGGTGCCCACGGCGCATCCTTCCAGATCTGCTCTTGAGCGG
>JAAIGF010278682.1_pt1 | contig 27043 bp, 27 predicted proteins | sample 6487441 | NCBI WGS metagenome assembly JAAIGF01 (sample SAMN13974129, study PRJNA590717) | phyllosphere metagenome | biome: pepper field; feature: multiple bacterial spot infested pepper fields; material: pepper leaves; isolation source: leaves from pepper fields | host: Capsicum annuum ... | reverse complement strand
CGGCTCTTGTCCGGGGTTACCTCGAAGAACGCCTGGCCGCTGAGCAGGCGTACCTCACGGCGGTTGCCGTCGAACGCCACGGCGATCGCCGAGCGGCTGTCGAGCTGCACGCGGCTGCCATCGTCCAGTTCGATGCTGCGCTGCTGGCCAAGGCCCGTGCGGTAGTCGCTCTGGTAGCGCAGATAGGCGTCTGGCGCCATCAGGATCACCATGCAGGCAGTCAGCGAGCCTGCCAGCAGGGCTGGCCAGCGACGCCGGCGTGGGCGATGCGGGCGCGCAGCGGGAGCCGCTGCTGTCGCGAGGTCGGCGGTTGCGCGGGGGCGTTCGATGGCCGGCGCGCTTGTCGCTGCCTGTGCCATGCCGGTCAACTGCCAGACTCGCTGGGCCTTGCGGTAGGCCTCCACATGGCGGCTGTCGATGGCCAGCCAGGCGGCCAGCTCGGTACGCAGCGTGGCATCCTCGGGGCTCTGCTGGATGCGGAGCAGCCAGTCCAGTGCGGTGTGGGTGAGGTTGCCGGTCATGGTCGTTTCGGATCGTCCTGAAAGGTGGGCAAGGTTCGCACACACGTGCCCCTACGAGCAAAGGACGGCTCAGCCGCGCGGATTTTCAGATCAGCCATTGGCCTGCTCCAGACGGTCGGCGCAATGACACAGCGCCTGATGCACCAACTGGTGGGCCAGGCCGACGGAAATGTTCAGGGTGGCGGCGATGTGCTGCAGGGTATGGCCTTCCAGCCGATGCATCTCGAAGGCGCGCTGCACCCGGGGTGCGAGCTCTGCCAGGGCAGCGTTGACGATACGCAGCTCGGCGCTGGTGCTGGCCTGTTGCTCGGGGCCTGGCTTGTCGTCGGAGAGCGTCTCGAGCAGGTCGTCGCCGTCGGGTTGGCGCCGCTCGGTGGCGTCACGGCGGCTCAGGTCGAAAGCCAGGTTACGGACGATCCGGTAGAGATAGCCGACTGGCTGCTCGATCAAGGCGTCGACGCTGTCGCGGCTGCTGAAGCGCAGCCAGGCTTCCTGCACGACGTCTTCAGCCTGGGCGCGACAACTGAGCAGCGAGGCGGCGTAGTCCACCAGGGCGAGCCGATGGACGAGGTAGAGGTCGAGTTTGGGGTTGGGTGTCGAAGGCACGATTGGCACTGCCGCAAGCCGTGCACAGCGGGCGTGCTACAGCGAGCGAGCATGGTAGCTCATCATGAGAATTGTTATCAATAAGATCTGGGTGCGCTCAATGCGCTGTTCAGCGCTTCCTCGAGGCTGGCCTTGTAGCGCAGGTAATGAACCACCGAAGGCTGCCGGTCGCCGAGCAGCGCGGAAAGGTCGAGGTCGGTGATGTAGCAGGGGTACGGTTGCTGCTCGCTGCGTTGGGCGAGGATGTGCCTGGCCACGCTGGCGAACAGGTTTTCGCCGTACTCGAGCTCCGAAAACTCCCGATGATTGCAGAACAGGCTGACATGGCCGCGTGCGCCGCTACCCGGCTCGACGATGGCTTGTACGTCATAGAACGGCTGGATCACATCGTTGAGTGGCACCGGGCGCGGCTCCACGCGTTGCGCACGCAGCGGCGCCGCGGGCACCAGCTGGTAGTAGGCGATTTCCAGCACCGGCTGCGGGTTTTCCAGGGGTTGCACGCTTTCGCGGCGGTAGAGCATCGCTTGCAGAAAGCGATGCAGCGGCGTCAGCAGGCTGGTTTCATTGTGAAAGGGCGCCTGGGTTCGCCAGACCGCACCGCACTCGTCCAGCACGGTGATCTGCGCCAGGCCATCTGCCTCGTTCAGGCGATAGAACACTTGCACGCACGCAGGGCGACCGGCCTCCAGAATCAGCGCCAGGTCTTCGCCTTCCAGAGCGTTGCGGTCGAGGTGCAGCGGACTGTACTCGGCACGATCCTGAGCCAGGTGTTCGAGCAGCGCTGGCAGATCGTCCAGGGTCGTGTGGCGGACATTGCCGGGCAGCAGGTCGAGCAGGTGGTAGCGACGGGCGATCTGCAGCAGATAACGCGGTTGCTCGCCGCGGTCGAGATAGCCGGTCAGCTCGCTCAGCAGGCTTTCGACACGTTCGGCGATGGTCACGGCGCGGTTGCGGCAAAAGCAGAACACCCGAAGATTGGCGCGCTCGCCCCTGGCAGGTCGGGCATTGAGTACATCGCTCAGGCAATCGAGCAGGGCGGTCGCCCCCTCATAACGCTCCACCAGCAGTTCGTTCCAGCTGTTGAGGGTGATGCGGTCGAGGGTCCGCACCAGATTGTCGCGTACGCCCGAATAACCCAGGGGGTCGGTGCGCTCGCTGGTCATGTGCACATTCATCTGGCTGTGCTGCTTGAGCGGATCGAGACCGACGTTGATCAGCAACAGCTCCTCGGTTGGCCGGCGCGGGTGCGCCAGGGCCGCCTCGGTCACGCTTGCCAGGGGCATTGGCAGGGTTTGCGCCAGGCAGCCCAGCAACTGGCTCAGTTCGAACTCGCTGAGGTCGCTGTCGCCCGGGTGCAGCGACAGGCGCGTGGCGCTGTCTATAACGCCGTTGCGGTGGCTCCAGGCGAGCAGTTCGATCAGGCTGCGCGACTTGCGCAGTGGCGCGAAGTCCGGCCATTCCTGGGCGCCGAGGCTGCCATTGTAGAGTGCCCAGCGCTCGCCTCTGGGCGCGGGGGCATGCACCAGGGTCAGGGTGTCTTCGCCCAGATCCGGGGCGATGCCCGGGTTGATGAATTCCACCTTGCCGGCCCGTCGCTCGAAGGCGGCGTACAGGCGCCGGCCCAGCACCGCCATGTCGCGTGTGCTGGCGGCCGCGCCTTCAGGGCGGCTGCGGGCGAACATCGACAGAAAGCGGTAGCTGTAGTTGAGCTCATTGACCAACGCCTGGCGTTCGGCGGTCACCTGGCGGACTTTCCACTGGCTACGACTGTCGAGCAGGATCAGCTGGCGCTCGCCCCAGCCCCATTCGCCCGTCAACCGCTCGAGCAGCAGGCGCTGCCAGCTCTTTTCGCGGTGGCGCGGCGGCTTGCTGATCTTCTTGTTGACCTTCAGGTACAGGCAGCGCCTGACCAGTTCGAGGCGCTCGGTTTCGCCGCGGGCCTGCAGGTACTCCTCCAGGCGGCGGTAGATCAGCACGTAGGGATCCAGCTCGTCGAGGTCGAGCTGGCCGTCATACACCGCCTGCTTGAAGCGTAGCGACAGACAGCGCACCTGGGGGTGCTCGCTGGCGTACACCTCGGTGAGCAGCAGCTTGAGTGCCGATTTGTAAGGCGATTCGATGCCCTTGAACAGCTGCCACATGCCGGCGCCGATAAACTCGCCGGCCGGCACCTGGGCCAGGTGGCCGAGGTCGAGTACGTCCTCGCCTCGGATGAAGCGCTTGCTCAGCAAGGTACCGGTCACATGGGCGTAGCGATGTTCGTCGCTGGCCGGCACCAACCACCAGAGCGGCATGCGCCCGGCCAGCCAGATCGCCGTGCGGTAGAACTCGTCGAGGAGCAGGACATGCTGGGTGGTGCCGCAGTCGTCCGAGGTCAGCTGCGCGTCCCGTGCGCCGCTGCGAAAGCGCTCGGGGTCGATCAGGAAGAAGTGCGCCTCCGCGCCCTGGCCGGCCGCCCAGCTCTGCAGCAGGTCGCACTTGCGGCGCAGGATTTCGCGGGCATCGCTGTCCAGTTCGCTGGCGTGGCAGACCCACAGGTCCATGTCGCTCTGCTCGGCCTGGGCCAAGGTGCCCAGGCTACCCATCAGAAACAGGCCATGGATGGGCGTCGGTGCCGGCGCCCGGGGCGGCTTGTAGGCGAACGAACGGGTCAGGCGCTGGGCTTCGGCGAGCAGCTCTGCACTGGGCTCGAAGCCGGCCAGGCCCGCTGGACTCTGCGCCGAGACATAGCCGGGCAGCAGCGGGTGATTGACGTGAAACAGCAGCGGCAACAGTGTCAGCACCCGTTGCTGGCGGCTCGACAGGGCCTGCATGGCGCGCTGCAGACGACCGTGGTTGATGCGCATGAAGCGCGCGCGCAGTTGCGTCAGCACCTTGCGGTCGATGCCGTCATCGATGTCGGGTCGCAGGGGAAGGTGGCGCGTCATGCTCGGGCTCGGCCGGGTGATGAGCAAGCCTACAGGCGCCACGCACCCGCTCGCAATGGCCGCCGAGAGGCCTGCCGCCTGATGCGGCAGGCACGGTCAGGCGTTCAGCGTGCCTGGGCGGTGGTGAGGATGGTTTTCAGGCTTTGCGCGTGTTCGGCGGCTTCATGGCCGAGGCGGGTCAGATAACCGCCATCGGGGAGGGTGATCAATGCTTTCTCGTGCAGGCGCCCGGCAGCGGCGACTGCGGAGGAGGCGGCGTCGTGGTGAATCTTCAGGCCCTCCTGGCCGTTGTCCAGGTTGAACAGCAAAAGAATTTCCAGTTCGGCGACCAGATCGGCATTAAAGACCATGGTGACTCCTGCCTGTTGTTGTCGTGTACGGCGTGGGCCGTGGCTCGCGGGAGCATCCCGCAGCCCCAGTGTAGTCAAGCGGACGGCAGTTCGCCGAGGTCAGTGTTCCTCGGGCAGCGTCGGCAAGGCGCGCAGCAACCGCTCGTAGTGCTCGGCATCGAAGGGCCGATCCTCGCGCAACATGGCATCCACCTCGTGAGCCAGCACCATGGCCATCATTTGCACGCTTTCCTCACGCGCATGGCCGACCAGCGTCAGCTTGTTCAGTACCGCCTGCGCGAACGCCGGCTCGCCGGATTCCAGCTGATTCTCTATGGCCTGAACCAGGGTGTTCTCGGTGAAGGTGTCGTCGTCGTGCTCGTCGGTGCTCATGGGACGGGTCCAGGGGCTATGTAAAGTGGCCAGTGTAGACAGGGCAGCTAGGTGCTGACCATGCGCAATCGCAGTCTCGTATCTGTTCCTGAAATATGGGAGTCGGTTTTTCATATTGAGAATTGGCCGCGGCGCAGCTACAGTCGATGGTCTGGAGAATCCCATGCTAGAACATCACGACAAGTCGGCTCCGGCGGGTGCCCAGGCACTGTTTCGCGGCCTCGCCGTCCTCGACGCCGTTGCCCACGGCGCCAGCAGCCTGGCCGACATCGGCGCAGCCATCGGCTGTACGCGCAGCACCACCCATCGACTGATCGCGGCGCTGGTGCAGGCCGATTACCTGCGCGCCCTGGGCGGTAGCAGCGGCGGCTATCAGCTTGGCCCCAGGCTCATCGAACTCGGCTACCAGGCGCGCGCGCAGATGCCGCTGGCGAAGCGGGCGCAGCCGCACCTCGAACAATTGGCCCGCCGCACCCAGGACACCGTGCACTTGGGCGTGCGTGACGGCGCCGAGGTGTTGTACATCGACAAGTTGCCGGGCAGCCGTGGCCTGGAAATGCGCTCGCGCATTGGCCTGCGCATGCCGCTGGCGCTGACCGGTATCGGCAAGTCGCTGATGCTCGACCTGCCGCAAAGCGAATGGCTGGCACTCTACCGGCACGGGCGCCAGCAGGACGACCCGTCGGCCTGGGCAAGTTTCCGTGAGCAGATGAGTGATTACGCCCGCGGTGGCTTCAGCTTCGATCTCGAGGACAACGAGCTGGGCATTCGCTGCGTTGCTGCGCCCATACGCGAAGCCGGTGGGCAGATCGTCGCCGCCCTGAGCGTCGCCAGTGCCGTGCCCTACATGCCGGACGTTCGCTTGCAGGCACTGGTGCCTGAAGTGGTTGCCTGTGCGAATGCCATCTCGGCCGAACTGGGCTGGCGAGCGTCATGACTGAACGGTCTGGCGATGCCGGTCGCCAGGACACCATCACGCCCCAAGGAGGGCCAGCAATGTCCGATTCATACCTGCAGCAGCTGCCGCTGATCGCCATCCTGCGCGGCGTAACCCCTCGGGAAATCGTGCCCGTGGGGCTGGCGCTCTACGAGGCCGGCTTTCGCGCGATCGAAATTCCGTTGAACTCGCCCGACCCGCTGCACAGCATCAGCCTGCTGGCGGCCGAGTTGGGTGATCGCGCACTGATCGGGGCTGGCACCGTGCTCAGCACGCGGCAGGTCGAGGAGGTGACGCAGGCCGGTGGCCGGCTGGTGGTGTCGCCTAACTGCAATGCGCAGGTGATACAGGCGAGCCGCGCCGCCGGATTGTTCAGTGCACCGGGCGTGGCGACCCCGAGCGAAGGGTTCGCCGCGCTGGAGGCGGGCGCCCATGTGCTCAAGCTGTTTCCGGCCGAGCAGTTCAGCCCGCTGATCGTCAAGGCCTGGCGCGCGGTGTTCGCCAGGGACATCGCGTTGTTGCCGGTGGGCGGCATCACCCCGACGAACATGGCGGCCTATGTGGCGGCCGGCGCCAGTGGCTTCGGGTTGGGCTCGGCGCTTTACAGGCCTGGCATGGGTGCCGATCAGGTGGCGAGCAATGCGGCCGCCTTCGTCACCGCCTGGCAGGCGATCCAGCGCTGAACCGAGTCGCCTGAGGTGCGCCTGGGTCAGGAGCGATTGGCGATCTTTTGCAGGTTCTCGTGGATCTTGAACAGCACGATCATCAACTCGCAGCCGATGCGCGCGCCTATGGTGCCGCCGATCAGGGTGCCCAGGCCGCCCAGGAAACTGCCGTAGGCGCCGAACATCATCGTCACGCTGCTCACCACTACGCTGAGCAGCATCAGCCAGTAGACGAAGGTGATGATTTTCGGGGTTAGCATCGCGTCGAAGAAGAACAGGTTCTTCATGGGGTAACTCCATTCCGTGGGTTGGCAACTGCCCGGCCGCTTGCACCCGCCGGGGCGCAACCCGTAGCTCGGGCGGGGCGCAGGGTAGCAGTCCCCGGGGGCTGCGGCCAGTTGTCCGAAATGCCACTGGCGGGGCCTGGCGAATGCCGCTAGCGTGTTGTCCTGACCGAGCCCGGTCTGCCTACCAGAGGAAACGTATCCATGCTCAGGCTCCATGGTTTCGCTGTCAGCAACTACTACAACATGGTCAAATTCGCGCTGCTGGAAAAAGGCCTGCCGTTCGAGGAAGTGCAGGTTTTCGCCTCCCGCGACGAGGCCTTTCTGGCGATCAGCCCGCGTGGCAAGGTGCCGGTGCTGCAGTGCGAGCACGGCTATATCAGCGAGACGTCGGCGATTCTCGAGTACCTCGAGGCGCTGGGGCAGGGGCCTGCGCTGCTGCCCAGCGGCGCCTACGAACAGGCGCGGGTGCGTGAACTGGCCAAGCATATCGAGCTGTACATCGAGCTGCCGGCCCGCGCCTGTTATGCCCAGGCGTTCTTCGGCCTGCAGGTCGATCCGGCGATTCAGGCCAAGAGCCGTGAGGAGCTGTTGGTCGGGATCGACTCGCTCAAGCGCCTGGGCAGGTTCTCGCCCTATGTGGCGGGCGATAGCCTGAGCCTGGCTGACCTGTATTTCCTGTACAGCCTCGATCTTGCCGCAGCCGTGGCGCACAAGCTGTTCGCCATCGACCTGCTGGGTGATTTCCCAAAAGCCCGAGCACTGCTCGAGCGCTTCGCCGAGAACCCCAGCGTGCAGCGCATCGCGGCCGACAAGGACGCGCTGATGGGGCCGTTCCTGGCCCACATGAAGGCGCGCTTCGGCAACTGATCAGCCAGCGGCGAAGCTCGTCAGGGCTTCGCCAGTCAGGCGATAGCCGATCCACTCGTTCTGCGGCTTGGCGCCGATGGAATCGTAGAACTCGATGGCCGGCGTGTTCCAATCCAGTACCGACCACTCGAAACGCCCGCAACCGCGCGCCACCGCCAGCTTGGCCAGGTGGCGCAGCAGCGCTTTGCCGGCGCCGACGCCGCGCTGCTCCGGGGTGACGTACAGGTCTTCCAGGTACAGGCCGTGCTTGCCCAGCCAGGTCGAGTAGTTGAAGAAATACACCGCATAACCGATCGGCTCGCCGTCCAGTTCGCAGATCAGGCCGTGAGTGGTGCTGCCCTCGCCGAACAGGCTGTTCTCGATGCCGGCAACATCGGTCTTCACCTCGTGCTCGGCCTTCTCGTAGATGGCCAGGTCGGTGATGAAACGCAGGATCAGGGCGGCGTCTTCGCGTACGGCAGGGCGGATGTTCAGGGGCATGAGGTATCTCGTCGCGTTTTTTAGCTGTATGTGACTGTCAGCCACGTCAAGGGCAGGCCCACCAGGCAAAAGAAGCCGAAAGCCGCGACCCATGCACTGCGCGAACCCGTTGGGTCGCTTATGCGCAGTGGCAGGTTCGGGTAGTGGCCCAGGGTCAGCAGTCGTAGTGCCAACCAGCCGGTGGTGTAGAAGACGTAGCCGATGATGATTTCAAGTGCGATCTCGGCGAGCAGCATCAAGCCACGCAACAACAGTTCGGGCATGGGAACTCCTTTTCCCGGTTCTCGCTGAGCCGCGTTTAGCGGCTGGCCAGCAGGTTCTGGCCGCGAGCCACCGCTGCACGCACCTGAGCCGGCGCGGTGCCACCGATATGGTTACGGGCATTTACCGAGCCTTCCAGGGTCAGCACGGCGAATACGTCCTGCTCGATCTGCTCGCTGAACTGGCGCAGCTCGTCGAGGCTCATCTCGGCCAGGTCCTTGCCGCTGTCCACGCCATATTTCACCGCGTGGCCGACGATCTCGTGGCAGTCGCGGAACGGCAGGCCCTTGCGCACCAGGTAGTCAGCCAGGTCGGTGGCGGTGGAGAAACCGCGCAGCGCCGCTTCACGCATGATCGCGTGCTTGGGCTTGAGCGCCGGAATCATGTCGGCGAAGGCACGCAGCGAATCGCGCAGGGTATCGGCGGCGTCGAACAGCGGTTCCTTGTCCTCCTGGTTGTCCTTGTTGTAGGCCAGCGGCTGGCCTTTCATCAGGGTCAGCAGGCCGGTCAGGGCGCCGAACACGCGGCCGGTCTTGCCGCGTACCAGCTCGGGCACGTCGGGGTTCTTCTTCTGCGGCATGATCGAGCTGCCGGTGCAGAAACGATCCGGCAGGTCGATGAACTGGAACTGCGCGCTGGTCCACAGCACCAGCTCTTCGGAGAAGCGCGACAGGTGCATCATGGCGATGGAGGCGGCGGCGCAGAATTCGATGGCGAAATCGCGATCGGACACGCCGTCCAGGGAGTTGCCGCCCACCGCCTCGAAGCCCAGCAGCTCGGCGGTGATTTCACGCTGGATCGGGTAGGTGGTGCCGGCCAGCGCAGCGCTGCCCAGGGGCATGCGGTTGGTGCGCTTGCGGCAGTCGACCAGGCGCTCGTAGTCGCGGCTGAGCATTTCGAACCAGGCCAGCAGGTGGTGGCCGAAGGTCACCGGTTGGGCGGTCTGCAGGTGGGTGAAGCCGGGCATGATGGTTTCCGCTTCGCGCTCGGCCTGCTCCAGCAGGCCCTTCTGCAGGCGGGTGATTTCGGCGAGGATCAGGTCGATCTCGTCACGCAGCCACAGGCGGATATCGGTGGCCACTTGGTCGTTACGCGAGCGGCCGGTGTGCAGCTTCTTGCCGGTCACGCCGATGCGGTCGGTCAGGCGCGCTTCGATGTTCATGTGCACGTCTTCGAGGTCAACGCGCCAGTCGAACTGGCCGGCTTCGATCTCGCCCTGGATCTGCTTGAGCCCGTCGATGATCGCGTCACGCTCGGCATCTGTGAGCACACCGACCTTGGCCAGCATGCTGGCGTGGGCGATCGAGCCCATGATGTCGTGGCGGTACAGGCGCTTGTCGAATTCCACCGAGGCAGTGAAGCGGGCGACGAAGGCGTCGACGGGCTCGCTGAAGCGGCCGCCCCAGGACTGGTTGGTTTTCTCTTGGCTCATGAATATGACTCGGCTGTAGGCGTATTCGGACGGGTCAAGGCGGCCCGTCATGGCGGAAAAGTGTGTCGATGATAACAGACCCGGCACCCAGCGCAGCGGCCGGTACGAGTGTCGCCTGGGTCACAGTTTCAGTCCTTCGCCATGTGTTTGCGTGGCTTATTTAGCCTGCGCGCCGTGGCCTCTCTTGCCCGTTGCGCAGCGCCCGCCGAAACTGCAGCGATGAATGACCGACGCAAGACCTCGACCCCCTCGGCGCCGAACGATTTCTTCGTGCCCGAACTGTGCCAGCCCGAAGCGCTGCTCAGCACCGTATTGCTCGCCGAATTGCTGGTGCTGGTACTGGTGCTCGCCGAGCCGATGCTGCCCGGTTTCGACTGGGTACGCCTGGCGCTGACCTCGCTGTTCGTGCAGTGGATCGTGCTGCTGTCCTCGGCGCTGCTGTGCCGCCTGCGGCCATTGCTCGCCAAGCTGCGGGCGATGTGGGCGGGGGCGGCCTGCTGCGCCCTGGTGGTAGGGCTGACGCTGGGTTGCACGGCGGTGGCCGATTACTACGACCTGGGCGGCCCGTTGCCCCACGAGGGCGAGGTCAACCTGTACCTGCGCCATGCGCTGATCAGCCTGATCATGTCGGCGCTGCTGTTGCGCTATTTCTATCTGCAGAGCCAGTGGCGGCGTCAGGAGCAGGCCGAGCTGCGCGCGCGCATCGAATCGCTGCAGGCACGCATCCGCCCGCACTTCCTGTTCAACAGTTTGAACAGCATCGCGAGCCTGGTTGTCACAGATTCTGCCAGGGCGGAACAGGCGGTGCTGGATCTCTCCGATCTGTTCCGGGCAAGCCTGGCCAAGCCCGGTAGCCTCGTCAGTTGGAGCGAGGAACTGGAACTGGCACGGCGGTACCTGTCGATCGAGCAATACCGGCTTGGCGAACGGCTACAGTTGCAGTGGGACGTTGACGATGTGCCCGCTGACCTGCCGATTCCCCAGCTGACCCTGCAGCCTTTGCTGGAGAACGCTCTGATCTACGGTATCCAGCCACGTATCGAGGGGGGACTGGTGCAGATATCAGCCACTTACAACGATGGTGTATTCCATCTCAGCGTCTGCAATCCCTATGAGGAGGGTGGCGCGCCCATGGCCTCGCGCGGCACGCACCAGGCGCTGGCCAACATCGATGCGCGGCTTGCGGCGATTTTCGGCCCGCAGGCCAATCTTAGCGTGGAGCGCCGTGATGGCCTTCACTACACCCGGCTACGCTACCCATGTGCAAGACCCATGCAGGAAGCCAGATCATTATGAATGTCTTGATCGTTGATGACGAACCCCTTGCCCGCGAGCGCCTGAGCCGAATGGTGGCCGCGCTGGATGGTTATCGTGTGGTCGAGCCCTCTGCGAGTAATGGTGAGGAAGCGTTGGCGCTCGTCGAGAGCCTCAAACCCGACGTAGTGCTGCTCGATATCCGCATGCCGGGCCTCGATGGTCTGCAGGCTGCTGCCAAGCTCTGCGAACGCGAGGCACCGCCAGCGGTGATCTTCTGCACGGCCCATGATGAATTCGCCGTGGAGGCCTTTCAGGTCAGCGCGGTGGGCTATCTGGTCAAGCCCGTACGCCCCGAGCACCTGGAAGACGCGCTGAAGAAAGCCGAGCGCCTCAACCGCGTGCAACTGGCCGCGCTCACCCGCCCCGCCGCCGAAAGCGGCGTTGGCCCGCGCAGTCATATCAGCGCGCGAACCCGCAAGGGTATCGAGCTGATTCCCCTCGATGACGTGATCTATTTCATCGCCGACCACAAGTACGTGACCCTGCGTCACGAAGGTGGCGAGGTGTTGCTCGACGAGCCACTCAAGGCGCTCGAGGATGAATTCGGTGATCGTTTCGTGCGTATCCACCGTAACGCCCTGGTGGCCCGCGAGCGCATCGAGCGCCTGCAACGTACCCCCCTTGGCCACTTCCAGCTGTATCTCAAGGGCCTCAACGGCGATGCTCTGGTGGTCAGTCGCCGGCATGTGGCGGGTGTGCGCAAGTTGATGAACCAGATCTAGCGGCCATGCCGCGAGTAGGGCGAAGGGTCGCAGCCGGCTTCGGGTAGGCGGCCCGTCAGCCTGTTATGATTCGCGGCAACTGGTTTTCTGGAAGGTTCAAATGCCCCGCGAAATTCGCATCGCCACCCGCAAGAGTGCCCTGGCCCTGTGGCAGGCCGAACACGTCAAGGCCCGCCTCGAAGCAGCACACCCCGGTTTGCAGGTAAGCCTGGTACCGATGGTCAGCAAGGGCGACAAGCTGCTCGATGCCCCGCTCGCCAAGATCGGCGGCAAGGGCCTGTTCGTCAAGGAGCTGGAAACCGCGTTGCTGGAAGACCAGGCCGACATCGCCGTGCATTCCATGAAAGACGTGCCGATGGACTTTCCCGCGGGCCTTGGCCTGTTCTGCATCTGCGAGCGTGAAGACCCGCGTGATGCCTTCGTGTCCAATACCTTCGAGAGCCTCGACGCGCTGCCGGCCGGCAGTGTGGTCGGCACCTCCAGCCTGCGCCGCCAGGCCCAGCTGCTGGCCCGCCGCCCTGATCTGAAAATCCATTTCCTGCGTGGCAACGTCAATACCCGCCTGGCCAAGCTGGATGCCTGTGAGTACGACGCCATCATTCTCGCTGCAGCAGGCCTGATTCGCCTCGGTTTCGAAGCGCGCATCCGCGCTTCCATCTCGGCCGAGCACAGCCTGCCGGCGGGCGGCCAGGGCGCCGTCGGTATCGAGTGCCGGGTCGGCGATGCCGAACTGCAGCAACTGCTGGCGCCGCTCAACCACACCGAGACCGCGCTGCGGGTAACGGCCGAGCGCGCCATGAACAAGCGCCTCAATGGCGGCTGCCAGGTACCCATCGCCTGTTACGCGATTCTCGAAGGCGAGCAACTGTGGCTGCGCGGCCTGGTCGGTGAGCCGGATGGCAGCCGCCTGTTGCGCGCCGAACAGCGCGGTTCGGCCGAGGACGCCGAGCGCCTCGGCATCGAGGTCGCCGAAGCGCTGCTGGCCCAGGGTGCCGGCGAGATTCTCGCAGCTGTCTACGGCGAGGCCGCTGCCCCGTGACTGGCTGGCGCCTGCTGCTGACGCGCCCCGAGCAAGAGTGCCAGGCGCTGGCCCAGTCCCTCGCGGGCGAAGGTATGCATGGCGCCTGCCTGCCCCTGCTGGGTATCGAGCAACTGCCGGAAACGCCCCAGCACAGCGCCACCATCTGCGAGCTGTACCGTTACACGGCGGTGATCGTGGTGAGCAAACCCGCCGCCCGCTTCGGTCTCGAATTGCTGGATCGCTACTGGCCACAGCCGCTTGCCGATCAGCCCTGGTTCAGCGTCGGCGCCGGTACCGGGCAGATTCTCGCCGACTACGGCCTGACGGTGTGCTGGCCGGGCGGCGGCGACGACAGCGAAGCCTTGCTGGAGCTGCCCGAGTTGCAGAGGGCGCTCAAGGAGGCGATGTTTCCCCGGGTGTTGATCATTCGCGGCGAGGATGGCCGCACCCTGCTGGCCGAGCGCTTGCAGGCGCAAGGCGTCGAGGTGGACTATCTGCCGGTGTATCGCCGTGTGCTGCCAGCCTACCCCGCCGGTGCGCTGCAGCGGCTGATACAGGTGGAACGCTTGAATGGCCTGGTGGTCAGCAGTGGGCAGGGCCTGACGCATCTGCAGCAACTGGCGGCGGATGACTGGCCCACGCTGGCGCAGCTACCCTTGTTCGTGCCCAGCCCGCGTGTCGCCCAGATGGCCCGCGCGCTCGGTGCGGTTGATGTTGTGGATTGCCGTGGTGCCGACACCGCGGCGTTGTTGGCGGCCTTGCGTGCGCAGGCTTCGCCCGACTCTTGAAGCAAAGGATGGATACGTGAGCGAAGCGACTTCCCCGAAAGAGCAGGATCAGCCTGTGCAGACCGCCCCCGAATCGTCCCCAGTCGTTGCCGAGGCCAAACCGGCGGCGCGCGGCTCGGCGATTGCCGCCGTGGCCCTGTTGGTCGGCGCCATCGGTGTTGGCGTTGGTGGCTGGAGTGCCTGGCAACTGCGCGCCCTGCAAGGCGAGGCACAGCAACAGTCCGGCCAGCTCGAGCAGGCTCGCAGCCAGACCCAGGCATTGACCCAGCGCACCGAGAGCCTCACTGGCCGCTTCGAGCAGCTGCCCAGCGTGGAAGAGCTCGAGGAGCGTCGCCAACTGGTGGCGCAGTTGCAGGGCGACCAGCAATTGCTCAATCGCCGCCTGGAAACCGTGCTGGGTGCCAGCCGCCAGGAGTGGCGCCTGGCCGAGGCCGAGCATCTGCTGCGCCTGGCCAGCCTGCGCCTGTCGGCGTTGCAGGACATCAACAGCGCGACCGCGCTGGTGCAGGCTGCCGACGAAATCCTTCGTGACCAGGATGACCCGGCTGCCTTCGCTGCCCGTGAGCAATTGGCGAAGAGCCTGGAGGCGTTGCGCGCCACCGATAACCCCGATCGCACCGGGTTGTTCCTGCAGCTCGGCGCACTGCGCGAACAAGCTGCGCAGCTCAATCCCCTCAATCCGAAGTTCGTCGCCGATGGCGGCGTGCTCGGCGAGCTGGCCGCCGAAAGCGAGCCGGGTACCTGGCGGGGCCAGACCCTGCACAAGCTCTCGCAGTATTTCCGCCTCGATTTCAATGCCGATCAGAACGTGCGTCCGCTGCTGGCCGGGCAGAGCCTGAGCCAAGTGCGCCTGGCGCTGAGCCTGGCGCTCGAACAGGCGCAATGGGCCGCGTTGCACGGGCAGACCCAGGTCTATCGGCAGGCGCTGCAACAGGCTGCCGAGGTTCTGGACGCCAACTTCAATCGTGACAACCCGGACAGCCGCGCCCTGCGCAACCGCGTTGGCGAGCTGGTCGACCAACCCATCGAGGTCAAGGCCCCCGAGCTCAGCGAATCGCTCAATGCCGTGCAGGCCTACATCGAGCACAAGCAGTCGGCGCGTGAGCGTCTCAAGGATGCCCCTGGCGAGAATGCTGGGGAGGAGCGCCCATGAAGCGCGTTTACCTGCTGTTGCTCACCGTGCTGGTGATCGGCGGGCTGGCACTGCTGGGCCTGGCGGTTTCCGAGCACCAGGGCTATGTGCTTTTCGCCTACAAGGGGTTTCGCTACGAGTCGACGTTGTGGGCGTTCGTGCTGCTGATCGTCGCGCTCGTCCTGGCACTGTGGCTGCTGCGGGTTCTGATTCGGGCACTGCTGGTGTCGGTTGGGCTGATCAACCCCTGGTCGCGCCTGCACCGCGAACGTCGGGTGCGCAGCGCGTCCGAGCACGGCTTTCAGGAGCTGATCGAAGGCCGCTGGAGCAAGGCGCAGACGCACCTGAGTCGCATCGCGCGCAACGAGCCGCGCCCCTTGATCCACTACCTGGGCGCCGCCCGTGCTGCCCACAATCTCGAGCACTACGAACAAAGCGACGCCCTGCTGGAAGAGGCGCTGCAGCGCCAGCCCAACGCCGAGCTGGCCATTGCCCTGACCCACGCCGAGCTGCAACTGGCCCGTGGTGAAGTCGACAACGCTCAGGAAACCCTGCTGGTGATGCACGAGCGTCATCCGCACAACCCGCAGGTGCTGCGCCAGCTGCAGCAGCTCTACGCCACCCGGGGCGACTGGCAGGCGGTGCTCAAGCTGCTGCCGGTGTTGCGCAAGGAAAAGGCCATGGCACCTGCCGAGCTGATGGCGCTGGAACGCCGCGCCTGGCGTGAGTACCTGCTCGGCCTGGACTTCAATGATGCAGGCGACGGCGCATTGCCGTCGCTCGCACAAGCTTGGGAGCGCCTGTCGCCGAACCTGCGTGGTGAGCCCGAACTGCTCGCGGTGTATGCCGACCGGTTGCGCGCGCTGGGCGCTGAGCCCGGTGCCGAAGAGCTGCTCAGCAAGGCGCTGAACCGTGAGTACGACAGCCGACTGGCGCGCCTTTACGGGCTCCTGCGGGGGCGCGATTCGGCCAAACAGCTGCGCAATGCAGAAGGTTGGCTCGAGCAGCACCCCAATGATGCCGGCTTGCTGCTTACCCTCGGGCGCCTGAGTCTGCATAACCAGCTGTGGGGCAAGGCGCGCGATTATTTCGAGGCCAGCCTGACCCTTGATCGCCATCCCGAGACCTGCGCAGAGCTGGCTCGCCTGCTCGCGCAGCTGGGCGAGGTGGAGCGCAGCAACCGCTTGTTTCAGGAAGGCCTGGGACTGCTCGACCGACGCCTCAGTGGTCAGGTTGCCGTGGTAGGTGCCGAGCCGCCGCGCATGCCTGCCGGCGACTGAGCAAAGAGTACTGGCGTCGCCCCATGTCGGCGCTCGCCATCACGTACTTGAAGGGGGATGGGGGCAGGCATAATCTGAGACGAAATGAGAGGTCGGACTGCAATCGGAATCATGCTAGTGTCCTGACTCGGCTACACGTTCAGGGATCGATTCGTGATGCGTTTGCCGTCGCTGTAAGCAGCGACATTTGGCCGGAGGGAATGCCGACAGGCGACCAGCCAGTTTTCGATTCGCGGCGACGACAGTTGAACAACGGTCAACGCCCGATGCCCACAGGACATACCGATAAGGGAGCAAGATCACCATGCTCGAAAGTTGCCAGAATGCGCAGGAGCGGTGGGGCGGCGTACATCTGTTGATCGACCGCTGGTTGCAGGAACGTGCCGAGTTGGTCAAGGCCTATGTGGCCATCAGCGACGTCAGTGATGCGGCGGTGCTGCAGCGTTTCTGTGAAATCCTCGTCGACTATGTGTCCGCTGGGCACTTCGAGGTTTATCAGCAGCTCAACGAGGAGGCACGCGCGTTCGATGATCAGCGCGGCCTGGAGCTGGCCAAGCAGATCTACCCGCGAATCGAGGTGATCACCGAAGCCGCTCTGGCGTTCAACGATCGCTGCGATGCCGGTGATTGCGGCGATGTCGATGCGGTAAGCAGCGAACTCAAACGCCTGGGGCAAATGCTTCACGAGCGTTTCGAGCTCGAGGACTGCCTCATCGAAGTGCTGCATACCGCCCACAAGCAGCAGGCCTCTGCTGCAGTCGTTTAAGCCGCTACGCCGCGATTGTTCGCGGCGTAGTCGTTTTAGCGGCCTGCCCGATCGTGTCTCTACAGACCTTGCGCGGGTGCTTGCAAAGTGCCTGCGGCGGGCGCAAATTCACATACCTAGTATGGCTTTATCCCATCCGCCTGGAGGCGCGTCATGCCGGCCACAAAAAACCTGAAGAAGAAATCGGTCACCACCCCTTTGCATCTGCTGCAGCAGCTGTCCGGAAGTTTGTTGGAGCACCTTGAAAACGCCTGCTCGCAAGCGCTGGTAGATGCCGAGAAGATTCTCGCCAAACTGGAAAAACAGCGCGGTAGTGCCCAGGAAAAACTGCACAAGGCGCGCGGCAAATTGCAGTCTGCAGTCGCCGACGGCAAGGCCAAGGCACAATCCAAGGCCAAGGCAGCGGTGGACGAGCTGGAGGGTGCGCTCGATGCGTTGCAGTCTCGCCAGACCGAAACCCGCCAGTACATCGTGCAGCTCAAGCGCGATGCCCAGGAAAGCCTGAAACTGGCCCAGGGTGTTGGCAAGGTGCGCGAGGCCGCCGGCAAGGCGCTGTCCAGCCGTGACAAGGTCCAGGCCAAGCCGGTTGCCACCAAAGCGGCAGCGAAGCCTGCTGCCAAACCAGCCGTCAAGGCGGTTGCGAAACCTGCTGCCAAGCCAGCGGCCAAAGCGGCGGTAAAACCTGCTGCCAAAGCGGCCACTCAAGCTGCCGCGAAACCGGCCACCGCTAAACCAGCAGCCAGGGCTACAGCTAAACCTGCTGCCAAGCCGGCTGCAAAGGCCGCTGCTCAAGCAGCTGCGAAATCGGCTACCGCCAAGCCAGCAGCGAAGCCGGCTGTTAAAACTGCAGCTAAACCGACTGCAGCCAAACCGGCTAGCAAGACGGTGGCAAAACCGGCTGCGAAATCCGCTGCTGCCAAGCCTGCCGCTAATGCCGCTACCAAGTCAGCCACCAAAGCTGCTGCTAAGCCGGCTGCCCCGACAGCTGCGAAGCCTGCTACTGCCAAGCCGGTAACCAAGGCTGCTGCCAAGCCTGCCGCTAAACCAGCAGCAAAACCTGCTGCCGCCAAACCCGCCGTAAAGCCTGGCGCCAGTAAGCCTGCTGCAGCGGCTGTCGCGAGCAAGCCGGCAACCGAAGCTGCCCCCAGCTCAACTCCTGCTACCAGTGCTGCCAACGGTGCAACGCCGCCGGTCAATAGCTGATTCAGCCATCTCAAGCCTGCGAGCGGCCACGCTCGCAGGTATTGCTTGGCGGTGGGGCTACAGCAAAATCAGCGTCTTTCCCCCGAGCTGATTCTCTTCGTTACGGTATTCGACAAGCCCGTGCCGTTCAGGCCATCTGCAGACAGGTGCAGCAGGTCGAGGGCCTGCGTCAGCGACAAACCCTTTCCTCTACCCGTCGCGCGATGTCGATCAACCGTCGCCATTCAGGGCGTCGTGGTGATGCACCAGGATTTCTGCTCGACAGGCTATCGGGGCCCTGTCTGCTAAGCTGGATTGGCTGAGCGCGTTGCTCGAGCGTGTCGTGCATACCCAATGAGGAGAGCAGGATGGCTGTCAAAAAGAAAACCGAGAAACAGACCAGCTCGTGGATCGGCGAGGTTGAAAAGTACTCGCGGCAGATCTGGCTGGCAGGCTTGGGTGCTTACTCCAAAGTCAGCAAGGACGGCTCCAAGCTGTTCGATACCCTGGTCAAGGATGGCGAGAAGGCTGAGAAAGCCGCCAAGAGCGGCGACGCTAAGCAGGCCGATGCACTGAAGGCGTCGGTCGAGTCGTCTGCCGGCACGACTCGCTCTCGCGTCGAGGAGGTCAAGGACAGGGCGATCGGCAAATGGGGCGAGCTCGAGGAGGCGTTCGACAAGCGTCTCAACAGCGCCATCTCCCGCCTGGGCGTGCCGAGCCGTAACGAGGTCAAGGCGCTCAACGACAAGGTCGAGCTGCTGACCCGCCAACTGGAGGCGCTGACCGGCGTGTCCAGCAAGGCGACGGTGAAAAAGGCCGCGGCCAAGCCGGCAGCCAAGCCGGCGACCGCGACCAGGGGGACTGCCAGCAGCAAAACGGCCAGCACCGCCGCTGCGAAGCCAATAGCCACCCCCGTTGCTGCCAAATCGTCGGCTACCAAGAAAGCGCCGGCGAGCAAGGCGGTGGCAGCCAAGTCGGCTGCCGCTGCCAGGAGCCCAGTCAAGCCAGCGGCTAAAACCGCTGCCAAGCCCGCGGTTAAATCGGCGGCCAAGTCCGCCGGCAAGCCAGCAGCGAAAAAACCGGCAGCCACCAAGGCCGCCACCACGGCGCCAACGACGCCTGTCACCACTCCAGAAGCGGCGACCACGAACGCTTCCGGCACTCAATCCTGAGTCGGCTGCCGAACGCCCGATCCCATATCGGGCGTGTCTATTTTCAGCCGGTGTTCGTCCAGGTGGACGCCAGGTCCGCACCAGCGACTATCCGGGGCATCAGAGCATCAGGCGGACGACCGACTCGTTCGGGTCACGGGATTGGCCGGCGGCAGCCAGGGCGTCCAGGTAATCACGCCACAGCTCTTCCTGGCGCAGGGCCAGTTGGTGCAGGTAATCCCAGCTGAACAGGCCACTGTCGTGGCCGTCGTCGAAGGTCAGCTTGAGGGCGTAGTTACCGGCGGGTTCGATGCCGATCAAGGCGACATTTAGCTTGCCGATCTGCAAAATCGGTTTGCCGTGGCCCTGCACTTCGGCCGACGGCGAATGTACACGCAGGAATTCGGCGGGCAGCCGGTAACTGTCGCTCCCGTAATGCAGCTCTAGGATGCGCGAGGCCTTGTGCAGCTTGATCGAAGTGGGGATGAGCACGATAGGCTCCAGGGGGTCTGAAAAACTGCACGGCGCCAGGCGGCGCCGTGCAGGGTCAGGCTATCAGAGAATGTAGCGCGACAGGTCTTCGTCCTGGGCCAGTTCGCCCAGGTGGCTGTTCACGTAGGCCGCGTCGATGCGAATGGTCTCGCCGTTCTGCTGGCCCGCCAGGTCGCCGGCACTGAACGACACTTCCTCGAGCAGACGCTCCAGCAGCGTATGCAGGCGACGGGCACCGATGTTCTCGGTCTTCTCGTTGACCTGCCAGGCAATCTCGGCGATGCGCTTGATGCCGTCCTCGACGAATTCCACACCCAGGCCTTCGGTCTGCAGCAACGCCACGTACTGCTCGGTGAGCGATGCATGGGGCTCGCTGAGGATGCGTTCGAAATCTTCCGGGCTCAGGGCCTTGAGTTCTACGCGAATCGGCAAGCGACCCTGCAGCTCCGGCACCAGATCGCTCGGCTTGCTGAGGTGGAAGGCACCCGAGGCGATGAACAGGATGTGGTCGGTCTTGACCATGCCCAGTTTGGTGTTGACGGTGCAGCCTTCGATCAGCGGCAGCAGGTCGCGCTGTACGCCTTCGCGGGATACGTCGGCACCGCCAGCATTGGCACGTTTGGCCACCTTGTCGATTTCGTCGATGAACACGATGCCGTGCTGCTCGACGGCTTCGAGTGCCTTGGCCTTGAGTTCTTCCTCGTTGACCAGGCGACCGGCTTCCTCGTCACGCACCAGCTTGAGTGCATCCTTGACCTTGAGCTTGCGGCTCTTTTTCTTGCCCTTGCCCATGTTGGAGAACAGGTTCTGCAACTGGCTGGTCATTTCTTCCATGCCAGGCGGAGTCATGATTTCGATACCGGCCGGGCTGTCGGCCACTTCGATGTCGATTTCCTTGTCGTCCAACTGGCCCTGACGCAGGCGCTTGCGGAACAGCTGGCGGGTGTTGGAGTCACCGTTCGGCGCGGCCTCTTCGGCAAAACCGCTGCGTGCTGGCGGCAGCAGGGCATCGAGAATACGGTCTTCGGCGGCATCTTCGGCACGGTGGCGCACGCGGATGATTTCCTGCTCGCGGAGCATCTTCAATGCGGCATCGGCGAGGTCGCGGATGATCGATTCGACGTCACGGCCGACGTAGCCGACTTCGGTGAACTTGGTGGCTTCGACCTTGAGGAACGGCGCATTGGCCAGTTTGGCCAGGCGACGGGCGATCTCGGTCTTGCCGACACCGGTGGGGCCGATCATCAGGATGTTCTTCGGCGTGACCTCGGCGCGCAGCTCGGCCGGCAGTTGCATGCGCCGCCAGCGGTTGCGCAGGGCGATGGCGACGGCGCGCTTGGCATCGTCCTGGCCGATGATGTGGCGATTGAGTTCGTGAACGATCTCGCGGGGTGTCATGGACATGAGCGGGCTCCGATCCGGACTGGCTTAGATAGCCGAGTCCAGCTCCTCGATGGTCAGATTCTGGTTGGTGAACACGCAGATCGAGCCGGCGATGTTCAGCGCGGTTTCGGCGATCTCGCGGGCGCCCAGCTCTTCGCTGCCTTTTTGCAGTAGTGCCAGGGCCGCCGCCTGGGCGAAGCCGCCACCGGAGCCCATGGCGATCAAGCCATGCTCGGGTTCGACCACGTCACCGTTGCCGGTGATGATCAGCGAGGCGTCCTTGTTGGCCACTGCCAGCATGGCTTCCAGGCGGCTCAGGGAACGATCGGTACGCCAGTCCTTGGCCAGTTCGACGGCTGCGCGCACCAGGTGGCCCTGGTGCCTTTCGAGCTGCGCTTCGAAGCGTTCGAACAGAGTGAAGGCGTCAGCGGTGGCACCGGCGAAACCGGCAATCACCTCGCCGTGGTAGAGGCGACGAACCTTCTTGGCATTGCCTTTCATCACGGTGTTGCCGAGCGAAACCTGGCCGTCGCCACCCATGACGACTTTGCCATGGCGGCGGACTGAAACGATGGTGGTCAAGGGAGAGTCTCCACGCTGCGGGGCGAAATGGCCCTGATGAAAACTCAGATGGGGGCCCGCCACGGTTTTTCAACCGGGCGCGCCTGTTAACAGGCCATTGAAAAATGTAGGCGAGGCCGCCGATGCGAGGCAAAACAGGCTAAAAGCGCAGTTTACGTGTTGTAAATGAGCATTTTTTAGCCTGTTTTAACGAAGCAGCGGCAACGCAGGTAGTTTTTCAATCGCCTGTTAAAGGCGATCAGCGTAGCTGGCGCTGCTGTAACAGCAGGTTGCCGAAACCGCCGGCTGCCAGGGTCTTCTGGGCGCTGGCCAGTTGTTCGCGATTGGCGAAGGGGCCGACCAGCACGCGGTGCCAGGTCTTGTCCTGTACGGTGCCGGATTCCACCCGCACGTTCTGACCGAGCAGGATGATCTGCGCGCGCATGCTTTCGGCCTTGTCCTTGCTGGGGAAGGAGCCCGCCTGCAGGAAGAATTGCGTGGTCAGCGGTGCCTGGCTGGTCTCCGCCGGTTTGGCAACCGGTGGCGGCGGCGGAGGCGTTTCGCCGTTGAGCGCAGCCTGGGCGCGGGCGGCATCGATCTTGGCGGCTTCCTCGGGGGTTACCGGCTTGGTCTCCGGCGTTGCTGTAGTCGGCGGCGGCACGGCATCCGGCGGCACGATCACCTCCGATTCCGGCAGCAGGGTGTAGAAGTCGTACTTGGGCTTGCCCGGTTCCTGGCTGGTCGCTGAAGGCGTTGGTTTGGCCGAAGTACTGGCGCGCTCCGGTTGTGGCTTGTCGCGCTTGACCGCCTCGTCGCCCGGCTTGAGGTTGAGCAGCAGGGTGACGAAGACGCCTACTGCCAGGCCGCAGGCGAGCCAGATCCAGCCCGGTACCGGGCGTTTGCTCGGGGCCTTGTAGCGGCTGGCGCCGCGCTTGGGTGCTGGCTTCTTGCGGGCTGCCACTTACATGCGCTCCAGGGTTTCCAGGCCCAGCAGTTGCAGGCCTTGCTTGAGGGTACGGCGGGTCAGCGCGGCCAGGCGCAGGCGGCTCTGGCGGGTGCCTTCGTCTTCGGCGCTGAGCACCGGGCAATGCTCGTAGAAGCTGGAGAACAGCCCGGCCACGTCGTAGAGATAAGCGCACAGCAGGTGCGGCGTGCCCTTGTCGGCGACACTGCTCAGAACTTCACCGAACTGCGCCAGCTTGCCGGCCAGTTCGATTTCCTGGGGTGCCTGAAGTTCGATATGCCCGCCGATCTCCTCGATGCCCTTGCCCAGCTTGCGGAAGATGCTCGCGGTACGGGTGTAGGCGTACAGCAGGTAGGGCGCGGTGTTGCCCTCGAAGCTGAGCATCAGTTCGAAGTTGAAGCTGTAGTCGCTGGTGCGGTGCTTGGACAGGTCGGCGTATTTCACCGAGGCAATACCCACGACCCGGCCAATTTCGCGCAGTTCGGCTTCTTCGAACGGCGTCTCCCCCTTGGCTGCGCGCTGATCGTTGCGCTCTTTCACCAGCTCGTAAGCACGGAGTTCGGCTTCGTCGAGCAGGTCGATAAGCTTCACGGTGTCGCCGTCACGGGTCTTGAACGGGCGGCCATCGGCGCCGTTCATGGTGCCGAAGCCCATGTGCTCCAGTTCCATGCCCGCATGCACGAAGCCGGCACGGCGGGCGACTTCGAAGGCCATCTGGAAGTGCAGGGCCTGGCGCTGATCGACGAAATACAGCGCGCGGTCGGCCTTGAGCACCTGGCTGCGGTAGCGCATGGCCGCCAGGTCGGTGGTCGAGTACAGATAGCCGCCGCCGGCCTTCTGCACGATCACCGGCAGCGGGTTGCCCTCGGCGTTCTTGTATTCGTCGAGGAATACGCACTGGGCGCCGTTGTCCTCGGTGAGCAGGCCTTTGCTGCGCAGGTCGGCAACCACATTGGCCAGGTCGGCGTTGTAGGCGCTCTCACCCTTGACGTCGGCCGGGGTGAGTTTGACGCCCAGGCGGTCGTAGGCCTTCTGGCAGTGGCTGAGGGAAATCGCGTTGAAGCGGTTCCACAGGCGCAGGCATTCCGGCTCGCCGGCCTGCAGCGCCACGACCAGGGCGCGGGCGCGCTCGGCGAACTCCGGCGACTCGTCGAAGCGTTTCTTGGCGGCGCGGTAGAAGCCTTCCAGGTCGGCCAGCTCGCTTTCCGCCGCCGCCGGGTTCTCTTCCATGAAGGCCAGCAGCATGCCGAACTGGGTACCCCAGTCGCCCACGTGGTTCTGGCGGATCACCTCGTCGCCGAGGAATTCCAGCACCCGCGCCACGGCGTCGCCAATGATGGTCGAGCGCAGGTGGCCGACGTGCATTTCCTTGGCCAGGTTTGGCGACGACAGGTCGACGACCACGCGCTGCGCCGGGCCGCTCTTGCGCACGCCCAGGTGCTCATCGGCCAGGGCCGCTTCCAAACGCTCGGCCAGGGCGTCGCTGTTCTGGAAGAAATTCAGGAAGCCTGGGCCGGCGATTTCGACCTTGCTGATCTGCGCATCGGCAGGCAGCGCGTCGATCAGCTTCTGGGCCAGGTCACGCGGTTTCATGCCGGCCGGCTTGGCCAGCATCATGGCGATGTTGCTGGCGAAGTCGCCGTGGGTCTTGTCCCGGGTGTTCTCCACCTGAATCGTCGGGCTCAGGCCGTCGGGCAGCACGCCTTCGGCGGTCAGGCGGGTCAGGGCTTGCTGGATCAGGTGGCGAATACTGTCTTTCATGGTCTGCTCGTTCGGCCGCGAGGTGCGGCGCCGCTCGAAAGCGTAGGTGGAAAACTGCGCATTATAAAAGCAGCGGCCGGCGGCAAGCCACCGGCGGCTTGGATAAAGCGCGGCGTAGTTGTCGCCGGATGCGAGCGAGGCGTGCTCAGAACAGGTCGATCGGGTCTACATCCAGCGACCAGCGCACCGCACGGCCGCTGGGCAGGCTTTCCAGTACCAGCAGCCAGTGCGCCAGCAGCTTGTGCAGTGGCGCCCGGGCGTTGCCCTGCAGCAGCAACTGCGCGCGATACCGCCCGGCGCGGCGCTCCATGGGCGCAGGCACCGGGCCCAGCAGTTCGATGCCGCTGAGAGCCAGTTCGTTCAGCAGCTGCTCGGCTTCGCTGCAGGCTTCGTCGAGGAATCCTTCGGCCTGGCCGGGTTTGTGCGCTTCGGCGCGCAGCAGGGCCAGGTGGCAGAACGGCGGCAGGCCGGCAGCGCGGCGTTCGCTCAAGGCCTGGTCGGCAAAGGCGAAGTAGCCCTGCTCGGTAAGCTGCACCAGCAATGGGTGGTCGGCCAGGTGGCTCTGGATGATCACCTTGCCCGGCTCTTCGGCGCGCCCTGCACGGCCAGCCACCTGGACGATCAGCTGGGCCATGCGCTCGCTGGCGCGGAAGTCGGCGGAGAACAGGCCGCCGTCGGCATCGAGAATCGCCACCAGGGTGACGCGCGGGAAGTGGTGCCCCTTGGCGAGCATCTGGGTGCCGACGAGGATGCACGGCTCGCCACGCTGCACGGTATTGAACAGGGTGGTCATCGCCTCCTTGCGCGAGGTGCTGTCGCGATCCACGCGCAGCACCGGCACGTCCGGGAAGAGAATCTCCAGGCGTTCTTCGGCGCGCTCGGTGCCAGCGCCGACCGGGCGCAGGTCGACGTTGTTGCAGCTCGGGCAGTTGCTCGGCTGGCGCTCGGCGTGACCGCAATGGTGGCAGCGCAGCTCACGGCTGCGCTGGTGAACGGTCATGCGCGCATCGCAGCGCGGGCACTCGGACAGCCAGCCGCATTCGTGGCACAGCAGCGTTGGCGCGAAGCCGCGGCGGTTGAGAAACACCAGCACCTGCTGGCCGGCGGCCAGGGTCTGGGTAATGGCCTGCTGCAGCGGCGGCGACATGCCGGCATCCAGCGGCCGGCTCTTGATATCCAGGCGCAGGAAGCGCGGCGGCTGGGCACCGCCGGCGCGCTGGTTCATGCGCAGCATCGCGTAGCGGCCGCTGTGGGCGTTGTGCAGACTTTCCAGCGAGGGCGTGGCCGAGCCCAGCACGATCGGTACGTTTTCCTGATGGGCGCGCACCACGGCCAGGTCGCGGGCGTGGTAGCGCAGGCCTTCCTGCTGTTTATAGGAAGCGTCGTGCTCTTCGTCGATGATGATCAACCCGGGGCGCTTCATCGGCGTGAACAGCGCCGAGCGGGTGCCGATGATGATGTCGGCCTCGCCATCGCGGGCGGCCAGCCAGGCATCCAGGCGCTCGCGGTCATTGACCGCCGAGTGCAGCAGGGCGATGCGCGCGTTGAAGCGGCGCTCGAAGCGCGCCAGGGTCTGCGGGCCGAGGTTGATCTCGGGAATCAGCACCAGGGCCTGTTTGCCGGCCTCGAGCGTTTCGCGGATCAGTTGCAGGTACACCTCGGTCTTGCCGCTGCCGGTCACGCCGGCCAGCAGGAAGGCGTTGAAGTCGTCAAAGCCGGCGCGCACCGCCTCTGCCGCGGCGCGCTGCTCGGCGTTGAGCGGCAATTCCGGCTGGGCCAGCCAGTTGGCGTGGCGCTCCGGGCTGCTCAGGCGGCGCACCTCGACACGCACCAGGCCCTTCTCCTGTAGCAGTTGCAGGCTGTCGCGGTTGATCTGCAGTTGGCTCAGTAACTGATGGGAGACGCCATGGGGATGCTGGGCGATCGTCTTCAATGCTTCGCGCTGGCGGGGCGCGCGGGCCAGGCGAGGGTCGTCCAGGTGGGCGTCCTTGGCGATCAGCCAGAAACGCTCCTGGCGCGCTTCAGCGGGCTCGCCCTGGCGCAACAGCACCGGTAGCGCCCAGCTCAGGGTGTCGCCCAGGCTGTGCTGGTAATACTGTGCGGTCCACTGGCACAGGCGCATCAGCGCCGGCGGCACCGGCGCTTGCAGATCGAGCAGTTGCAGCGCCGGCTTGAGCTTGCCGGCCGGCACCTCGCTGTGGTCGCTGACCTCGATCAGCACGCCGATCATCTCGCGCCGCCCGAACGGGACGCGCAGCCGTGCGCCGGGCTGCAGGTCACGAGCCGACACGCCAGGCGGGGCGAGGTAGTCGAACAGCCGGCGCAGTGGCGAGGGCAGGGCGAGTCGCAGGATGACGTCGGGCACGCAGAGGCTCCAGGCAGGCGAGGCGCGATAGTAACAGCCCATGCGCGACGGCCGGTAGCAGCGGGTTAGTTGCATCAACGGCCGGCTCTGGTATGATCCGCGGCCAACCTAAGTGCGGTACCTGACAATAGTGTCGGGTGGCGGCACAGAACCTGAGGAATAATCATGAAAGCCGATATCCATCCGGAATACGTCGCCATCGATGCCACTTGCAGCTGCGGCAACGTCATCAAGACCCGCTCCACTCTGGGCAAGCCCCTGAGCCTGGACGTCTGCTCCGAGTGCCACCCGTTCTACACCGGTAAGCAGAAAGTGCTGGACACCGGCGGCCGTATCGATCGCTTCAAGCAGCGTTTCGGTGTGTTCGGCGCCAAGTAAGCGACCGAGCAGCGAAAGAGGCCCACATGGCTGTTTTCGCATCATTGAAAAAGGCGTCCCTGGTGGGCGCCTTTT
>JAAIGF010055613.1_pt1 | contig 27054 bp, 24 predicted proteins | sample 6487441 | NCBI WGS metagenome assembly JAAIGF01 (sample SAMN13974129, study PRJNA590717) | phyllosphere metagenome | biome: pepper field; feature: multiple bacterial spot infested pepper fields; material: pepper leaves; isolation source: leaves from pepper fields | host: Capsicum annuum ... | reverse complement strand
GATCCTCGCCGACAAGTCGGGCGAGACGGTGCACCTCTTCGAGCGCGACTGCTCGGTGCAGCGCCGCCACCAGAAGGTGCTGGAAGAAGCACCCGCCCCGGGCATGAGCGCCGAGCGCCGCGCCGCGATGGGCCAGGCGGCGGTTGATGCTGCGCGCGCGGTGGGCTACGTGGGTGCAGGCACGGTGGAATTCATTGCCGGCCCGGATGGCGATTTCTATTTCATGGAAATGAACACCCGCCTGCAGGTCGAACACCCTGTCACCGAGTACATCACCGGCACCGACCTGGTGGAATGGCAGCTGCGCGTGGCCGCCGGCCAGCCGATGCCGCTGCGCCAGGAACAGCTGGCCATCGACGGCCATGCCATCGAAGCACGGCTGTATGCCGAGGATGCCGAGCGAGGCTTCCTGCCCTCCACCGGCACCCTGCGCCGCCTGCGCCTGCCCGTGCCTTCGGCCAACGTGCGCGTGGATACCGGCGTCGAGGAAGGCGACAGCATCACCCCGTACTACGACCCGATGATCGCCAAGTTGATCGTCTGGGACGTGGACCGCGATGCCGCGCTGCGCCGCATGAGCCAGGCCCTGGCCGACTGCCAGGTGGTGGGCGTGACCACCAACGCAGGCTTCCTGCGCAGGCTGGTGAACACCGATTCGTTCTCGAACGCGAAGCTGGATACCGCGCTGATTGAACGCGAGCATGCCGCGCTGAGTGTGATGGGTGACGGCGACGACGCACTGTGGCAACTGGCGGCCATCGCCGCCGTGGCCAGCAGCGCGCGCGCCGTCAGCGACGTGCGCGATCCGTATTCGCCGTGGCAGGCGCAGGACGGCTGGCGGCTGGGCGCCTCGGCACCGCGCGTGCTGCCGCTTCAACAGGGCGAGAGCAAGCACACGCTGAAGGTGTGGCCGCAGGCCGATGGCTGGCGCGTGCAGTGCGATGACGCCGCGCCGTCGACAGTGATTGGCAGCACCGACGGCAGCAGCCTGTCAGTGCAGCTGGAAGGCCGCCGCTGGTCGCTGCAACTGCTGCGAGAAGGCGACCAGCTGTACCTGTTCGGCGCCCATGGCCAGCACCGCTTCACCCTGCACGACCCGGTGGGCGAATCGGACACGGCCGTGGCCGACGCAGGAAGCCTGCTGGCACCGATGCCAGGGAAGATCGTCGCTACCCTGGTGGACGCCGGCACGCAGGTGAAGCGCGGCACACCGCTGGTGGTGCTGGAAGCGATGAAGATGGAGCACACCCTGCAGGCGCCGGCCGATGGCACCGTGAAGGGTTACCGCGCCAAGGCCGGCGACCAGGTGGGCGATGGGGCGGTGCTGTTGGATTTCGAGGCGGGCTGAGAAAGAACGGACGCGCGCTCCGCCGGCGCGCGTCCATGCCCCGCCGGCCGATGCAGGGTCAGGCGGCGCGGCCGCTGTGGAACTGCTTTTCCTCGGTGGAACCGGTGAGCGCGGTGGTCGAGGACTGGCCCTGCTGGATGGCCTGGGTGACCGCATCGAAGTATCCGGTGCCCACTTCACGCTGGTGCTTGACCGCGGTGAAGCCATGCTCCGCCGCTTCGAATTCGGCTTCCTGCAGTTCCACGAAAGCGCTCATCTGGCGGCGTGCATAGCCGTGGGCCAGGTTGAACATGCCGTAGTTCAGCGCGTGGAAGCCGGCCAGGGTGATGAACTGGAACTTGTAACCGTACCGGGCGATCTCCTTCTGGAATTTCGCGATGGTGGCGTCGTCCAGGTTCTTCTTCCAGTTGAAGCTGGGCGAGCAGTTGTAGGCCAGCAGCTTGCCGGGGAACTTTGCATGGATGGCTTCGGCGAATCTGCGGGCGAACTCCAGGTCCGGCTTGCCGGTTTCGCACCACACCAGATCGGCGTAGGGGGCATAGGCCAGGCCGCGACTGATGGCCTGGTCCAGGCCGTTCCGGGTCTTGTAGAAGCCTTCCACCGTGCGCTCGCCGGTGGTGAATGACTGGTCATTGCCGTCGATGTCGCTGGTCAGAAGATCGGCGGCCTCGGCATCGGTGCGCGCCACCAGCAGGGTCGGCACGCCCAGCACGTCGGCTGCCAGGCGCGCGGCGTTGAGTTTCTCGATTGCCTCGCGGGTGGGCACCAGCACCTTGCCGCCCATGTGTCCGCACTTCTTCACCGAGGCCAGCTGATCCTCGAAGTGGACGCCGGCCGCGCCCGCCTCGATCATCGCCTTCATCAACTCGAACGCGTTGAGCACACCGCCGAACCCGGCTTCCGCATCGGCGACGATCGGCTGCAGGAAATCGATGTCATCCTTGCCTTCGGCATGGTGCAGCTGGTCAGCGCGCAGCAGGGTGTTGTTGATGCGCTTGACCACCGCCGGCACCGAATCGGCCGGGTACAGCGACTGGTCCGGGTACATCTGGCCAGCCAGGTTGGCGTCGGCGGCGACCTGCCAGCCGGACAGGTAGATCGCATTCAAACCGGCCTTCACCTGCTGCATGGCCTGGTTGCCGGTGAGCGCGCCCAGCGCGTTGACGAAGTCCTTCTCGTGCAGGTATTTCCACAGTTTTTCCGCACCCAGCCGGGCCAGCGAGTGCTCCACGTGGACCGTACCGCGCAGGCGCACCACGTCGTCGGCGCTGTAGTTGCGTTCAATACCCTGCCAGCGCGGGTTGGTGTTCCAGTCGTGCTGGATCTGTTCGGCAGTGGGCAGCGTGCTCATGGCGTTCTCCAGTTCATTGCGGATAGGTGTGTGGTGCCGTCGTAGAGCCGGGCTCTGCCCGGCTGCACCGAATCTGTGCCAGCGCGGCAGAGCTCCGCTCTACGCGAGGCGGTCGTAGGCCGGCAGGGTCAGGAAATCATCGAGTTCATCGGCGTGGCTCAGCTCGGCCAGCAGCGCGATGGCCTCATCCACACGGCTGCCACCGGGCAAGACGCCACGATCGCCGAGACGTGCCGGCAGCTGCTTCAGGGTGGCATCCAGCAGCACAGCATCGATGGCGGTGCCGTCGTCCAGCTGCTGCCCGGCGGTGTGCAGCCACTGCCAGAGCTGGCTGCGGCTGATCTCGGCGGTGGCTGCGTCCTCCATCAGGTGATGGATCGGCACGCAGCCGTTGCCGTCCAGCCATGCCGCCAGATACCGCACGCACACCTCCACGTTGCCTTCAAAACCGGCACGGGTGATGGACCCCGTTGGCCGTTCGATCAGCTGCTCGCGGCCCACCTTTACGTCCTGACGCAGCACGTGCTGCTGGTTGGGTCCAGGCATGTGCTCGTCGAAGATCGCCTGCGCCACCGGAATCAGCGCTGGATGCGCCACCCAGGTGCCATCGTGACCCGCGGTCACTTCACGCAGCTTGTCCGCGCGCACCCGCGCCATGGCCTGTTCGTTGGCGGCGGGATCGTGGCCGATCGGGATCTGCGCGGCCATGCCGCCCATCGCATGCGCGCCACGGCGATGACAGGTCTGGATCAACAGTTCCGAATAGGCCTTCAGGAAGGGCTGGATCATGGTCACCTGACCGCGCTCGGGCAACACCTTGTCGGCGTGGCGACGGAAGGTCTTCAGGTACGAAAAGATGTAATCCCAGCGCCCGCAGTTCAGGCCAACAATACGGTCGCGCAGCGCATGCAGGATCTCGTCCATCTCGAACACCGCCGGCAGCGTTTCGATGAGCACGGTCACCTTGATCTGCCCGTGCGGCAGGCCGAGCATGCCCTCGATGTGCGACAGCGCGGTTTCCCACAGCGCAGCTTCTTCCATGCTCTGCAGCTTGGGCAGGTAGAAGTACGGGCCGCGGTCCCTGGCCTGCAGGGTGCGCGCATTGTGAAAGGCGAATACCGCGGCATCGAACAGGCCGCCGGCCAGCCGCTGCCCGTCCACCAGCACGTGCTTTTCGTCCAGATGCCAACCGCGCGGACGCACGATCAACACGGCCTGCTCCTCGAACGGACGCAGCGCGTAGTGCTTTCCTGGCCTGCCATCGCGGGTGGGCGCGGTGAACTCCAGGTCGCCGCGCACGGCACCTATCAGCGCCTGCTGGCCGCCCAGCAGGTTGCGCCAGGTGGGTGCGGTGGCGTCCTCGAAATCAGCCATGAAGACCTTGGCACCGGAGTTCAGGGCATTGATGACCATCTTCGGGTCGGTCGGGCCGGTGATCTCCACGCGGCGGTCCTGCAGCGCGGTGGGCAGCGGCGCGACCTTCCAGTCGCCGGACCGGATATGCGCGGTGTCACCCCGGAAGTCCGGCAGGCCGCCCTGGTCGAAGAAGGCCTGGCGCTCGCGACGCACCTGCAGCCGCGCCTGCCGCTCTGGTTCCACAGCGCGGTGCAGCGACACCAGCAGGGCCAGCAGCGGAGCCGGGAGCAGCGCCGATTGCCCGGCGATCTGCGTGGTGAGGGCGATCCCGGGCGTGGCCTTGGCCGGTGTGGCGGGAATGGCGGAAGCGACGGCAGACATGGAAGCGACTCCAGCGTGGGGTACGCCCTCACCGTGCAATCCGCGGGATTATTTGACAAAGCAGTTTTTGCAATCCTCAACATAAGATGTGCTTATACTCATGACGCCATGTCCACGCGCCCACCGCCACGTCCTCGTTTTTCCTACAAATCCGATCGGCTGAAGCCGCTGCGGGCGTTCTGCCAGACGGTGCGTCTGGGCTCGGTTTCACGGGCCGCCGAGGCGCTTTTTGTCAGCCAGCCGGCCATCAGCCAGCAACTGCAGGCGCTGGAACGGGAACTGGGGGTGGGGTTGTTCGAGCGCAGCGGGCGCCGCTTGATACCCAGCCGCGAGGGCCAAGTGCTGTTCGAGATGGCACAGCCGCTGGTGGAAGACCTGGATGGCCTGGAAGCGCGATTCCGCGACAAGGTCAGTGGACTCGACGCCGGCGAGCTGAACATCGCCGCCAACAGTTCGACCATCCTGTACCTGCTGCCGCGCATCATCGAACGCTTCCGGCAGGTCCACCCGGATGTGCGCCTGACCCTGCACAATGCCATCAGCGCCGACGGCACCGATCTGCTGCGGGAAGATGCTGCGGACCTGGCCGTGGGCTCGATGACCGATGTTCCGGCAGACCTGAGCTATGCGCCGGCCTACCGCTTCGAGCAGATGCTGATCACCCCGCGCGACCACCCGCTGGCCAGCGGAGAGCTGAGCCTGGAAGCCATATCGCGGTGCCCGCTGGTATTGCCGCCCAAACGCCAGATCACCTACCGCCTCGTGGACCAGGTGTTCCAGCGCCATCGCCTGCCGTACACCGTGGCGCTGGAGGTGGGCGGCTGGGAAGTGATCAAGCAGTACGTGGCGATGGGCATGGGCATTTCCATCGTGCCGGCCCTGTGCCTGAACGATGCCGACCCCGACAAGCTGGTAGCGCGGTCGATGCACGAATGGTTTCCGGAGCGCAGCTACGGGGTGATCGTACGGCGTGGAAAGGCATTGTCGGCGCAGGCGCGTGCGTTCGTGGAGCTGATCCAGCCGGAGTTGTTCTCACCGCGGGAATACGACCAGAGCGGGCATTCGGAGCGGTGATGCCGGGACAGCCCTGGGGGTGACACGATGGATTCTCTCCCGTTTACCGGAAACACATCCTGCCGGGCTGCTTCGTAACGCGCTCCTCCACACCATCTGCGGGCGTCTCGACGCGGCGGGCTTCGCTCCGGCAGGCATGCCCTGTCACTACAATGGCCTGCATGTCCATCGAATTGCGCCACCTCCGCTACTTCCTCGCCGTGGCCGAGACACTGCATTTCGGCCAGGCCGCCGAACGGCTGGGCATGTCACAGCCGCCGCTCAGCCAGCAGATCCGCCAGCTGGAACAGCTCATCGGCGCGCAGCTTTTCGTGCGCAGCCATCGCCGTGTACAGCTCACCGAGGCCGGCGTGCTGCTGCAGCAGCGGGCCCGTACCATGCTGGGGCAGATGGACGTGGCGATAGACGAAGTTCAGCGCGTGCAGCGCGGCGAAGTGGGTGAACTGCACATCGGCCTCACCCGCGCCACCCCGCTGGTACCGCAGATTCCACGCGCGATCTTTGCTTATCGCGAACGCTTCCCGCAGGTGCGCCTGCAGTTGCGCGAAATGAACACCCTGCAGCAGATCGATGCGCTGCTGGAGCAGTCGCTGGACGTGGGCATCATCCGCAAGCGCGTGCTGCCACCGGAGCTGGCGGCGCACAGCCTGTTCACCGATCCTCTTGCGCTGGTGCTGCATCGCGACCATCCGGCACTGCGCGGGCGTGATCCTGCAACGGCGGTGCTGGCCTTGAAGCAGTTCGCGCATGAGCCATTCGTCGGCTTTCATCGCAGCGTGGGCGCAGGCATCCACGACCAGATGATCGCGCTGTGTGCGGCGGCGGGCTTCACTCCGCGCATCGTGCAGGAAGCCGGCGAAGCATCGACGCTGATCAGTCTTGCCGCCGCCGGACTGGGGGCGGCGATCCTGCCTTCGTCGTGCAATCACATACAGGTCGAGGGCGCCTGCTTCGTCGCGCTGGCCGACCACGGCGCGCATTCGGAGGTGCAGCTGGCCTGGCGCCGCGAAGGGGTGACGCCGTTGATCCGCAACTTCATGGCACTGCTGCGCGGGGAGTTCACATAGCGCCGGCGGGTGCGTCATCGTGCAGCGCTGCAGAGCCCCCGCTCTACGCGTGGCTGCCGGCCAGCGATCGGCACCAGCCGCTCATCGTCACCGCCACAACCACCATGCAATGGCGCCGCCAACCAGGGTCAGGATGCCGGTGAAAAGGCATACGCCCGGCCAGCCCCAGGCGCTGTAGGCCAGGCCGCCCATGGCGCCAAGCACGCTGGAGCCGAGGTAGTAGGAGAACAGGTACAGCGCCGAGGCTTCAGCGCGCATCGGGCCGGCGCGGTTGCCTACCCAGCTGCTGGCCACCGAATGGCCGCCAAAGAATCCGAATGTGACCAGCGCGATGCCGATGGCCATGCTCCATAACCACGGCATCGCCAGCATGACGATGCCGAGCACGATCAGCGCGTAGCAGATCGACAGAACGCGTCCGCGCCCATGGTGGACGGCCTGCTGCCCCATCCACGCCGAGCTGAAGGTGCCCACCAGGTAGACGCTGAAAATCAGCCCCACCACGGTCTGGCTGAGCCGGTACGGCGGCGCCAGCAGGTGATAGCCGAGGTAGTTGTACAGCGTGACGAACACGCCCATCAGCAGGAAGGCGGTGGCGAACAGCCACGGCAGCCCGGCATCGGCGAACAGGGCGCGCCAACGCGAAGGCAGGTGGCGCAGACCGCCACGACGACTCTGGAAGTGACGCGAAGGCGGCAGCTGTACCCATAGAAGAATGGTGCTGCATATCGCGATCAACGTTACCGCACCGATCCCGAAACGCCAGCCCCAGTGGTCGGCGACGATGCCGGCGATCAGGCGCCCGCTCATGCCACCGATTGCGTTGCCGCCGATGTACAGTCCCATCGCCAGCCCCATCGCACGGCTGTCCACCTCTTCCACCAGATAGGTCATCGCCACGGCGGGCACGCCGCTCAGGGCAACGCCCAGCAGTGCGCGAAGCACCAGCAACGTGGCCCAGTCATTCACCAGCGCGCTGGCTGCAGACAACAGGGTGGAAGCCAGCAATGCGATGATCATGATATTGCGGCGACCGAAGCGGTCGGAAACCAGGCCGGCGACCAGCATCATCACCGCCAGCAGGCCCGTGGTCAGCGAAAGCGACAGTGCGCTGCTGGCTGCTGAGACGCCGAAGTGGCGGCTGAACTCCGGTAGCAGGGGCTGCACGGCATACAACAGGCCGAAGGTGGAAAAGCCGGTCAGGAACAATGCCACCGCGGTCCGCCGGAAAGCAGGGGTCCCCTGTTCGATCCGGTCTGATGGTGTGTGGTGCGTTGCCCCTACGGGGATGGAGATGCGGTGCCCACTGGCAGCGGCGGTATCGCCGTTCATGACATCGGTTCGGCCGCTGGTACGACCACGTGCAGGAGGAAAGCCCATCGTAGGTCTGCAGCCCGTATCGATCCATAACCTGTCAGCTACGGATCAATACTTGGCAGGTATCGTAACTGCGCCCCGGGAATCACGGCCTCATGCGCACGAAGCCCTCACCATGCAGCAGTGCGACGATGTCCTCCTCCGAGTAGCTGAGATGCTCACGGATGAGAAGACGCTCCGCGAAAAGCAGGTCGAGCGTCTCTTGGTTTTCCTGCAACCGGTAGCTCATCGGTGCACTGGCATCGGCCTTCTCGAGAAGCAATACGCCGCGGCGGCCATCGTGATCGGTAAAGCGCACGCTTCGCGCGTCGAAGCGGAAGGATGAAGGTGGTAGAGCGAGATCGCCAGCGGTCGAATCTCCGCTGCCATCCACCGTACTGTCTACGCTGCCCGCAATTGTCCGCGGAGCGTTGCGTGCCGGAGTGGTCGGCATGGCGAACATTCCATTGAGCTCCAGCTTCTCGATGATCCGGGAAACAGTGTATTCCCCGCCGATCTCCAGTCCCTGCTGTCGCGCGAATGCTTCATGGCCGTCCCCAAATCCGTACAGCCTGGAGGGGCCTCCATCGACGCTTGGATAGCCGAACAACAGGGTGCCTGTCCTGCCCTCGGCATCAGCGTAGAGGATTTCATGGTCGATGGACACGAAAGTATTGCGGTACAACACCAGCATCTGTCCGTCGTCCGGCCCTTTTACCTGCGTGACCGGAAAGAGCTCAAGACTCGCATCGTAAGGGAGCGGCGTATGAGGCAGATCCGCAGACAGGGTATCCTCGTCGACCAGAAGAGGCAGCGCCCATTCCGCCAGTTCCTCATCCGCTTCATCGCCAACCGGGTGCGGTTCCGCGACGTAATGACCGAGACCGGTAGTCTTCTCCATGACATCTACCAGCGTGGCAAGCGAGTCGGTAGTGATGGTGAGATTCTGTCCCATGTCATGTATCTCCACATGCTCACCCGGACGATGATGCAATGGCAGGAAACCGGCTTTTACCCCCCGTTCTCCTGGAACGTCACGGCAGATGTAGTACGCCATGAACAGCCGCTCGCGACCGTCGGCATCGGCGTACTTCAGCAGCCGGAAGCTGTTGCGCGGAAGATAGCGTGGATCCTGCTCCCCGGATGATTCCTGCCCCAGCGAGCCACTTGGGGAAATGATGGCCACCGAGACGAGCGTGTCGCTACCTAGCGCGGCACCTTCCGAAACGACAGGCGCCTGTTGCGCATTGATCGCCGATTTCCAGATTCTCACGCTTCGCAGCGGGTCGGGGACGTTCTCGGCGATAGTGTGCGTCACCATCCATCCTCCCGCATCCCAGTGCAGGCCCTCCGCCCCGTCGAAGGTAGCGTTGAACACGCCGACCGCCTTGGGATGCATGCAGAAGCGCGGCAGCGAATGACGGTGCCCCGCTCTCTTCACCTCATCGATTGCCTGTTTCACGTCATTGAAAGTGAGGCAGTGCAATGCAGCGCCGGTAAGCGAAAGCCGATCACGGGTCACGGTTGCCCGGCCGGCGCCTTCCAGTACGGATCGGCCCGCAGCCACCTGCGCAGGTCCCGGCTTGATTTTGGAAGGCGCCAGCCCATTACCATGATGCGCACCGGGCGCGTTCTGTGTCTGCCGCTCACGTTCCAGTTTCCTGCTGCCTTCACGGAAGACCTTGCTTGACGCATGAGACAACGGATTCTGCAGGGCCTCCTTCTGTCCTTCGCCATGTCCGGACATGGCGGTGGGGTTGCGTGCCGCCTGATTTCCGCGGGCGCCTCGATAATCCCTGGGGCGATCACCATCGCCGCCGGCCGTGCCATGCCTGTGATGGACCTGCACGCGTCTTCTTGCCGTCGACGTCGATTTTCTTCCTGCGTGCCCGTGCGAAGCTCCACCATGGCGGTGGCGGTGCCCCTGGGTACGCGCACGCCCAGCGGTGCGGCCACGGGCTGCCGCCAATGCACCATCGAACGGCCACGCGCTGACAGGCAATGTTCCTGCTTCCGCGATGTGCAAAAGGTCACCGGAAGCCATCCACGCAGGCTGCGTGCCGATCATCCCGGTGCCATTTCGCGCCGGCGACGGGATACCGTCAGCAGCGAGGGAAGGCGTCGGCCCCGCAAGTCGCAGATGTCCAGCCGTAGGCGGTACCATGGAAAGAAGGTTGCGCATGCCACGCAGTGTTCCCACCGTAAGGCGGATACAACGCAGCGCGGCTCCCCAGTGTGCGCTGGAACCGGATTCCGCTGATTCCGGTGCAGCCTGCGCGCCGTAAAGCAGCGCAGCGGCGGCCAGGCCCAGTACCAGGGCTTCATGGTCCGGAATCTGGTGAATCATCTGAGGAAGGATGCCGCGCGCAACCTCACCCAGCACCTCGAGAACGACCGCTGGCACCAGCGCGGTGACCGGCAGGTGCTGCAGTGCGCGCACTATCTCGCCGCGCTGTGCCTCGTTCAATGCGCGGTACAACTGGCAGGCATGGTGCAGTACTGCGATACCCGGCAACCGTTGCTCCGCCGCGCCGACCAGGGTCCTGAAAATGATTGCCGCCGACCAGTCGTTCACTTCCCGCAACGTTGCGGCGCCGACGCCGCCAGATCGAACGGTCATCGGTATCTGCCGATTGGCAACCTCACACGCCGGCTTGCGCCTGAGGGGAAGCAGCTGGTGCAGCACATCCACAACGTTGATCGGCGCGCTCAGGCTGCAGGTTTGCATGGAAGCGATGTCCAGTGGGCAGGGCGTTCCCGATTGTTCAGGAACGCCCTGGCCTGGACTTGCACTGATCGCGCATCGCGCGCTCAGTGCCCATCGGGTATTACTTCAGCCCGCGGAACTCCAGCAGCGGTTCCACCGAAGGATCCTTGCCACGGAAATCACGGTACAGCTCGCTCAACTCTACGCTGTTGCCGCGTGAAAGCACTTTGTCGCGGAACGTCTGGCCGTTTTCGGTGGTGAGCCCACCGTTTTCCCTGAACCACTGGAAGGCATCATGGTCCAGCACTTCGGCCCAGAAGTAGGCGTAGTAACCGGCCGAGTAGCCGCCGCCCCAGATGTGGTCGAAATAGGTGGTGCGGTAACGCGGCGGCACCTGCGGCAGGTCCACCTTGTACTTCTTCAGCGCAGCCGCTTCAAATGCATCGACGTCCTGCAACGGCGCGTTGGCCGGCTGTGTATGCCAGGCCAGGTCCAGCAGCGCGGCGGACAGGTATTCGGTGGTCGCATAGCCCTGGTTGAAACTGCGTGCCTTCAGGATCCGGTCCACCAGTTCCTGCGGCATCGGCTCGCCGGTCTTGTAGTTCTTGGCATAGTTTGCGAACACCTTCGGGTCCAGGGCCCAATGCTCGTTGAACTGCGAGGGGAACTCCACGAAATCGCGTGATGTGGCGGTGCCGGCAATGGACGGGTACTTCACGTTGGAGAACATGCCATGCAGGGCGTGGCCGAACTCGTGGAACAGCGTGGTGACGTCATCGAAGCTCAGCAGCGCAGGCTGGCCAGCCGCCGGCTTGGTGAAGTTGCAGACGTTGTAGATCACCGGCTTGGCACCGGTCAGGCCATCCTGCTCGACGAACACATCCATCCATGCGCCGCCGGACTTGCTGTCGCGCTTGAAGTAATCGGTATAGAACAGCGCCAGCGAGCTGCCGTCCTTGTCGAACACTTCGTACACCTTCATGTCCGGGTTGTAGGTCGGGATGTCGGTGCGCTGCTTGAAGGTGATGCCGTACAGCTGCGTGGCGGCGTAGAAGACGCCGTTCTGCAGCACGTTGTCGAGTTCGAAGTACGGCTTGATCTGCGATTCGTCCAGATCGTACTTCGCCTTGCGGACCTGTTCGGCATAGAAGTCCCAATCCGATGCCGCCAGCTTGAAACCTCCCTTCTGGGCATCGATGACCTGCTGGATCTCGCCCGCTTCAGCGCGCGCCTTCGCGGTGGCCGCCGGCACGGTATCGGTCAGCAGCTTCAGGGCCACCGCCGGGGTCTTGGCCATCTGGTCGCCGAGGTTGTAATCGGCGTAGGTGGCGAAGCCGAGCAGGCTGGCCTTCTGCGCGCGCAGCTGCGCCAGGCGCTGCACGGTTTCACGGGTATCGTTGGCGTCGCCTTTCTCTGCGCGCGTCTCCGAAGCCTTCAGGACGGCGGCGCGCTGTTCACGGTCGCTCAGCGAACCCAGCACCGGCTGCTGGGTGGTGTTCTGCAGCGGCAAAAGATACTTGCCTTCCAGCTTGCGCGCACTGGCATCGGCGGCAGCGGTGTTGATCGCATCTTCGCCCAGCCCGGCCAGCTTCGCCTTGTCGTCCACCACCACGGCACCCGCAGCAGTGGCCGCCACCAGGCGCGTGTGGAACTGCGTGGACAGCGTGGTTTCTTCCACGTTGAGCTTGCGCAGGGTGGCCTTGTCGGCATCGGAAAGCTGCGCACCGGCGCGTACCAGGCCGTCGTAGTAATGATCGACCAGGCGCTTCTGCACCGCATCCAGGCCGAGCACGTCGCGCTGGTCATGGAGCGACTTCACGCGTGCGAACAGCTTCGGATCCAGGTTGATCTCATCCTGGTGCGCGGCCAGCTTCGGCGCCACCTCTTCCTGGATCTTCTGGCGTGCGTCGTTGGTGTCGGCCTGCACCAGCCCGAAGAAGATGCGCGAGACACGGTTCAATGTCTCACCGCTGCGCTCCATCGCGACGATGGTGTTGTCGAAGGTGGCCGGTTCGGCGCTGTCGGCAATCTTCCGCACTTCGGCCAGGTGCTGGCGCATGCCTTCCTCGAAGGCCGGCAGGTAGTCGCTGTCCTGGATTTTGTCGAACGGCGGCGCCTGGAACGGCAGCGTGCTGGCAGTCAGCAGCGGATTGGTGGAGGCATCGGCCGGCTGCTGGGCCGGCGCATTCTGGGCTTCGGACACGGGGGTGGACTCCTTGCCGGAACAAGCGGCCAGCGCCAGGCTGATGGCGGCGGCCAATAGGACGGTACGCGACATGCAAAAGGCTCCTGTGGGGCGCCCAGGGACGGGACGCCAGCCCATCAGACTACTCCCGCCGCGGGTTTGCGGCATGTGCCGGACGTGGCGCCTCGGCTGGCAGCCGCTGGCCGCTCAGACGGTGCCTCGGTTCTTGCCTACCCATGGCCGATACCATTCACGGATCGCCTGCATGTCAGCGGCGTCATCGCCGCTGGCGTGGAACAGCGGACCGATACCGATGGTTTTCTCCGGGTAATGGAAATAGGCTGCCAGCACCGGCACATCCGCCATCCGCGCGATCTTCAGAAAGCCTGCCTTCCAGTGGGTGACCGCCTTGCGCGTGCCTTCAGGAGTGATCGCGTACCACATCTTTTCAGAACTGCGGATCAGCGCCACGGCCTGTTCCACGGTGCCCTGCGGGGAGCTGCGGTCCAGTGGAATCACGCCCAGCTTGTGCAGCAGCGGGCCCATCGGCCACCAGAACAGCGACGCTTTGCCCAGCACCTTCACCTGCATGCCCAGCGCAATCTTCGCTGCCATGCCCCAGAAACCATCCCAGTTCGACGAATGCGGCGCGACGATGAACACCAGCCGGGGAATATCCGGCAGGGTCCCGACTACCTTCCAGCCGCCCAGGCGCAGCACGCAGCGCGCCAGCCAGCGCAGGAAAGCATTCGGTTTGACCTGCGGCATGTTCGGCGGCACCGCCGGCAGCAAGGGCGAGGGTGGATTCAAGGCTTACTCCCAGTTGCGGGTGGAACGGCCGCGCTTTACCTGTGCGCGCCCGCGTTTGGCGTCAAGGCGACGCAGGGTGGAGCCGTAGGTCGGCTTGGTGGCCTTGCGTGGTTTCGGCACGCTCAGCCCGGCGCGGATGAATTCGGCCAGCCGTTCGCGGGCATCTTCACGGTTGCGGTCCTGGGTGCGGAAGCGTTGGGCATCGATCACCAGCACGCCTTCGCTGGTCACCCGGCGATCCCGGCGGGCCAGCAGGCGCGCGCGCAGCGGCTCGGGAAGCGACGGCGAACGGGCCAGATCGAACCGCAATTCCACCGCAGTGGACACTTTGTTGACGTTTTGTCCCCCGGCGCCGCTGGCGCGCACGAAACGCTCGACGATCTCATCATCGGGAATCGAAAGCTGGGCGGAAACGGGGACGGGACCTGTAGCCATAAGGGCGCATTGTAACGGCAGCCCATGTCAGCGGGTGTCAGCGGGTGGTCGTCATCGGCGTCGTTCCACCTTGATCAGGCCCCCAACACGCCGCCTTCGCCCACCGGGCCGGTATGCTGGCGCCACCATTCACACAGGACGCCCGCATGATCCGCCTTTCCCACCACCTGCAACGTGCCGCCCTGCTGCTGGTGCTGGCTGCCGCATCCCTGCCGGCGTTGGCTGCCCCGCCGTCGGACGGCGACATCAACCGCCTGCTTTCCGCATCGCGTGCGCAGACCATGCTGGATTCGATGCTTCCACAGATCGAGAACATGCAGCGCCAGCAGTTCGAACAGATCACCCAGCAGCGCCAGCTCAGCGCACAGCAGCAGGAGCAGCTGCAGCGCATCCAGGCGCGTACCGCGCAGACCCTGCGCCAGGCGCTGTCCTGGCAGCAGCTGCGGCCGATGTACGTGGACCTGTACAAGAAGACCTTCAGCAGGGAAGACGTGCTGGCCATGGCCGAGTTCTACGAGAGCTCGGCCGGGCAGAGCCTGCTGGACAAGACACCGGCGCTGATGCAGAACGTGATGGTTGCCATCCAGACACGCATGCAGCCGCTGTTCGCGGACCTGCAGAAGGATCTGGAGTCGATCGTCAACGAACCGGTGGAAAAGAAGTGAGGTAGCGTCGGCCGCTGGCCGACACTACTCCACCTGCCAGCCGAACAGATCCATCGCCTTCTGGAACTCGCGGTCCACCGGCGCCCGCACGTCAACGCTGCCGCCCGCCGGATGCGGGAAGCGCAGCCGTTCGGCATGCAGCAGCATGCGATGCACACCCTGCATGCGGAAGATGCGGTTATGGCGGCCGTCGCCATGGCTGGTGTCGCCGATCATGTGGTGCGAGAGGTGCTTGAGGTGCCTGCGGATCTGCCGGAAGCGGCCGGTCTGCGGCTGGCAGCGCAGCAACGCGTAGCGTGAGGTATCGAACCCACTGCTGGGCACCGCCAGCTCACCTGTGGCCAGGCGCTGGAAATCGGTGATGGCCGGCTTCTTCACCGGTTTGCCCGGGCCACCATCAAGGTCATGGTCCAAGCGCCACGCCTGCTCGGCCGGCCAGCCACGGCAGACCGCCATGTAATCCTTGACCACTTCGCCGCCCATGAGCGCTCTGCCCAGCACGCTGGCGCTGTCGCGGTCGAAGGCCAGCAGCAGGCAACCGCTGGTGGCGCGATCCAGCCGATGGACCAGGAAGATCGGGCGGCCCAGCTGTTCACGCAGACGGTCGGCGAGAAAGTCATCCTCGCCGCGCGCCAGTTTGCTGTCGTGAACCATCAGCCCGGCAGGCTTGTTCACCACCGCCAAACGGTCATCCAGGTGCAAGAGCTGCAGGGGCACAGGAGGCGCTGCGCTGATGGCCGACAGGTCTTCCGAAACCGTCTCACCGGCCATCATCGCCACCACGCACGTGCCAGCGCGAATGCTCCCAGTGCACCGGACAGCCAGCTCCACGCCGGCGCATCGCCCAGATACCAGCCCGGCGGTTGCAGGACATACATCAAGGCCGCGATGGCCAGCAGGCCGACACCCGATATCGCACCCACGGCGCGCTTCTGCAGGCGCTGCACGCTGGCATCCAGTGCCGCCAGATCACGCGAGCGCATCGACAGTTCGTGGCGGCCTTCCACCTGCTGGGTAAGCCAGCCATGCACCAGGCGCGGCACGTCCGGCGCCTGCGTCATGATTTCCGGCAGGCGCCTGCGCATCTCGCGCCACACCCGACGTGGGCTGTAACGCTCGCGCAGGATGCGCGCAAGCACCGGCTTGGCCACTGCCCAGATATCGATCTGCGGATCCAGCTGCCGGCCCACGCCCTCGATGTTGAGCAGCGTCTTCTGCAGCAGGATCAGCTGTGGCTGCAGGGTGAGCTGGTAGCGCTGTGCCACCCGGAACAGCTTCATCAACACTTCGGCCAGCGATATCTGCGACAGCGGCCGGGTGAAGTACGGTTCGCATACCGAGCGCACGGCCGCCTCCAGATCGTCGATGCGCACGTGGTCCGGCATCCAGCGTGCCTGCACGTGCAGCTCGGCAATGCGCCGGTAATCGCGGTTGAAGATGGCCATGAAGTTCTCGGCGAGGTAATACTGGTCCTCCTGCGAGAGCTGGCCCATGATCCCGAAATCCAGGGCGATGAAGCGCGGGTTGTCGCGGCGCGCCGGATCGATGTCAACCCAGATGTTGCCGGCATGCGCATCAGCGTGGAAGAAATTGTCGCGGAACACCTGGGTGTAGAACACACGCACGCCCTTGGCGGCCAGTGCCACGCGATCAATGCCGGCCTTGTCCAGCGCCACGATGTCATCCGACGGAATGCCCCAAACGCGTTCCAGTGTGAGCACCCGTTCGGCGGTATGGCTCCAGATCACCTCCGGCACATACAGGTCGTCCGAGTCTTCCCAGAAACGCCGCAGCACGCTGGCGTTGGCACCTTCGCGCTGCAGGTCCAGCTCCGCCGACAAGGTGTTCTCGATCTCGGCCACTACTTCGCGCGGACGGATCTTGTCGGCGCGTGGGTGGGTGCGCTCCACCAGGGCGGCCAGTGAATTGAGCAGCGCGACGTCGGCCACGATCTGCTTTTCGATGCCCGGACGCAGCACCTTGACCACCACTTGCCGACCTCCGGCAAGTGTTGCCGCATGCACCTGTGCGATGGATGCCGAGGCCAGCGGCTCGGTATCGAAACTGGCGAAGGCTTCGCTGACCGGCTGGCCCAGGGCCTGTTCGACGATCTGCCGCGCGGTATCACCATCGAAAGGCTTGACGCGGTCCTGCAGCAGGGTCAGCTCGACCGCTACGTCCGGCGGTACCAGGTCGCGGCGGGTGGACAGGATCTGCCCGAACTTGACGAAGATCGGCCCCAGGTCCTGCAGCGCCAACCGCAACCGGGCACCACGCGACTGCGCGGCGATGGCGGCCGATGCACGCGGCACGAAGGGCTTGGCCAAGCGCAGCCAGCGCTCGGCCGGCGTGCCCTGCAGCAGGTCGTCCAGACGATAGCGCAGGATCACCCGGCCAATACGACCGGCCCGCAACAGGGCCTTCATGCCGCGCCCCGCAGGCGCTGCACGCGCGCCGAAAGACGCTCGACATCATCGCGCAGCACGTCCACGTCGTCATGGAAGGCATCCAGTTCGCCGCGCGGAACCACATCGCGCGATTCCTCGGTAACGAACTCGGCGGCAGTGTGGGCCAGATCGGATGCCCCACGGCGCGCGTGCTGCAGCGCGCTGCGAAACGTATTGGCCACCTGCACGCCGACCACTTCGCCGAACACGCGCACGAACGGCAGCTGCCAGTCCGGATCGAAACCCTTGGCCAGCTGCTGCAGGCGGCGCGCCAGCTCGGCATCGCCCTCCACACGCACGCGACCCGTCGGACTCCTCTGCGCGTTGCGCGATCGTGCCATCAGGGGCAACTGGGCGAGCACGCCGGACAGACTGCTGCGCACGGCAAGATCCGCCTCGCGATGGTCCACCGGGCCGACTTCCAGCCGCTGGTCATGCACGCTGATGCGCATGGCCAGCGCGGGCGCTTCCAGGGTCAGGTCTATATGGCGGCCATCCAGCGCCGAAAGCGCCTGGCGGGTATCGATATCCAGCGCCAGCGCGCGATTGAGTGCGACCTGCAGCGCGCGACCGGCGACCGGCTTGAGGGATTTGAGCAGGGAGAAGGACATGCGCGCATTCTACCCGGGAGACAGGCTGCGGCGGCGTCTTTGGCAGAGCCGACATAGGGTCTCCTGGAGCACCCGCTCATGGCGACCGGCCCCGGCCATCTCCCGAATGTTCGCCTCCGCGTTCAAACAGACTGACAGCCTGCAGTTTCAGCGAGTCGTAGGTCCCGGCTCCAGCCACCCGTCCCCGCAACGATGTCACATCGAAAGACAGCGACATGCCGGACTTGATATCGGACAGCGTCACATGACCGCCATACTCATCGCCGAAATCGAGTTCAAGATCAGGACGAAGGGAGCGGATCTCCTGAAATGTCTGACCGATCCTGAGGCCGACAACAGGCAGTGGCGGGGATGAGACGGTAATTACATGAACCGTTCCGGCGCGAACATCTACCGTGGCGCTGCCTGTTCCGTGCGCTATCTGGAGTACGGGATGAGATCCGTCTTCCGTAAACACCTCACGACGTGAAAGAACGCGACACTGTTCCTTTATCGACTCCAGCTGGTCGCCAGGCTTGACGCAGAGATCAGCCGCCTCAGCTGTTGCCCGATGCAGCATCCAAACTATCAGAAGCACAGGTAGAACACTCATGTCACTGGCCGCAACCCTCAGCTGATGTCCAGTTGATACCAACCAGCTTGAGGTCACTGAATCTCTCTTTCTCGAAATCCGGGTCGGAAATCTCACCCGCGTCAAATATCAGATTCATGCAGCGCTTGCTGTCTACCAGCGACACCAGATAGCCCTCCTCCCCCTGCATTGAATGCAGCTCAAGGTAAGGATGAGCATTCCTTACTGAACCGAGATCGTTGCCGACTTCAACGCCGGGGTAAGCCAGAGGCCCCGTTCTGAACCGGACAAGGTCTACTTTCCCATCATAGATGTCCAAAGTGACGACATCCCGTCCGTAAGCGACCTTGAGATGGGGCAAGGGTCCCTCCTCTGTGTAGTCGACTCCCTCAGAAACGATGCGACACTGTTTTTGGACCACCGCAACGGAATCACCCGGGCACACACACAGGGCCGGGGCAGGCGAGGTTTCGGACATCAACAGAGCAGCAACCAGCAATCCACCATTCATCGCGGTGCAGCCTCCTCTGCGGTTGGGACCATATGCCCAGCAATCTCGCCCCAGGGCCGAATACCTTAGAAATCAATCCGCTCGATTACTTCATCCAACCCATTTCTTCCATCATCCACGATTGAAATCGAATATATCTCCCCCACTGGCGAAAGAATACTGAACCCGGAGCTGCACACCTGCCGTTTCTCGACCTCACCGCACTCAAGCTCCACCCCATAATGCTCCTGCGCCTTTTTTCTGGACAGTTGAAAGCGTTCACCAAAAACCATCCCCGCAGGCAGCACCGCTCCACGCTTGGCATCCTCGCGCGTCAGCGATATACGAGTTACGGCACCATCGAATATGGCGTAAATTCTTCCTTGTTCATCCTTGGCACCGCAGTCAGCGAACCCATACACGTCACAGTCGGAACTCGAAAACAAAGATGTTCCATCCGGAACCTGGCCGATCACCGCTACCGGCCCCTTATTTTTTCCAGCGTTTTCCGAACGATCTCCTTCGTCGGCTGCTGAGCATGAAGCCAATGACAGCGATGCGGCGATAAAAATTTCTTTCATTCCCCACCTCACGGATCTGGAAGATATAAACGAGGATCGGCGACCGTCCCTCCCACACTACGTGGAGCCGGTGAATTCAGTCGAATTTCAAAATGCAAGTGCGAATCCCCCTCAGGCGGTGTATTACCTGTCCGCCCCACCGTACCTATGTCCTGCCCGCCGTTTACAAGCATTCCTGGCTTGACGGAAATAGTGTCCAGGTGGGCAGACTGCGAATAAATACCATCACCGTGGTTTATCACAACCTGATTGCCATAACTAAAACTTGGATTTGGCTTGATCAGCACGACAGCGCCGTCTCGTGGCGCCACCACGCGCGCTCCGTCTGGCGCCTCTATGTCGATGCCCGTATGGGTGGACCTCCCCGATCTCGTTCTTCTTGGAGAACCGAACTCCCCTCTTCCTTCTAGCGGCTTGTCCGCTGCATTGAGCCTTGTATGTCCAGGCACCGGCCATGACTGCTGCGTTTTGGCCATATCCGTCTTGCCGTGAGCCGGCAGCATGAAGCGTGCAACGGTTGCCGTGAGGGTGCGCTGGCAGATGTGTGATCCGGTGACCTTCGCGCATCGCCCATCGGGATCAACGAACCTGTAGGGATTGTTGGACGCATAGCCATACCGATTGAAGCCCGCCCCTGTCTGGGCGCTTTCGGATATGGGGTCCACGCTCAGAAACTTGCCAAGCACGGGATCGTAGTAACGCTGCTGCATGTAAACGAGTCCCGTCGCCTCATCATGCAAATGCCCGGTATAGCCCGGACCATTCGCGGTTCCCTCCATGATTGCGCCGTAGGGCTCGTAATACCGGCGCTCGATGATTTCGCCGTTCTCGTCTGAAAGAGCGACGACCGAGCCCTGTGCATCGGTATGGAAATAGGTGACCCGCCCTGTTGCGGCCGCGTCACACGCCGCCGCCAGGAGCGGCGCACTCCAGAGCCATCCGGCCTTTGCCATTTGCGTGCCCTCGTCCCTGCGTTGCAGACACGGTGGGGAACGGCAGGGATCCGCGGCAAGGAATGAAGGAAGAAATGGGAGAATCCCGACTACTCAGTCATGCAACCTATCGGAAGCAGGGCGCCAGCGACCATGCGTCACGTTTCCCGCACCCCGTCATGATGGAAGGAAAAGCGATCACGACACTGGATGCGGGGCCTTCGCGCAACGCGCCTGATCGAGCTGGCGCTGGAGCGCCATGCGCTGGACCGTGGTCTGCACTGCTCGGTGGGCGGAGAGCGCTGGCAGCAGCTGGACGACCAACGGTCGTCACCCACCGGCTTTTCAACCACCGGGCTTCTCAACCACCGGGCTTCTGAACCACCGGGCTTCTCAACCGACGCATATCGCGGCACCCGCCCCAGAAAAACGAGGCCGGGCAATGCCCGGCCTCGTCTTTCACGCGGTAGCGCTCGCGGTACTTATACGCGTCCCTTGCGGAACATCGAGATCACCGCCAGCACCAGGAACACCACGAACAGGATCCAGGCGATGTTGGTGGCCGCGCCGGCGATACCGGAGAAGCCGAGCACCGCAGCGATGATGGCGATGACGAAAAAGACGATGGCGTAATGCAGCATGGGCGGTCCTCGCGGGTGGGTGCCGTATTCGGCGTTGGGGCCTATCCTCCCGCGAGCCCGGTGTTCAGGAAGTGACGGGAAACTCGCCGCGTGATGAAGCCTTCAGCCGGGTGAGGCCTTCGTCAATGCTTACCTTGGGCAGGTAGCCAAAATCCCGACGGGCGGGTTCCATGCTGTACCAGTGCGCCGTACACAACTGTTCGGCCAGGAAACGCGTCAGCGGCGGCTCGCCCGGCAGGCGCAGCAATGGCCACAGTTGCTCGCATACAGCGCCGATGCGGTACGCGGTCTTGAAGCTCAGCGTCTTGTGCACGCCGGGCGCGCCAACGGCGTTCAGCAGCTTGTTGAGCAGTTCGCGCATGGGCAGCGGCTCGCCGTTGGAGATGAAATAGGCCTTGCCGGCGCAGGCAGCGCCGGGGGCCAATGCATCCAGGGCGAGGAAATGCGCCAGCGCGGCGTTGTCGATATAGGTGGTGTCCACCTTGTTGCTGCCATCGCCGACCAGACGCAGGCGCCCGGCACGCGCGCGTTGCGCCAGGCGCGGCACCAGCTGCTGGTCACCCGGCCCCCAGATCAACCGCGGGCGCAGTGCCACAGTGGCCAGCGCGGCATCGTTGGCCGCCAGCACGCGCTGCTCGGCAATGGCCTTGGTTGCCGCGTACGGCGCCTGGAAATCCTCGCCATAGGGCACTTCATCCGCGCCCAGGCCTTCCACGGGATGCGTGGCGCGGTGGGTCACGCTGGGCGTGGAGGTATACACCAGCCGCGAGATACCCTGCGCGCGGCAGGCAGCGATGACGTTGTCGGTGCCGACCACGTTGGCCTGGTGGTAACTCTCGTAGCTGCCCCAGGCGCCCGCCTTCGCCGCGTTGTGCAGCACCGCATCCATGCCGGTCACCGCGTGCAGCACCGCCTGCGCATCGGCGAGATCGCCCTGTATCTGGCCGACGCCCATCGCCTGCAGCGCGCGGTAATGACCGCGGTTGAAGCTGAGCACCTGATGGCCGCGTTCAACCAATCCCGCACACAGGGCCTGACCGAGGAAACCTCCTCCGCCGGTGACAAGTATCTTCATGCCTGCTTCTCCAGTTCCGCAGCAGCCCACATGGCCAGCTTCTCGCGACCGATCTTGGCGTTGTGGCGGATGTCCACCGGAAACCCGGAATGCACCAGGAAGTGCTGCAGACCGGCATCGGGCAGGCGCGCGGCCGCTTTGGCGCGCAGTGCTTCCTGCAACGCCGACGAATCGGATTGGCCCCGCGCCAGTTCCACGCACAGCACCGGTATCTGAGCTCCGGCCGCGCCAACGCCCACCAGCGCACTGCGCGCCACGCCCGGCACGGTGTTGAACACGGGCTCCACCTGTTCGGTATACAGCGGGCCGTGCGCGGTCTCCACGCGCTGGGTCTTGCGGCCGCAGAACCACAGGCGCCCCTGCGCATCGAAGTACCCGACATCGCCCATGCGGTGCACGATGCGCTGGCTGCCATCGGCCAGGGTTTCGGCGATCTTCGCTGCCGCAGTGGCCTGTGGGCGATTGAAATAGCTGTCGGTGGTTGTCGGCCCGGCAACGGTTATCTCGCCGATCTCTCCTGTCGGCAGCTCGCGCACCTGCGTCCACTCCGGCAGCGGACTATCGTCGATGGCGATGATGCGCACCTGGTTGGACTCCACCACGGTACCCACGCAGGTGCCGGCACCGGTTTCGGTGGCCGCGCGGGTCATTTCCAGCTCACGACCCTCGATCACCGCCACCGGCAGGCACTCGGTGGCCCCGTAGGGCGTCCAGAACTGGGCATCAGCCGGCAGCAGGCGCCGGATGGTGGCCACCACATCCGGTGGAACCGGGGCACCCGCGGAGGTCACCCGCATCACCCCCGCCAGCGGCTTGCCATGGTCGGCCAGCACCCGCATCAGCGCGGGCGAACCGAACAGTTGGGTTACGCCGTGACGCTGGATCGCATCGTGCAGGCGACGCGGGTCGGCCTGCGCGGGGCGGGTGGGGTCCATGTCCGGAATCACCGATGTCAGCCCCAGTGCGGGGTCGAACAGCGCAAAGGGTGGGAAGGTGGGCAGGTCCACGCCGCCGGGCTGCATGCCGAATGCCTGGCCCAGCAGCGCCACCTGGCCCGCGAAGTGGCGGTGACGGTAGACCACGCCCTTGGGCACACCGGTGGAGCCACTGGTGAACAGGATCGCCGCCATGTCTTCACCATCGGTCTGCGCCAGCATGGGGCCGGCACCGGCGCCGCTGCGCTCCAGCGCAGGCAGGGTGGTTCCGCCCCAGCCCATTCGCCGCCCCACGGTGACCAGCCTGCGCGCCGTCGGCGCCCAGCGCAGGGCCAGCCGCGCCACGTGCGCCAGCGGTATGCCGATGAATGCCTCCGGCTGCGCTTCGTCCAGACATTGCTTCAAGGCACGCCGGTCGATACCCGGGTCCACCAGCACCGGCACCGCGCCGAGCTTGAACAGCGCGAACATCAACAGGAAGAACTCCGGCGAGGGGCGCACCATCACTACCGTGCGCACGCCACGGCCGATGCCGGAGGCGGCCAGTCCAGCCGCCATCGCATCGCTGCGGGCGTCCAGCTGGCGGTAGTCCAGGATGACATCGTAAGCGGCCATGCCATTGCCCGGTCCCCGGCGTCCGGGGCAGCGGATGGCGATCTGGTCGGGGCGTTCGCGGGCCAGTTCGGGCAGCCGCGCGGCGATATTGCAGGGTCCGTTCATGCGTTCATTGTCGCCGCTTCCGGAATTTCTTGCGCGGCGGCCGGCTTCGTGGAGAATCCGCAGCCTCGTTCCCCATCCTGATCGCCGCCCGAGGCGGATTGCCCATGCAACATCCCTGCATGACCTGCGGCGCTTGCTGCACCCAATACCGCGTGGCCTTTCACTGGATGGAATCGGACGAGGTCACGCCCGGCGGCGTGCCCCACCAGCTTACGGAAACCCTGGATCCGCATCGGCTGTGCATGCGCGGCACGCATTCGGCACCCATACGCTGCGTGGCGCTGGATGCGGACATTGGTGTGTATTCGCGCTGCAGCATCCATCCCAACCGGCCCAGCGTGTGCCGGGAGGTGGATGCTTCCTGGGAATACGGCAAGGCCAGCCCCCAGTGTGACAAGGCCCAGGTGGTCCATGGGCTGCCACCGCTGACGCTGGCCGACTGGCGCTGGCGCGATGGCGCCGACAACGATGGCGACCATCCCGACGACAACGGCAACAGTCCGTCGCCGCAGGCACCGATCGCGGCCTGAGCGGTGTACCGACCAACGGTCGGTACCCACCGCGATGCATCTCCACTGCGATGTATCACCCACCGCGATGTATCAGGTGAAAAGCCCCCTTGATGTTCAAGTGGGCGCGCCAACGGCGCGGGGATAAGGTGGAATGCGTGGGCGAATCCGTTGTACGGCTCTGTCTTACAACGGGTTCGCATCCAGGAACGCGCGTATCCGCGGCACCAGCACCTCGTGCTTGTCTTCCAGCACGTAGTGCCCGGCATCTTCGAACGCATGCACTTCGGCCTGCGGCAGCGCCTTCCGGAAACCGTCCAGGAAATGGTGGTCGAACACGAAATCGCGCAACCCCCAGCCGATGAAGGCCGGGCGGTCGGCATAGGACGGCAGCATCTGCCCGGCACGTTCCAGCAATGACCAGGCTTGATCGGCCGGCGACAGGGGAATGTCCTGCATGAAGCGGATGGTGCTGATGCGGTTGTCGTAACTGTCATACGGCGCCACGTAGGCGCGGCGTACGTCGGCGGGCATCTTCCGTTCCACGCCCAGCCAGGAGGCACCGGCAGAGAACGCGTTGAAGGTGCGGATGATCCACTCGCCCACCTTCCAGTGTCGCCCCAGGGCGATCTGCCATGGCATCTTCTTGGCCGCCGGCATCGGGAAGGCGGCGGTATTGAGCACCACCAGGCGCCTGACCTGTTCGTGGTGGGACAGCGCCCAGCCGAATCCGATCATCCCGCCCCAATCGTGCACGGCAAGCGTGACCGGCCCGGTGATGCCCAGGTGCTCCAGCAGCGCGTCGAGATCATCCACGCGCGATTGCAGCGTGTACGTGTAGCGGTCATCGGCAGGCTTGTCCGACAGCCCCATGCCGATGTGGTCCGGGACGATGCAGCGATAGCGGTCGGACAGACCGGCCACCAGGGTGCGCCAGTAATAGCTCCACGATGGGTTGCCATGGACCATCACCACCACTTCGCCATCGCGCGGACCTTCGTCCAGGTAGCTCATCGACAGGCCGGGGCGGACCTCGAAACGCTGCGGGTGGGCTGGGTAACCGGGAAGCTTGGACATCGGATCACACCTGTGGAAAGGGCCGGTAGAACCGGCCCTGGAGTTCAACGTTCCGGCGCGCTTACCAGACCACTTCAGCCATCGAACAGTTCAGGCCCGAACCGATACCCAGCAGCGCGATGCGATCGCCCTTCTTCAGCTTGCCCAGCTGCTTGAGCTTGCTCAGCACGATCGGCACGGAAGCCGGACCGATGTTGCCGTGCTCGCCGAAGATGGTCATCACCTTCTTCGGGTCGATGCCGAAGTTCTTGATGAAGGCGGCGGTGTGCGGCTGGCTGACCTGGTGGATGACGAACTGGTCCAGTTCCTCCACCGCCCAGCCCAGCGCCACCTTGGCGGCGGTGAAGGTCTTCTGTGCCAGCTTGATGCCTTCGATGAGCAGCTGGCGGGTATCGGTGACCATGCGGTCCAGATTGCCCAGACACAGCTGGTTCCATTCGGTGGCCGAGCGGGTCACGCCGCCCTTGTAGCGCGGCGCGTCCGGCACCAGCTCCGAACGCGCCATCACCATGGCCGCCGCGCCCGATCCGGTGGTCAGCGCGGCCAGTTCGTTGCGGAAATCATCGGCGGTGACGTCCGGCGCGGTCATCCGCTCCAGAGTTTTTTCGTACACCAGGTTGGCGGTTTCGCCGTCCACCACCAGCGCGTAATCCAGCTCGCCGCGCTCAAGCATGCGCGCAGCGATGTCCATGCCATTGATGAAAGCGAGACAGGCATTGGCGACGTCAAAGGTCATGCACTCTTCGCCAACCCCCAGGTTGCCCGACACGATGCTGGCCGTGGACGGTTCCAGATAGTCGCGGCTGACCGAAGTATTGACCACCAGGCCAATGCGGTCGGCGCTGATGCCTGCGTCTTCCAGCGCCTTGCGGGCGGCCATGGTCGCCGCATCCGATGCCAGCGTACCGGCATCCCACAGCCGCCGCGCATGGATGCCGGCGATGTCGCCGAGCACATCCGTACGGATGCCGAGACGGTCAAGGGTGGGTTGGAGACGTTCGTTGATTTCCTTCGTCGTCAGCGTATGCGGCGCATCGACGTGCGCCAGGCCGGCGATCGAGACATTCTTGAAGAGCATCGAGGTAGCGCCAAGGCTCAGGCAAAAGGGGGGTTATTCTATAACCGCGACGCTTTAACCGCATCTTTACGAATTCAGACGCTGCCGTATGGTGCCCGGGCCTAGCGCGGCGGGCACTGGAAGGCGGCAAAACGCTGGCTGCCGTCGGCGGGCGGAGCCGAGGCCTGCACGGCGTTGGCGCCGGCGCTGGGCGCCTCGTTGCGGGCCAGGGTTTCCAGTTCTTCCTGCACCCGCAACGGGTTGCGGTTGTAGAAGCCCACCTTGCTCTTCACCGAGACCACCACTTCGCCCTTGGCCTGGCAGCCTGCGGGAACCGCGCCGGCCGGCAGCACGCGGACGGTCTTGCCCGACGATTCGATCGGCACCCAGGTGCAGGCGGCGGTGCTGAGCAGCAGGGCGGAAAGCAGGATGAGGCGCATGACGATTACCAGGGAGGTTTGCAGGGATTGTGCCCGAACAGGCTGAACAGGAGGTAGAGCCGGGCTCTGCCCGGCGGGTGGTTGCCGGGCAGGCAGCGGGGCAGAGCCCCGCTCTTGTGTCTCGGAATTGTGCCCTGATCAGGCACAATTCCCCCGGTGATCCGGGAGGTCCCGGTGACGCTGCCTCCGCTCTTAGGCCTTGAGCCGCAGCGTTGCGCTGCAGCCTTGAGCTT
>JAAIGF010104137.1_pt1 | contig 27089 bp, 31 predicted proteins | sample 6487441 | NCBI WGS metagenome assembly JAAIGF01 (sample SAMN13974129, study PRJNA590717) | phyllosphere metagenome | biome: pepper field; feature: multiple bacterial spot infested pepper fields; material: pepper leaves; isolation source: leaves from pepper fields | host: Capsicum annuum ... | reverse complement strand
CAACAGCGTGGCCATCACCCGCAACAGCCTGAAGAGCAACGACCAGGTGCTGGTCGGCCTGCTGCCGGCCGCCGGCGAAGCCATGGGCCCGCTGCGCGCGCTGACCCCGGCCGCCGGTGAAGTGCTGAAGGATGTCAGCTTCGGCGACTACGAACAGTTCGAGTTCAAGGGCTGGAACAACGAGACCGTGCATGGCTACGTGGTCAAGCCGCACGACTACCAGGAAGGAAAGTCGTACCCGGTGGCCTTCCTGATCCACGGCGGTCCGCAGGGCAGCTTCGGCAACGGCTGGAGCTACCGCTGGAATCCGCAGACCTATACCGGTCAGGGCTACGCGGTGGTGATGATCGATTTCCACGGTTCGACCGGTTACGGCCAGGCGTTCACCGATGCGATCAGCCAGCACTGGGGCGACCGCCCGCTGGAAGACCTGCAGAAGGGCTGGGACGCAGCGCTGAAGAAGTATTCCTTCCTGGACGGTGACAAGGCATGCGCGCTGGGCGCCAGCTACGGTGGCTTCATGGTGAACTGGATTGCCGGCAACTGGAACAGTCCGTTCAAGTGTCTGGTCAACCATGACGGTGTATTCGACCAGCGCATGATGGGCTATGCCACCGAGGAGCTGTGGTTCACCGAGTGGGAGCAGGGCGGTACGCCGTACCAGAAGGCGGCGAACTACGAGAAGTTCAATCCGGTCAACCACGTGGCGGACTGGAAGAAGCCGATCCTGATCATCCACGGCCAGCAGGATTTCCGCATTCCGGTGGAGCAGGGGCTGGCAGCGTTCACGGCGGCGCAGCGCCAGGGCATCGAATCGAAGTTCCTGTATTTCCCGGATGAGAACCACTGGGTGCTGAAGCCGGCCAACAGCGTGCTGTGGCACGACACGGTGAACGGTTGGCTGAAGCAGCACATCGGCCAGTAAACCTCATGGCGCCGCCCTTCGGGGCGGCGTTGTGGTTTGGTCCAGGTAGCTGGAGGCGGTGGGCAGGGCTGTGCAGGGCCCGCCGTGAACCCATCCATGGGGGCTCGTTTCCGCCCATCCAGGGCTCCAACGGTCCTGCACAGCCCTGCCCACCGACTCGTGTCCAGGAGCCGCCGGCTCAGCCGCCGGCCAGCAAGCGCCGCTCCACCAGCCATGTCCGGGCATCCTCGGCATCCTGCTCGAACCGCGCCGAGTGAAGGTCTGGGCGCTGTTGTTGCATGGCGCGTCGCCACGCGCCCGGGACGGACCGCGCCTGCAGTGTCACGCCATCGGCAGCCCGCGTTCGATCAGCCATGCCCGGGCATCCTCGGCATCGCGCTCGAACCGCGCCGAGTGAAGGTCGGGGCGCTGTTGTTGCATGGCGCGTCGCCACGCGCCCGGGACGTACCGCGCCCGCAGTGTCACGCCGCCGGCAGCCCGCGTTCGATCAGCCACGCCCGGGCATCCTCGGCATCCTGCTCGAACCGCGCCGAGTGAAGGTCTGGGCGCTGTTGTTGCATGGCGCGTCGCCACGCGCCCGGGACGGACCGCGCCTGCAGTGTCACGCCGCCGGCAGCCCCCGCTCCACCAGCCAGGCGCGGGCATCTTCGGCATCGTGCTCGAACCGCGCCGAGTGAAGGCATGGGCGCTGTTGTTGCCTGGCGCGTCGCCACGCGCCCGTGACGGCCCGCGCCTGCGGTATTACGCCGTTGGCAACCCGCGTTCGACCAGCCATGCCCGGGCATCCTCGGCATCGTGCTCGAACCACGCTTTCGTGGAACCCAACCGATACGTGTACCCCCACGCATCCATGTCCGCCATCAGGCGATCACTACCCACGCCGGGCAGCTGCCCGGCCAGCACGATCTGCAGGTAACAGGTGGCGTCTTCTTCCGGAACCGAATCGGTGGCGTCGGTATGCACCAGCGCACGCCGCTCCGGTGGCAGTACGATCAGATGGCAGGCCTCGTGCAGCATGGAATGCACCGGCGTGTCATCGCGTACATACACGTTGCTGCCGATGATGCCGGCCTCCGGTTCGCCCCAGTAACTGCCGGGAATGGCTTCGCCCGCTGCCACGTGGTGCAGTTCCAGGTCGTACCCGGCAAGCAGGTGCCGTGCATCGGCGAAGGCGATGTCACCGACGCGGGTGACCTGCGGTGGGGGCGTGGAATCGGTCATGCGTACAGGTCATCGACCCCGCCCGCGGCATGCGCGGGCAGGACGGCAATCAGGCCTTTTCCGGGCCTTCCGGCAGGGCAACGGAAATATCCAGCACGTCGTGCTGGCCATCCTTGACCAGATCCACCTTCACCGCGTCGGCGTCGATGCTCACGTACTTCTTGATCACTTCCAGCAGCTCGCGCTGCAGCAGGGGCAGGTAGTCCGGGCCACCACGGTGGCTGCGTTCCTGCGCGATGATGATCTGCAGGCGGTTCTTCGCGGTTTCGGCGGTGGTCTTCTTGGTCTTGAGGAAATCAAACAGGCCCATGCTTACCCTCCGAACAGCTTGCTGAAGAAGCCCTTCTTCTCCACGGTGGTGAAGCGCATCGGCCGCTCCTCGCCCAGGATGCGGCCCACCGCATCGTCATACGCCTGCCCGGCTGCCGATTCGGCATCCAGGATCACCGGCTCGCCCTTGTTGGACGCATTGAGCACGTCGCCGGATTCGGGAATGACACCGATGGCCTTCAGGCCCAGCACTTCCTCCACGTCGGTGATGCTCAGCATTTCGCCGGTTTCCACGCGCGGCGGGCTGTAGCGGGTCAGCAGCAGGAAGGCCGGCACGTCCTGGCCGGATTCAGCCTTGTGGGTCTTCGAATCCAGCAGGCCGATGATGCGGTCCGAATCGCGCACCGAGGACACTTCCGGGTTCACCACGACGACCGCGCGGTCGGCAAAATACATGGCCAGGAACGCGCCCTTCTCGATGCCGGCCGGCGAATCGCAGATGACGAAGTCGAAGCCGTCCGCAGCCAGGTCCTTGAGCACCTTGCCCACGCCTTCCTGGGTCAGCGCATCCTTGTCGCGGGTCTGCGAGGCGGCCAGCACATACAGGTTCTCAAAGCGCTTGTCCTTGATCAGGGCCTGCTTGAGGGTGGCTTCGCCATGCACCACGTTGACGAAGTCGTACACCACGCGCCGCTCGCAGCCCATGATGAGGTCAAGGTTGCGCAGGCCGACGTCGAAGTCGATCACGGCCACCTTCTTGCCACGACGCGCCAGGCCGCAGGCCAGGCTCGCGCTGGTTGTGGTCTTGCCGACGCCGCCCTTGCCAGAGGTGACTACGATGATTTCAGCCAAAGGACTTCTCCTGCTCTTGTTTGGTTGGAGCTGCGTCAATCCAGCGCAGCGATCTTGATCTGGTCCTGTTCCAGCCAGACCTGCACGGCCTTGCCGCGCAGGGTGTCCGGTACATCATCCAATACTTTGTAGTGGCCGGCGATGGCCACCAGTTCGGCATGGAAATCGCGGCAGAAAATGCGTGCCGACGTGTTGCCCTGGGCACCGGCCAGCGCACGTCCGCGCAGGGTGCCGTAGATATGGATGCTGCCATCGGCGATGACCTCGGCGCCTGCGCCCACGGTGGCCATCACCGTAAGGTCGCAGTTTTCCGCATACAGCTGCTGGCCGGAGCGCACGTTGGCCAGCTGCATGCGGCCCGGTTTCGGCGCGGCCGCAGCGCTCGCTGCGGCCGTGGTGGACAGTGCAGCGGCAGCCGGCGCCGCACGACGGCCTTCGCGCGCGGCAGGCGCAGGCGAAGGCGCTCTTGTCGGTGCCACCGCCTGTTCGAGTGCCTCGGCGCGTTCGTACTGGGCGCGGAACTTGGCCAGCAGGGGCAGGCCAAGCTGTTGCGACAGCACTTCTGTTTCACTGGTGCCGTAAGCCAGCGCCACCGGCAGCACGCCAGCGCCGCGCAGTCCATCCAGCAGCGCCTGCGCGCTGGCCACATCCGGGGTACGGCTCAGGCCACCGAAATCCAGGATCACCGCAGCGCGGCCAAACAGCTTCGGCGCGCGCGTTACCCGTTCCTTCATTTCCTGCACCAGCCGCGCCACGTCCATCGTGCGCACGCGCAGGTTGGCAATTCCCACCTGGCCGATCTTCAGTTCACCGGCCTGTTCGTAATCCATGTTCACCGCCACCTCAGGTCCCCGTCGGCCGCTGTGCCTGTGCCGCCGGCAGCTGCCGGCCCCGTGCCCAGGCCACATCCGGCAGCTTGCCGCCGTAGGTTTCCTGCACCCACGCATGGCTGCACAGCTGTTTGGTCAGCATGCTGGCGCGCACATCCACGTTCGGCATCATGTTCTGGCCTGCTTCGCGGAAACCGAAGCTGCCGTGGAAAAGCAGCGCCGCGTCGGCGCCATGGTCGAGGAACACCTCGCAGGTCAACTGCGGATAGCGCAGCTCGGCAAAACTCTGTGCATCGGCGTAGAAGGCCCGGCCGACGCCACCGCCACGGCGGCGGCTGGCCACCACGATGCGGTCGATATAGAAGAAGCTGCTGTCCAGGTGCTGCTTGAACCAGGCGAAGTTGCTGCTGTCGTGCGCGCTGCCACTGCCGAAACCGATCAGGAAGCCGGCAAGGTTGCCGTCGCGCTCGGCAACGCGGAAGTACTCTGCGGTTTCGTAGAACAGGTGCAGGCGGTGCGAATCCAGCGGCAGGATCGCCAAGCCTGCGTTGTTGTTCAAGGCCAGGACGGAATCGAGCTCATGCTCGCGCACGTCGCGGATGACAATCGACATTGTGACTCCGTGGGGTGATGCATGTGGCCCGTTGCCAGACCCTTCCCCGGGATTATTGCATGGGGGCGCCGCCACCGGGGAAAACCGGGCCATGACTTCCGAGGGAGTGACGCAGGTCGGGTTCAGCCTACTATGCACGGATGCTCGGTGCCCTCAGTCATACCCGCGTCCTCCGCCTGGCCGGCCTGTTCACCTGGGTGCTGGTCGGCCTGCCGTTGGTGCTGCTCGCCGTGGGCGAGCCGGCGGCCATGCGCTGGGGCCTGCTCTCGTTCGTCTCCTACCTGCTGTTCGGCGGTGCGTATTTCTGGCTGACCCGCGATCTGCGCAGCGGTGGTCACGCCAGCCTGTTCGACCGCGGCATGCTGGTGCTGCTGACCGTCTGCGCGCTGGGAGTGAGCTTTTTCAGCGGGTCCGGGCTGGGCAGCATCCTGATGATGGTCGCCGCCGGCGTCATCCCCTGGATGCTGCCGGCGCGTTTCGGCGTGATCTGGCTGATGGTGAGCCAGCTCGCGGTGGCCCCGGTGTATTACATCTTCCTGCCGTTCCCCTTGTTCGAGGCCGTCATGCAGTCGCTGCTGTATGGCGGGTTTTCGATGTTCATCTTCGTGACCAGCCTGGTCGCCCGGCAGCAGACCGATGCCCGCGAGGAGCAGCGCCGCCTCAACACCGAGCTGCGCGCGACCCGCGTGCTGCTGGCCGAAAGCGCGCGGGTGAACGAGCGCACGCGTATTTCCCGCGAACTGCATGACCTGCTGGGGCACCACCTCACGGCGCTGAGCCTGAACCTGGAAGTGGCCGGGCACATCACCGAGGGCCGCGCCCAGGAACACGTGCACCAGGCCCACACGCTGGCCAAGCTGCTGTTGACCGACGTGCGCGAAGCGGTCAGCCACCTGCGCGACAGTGGAGCGATCGATCTGGGTGCCGCGCTGCGTCCGTTGACTGAACAGGTGCCGTCGCTGGACATCCACCTGGACGTGCCCAGTCCGCTGAGCGTTGAAGATCCCGAGCGCGCGCATGTGCTGTTGCGCTGCACCCAGGAGATCATCACCAATGCCGTGCGCCATGCCGGCGCCCGCAACCTGTGGATCACCGTTCGCCGCGAGGAGGGGGGCGTGAGCCTGGAGGCGCGCGACGACGGCTTGGGCAACGATGACATCCTGGTGGGCAACGGACTGCGCGGAATGCGCGAACGCCTGCAACAATGCGGGGGTGACCTGCAGATACAGACCCGCCGTGGCGAAGGCTTCCGCCTGCGCGCCACGGTCCCCGGTGTGCCCGCGCTCGCGCTGAGCACCGCTCCTGAAGGAGTACGTTGATGATTCGCGTGTGCCTGGTCGATGACCAAACCCTGGTGCGGCAGGGAATCCGCTCGCTGCTGGCCCTCGATGATGGCATCGAGGTGGTGGCGGAGGCGGCCGATGGCCGGCAGGCGGTGGAGATGATTCCGCAGGTGAAGCCGGATGTGGTGCTGATGGACATGCGCATGCCTGCGATGTCCGGGCTTGAGGCATTGCAGATGCTGTCCCGGCTGCAGCAGTTGCCGCCTACCATCATCCTGACCACCTTCGACGATGATCAGCTGGTGCTGGCCGGCCTGAAGGCAGGTGCCAAGGGTTACCTGCTCAAGGATGTGACCCTGGAGCAGCTGGTGGGGGCCATACGCACGGTGTCCGAAGGCGGCTCGCTGGTGCAGCCGGCGGTGACCCAGCGGCTGTTGTCCGGCCTGGAGCACATGCGCAATGAGTTCGTCAGCCTGGACCGGCCCGATCCGCTGACCGAGCGCGAAACCGAGATCCTGCGCCTGATGGCCAGCGGTTTTTCCAACAAGGAGATCGCCAATTCGCTGGGTGTGGCCGAGGGCACCATCAAGAACCATGTTTCCAACATCCTGTCCAAGCTCGGGGTGCGCGACCGCACGCGTGCGGTGCTGAAGGCCTTCGAACTGCAGCTGGTCTGAAAAATTCAGCTGGGACAACGGGTTATGAGGGACATGAATGGAGCGGCGGCATCTGCCCACTACTGGTGGACGGTTCTATGCGCTACCCTTCGACACCTTGTCTGTACAAAATCGCCGCCGGCATGGAAACCGGTGCGCCTATCCAGATCAACAATGCCAGCGAAGCCTGCTAGGATGGGCGCTTCGCTTCAATCAACCCGGCCGTGGGATCGGCCCCGGAGACTCCTGAATGACCCGTATTATCGAGTTCCTGATCGCCTTGGGGATCGTGGCTGGCCTGTTCGTCATCATCGGCGTCTGCCTGCCGGGCGAGCGCCATGTTTCGGAAAGCATCGAAACCAACCGCAAGATGACGATCGTGTACGACACGGTCAACAGCCTGCGCCGCTTCAAGGACTGGAACCCACTCCTGCTGCGTGATCCCGCTGCCGAACTGAAGTTCTCCGGCCCGGCTTCCGGCGTAGGTGCCACCCTGGACTATTCCTCCAAGGATGGCTCGCTGGGCAACGGCACGTGGAAGATCACCGAGAGCGAAGAAAACAAGCGCGTTGCCATCGCCATCGACGACACCACCAAGGGCCATGACAAGGTCACCACCTTTACGCTGGAACCGACCGGCAAGGGTGGCCGCAACGTCAAGATCACCCAGGAGTACGACGTCAAGTATGGCTTCGACCTGTTCGGCCGCTACGCCGGCCTGTATGTCAGCCGCCACATCGGCGATGACCTGAAGCTGGGCCTGTCGCGCCTGGCGAACATGCTCGCCACCGTGCCGAACGTGGATTACCGCACCGCCGAAGCGCCGCTCAACGATCTGGCCATCGTCGATGTGCCGGCCGAGGACCTGCTGGTCGTCACCGCCGGCAACGTGGATCGTGGCGAAGCCACCATCACCAAGTCCATCGCCGACAACCAGGAATGGATCAAGCGCGTGATGGATGCCAATGGTCTGGAAGCCGCGGGCCCGTTCCGCATCATCACCACCGATTTCGGCGCCGAGAAGTACGCCTTCGACGTTGCCCAGCCGGTGAAGAAGAAGGGCGCCGAAGGCGTGCCGGCCGAAGAACTGACCGTCAAGATCGACGGTGGCGCTCCGGTGAAGTACGTGCGCGTTGCTCCGCATCGTTCGGCGCATGCCACCTATACCGGTCACATGGCTGGTCTGGATATTGCCCGCAACGCCCTGCGTGCCTGGTCGGTGACGGCCGGCAACGAGGTGGTCGATCGTCCGTATGAGAGCTGGAACGGTGGTGTGCAGAAGTCCTTCACCCAGGAAGGCACCTATGACATCTACTGGGCCGTGCGATAAGGCCGGGCACCGGATGTAACGCATGAGGAAAACGCGCCGCTTACTGCGGCGCGTTTTTTTTTGCCGAAGCACAGCAGGAGGAATCGACATGTATCCCACCGGACGCCGCGACCGCCGGCCCTCGCTGCTGGCCTGCCTGGGGTCGCTGCTTGCAGCCGCGGCCATCGGCCTGTCGGCGTACGCGTCACATGGGGTCAGCGAGCCGCTGGCGCAGTCCCGCCTGGACATGGCTGCGCTGTATGCATTCGCGCATGGAGCGGTGCTGGCGGTGCTGGGAACACGCACGCCGGGAATCCCGGGGCGGCTTGGGCTGTATGTGCTGTTGCTGGGCACGCTGCTGTTCGCCGGCAGTCTGGCGGGCAATGCCCTGTGGCACTGGCCGACACGCCTGGCGCCAATCGGCGGCGGCGCGCTGATGCTGGGCTGGGTGCTGCTGGCCATCGATGCGCTCAGGCGCTGAAGATGGCCCCGCATGCGCGCGGCTTTGATGTGCAGGCGGCCCATGAGTGGCTGGATCGCCGCGATCGGCGCCTGGCAGCGTGGATGCGCAGGCTCGGTCCGCTCCCGGCCCCACCCGGATGGGCGCGCCCGTTCGATCCGGTGGATGCGCTGGCGCGCGCCATCCTGTTCCAGCAGCTGAGTGGCAAGGCAGCGTCAACCATCGTCGGCCGTGTCGAGGCGGCCATCGGCAGCAGCCGGCTGCATGCTGATACGCTGGCGCGCCTGGACGACACCGCCCTGCGCGCCTGCGGGGTATCGGGCAACAAGGCGCTGGCGTTGCGCGACCTGGCCCGGCGCGAACAGGCAGGAGAAATACCCAGCCTGCGGCGAATGGCACACATGGATCATGATGCGATCATCGAGGCGCTGATGCCGATACGGGGCATCGGGCGCTGGACGGTGGAGATGATGCTGATGTTCCGCCTCGGCCGTCCGGACATCCTGCCGGTGGACGATCTGGGCATCCGCAAGGGCGCCCAGCGCGTGGACAGGGCAGAGGCGATGCTGGCGCCCAGGGAACTGGCCGGGCGCGGTGAAAAGTGGGGGCCTTACCGTACCTATGCCAGTCTTTACCTGTGGCGGATCGCGGATTTCAGCGAGAGCCCGAAGGTTGCCACCAACCGTTCCCAGGATTGAGACCCGACAGGTAGAGCGGGGCTCTGCCCCGCTGCGCGGTAAAACCTGGCCGGGCAGAGCCCGGCGCTACGATGCGGCCGGCACCCAACACCAATGCCACGGTTCATGGACGATGCCATGCGGGTTGTCGCGCGGATAGCTCATCCGGAAGCCGTGCTGCGCGGCGTTGTCCTGCAGCCAGCTGAATCCCGCGGTGGTCTCGAAGGAGGCATCCGCAGGTGGCTCGCCGGGCGTGCCGATATCCAGCGCCAGGCCACCGTGGTGCTCGCTGAAACCGGGCGCGGCGTTCACTTGCAGTATCTGGGTGACGGATTGTCCGCGCGCGCGCTTGCGTTCGAAAATTCCCAGCTGGTAGGCATGGCTGCGGTAGCCGGAAATCGCGTCCAGGGCCACCCCTTCGCGTGCGGCGTGCAGGCGCAGGCGGCGCCAGGCCTGGGCGGCAGGGCGACGCAGCCACAGCGGACGGCCGAAGCGGTCGCGGCCGGCGAAATGCAGCAGCAGCGGTTCCGCCTGCAGGGCGAGCCCGGTTCGCGATGCGTACTCCGCGGCATCCAGCCCGAGTTCCTGCAGCCGTTGTTCCAGTCCCTGGATGGGAAGAGGTTGCTGTTCCAGGGGAGCCGGTATCCCGCGTGCCTGCAGCTCCTGCACTGCATCCAGCGTCTGCAGGGCTTCCTGCACGCCGGGCTCGCGCGGCAGGTGCGGGATGAGCGGGTGCAGACCATGCGGGCTGGCGGCGGCGAGATAACGACCATCGCTCTTGCGACGCAGTACCTGGTGGGCATTGGCCAGCAGGCGCGCATCGGTATTGCCGTGCGCACGCAGCAGCGCGGCGGGCCACAGTTCGACGGCGGTGGTATTGATCAGCAGGGGGATGATGCGTGGCATGCAGCCAGCTTAGCGCAACGCGATCGGGCCACGTGACGTAGGGCGGGGAGCTCTGCCCCGCTGCCGGTTGAAGCCGCGGCCGGCGATCAGCCGGGCGGAGCGCGGCGCATCATGCCTGCCGCAACGCTTCCAGCAGTTGCCGTGGCTGGTCCACGCTCAGCAGCAGGGTGCTGCCATCGCGTACCGGGATCGCCAGCACGTTGTGGACATCAGTGACCAGCACGAATCCCTTGCCGCCACCTCGCAGGCGGTAATGCCCGGAGTGGAAGCCGGGCAATGCGTAGCCATTGCTCCTGTAGCGCAGGGCGAACCGGCCGTCGCGCCGGAGATCCACCTGGGCAGCCTGGTCCAGCAGCAGGTCCTTGACCGCCACCCGGCGGCGATAGAACGTGGAGCGTACGTCCAGCACGCCGCCATGCAACTGCACCTTGCGCCTGAAGAACGTCCAGGAGAACAGCAGCGCCAGCGCCAGCAACACCAGTATGCTCCAGCCGGCCCCGCCGCCCAGGGTGAACCAGGGCGGCGACAGTGAGAAGGCCGGCGCGTGGCCGTGGCCGAACATGCGCCCACCACTGGCGTACAGAGCCAGCGCCGCCGCTACGAGCATCGGCAGCAGGGTCCACAGCAGCCCGGCAGCGGACGTTGCGGCGACATCGAACACGCGGGGTTCGCTGCGGTTCATTGCCGGTCCTCCACGCAAGGCTCCTGTGCATCGCCGCGCCCCCGCCAGCATCCGGCCCACTGCGAAGGCATGTCAGATCTCCTTCTTGAAGACCAGCATTGCGGGCTTCACCGGGGAGACGTTGATGATGTTCACCAGTTCCCAGCCCAGCTGCCCGTGCCGGTTGAGCTCGGCCTGTATGTCAGCTTCCTTGAAGCCGCCCATCAGACCGCGCGGTTTGACCTCGATGACCTGATACGTCCAGCGCCTGCTCATTCGGTGTTCTCCTGCGAAGGGGATGAAGGGGGTTTCGGCAGGCGTCCGGCCTTGCGCAGCGCATCGCGCAGCACGTATTCGATCTGGGCATTGACGCTGCGCAGCTCGTCGTCGGCCCAGCGCTGTACCGCCGCCAGAATGTCGGCGTTGATGCGCAGCGGATAGGCTTTCTTCTCGCTCATGGAATCTCCTGCGACGGCAGGCGCGACGGTAGCGGCTGGCCGGTGGCCAGCGTCATGCCGTCAGCGCCCGGTCAATACAGCGAACCGGTATTGACCACCGGCTGGGTGCCACGGTCAGAGCACAGCACGGTAAGCAGGTTGCTCACCATGTGCGCCTTGCGTTCTTCATCCAGCTGCACCACGCCATTCTTCTGCAGTTCGGCCAGGGCCATTTCCACCATCCCCACCGCACCGGCGACAATGCGCGTACGTGCGGCGATGACGGCGTTCGCCTGCTGACGCTGCAGCATTGCCTGGGCGATCTCCGCTGCGTACGCCAGGTGGCTGATGCGCGCATCGACGATCAGTACGCCGGCATCGGCCAGGCGTTCGGCCAGCTCGTTCTTCAGGTGCAGGGAGATCTCGTTGGCATGGCTGCGCAGCGCAAGCTGGCCCTCCTCGTGCTGGTCGTAGGGGTAACTGGTGGCCATGGCGCGCAACGCGGATTCGGACTGGATGTGCACGAAGCTCTCGTAGTCGTCCACGTTGTAGACCGCCTCGGACGCGTCGATCACCTGCCAGACGATCACCGCGGCGATTTCGATCGGGCTGCCGTCCAGCTCGTTGACCTTGAGCTTGCCGCTTTCGAAATTGCGCACGCGCTGGCTGACCCGGCGCTTGCTGTAGAAGGGGTTGTTCCAGCGCAGGCCATTGTCCTTCACCGTGCCCACGTATTTGCCGAACAGGCTGAGGACGGCGGCCTGGTTGGGCTGCACGGTATACAACCCGGCGAGCGCCATGATCGCAGCGGCCGCCAGCAGGACCATCAGCAGGATCAGCGGAATCGTCATGCCGCCATGTTGCGCGGATACCAGGCGGATGAAGCAGGCGCAGGCAAGCACGGCGGCAGCTACGGAGGCCGCGATCACGGCCAGGCCGTTGAAGGAAGACAGTGACTTCTCTTTCATGGCATTACGTCCTTGATGGTTTCAAGGAAGATATCATAATGATATCAGTGGTGCATGCCGTTCGTCGGCCCTGCGGTGAGCGGCTAGAATGCCGGCCCGCCTCCTATGTAATGCTGGAACGCCCATGTCAGAGCTTGGAACCCCGCTTTCGTCCTCCGCCACCCGTGTGCTCCTGCTGGGCTCCGGGGAGCTTGGCAAGGAGGTGGCGATCGAGCTGCAGCGGCTGGGCGTGGAGGTCATCGCGGCTGATCGGTACGCAGATGCTCCGGCCATGCAGGTGGCGCACCGCTCGCATGTCATCGACATGCTGGATCCGGCCGCGCTGCGCCGGTTGATCGCCGACGAACGGCCACACCTGGTGGTGCCGGAGATCGAGGCCATCCATACCGCGACGCTGGTGGAACTGGAACAGGAGCAGGGGCTGCGCGTGGTGCCTACCGCGCGGGCCGCGCGTCTGACGATGGACCGTGAAGGCATCCGCCGGCTGGCAGCGGAAACGCTCGGCCTGCCGACATCGCCTTACCGGTTCGTGGATACCGAAGCGGAATATCGCCAGGCGGTGGCGGCGATCGGCCTGCCGTGCGTGGTCAAGCCGGTGATGTCTTCTTCCGGCAAGGGCCAGAGCACGCTGCGCAGCGAGGCCGACATCATGGCTGCATGGGAGTATGCACAGACCGGCGGCCGCACCGGGGCCGGGCGCTGCATCGTCGAGGGATTCATCGATTTCGATTACGAGATCACCCTGCTGACCGTGCGTCACGCGGGCGGCACGTCATTCTGCGCGCCGATCGGGCACCTGCAGAAGGACGGTGACTACCGTGAGAGCTGGCAGCCGCAGGCGATGTCGGCAGCGGCCCTGGCGCGCGCCGAGGCGGTGTCCCGGGCCATCACCGATGAGCTGGGTGGCTGGGGGCTGTTCGGTGTGGAGCTGTTCGTGAAGGGCGACCAGGTGTGGTTCAGCGAGGTGTCGCCGCGCCCGCACGACACCGGGTTGGTCACCCTGGTATCCCAGGAGCTGAGCCAGTTCGCGCTGCATGCGCGGGCGATCCTCGGCCTGCCGATCCCGGTAATCCGCCAGAGCGGACCATCGGCATCCTGCGCGCTGCTGGCGCAGGGTGAAGGTGTGCCGTTTTTCAACAATGTCGCGGCGGCGTTGCAGGTTGCCGATACCGCTGTGCGCCTGTTTGGAAAGCCGGGCGTGCATGGCCAGCGCCGGGTGGGCGTCACCCTGGCGCGCGGCGAAGATGTCGAACAGGCCCGTGCCATCGCCCGCGAAGCCGCCGATGTCATCGGTGTGGAGCTGCGCGCGTTCGCGGCCCCGTAGCGCCGGGCTCTGCCCGGCTGGGGCATTACCGATCATCACGTAGAGCCGGGCTCTGCCCGGCTGCGGCATGTGTGACATCACCGGGCAGCGGGGCAGAGCCCCGCTCTACGTGTATCCGGAAAGCGGCCGGATCCGTAGCGGGTTACGGCTGTACGTCCGCCCATACCAGGTGATGGTCGCTGCCGTCGGCGATCCTGGCTTCGGCGCTGCCTTCGGCTGGCCAGAACACGCCGCCGCCCAGGTAGGTGAAGCCGACCGAGGGCAGCACGTAATCCAGCCGCATCGTGCCGGATTTCGGCCCGAAATCGCCGGTGGCATGCTGGGGCGCGCCACGCCGTACGATGCCCTTCGCGGCATAGGCCAGGCTGGTCTGCTCACCGCCCACGCTGGCAGGAGTCGGGTGGCGCAGCACGCGCGGATGTTCGATCAGTTCGACGATGCCTTCATGGCGTCCGTCGCCGTCCACCGGATCGTTGTTCAGATCCCCCAGGATCACAAAGCGTGCCTGCTGCGGCAGGCCGCCGCAGCGTCCCTGGTCGTCGCACAGCCACGGCTCTGCGCCCGCTGACAGGTAGTCCTGCCACAGCCGCAGCTCATCGTGGTTGCGCGCTGCGTTGCGCTTTTCCGGGCCGTCGAACACCGGCGGGGTGGGGTGCGATACCAGTGCATGCACCACGCCGGCCGGGGTCTTCACCGGCACATCCCAGTGCGATTTGGAGGACAGGCGCAGCTGCGCCCACACCGCGTCGCTGTGGAAGGGCTTGCCGGTGCGCGGATCCAGCGGACGGATGGCACCGGGCAGCGTGCTCCACTTCAGCAGCTGGAAGCTGCGCACCTGCGCTTCATCGATCGGATAGCGGGACAGTACCAGCATGCCGTACTGCCCCGGGTGCAGGCCGTACCCCCAGGCATCGTTGCCACGGTCGCGGCCTTCGCCGCCGACCTGGCCGTTGTTGTCCAGGTCCAGTCCACTGGGCACGCCGGTATTGACCGGCGCCAGATACCGGTAGGCGAAGTGCAGCGGCTCGCCACCGCCGGGCTGTGCCACGTCCAGGTAGCGCTGCTGGAACAGGTCGGCGGCGCGGTGCGCATCGTCGAAATCGAACTCGTTGAGCAGCACCAGGTCCGGCCGTACCTGCTGCAGCACTGCGGCGATCTTGCGCGCGTGCGCGCTGTCGCCTTCCAGTTCGCGGATCAGGCCGCCGGCCTGGTCCGAATACAGTGAGGTGTTGTACGTCGCCAGCCGCAACGTGGTTCCGGAAGGCGCCATCGGGGAGGTCCGTTCGGGCAGTTGTGCGCAGGCACCGCACAGCAGGGCGACGGCGGCGGCGAGCAGGGGCAGGCGGAGGGTCAGGATTTTCATGGGCGCTATTGTGCACCCGGCCGGGTGTCAGCGGCTTGTCAGCGACCGGCCCGTTCGCTGTCGAAATCGCTCCAGCGCCGGCCGTCGTAGGCTTCCAGCGGACGGAAGCGACGCTTGTAATCCATCTTGCGGTGATCGCGGATCCAGTACCCCAGGTAGACATGCGCCAACTCTTCGCGCTGCGCCCAGGCAATCTGCTGCAGGATGGCGAAGGTGCCCAGTCCACGATCGGCGTGGGCGGGATCGAAAAAGGTATAGACCGCAGACAGGCCGATGTCGGTAACGTCGGTGACGGCCACGCCGACGAGCAGGCCGGGGCCGCCCTGCGGCGACGGCAGGCGCATCTCCATGAAACGCGTATGAGACCAGCTGCCGATCAGGAACTGCTCGAATTCGTGCGGGCCGTGGTCGTCCATGCCGCCGTTGGCGTGACGGTGTGCGAGATAGCGGTGGTACAGCTGGAACAGTTCTTCGCGCGTGGTAGCCGCGGTGATGCGCACTTCCAGGTCTGCGTTGCGCACGGCGCAGCGGCGCTGGCTGCGGTCGGGGACAAACCGGGTCACAGGAATGCGCACGGCAACGCAGGCATGGCATTGCGCGCAGTGCGGCCGGTAGACCAGATCGCCGCTACGGCGGAAGCCCCAGCCCAGCGCCATGGGGTACAGCCCGCCCAGCCGGGGGTCGTGCGGATCCAGCACCAGGTCGCGCGCGGTGCGGTCCGGCCAGTAACCGCACGGATGCTCGCCGGTCTGGAACAGCCGCAGTTCGTCGTCATGGTTGCCGTGGATCGCCATCTGCACAGGATAGCCCGTGCATGTCGCATCAGACGCGACTGTCTGTCCGATGAACGCGGCCGCCGTCCGGGTCAACCGTCCGTGTGGTCGGGCGTTGTCTGTATCACGAGGGTGACGAATGCACCCCGTCCTGTCCCGATCATTGGAGTGACCCATGCGCCTGCGTACCCCCCTGCTGCTTGCCCTGCTGCTCAGCACCTCTGCCACTGGCGTCGCCCTGGCGGCTGATGCCCCGCCCGCACCGCAGCGTCCAGCCAAGCTGGATACCAACAACGATGGCTTCATCGACCGCAAGGAAGCCGCCGCCTCGCCACGCTTGGCCAAGCGCTTCGACCAGCTGGACAGCAACAAGGACGGCAGGCTCTCGCGCGGGGAAATGCCGCGTGGCAAGCATGGCCGTCGCGGTCCCGGCCGTGGCCATGGCCAGCCCTGGGCGAAGCTGGATGCCAACAAGGACGGCCGCATCAGCCGCGATGAAGCCAAGGCCGATGCGCGTCTGGCCGGACGTTTCGACATGCTGGATGTCAACAAGGATGGCTTTCTGGACAAGACCGACCGCGCGCTGCGCATGAAGCAGCGTCGTGACGCGTGGTTTGCCGCTGCTGATGGCAACAAGGACGGCCAGTTGAGCAAGGCCGAGTTCGATGCCGCGAAGGGCCCGATGCACGGTCCCCGCCACCCGGGCAAGCCGCCGGTGGGCGGCCCGCGTCCGTCGCGTTGAGGATGGCGGCCGGCCGGGAATCTCCCGGCCGGCCTGGCCTGCCTGGTCTGGCAAGCCCGGTGCTGCGTCGCTCTACAGTGCGCCTTTCTTTGCCAGTACCCACGCCACTGCGACGATTGTCAGCAGCAGGGATGCAATCACGGTCATGCGCCCGTACAGCATTTCATAGGTCCAGTTCCTGCCGTGGCGCCCGCGCCGTTGGGCATCGCGGGCCAGCAGCGGGGCCATGATCCGCTGCAATGGCACCAGGATCTGCCAGCAGATCACCGTCATGCCGATCGCCAGTGCGGCCAGTCCGTACGCCGTGGGCAGCGACAGCAGCGACATCAGCAACACCGTGATGCATACCACCAGCGCGCTGAAGGTATTGAGGTGCACGAAACGGCGGATGCGCATGCGTTCGTCGTGCGTCTCCGCGAACGACATCAGGTAGCGTCCGCCCAGGTAGCAGGCGCTGGTCCCGAGCACGATCGCCAGGCCGATGGCGCCCCAGCTGATCTTGCCGGCCATCACCGGCAGCTGGCCCGCAGCGGCGGCCAATGAGCCGAGCGCGGTTCCCGATCCGGCGCTGGCACCGCCCAGCCCCAGCTTGGTGCCGCCCACTCCGACCGTGGTACCGAGCACGATGGCCGCGCTGGCGGTACCGGGTGCCACCACCAGCAGCAGGGAGACCACGGTGGTCGCGAACGCCGCACTGGGTGCGGTACTGCGGGCGAACTCGCCGAAGCGCTGCAACATGCCGTCGCGTACCAGGCCGCGCGCACGCGAAAGGCGCTTGCGCACGGCCGCATCGCTCAGCCCGAGCAGTCCCGCCACCTGCTGCGAACGCTGCCCTTCGCGGTAATACAGCAGCAACACTTCGCGGCTGTCCTCGGGCAGGGTGGAGATGATGTCTTCGGCTGCCAGCTCTTCTTCAAGGCGTAGCAGGCGATCGGCGGCGTCGGGTGACGGATCAGCGGCCATGCTGATGGCCAGGTCCGCAGCGTCGCCGGACAGCGGGCGGCCGCGCTGCGCGCGCAGCCAGTCGCGGGCCAGGTTACGGGTGATCTGCCGCAGCCACGGCATGAAACTGCTTGGATTGCGCAACTGGTGCAACTGCTGCCATCCGCGCACGAAGGCTTCCTGCGCGATGTCTTCGCTGGCATGTCGGTCGCGGGTGATGGCCAGCGCGATGGCGGTGATGGTGTTCTGGCAGGCCAGCACGATGCGCCCATAGGCATGCTGGCAGCCGCCGGCGGCGGCGGGCAGTTCGCGGTGCAGGGTTTCGTCGAGGGGTGCGGCGACAACGGACATGGGCGGCCTCCTGTCGGGATTGTGTCCCATGACGGAAGCGCCCGGCGAATGTGACCGGATTCAACGGGGGTGCCGGTGTGCGGCAACCCGTTGCTGCACCAGCCGGGCAGAGCCCGGCTCTACCGGCTCATTCCGCTGGCTGGACGCGCACGCGTACTTCTTCTTCCTGCGCCGGTGCCGGTGCCGGCGCCGGTTCGGCTGCGGGAGCGGGTGTGCCCGATTGCTGGGCGCTGCGATGCCCCAGCGCGATGAACAGCGCGACGGCAGCGATCACCACCAGCAGCGCGATGCGGATCCGCCACGCCCATCCGCGCCCGGAAGCCGGCGCCGCGGTATCGCGGAACGCGAACTCGGCGGTGGGATGGTCGCGCCGGGTGGTGTCGAGCAGGCGCGCATCGCGAAGGATGTCGCGGGCGCGCGGCTGGTCATCGGCGCGCACCACCCACACGGTGGGAAACCGTTGTCCCTTGCCCTGGTCGAGATAGCTGAACTGCCCACTGCGGCGGCTGTGATACGTGCGGCCATCGGTCACCCGCACTTCGATGTCATGGCTGCGCAGCAGTTCGGCCACGCCCTCCACGGTTTCCACGCGCCGGCTGCTGAAGATCTGTCTCATCGTTGCCTTCTCAGTCCTTGGCCGGTACGGCGGCGGCCGCGGTACTGTCCGGTACCACACGGATCAGGCCTTCCTGCGCGGTGCTGGCCACCAGCCGGCCATGGCGGTCGAAGAACTGGCCGCGCGCCAGGCCGCGCGAATCTTGGGCGCTGGGACTGTCCAGGGAATACAGCAGCCAGTCGTCGGCCCGGAACGGGCGGTGGAACCAGATCGCGTGGTCCAGCGAGGCCATCTGCACGTGCGGATGGTAGTAACTGATGCCGTGCGGGAACGTGGCCGTGCCCAGCAGGTGGAAATCGGACGCGTAGGCGAGCAGCGCCTGGTGCAGCTCCGGTGCATCGCCCACCTGCTCGGTCAGGCGGAACCAGACCTGGTGGTAGGGGGGGCGTTTGGGCGGATTGAGCTCATCGCGCGGATACACATGCCGGAATTCGAACGGACCACCGCGCGACAACCAGCGCTGCACCTTGATCGGCAGCCGGTCGAGGACCTCCTGCGGCAGCGGACGGTTCGGTTCGATGTCTTCCGGCTGCGGCACTTCCGGCATCTTGTGCTGGTGCTCGGCACCGGTTTCGGCCTGCTTGAACGAGGCCGCGCAGAAGAAGATCACCTTGCCGTGCTGGATGGCGGTGACCCGGCGTACCGAGAAGCTGCCGCCATCACGGGTGCGGTCGACGTCGTAGACGATGGGGTGGTCGATGTTGCCGGCACGCAGGAAATAGGCATGCAGCGAATGCACGTGGCGACCGTTGTCCACTGTTGCCTGCGCTGCAGCCAGTGCCTGTCCCAGCACCTGGCCGCCGAACACGTACTTGGTGCCGATATCGCGGCTCTGGCCACGGAACAGGTTGTCCTCCAGGCGCTCCAGTGTGAGCAGCTCGATCAGTTCGGAGACGACGGGTTCGTGCGTGTCGTTCAAGGGACGGTCCGGTATTGGATCAGGCACCGATTATAGCGGGCCGCGGTTGTGCCGGCCGCGTGGCAGGCATCAGATGGAGGCGGGCTCTGCGCGGCTGACAGCGTATCGCGCAGCGGGGCAGAGCGCCGCTCTACGGGGATGCTCTGCCGGCCGGCGTCACCTGCGCAGGCGCGCGACCAGGGCGTGCAGCGCCTGCTGCGCATCCGGGGCGTACCAGGCCTCGACGAAACGGTCCAGGCGGATGAGGTCCGGGTGCAGCGCTGCATGCAGGTCCGCACGGGCGATGGCGCGGGTCATCAGCATCGGCTGGCGTGGCATCTTCAGCAGATCCTGCAGCCAGGCAACCGCGCGCGCCACCACCAGATCACCATCGGCCAGTTCGTCGACCAGACCGATCTGCAGGGCCTGTTCGGCCGGCACCATGGCGCCAGTGGCCAGCAGGGTTCCGGCGCGATGGGGACCGACCACGCGGCGCAGCAGGCGCTGGATGCCTTCCGGCGCCACCAGCCCCACCTGCACTTCATTCAGGCCGATGGCGAACGGCTGCGTCGGATCACTGCTGCGCGCCATCACGCGGTAATCGCAGCACAGCGCCAGTACGCAGCCGCCGGCGGGGGCATGACCGGTGAGTGCGGCGACCACCGGAATGCGGCTTTCTGCAATGGTGCGCACGGCACCGAAAAAGGCATTCCAGCTGTCCAGCAGCGCATGCTGGTCGTCGCCATGGGACAGCAGGTGCGGCACATCCATGCCGCCGGTAAATATGCGTTCGCTGCCGGACAGCACCAGCCCGTGCACATCTTCGGCCATGGCCTGGTCGACGGCGTGGATGAGCTGGCGGCAGAGGTCGGTGTCCAGCGCATTGACCGGCGGACGCGCAAGTCGCAGTTCGCGGATCGGGCCATGGTTGAACACCTGGATGAGCGTGGTCATGCTGCGGTCTCTTGCTGGCAGGGAACGTAAAGCGATGATAACCAAACCATTCGTTGGCGTATTGTTGGTCCTGTGTGCGGGCGTCGCATCGGCAGCCGAGGTGACCTGCGTGCAGATGGCCGAGGGTTGGGCGCGTCTGCCTCCGGGGCCGGGGATGCCGATGACGGCCGGTTACGGAGTGATCCACAATCGCTGCGATGCAGCTGTGACGATCACCGGGGCGAGAAGCAGCGCCTTCTCGGAGGTTTCGCTGCATGAAACCACCGTGGTGGATGACGTGAGCCGCATGCAGCATGTACATGGTCTGCCCATTGCCGCCGGTGCCAGCGTGGAACTCAGGCCGGGCGGGCTGCACCTGATGCTGATGCAGGGCAGGGCGCCGCTGCATAAAGGGCAATCATTGCCGCTGGTGCTGGAACTGGAAGGCGGCGACGAAGCCGTCGCCGCGCTGCAGGTCAGGTAGAGCCGGGCTCTGCCCGGCTGAAGGTGTGTCGAGCAGCGGGGCAGAGCCCCGCTCTACATGGCTGGGATCAGCTGCAGGCGCTGCGCAGCACATCCGGCAACGGGGCGCTCCTGCCGGTCTGGGTGTCCATCCACACCACCACCACATTGCCGTCGGAATACAGCTTCGATTCGTCCTTCTGGTCGACGATGCGGTGGCCGATGGTCACGCTGCTGTTGCCCAGCCGCTCCACGAACAGTTCCACCACGATGTCGTTGGGCCACACGATCGGCAGCCGGTAGTTCACGTTGGTGGCGGCCACCACCGGCGCGACGCGGTCGGTCATCGAAACCCCGTCCACCCCCAGCATCCAGCGCACGCGCGCTTCTTCCAGGTAGGAGATGTACTTGGCGTTGTTGACGTGGCCCATGCTGTCCATGTCGCGCCAGCGCACGCTGATCGGGATGCGGGCCAGTATCCTGTGTTCTGTGCTCATCAGGCGTCCTTCTTCTTCGTGCTCTTGCTGGCCTTGCCGGTGCTCCTGGCGGCGGCCGCCTTCTTCGCCGGCTTCTCCGGTTTCACCTTGCGCGGCGGCCGCGCGTCGGGCTTGTTGGCCACGGCAGCGGGCTGGTCCGGTCGCGCGCTGGTGGAGGGCAGCATGCGTGCCAGGAACTGTCCGGTGTACGACGCCGGGCAGGCAGCCACGTCTTCCGGCGTGCCGGTCACCAGGATCGTGCCGCCGCGATGGCCCCCTTCCGGTCCCAGGTCGACAATCCAGTCGGCGGTCTTGATCACGTCCAGGTTGTGTTCGATCACCACCACCGTGTTGCCTTCGTCACGCAGCTTGTGCAGCACGCCTAGCAGCGCTTCGATGTCATGGAAGTGCAGGCCGGTGGTCGGCTCGTCGAGGATGTACAGCGTGCGCCCGGTATCGCGGCGTGACAGTTCCTTGGACAGCTTCACGCGCTGCGCTTCGCCGCCGGAAAGCGTGGTCGCGCTCTGGCCCAGGGTGATGTAGCTCAGGCCCACGTCCACCAGCGTTTCCAGCTTGCGGGCGATGCTGGGTACCGGCTCGAACAGCTTCAGCGCATCTTCGACGGTCATGTTCAGCACGTCGCTGATGGTGTAACCCTTGTAGAGGATTTCCAGGGTTTCGCGGTTGTAGCGCTTGCCATGGCAGACATCGCAGGGCACGTACACGTCCGGCAGGAAGTGCATCTCCACCTTGATCAGGCCATCGCCCTGGCAGGCCTCGCAGCGCCCGCCGCGGACGTTGAAGCTGAAACGTCCCGGTGAATAACCGCGCGCGCGCGCTTCCGGCACCTGTGCATACAGTTCGCGCAACGGCGTGAACAGGCCGGTGTAGGTGGCCGGGTTCGAACGCGGGGTGCGGCCGATCGGCGACTGGTCGATATCCACGACCTTGTCGAACAGGTCCAGCCCGTCGATGGATTTGTAGGGCGCCACCTGGTGCGAGGAGCCGTTGATCTCGTTGGCCGCCAGCGAGTACAGGGTGTCGTTGATCAGCGTCGACTTGCCCGAACCGGACACGCCGGTGATGCAGGTCAGCAGGCCGGAGGGAATATCCAGGTCCACGCCCTTCAGGTTGTTGCCGCTGGCACCACGCAGGTGCAGGGTCATCTTCGGGTTCGGCTTGTGGCGGCGCGCCGGGATCTCGATGGAGCGCTTGCCTGACAGGTACTGGCCGGTGAGCGAGCGCGGTGCATCCAGGATGTCCTGCAGGGTGCCCTGGCCGACGATCTCGCCGCCATGCACGCCGGCCCCGGGACCGATATCCAGCACGTAATCCGCCAGGCGGATCGCATCCTCGTCATGTTCGACCACGATCACCGTATTGCCCAGATCGCGCAGGCGGGTCAGGGTACCCAGCAGGCGCTCGTTGTCGCGCTGGTGCAGACCGATGGACGGCTCATCCAGCACGTACATCACCCCGACCAGACCGGCACCGATCTGCGATGCCAGGCGGATGCGCTGCGCCTCGCCACCGGACAGCGTGTCGGCCTTGCGCTCCAGGGTGAGATAATCCAGACCCACATCGACCAGGAAGCCGAGCCGTTCGCCGATCTCCTTGACGATCTTGGCGGCGATCTCGCCGCGCCAGCCGGGAAGGCTCAGCGTACTGAAGAACTTCAGCGCTTCGTCGATGGGCAGCACCACCAGGTCCGGCAGCGGACGGTCGGCCACGAACACGTTGCGCGCGGCCCGGTTCAGGCGCGCGCCGCCACATTCCGGGCAGCTGCGCTCGCTGATGTACTTGCCGAGTTCTTCCTGCACCGCCGCCGATTCGGTTTCCTTGTAGCGGCGTTCCAGGTTGGGAATGATGCCCTCGAAGCGATGCTTGCGCTGGGTGCGGCCACCGGCTTCGGTGAAGTAGGTGAAGCTGATGGTCTCATCGCCGCTGCCGTACAGCACCGCCTTCTGCACGGCGGGCGACAGCGTGTTCCAGGCCGCATCGACGTCGAACCTGTAATGCTTGGCCAGCGAAGCGATCAGCTGGAAATAGTAGGCGTTGCGACGGTCCCAGCCGCGCACCGCGCCGGCCGACAGCGGCAGTTCCGGATGCACCACCACGCGCGCCGGATCGAAGAACTCGGCCATGCCCAGGCCATCGCAGCCGGGGCAGGCGCCCATCGGCGCGTTGAAGGAAAACAGGCGCGGTTCCAGTTCGGGCAGCGAATAGTCGCAGACCGGGCAGGAATACTTGGAGGAAAACAGCGAAGGTGTGGTGTCGGGAGCGTCCAGGCTCTGTACCGAGGCCATGCCATCGCCCAGCTTCAACGCGGTCTCGAAGCTTTCCGCCAGCCGCTGCTTGATGTCCTCGCGCGGGCGGAAACGGTCGATCACCGCCTCGATGGTGTGTTTCTGGCGCAGCGCCAGCGCCGGCACCTCATCGATCTCATGCAGCACGCCGTCCACGCGCACGCGCACGAAGCCCTGCGCGCGCAACTGGTCGAAGACCTGCGCGTGCTCGCCCTTGCGGTCGCGGATCACCGGCGCCAGCAGCATGTAACGCTGCTCCGGATCCAGCGTCAGCACCTGGTCCACCATCTGGCTGACCGTCTGTGCTTCCAGCGGGTAGCCGTGGTCCGGGCAGCGCGGGGTGCCGACGCGGGCGTACAGCAGGCGCAGGTAGTCGTAGATCTCGGTGATGGTGCCGACCGTCGAGCGCGGGTTGTGCGAGGTCGATTTCTGTTCGATGGAGATCGCCGGAGACAGGCCTTCGATATGGTCCAGGTCCGGCTTTTCCATCACGCTCAGGAACTGGCGGGCGTAGGCCGACAGCGATTCGACATAACGGCGCTGGCCTTCGGCGTAGATGGTGTCGAACGCCAACGACGACTTGCCCGAGCCGGAGAGGCCGGTGATCACGATCAGCTTGTCGCGCGGCAGGTCGAGATCCAGGTTCTTCAGGTTGTGCGTCCGCGCGCCGCGGATGCGGATGAAATCCATCGCCATGGGGAATCCGGTTGTGGGGGGCTTGGGCTGGGGCCCGGCCAGCAGGAAGGGCGTCGGGAAAGGCAATCGGTCAGCCTACCGAGCAGATCAGATGGGGGCAATGGGCGACAATGCCAGTCCGATGTCTCACCACGTGAGACGGCCGTACAGGCTGGTGAAGGCCCTGTGCCGCCTGCGTTTGCCGGCCCTGGGGGAGGGTTGACCCGGGCAGGAAGCGGCAGGTAAAATCCCGCTTCTGTCCGCCCTCGATGGCGGCAGTCCAAGACCACAATAACTACAGAGGAAGTCTGGTCATGTACGCAGTACTGGTCACCGGCGGTAAGCAATACCGCGTTGCGCAGGGCGAAACGCTCCGCGTGGAAAAGCTCGAAGCCGAGATCGGCAACGAGATCAAGTTCGACAACATCCTGCTGCTGGGCGACAGCGATGGCATCAAGATCGGCGACGCGCTGAGCGGCGCTTCGGTCACCGCCAAGGTCGTGTCCCAGGGTCGTGCCGACAAGGTCCGGATCATCAAGTTCCGTCGCCGCAAGCACCACATGAAGCGCCAGGGTCACCGTCAGTACTACACCGAAATCGAGATCACCGGCATCGCCGGTGGCAGCAAGTAAGGAGAGCAGGTCATGGCACATAAAAAGGGCGTAGGCTCCTCGCGCAACGGTCGCGACTCCAACCCGAAGTACCTGGGCGTCAAGATCTTCGGTGGCCAGGCCATCGGCGCCGGCAACATCATCGTGCGTCAGCGCGGTACCCAGTTCCATCCGGGCACCGGCGTCGGCCTGGGCCGTGATCACACCCTGTTCGCGCTGGTCGACGGCAAGGTGGAGTTCTCGGTGAAGGGTCCGAAGAAGCGTCGCACCGTCAGCGTGGTTTCGGCCGAAGCCTGATCCAGGCACGGCTGGCGCCCATGCCGGTCATGGGTACGCTGCAGAAGAGCCCCGCTTCGGCGGGGCTTTTCGTTGCATCAATGGTAAAACGGGCATCGCCCGGTTGCCGGCCAGCGGCTGGCACTCCATCAAGGTGGCGGCGGACGTGCCGCGCCCATCGCAGGCATCGAAGAAAATGAAACTGGTAGACGAAGCAGAAATCGAAGTGTTCGCCGGCAATGGCGGCAACGGCTGTGTCGGCTTCCGTCGCGAGAAGTTCATTCCGCTGGGCGGTCCGGACGGCGGTGACGGTGGCAACGGGGGCAGCGTGTGGATCCGCGCCGACGAGAACCTCAATACCCTGGTCGACTTCCGTCACGAGCGTATCTTCAAGGCGCAGCGCGGCGAGAATGGCATGGGCCGGCAGGCGTACGGCAAGGGTGGCGAAGACCTGGTCATCACCGTGCCGGTGGGTACCACGGTCATCAACGTGGCTACCGATGAGGTGATCGGTGACATGACCCAGCATGGCGACCGCCTGCTGGTGGCCAAGGGCGGCCGCGGCGGCTTGGGCAACATGCACTTCAAGAGCTCCACCAATCGTTCTCCGCGCCAGGCGCTGCCGGGCGAGCCGGGCGAAGAGCGTTCGCTCAAGCTGGAGCTGAAGCTGCTGGCCGATGTGGGCCTGCTGGGCTTCCCGAACGCGGGCAAGAGCACGCTCATCCGTGCGGTGTCCGCCGCCACCCCGAAGGTGGCCGATTACCCGTTCACCACGCTGTACCCGAACCTGGGTGTGGTGAAGGTGGAAAACCACCGCAGCTTCGTGATTGCCGATATCCCTGGGCTGATCGAAGGTGCGGCCGACGGTGCCGGCCTGGGTGCGCAGTTCCTGCGCCATCTGCAGCGCACCCGCCTGCTGCTGCATCTGGTGGATATTTCGCCGATGGAAGGGGGCGTGGAGGGTATCTCGCCGGTGGAGCAGGTGCGTGCCATCGAGCGCGAGCTGGAAAAGCACGATCCGGAGCTGCTGGCCAAGCCGCGCTGGCTGGTGCTCAACAAGGCCGACCTGATGTTCGAGGACGAGGCGCAGGCCGCGGCCGAGCAGATCGTCGCCGAGCTGGGCTGGAAGGAGCCGTGGTTCCTGGTTTCCGCGCTGGGGCGTGAGGGCACCTTCCCGATCATGAGCCGGGTGATGGCGTTCTTTGATCGCCAGAAGGAAGAAGAGCTGGATGCGCGCAACGCCGCAGGCGAGTAAGCGCGTCTGGCTTCACGCGAGAGACCCGGCTTCGGCCGGGTTTTTTGTTGCCTGAAGGGTGGCTGCGAACGGCAGAGCCCCTCGTGGTGGGTCGGACGTGTTCGAAGGGTTGGCCGGGGGCGAGGGGCTTGCGGGGGACGGCAGAAGCTGCATCCATGCGGGCCTTGTTTCGCGCCATCCTTGGCGCTCTACACCCCCGTAAGCCCCTCGCCCCCGGCCTTGGACAGTCAGCGCGGCGCCCACCACGAAAAGTAAAAAGAAAGGGCAAAAGCAAAAGCCGGCGGCTCAGTGGCGCATGGCTGCGATCCGCTTCGGAGCCGGGCGAAGCCCGGCTCTGCTTTTCCTTCCTTTCTTCCGTGGTGGGCGCCACGGAATCTGTCAGGGGCCGGGCGGTGGGGCTGGGTGGGGGTGTTGAGCGCCATGAATGGCGCGAAACAAGGCCCGCAGGAGCGGCTTTTGCCGTCCCCCACCCAGCCCCACCGCCCGGCCAAAACCCCAGAAACCCCGCCCCCACCACGAGGGGCTCTGCCGTTCGCTGCCAGCGAGGCCAATCTCCAGACAACAAAAAACCCGACCGAAGCCGGGTTCTCAGCGAACCGCCGGGACCAGGGCCCCGGCAACCACGCCGTATCAGGCGGCCTTGAGGGCCTTGATGCGGGCGGTCAGGCGGCTCTTGTGGCGAGCAGCCTTGTTCTTGTGGATCAGACCACGCGCGCTGAAACGATCGAGGATCGGCTGGGCAACGGTGAAAGCGGCTTCGGCGCCGGCAGCATCGTTGGCGTCCAGAGCCTTGATCACCTTCTTGACAGCGGTGCGCAGCATCGAGCGCTGAGCCACATTGCGCGCATTGCGCACGATGGTCTGCTTGGCGCGCTTCTTGGCGGACTTGATATTGGCCACGGTGGTGGTTTCCTGAAAAATCGGTGTTATGGGAACAGCAAGCTGGCTAGTATGATGACTCGCGAAATGTACGTCAAGTCGCTTGTCAAGAGGAACGTTGAGTGAGTTCACCGAGGAT